>Ga0326726_10004334_pt1 | contig 12945 bp, 7 predicted proteins | sample MHFenrmetagenome_2_FD_207603 | JGI IMG/M metagenome (GOLD analysis project Ga0326726, IMG submission 207603) | Lab enriched peat soil microbial communities from Michigan Hollow, Ithaca, NY, United States - MHF15MN | ecosystem: Environmental > Terrestrial > Soil > Wetlands > Peat | place: USA... | reverse complement strand
GGCCATACCTGAAGGGGAAATCCAGGTTGGAGCTGAACCTTAACTGGGATGTTTTCAAGCCGAAAGCGCCTCCGCTCTTCGGCATGGATATCTCTTCGTCCTCGGTCAAGCTCGTCGAGCTCGCGGACGCCGGCAAGGGCAGTCCGCGGGTCGAGCGCTACGCCATCGAAGCCTTGCCCAAGGACGCCGTCCTGGATGGCAACATCACCAACCTCGATGCCGTGGTCGACGCGGTCCAGCGCGGCTGGAAGCGGATGGCGACCCGGACGAAAAACGTTGCGCTGGCCCTGCCTACCGCGGCGGTGATCACCAAGAAGATCATCGTTCCCGCGGGACTGCGCGACGAAGAGCTGGAAGTCCAGGTCGAAACCGAAGCCAACCAGTACATCCCGTTCGCGCTCGAAGAGGTCAATCTCGACTTCCAGGTGCTGGGCCCTTCTCCGTCCGGGCCGGAGGAGGTCGAAGTGCTGCTCGCCGCCTCTCGCAAGGAGAAGGTCGAGGACCGCGTCGCGGTGGCCGAAGCCTCGGGCCTCAAGGCGATCGTCATGGATGTCGAGTCGTATGCCATCCAGTCCTCGTTCGAGCTGATTCAACAGCAATTTCCCGATCAGGGCAAGGACCAGAACATCTTCCTGGTCGATCTGGGCGCCAACGTGATGAATATCACGGTACTGCGCAATGACCAGACCGTGTACACGCGCGAGCAGGCTTTCGGCGGCGCTCAGCTGACGCAGGACATCATGCGCGTCTACGGCATGAGCCTCGAGGAAGCCGAAGCGGCCAAACGCTCGGGCGGGCTGCCGGAGAACTACGAATCCGAGGTGCTGCGCCCCTTCATGGAGAACGCGGCGCTCGAGATGCAGCGGGCGATGCAGTTCTTCTTTACGTCGACGCAATACACTTCGGTCGAGCATGTCTTGCTCACCGGAGGCTCGGCAGTGATACCGGCCCTCGATGAGATGGTGCAGAGCCGAACGCAGATCAACACCCTGGTCGCCAATCCGTTCGCGAACATGGCGATTTCGCCCCGCGTCCCGCTGAAGAAGCTGGTGGCGGACGCGCCTTCCCTGATGGTGGCGTGCGGCCTCGCCATGCGGAGATTCGATCCTTGATCCGCATCAACCTGCTCCCCTGGCGAGAGGCGCGCCGCAAGGCCCAGCGCCAGCACCTCGGCGTGCTCGGGGGCATGGTGGCCGTGCTCGGGCTCCTGATTGTTGCAGCGGTACACCTGACGATTGCAACGCAAATCTCGGCGCAGAGCGACCGGAACGAATTCCTGAAGAGGGAGAACGCACGGCTCGATAAGGAAATCGAGGAGATCAAGAAGCTCAAGACCGAGATCGCCGCTCTGCTCGCCCGCAAGCAGATCATCGAGCGCCTCCAGACCGATCGCGCCCAGGCTGTCTACCTCCTTCAGGAACTGGTGCAGCAGGTGCCGGATGGCGTATATCTCCGAGCCATCAAGCAAACGGGCCTGAAAGTCAATCTCGTGGGCTATTCGCAGTCCAATGCCCGCGTATCGACCCTGATGCGCAACTTCGCGGCCTCGCCGTACCTCGAGAACCCGGAGCTCGTGGAGATCAAGGCCGCGATTGTCAGCAACAAGCGCGTATCCGAATTCAACATGAACGTCAGCCTGAAGCGTTCGCAAACGGAGGACGCCGGCAAGGCAGGCAAGGCCGCCCCCAAGGCGCCCGCGGCCAAGAGTTGATTCTGTGCTAAAAAAATTCCTCGATCAGTTCAGGAACCTCAACACCCGCGATCCGGGCGCGTGGCCGCCGCTGCCCAAGGCGATGCTGCTGGTGGGCTTGCTGGTCGGCATCGTGGCCCTGGGCTATTTCCTCGATTGGCAGGAGCAGATGGAGTCGCTCGACGCCGGGCGTGCTCAGGAAGCGAAGCTCAAGGATGAGTACGTCGCGAAGCAGCAGCAGGCGATCAATCTCGATCTTTATCGCCAGCAGCTTCGCGAGATCGACAGTTCGTTCGGCGCTCTCCTGCGTCAGCTTCCCAACCGGTCGCAGATGGACGCGCTGCTCGTGGACATCAACCAGGCAGGGCTCGGGCGCGGGTTGCAGTTCGATCTGTTCAGGCCGGCGCCCGCGGAGACCAAGCGCGAGTTCTATGCCGAGCTTCCGGTCACGCTGAAGCTCAACGGCAGCTATCACGACATGGGGCAGTTCGCGAGCGACATCGGGCAGCTCTCGCGCATCGTCACCCTCAACGACATCGGCCTTACCGGGGGAAAAGACGGCTCGCTCGTCATGGACGTCACAGCGAAGACCTTCCGCTACCTGGACGAGGACGAAGTCGCCGCCCAGAGCAGGGCCGCGAAGGGTACTAAGGCGGGCAAGAAATGAGAGCCCTGCTCGCCATCGTGCTGGCCGTGCTTCTTGCTGCCTGCGGCGAGGAATTCGGCGACCTGAAGGCGGAATTGAAAGAAAAAACCAAGGACATGCGCGGCAGGATCGACCCGCTTCCCGTGGTGAAGCCCTACGAACCTGTGCCTTACAAGGCCTTCGATCAACTCGATCCCTTCAGCACCGCGAAGATCGAGCTGGTCACGAAATCGGCGGGAACCGGCGGCGGCGGCGGGCTCAAGCCCGATCTCAACCGGCCGAAGGAGCCGCTCGAGGCTTATCCGCTGGAGTCGCTGAAGATGGTCGGAGTGCTGCAGCAGAAGAAAGCGAACTATGCGCTGGTCAAGGCGGATACGGGTCTCTATCGCGTCAGCGTCGGCAACTACATGGGACAGAATTTCGGGTTGATTACGGGGATCACGGACAGCCAGATACAGTTGCGAGAGCTTATCCAGGACGCAGTGGGCGATTGGACTGAACGCCAAAGCACCCTGCAGTTGCAGGAGGCCGGAGGGAGGTAACGATGAAGAAAGTGCTCATCCGCAGATACATTCAGGCGGCTATCTGTACGCTCGGCTTGCTCCTGCCCGTGTCATTCGCCCGGGCACAGCAGAACAGCATCGAAAAATTCGATGTCACGCAGGCCGGGGGCCAGGTCATCGTGCGCGTCAGCATGAAAAGCCCGATTGCGTCCGACCCCGGCAGTTTCACGGTCGCCAACCCGGCGCGGATCGCGTTTGACTTCGCCGACACGACCAATGGGCTCGGGCGGAACAGCCAGGATATCGGGGAAGCGGCGTTACGGTCGATGAACCTCGTGCAAGTGGGCGACCGAACCCGCTTGGTTCTCAACCTGCGCACCTTGGTTCGCTACGAATCCAAGATAGAGGGCAACAGCTTTCTGATCACCTTGGCTGCAGCGGGGCCGGCTCAGGCGGGAGCCGCTGCCACGGCGAGTTTCGCTGAGGGCAGATCGGACCTGCAGCACTCGGTGCAGGACGTCAACTTCCGCCGGGGACGCGGTGGCGAGGGACGAATCGTCGTCGAACTCTCGGACACCTCGACCGGCGTGGATATCCGCCAGCAGGGCCAGACCGTGATCGTGGACTTCTTCAAGACGAGCATCCCCGAAGTTCTGCGCAAGCGCTACGACGTGGTGGACTTCGCCACTCCGGTGCAAGCCTTCAGCGTCTTCCCGCAGGGCGACAATGTGCGCATGGTGATCGAGCCGAAGGGACTGTGGGAGCACAACGCATACCAGACCGACACCCAGTTCGTCCTCGAAGTGAAACCGATCGAGTACGATCCCAACAAGCTGGTTCAGGGAACGCGTATCGGCTACACCGGCGAGAAGCTGTCGCTGAATTTCCAGAACGTCGAAGTGAGGAGCGTGCTGAACGTCATCGCCGATTTTACCGACTTGAATATCATCACCAGCGACACCGTGGGCGGAAATCTCACTCTGCGCTTGAAGGACGTGCCCTGGGATCAGGCGCTCGACATCATTCTTCAGACCCGCGGCCTGGACATGCGCAAGAACGGCAACGTGATCTGGATCGCGCCGCGCGACGAGCTTGCCACGAAGGAAAAACTGGCGCTCGAGTCGATTTCTCAAATCACCGAGCTTGAGCCCTTGCGCACCGAGACATTCCGGCTCAACTACTCAAAGGCCGACATCTTCGCGAAACTTCTGGCCGATCCCCAGCAGCGCATCCTGTCTAAGCGGGGCGCCGCGTCGTTCGACCTGCGGACGAACCAGGTCTTCGTTCAGGACGTCTCATCTCGCCTGGAGGAGGTGCGCAGGCTGGTGGGCCAGGTCGATATCCCGGTGCAGCAGGTGCTGATAGAAGCCAGAATCGTCGAGGCGAACGACACCTTCTCGAAAAATCTGGGTGTGCGGCTCGGCAACGTGGCCCTCCCGATCGCACAAAGCAGCAGCAGCACCGGCCCCAGTCCCATCGGTACCAGCGGCACATCGGGGGTGGCGGTGACCCAGACCGGAAACGTCAGCGATTTCGCCAACCTGTTCCCCGCCAGCGGGGGGACAATCACCACCAAGACTCCGGACAACCTGAGCGTCAACCTGCCCGCCGCTCCGGTGGGAAATGCCGCCGCTGCGGGTTCCATCGCTCTGCTGATCACCAACCGCTTGACCGGAGCGCTCACTCTGGAGCTTTCCGCGCTCGAAGCCGACGGCAAGGGCAAGATCATCTCGAGCCCGCGCGTGATGACCGCGAACAACGTCGAAGCGCTCATCGAGCAGGGGACGGAGCTGCCCTATCAGCAGGCGACTTCGAGCGGCGCGACTTCGATCTCGTTCCGCAAAGCGAACCTCGCGCTCAAGGTCAAGCCGCAGATCACGCCCGACGGCAATATCATCATGAACCTGGACATCAACAAAGACTCGGTCGGTCAGAGCACCAACGCGGGCTTTGCCATCGATACGAAGCACGTCCAGACGCAGGTGCTGGTGGAGAACGGCGGTACAGTGGTGATCGGCGGCATCTACACCCAGACGCTGCAGACTACGATAACCAAGGTGCCGTGGTTCGGCGACCTGCCGTTCCTGGGTGTGCTTTTCCGGAACAACTCGCGCTCGGACAACAAGACCGAGCTCCTGGTGTTCATTACGCCGCGTATCGTGGAGCAGCGGGTCAGCCTGCGCTGACGGACGCGATTTGTCGACAAAGGGCCGGCGACGCCGGCCCTTTGCTTTCGTGGCCAGCCGCGGTGGGTTGCTACAATAGCCGCGTGAAGACCAACCGCAGAGTTTTCCTGGTGGGCATGATGGGGGCGGGGAAAACCACCGTCGGCCGTCAGCTCGCGAAGCGGCTCGGGAAGACCTTCTACGACGCTGATCGCGAGATCGAGGCGCGAACCGGCGTTGCCGTGGCCGTGATCTTCGATATCGAGGGCGAAGCCGGTTTCCGCAAGCGGGAAGCCGAGGTCCTCGAGCACCTGACCGCGCTCGACGACATCGTGCTCGCCACTGGAGGCGGCGCGGTGCTCGATCCCCGTAACCGCGAGCATCTGAAAAACCGCGGATTCGTCATCTACCTTCACGCCCTTCCCTCGGTTCTATGGCAGCGCACGCGGACCGACAAGTCCCGCCCCTTGCTGCAGGACGGGGATCCGCGCGAGCGCCTCGAGGCGCTCTACGCAATGCGCGATCCCCTCTATCGCGAGGTGGCCGATTTGGTGATCGAAACGGGCCGGCAGGGCATCGGTCCTCTGCTTGCGCAAGCGCTGGCGCGATTCGACGAAGCATGCAAACTCTCAGCGTAGCGCTCGGCGAGCGCTCCTATCCGATTCACATCGGTACGGACCTGCTCCGCCGGGCGGACCTCATCGTGCCCGTCCTCACGCGCAACAGCGTGGCGGTCGTGACCAACGCCACGGTCGCGCCGCTGTTCATGGAGCGACTGGCGGGCGCGCTCGCCCGAGCGGGAGCCGAGGTCGTCCGCATCGTCGTGCCCGACGGAGAGGAGCACAAAGACTGGCGCACGCTCAACGCGGTCTTCGACGCGCTTCTCGAGAAACGCTGTGGGCGGGACACGACCCTCGTCGCTCTGGGTGGCGGAGTCATAGGCGACCTCGCCGGCTTCGCGGCGGCCATCTATCAGCGCGGCGTGCAATACGTCCAGGTTCCCACGACGCTGCTCGCCCAGGTGGATTCGTCGGTGGGCGGCAAGACGGCGATCAACCACCCGCTTGGAAAGAACATGATCGGCGCCTTCCACCAGCCCCGCCTCGTGCTCGCCGACATGGACACGCTCAAGACCCTGCCCGAACGAGAGTTGCGCTCGGGGCTTGCCGAAGTCATTAAGCACGGCCTGGTCCGCGACGCGGTGTTCTTCACGTGGCTCGAGGGAAACATCGAGCGCCTGCTCGCGCGAAACGCCGACGCGTTGGAGCACGCGGTGCTGCGCTCGGTTTCCATCAAGGCGGAAATCGTCGCACAGGATGAACGCGAGGGCGGCCTGCGCCGGGTCCTCAACTTCGGCCACACCTTCGGCCATGCGATAGAAACGGGGCTCGGCTACGGCGCCTGGCTGCACGGCGAGGCGGTGGCGGCCGGCATGGCCATGGCGGCGGATTTGTCGCGTGAGCTCGGCTACCTCTCGGACGCGGATACGCACCGCATCCGCTCGCTGCTCCAGCGCACCGGGCTGCCGACCGCGGCGAAGGGGATCCCCCCGGAGCGCATGCAGCAGCTCATGAGCGTCGACAAGAAGGTGAAGCAGGGGCGCATTCATTTCGTCCTGCTGGAGAAACTGGGAGCAGCGACGCTGCGCGATGACGTCCCCTCCGCGGCTCTGGACCACGCGCTCGCGGGGCTCGCTGCTTGAAGTAAGCGCTCGCGGCCCCCGCCGAATGCTGCTCCGCAGCGTTTCCCTAAGCAGTTGAAGCAGCAAGGGAACGCAGGTATAGTCGAAATCCCGGTCTGTTTTGGCGCATTTGCCGCCTACAGCGCTTTCGCCGAGAAATAACGTGAGCTATCGCCCCGAGCCTCAGGGCCTTTATCACCCGGCCAATGAACACGACGCCTGCGGGGTGGGTTTTGTCGCCCACATCAAGGGCAAGAAGTCGCATTCCATCGTCGAGCAGGGGCTCACGGTGCTGCGCAACCTGACCCACCGCGGGGCCGTAGGTTGGGATCCCAAGCTCTCCGACGGGGCCGGCTGCCTGATCCAGATCCCGGACCGTTTCCTTCGCGAGGAAATGACCAAGCAGGGCGTGAAGCTGCCGGTAGCCGGCCAGTACGGTGTCGGCATGGTGTTCCTGCCGCGCGATCCGGCCTCGAGGCTTGCCTGCGAATACGAGATCGAGCGCGCGATCAAAGACGAGGGGCAGGTGCTGCTCGGCTGGCGCGATGTTCCCGTGGACAACGGCGACCTTGCGGAGCCCGCCAAACGGCTGGAGCCGGTGATCCGGCAGGTGTTCATCGGACGCGGCAAGAGGGTGACGGTCACCGACGCGCTCGAGCGCAAGCTCTACATCATTCGCAAGAGTTCAGGCCACGCCATCCAGGCGCTGAAGCTCGCCCATGGCAAGGAGTTCTACGTCCCCTCGATGTCGGCGCGCACGGTGTGCTACAAGGGAATGCTACTCGCGCACCAGGTCGGCGAGTACTACAAAGACCTGCAAGACGCGCGCGTCGAGTCCGCGCTTGCGCTCGTGCACCAGCGCTTTTCGACCAATACCTTCCCCTCGTGGGACCTGGCGCATCCGTTCCGCATGATCTGCCACAACGGCGAGATCAATACCCTGCGCGGCAACGTTAACTGGATCCGCGCGCGCCAGGGCGCGATCTCGAGCCCCGTTCTCGGAAAAGACCTCGACAAGGTGTGGCCGCTCATCTACGACGGGCAATCGGACTCGGCTTCGTTCGACAATGCGCTCGAGCTCCTGGTCATGGGCGGCTACTCGGTCGCCCACGCGATGATGATGATGATCCCGGAGGCTTGGGAAAACCACACGCTGATGGACCCGGCCCGTCGCGCGTTCTACGAATATCACGCCGCGATGATGGAACCCTGGGACGGCCCGGCCTCGATCGCGTTCACCGACGGCCGCCAGATCGGCGCCACGCTCGACCGCAACGGGCTGCGGCCCTCGCGCTACATCGTGACCGAGGACGGCCTCGTGATCATGGGCTCCGAGTGCGGTTGCCTGCCCGTCCCCGAGGAAAAAATCGTCAAGAAGTGGCGTCTTCAGCCCGGGAAGATGTTCCTCGTCGACCTGGAGAAAGGCCGCATCATCGACGACAAGGAGTTGAAGGAGTCGCTCGCAGGTGCGAAGCCCTATCCGGAGTGGATCGAACGTATTCGCGTCAAACTCGACGAGGTGGAGACCGAGAAGACGCCGCCGCTGAAGAGCGCGGTGCGCCTGCTCGACCGCCAGCAGGCATTCGCCTACACCCAGGAAGACATCAAGTTCATCATGACGCCGATGGCGCAGAACGGCGAAGAGCCGGTCGGCTCCATGGGCAACGACTCGCCGCTCGCGGTCCTGTCGAACAAGGACAAGACGCTCTACCACTATTTCAAGCAGCTCTTCGCGCAGGTCACCAATCCCCCGATCGATCCGATCCGCGAGGAGCTGGTCACTTCGCTCGTGTCCTTCATCGGCCCGAAGCCGAACCTGCTCGGCATAGACGAGATGAACCCGCCGCTGCGGCTCGAGGTCTCGCAGCCGGTGCTCGATTTCTTCGAGATGGAGAAGATCCGCCACATCGAGCGCTATACGGGGGGCAAGTTCCGCTCCTTCGAGCTCGACATCACCTATCCGCTGGCGTGGGGCAAAGAAGCGGTCGAAGCGCGCTTGGCGTCGCTTTGCGCGCAAGCCGAGGACGCGGTGCGTGGGGGCTATTCCATCATCGTGATCTCGGACCGCCTGGTCGAGCGCGAGCGAGTGGCGATCCCGGCCCTGCTGGCGCTGTCTGCAATCCACCAGCATCTGGTCGGAAAGGGCTTGCGCACGAGCGCGGGCCTGGTGGTGGAAACGGGCTCGGCGCGCGAAGTGCATCACTTCGCGCTGCTCGGCGGCTACGGGGCGGAAGCGGTCCACCCTTACCTCGCCCTGGAGACCTTGCTCGCCCTGGCGGCGAAGGGTCAGCTCGGTCCGGACATCGACGGCAGGAAGGCGATCAAGAACTTCGTCAAGGCGATCGGCAAAGGCCTGAAGAAAGTGATGTCCAAGATGGGCACCTCGACCTACATGTCCTACACCGGCGCGCAGATCTTCGAGGCGATCGGGCTCGCGAGCTCGCTTGTCGGGAAGTACTTCACGGGTACGACCTCGTCGATCGAAGGCATGGACATTTTCCAGGTCGCCGAGGAGGCGATCCGCATCCACAAGGCTGCCTTCGACGATTCCGATCCGGTGCTCACCACCATGCTCGATGCGGGCGGCGAATACGCCTGGCGGGTGCGCGGCGAGGAGCACATGTGGACGCCCGATGCCATCGCCAAGCTGCAGCAAGCGGCGCGGCAGAACTCGGTCCAGGCCTACAGGGAATACGCGGCCATCATCAACGACCAGTCGCGGCGCCACATGACCTTCCGCGGCCTGTTCGAGTTCCGCGCCGCCTCAGTGAAGCCGGTGCCGATCGAGGAGGTCGAGCCCGCGGCCGAGATCGTGAAGCGCTTTTCGACCGGTGCCATGTCGCACGGCTCGATCTCGGTCGAGGCGCACACCACCCTTGCCGTGGCGATGAACCGCATCGGCGGGAAGTCGAACACCGGCGAGGGCGGCGAAGACCGCAAGCGTTACGCTCCGCTGAAGGCTGGGGAGAGCCTGCAATCGCGCCTCGGGGCGAACCGGGTCGCGAAGGACGTGGAGTTGAAGGAAGGCGACGTTCTCAAGTCGAAGATCAAGCAGGTCGCCTCCGGGCGCTTCGGCGTGACGGCCGAGTACCTTGCCAGCGCCGAGCAAATCCAGATCAAGATCGCGCAAGGCGCCAAGCCCGGCGAGGGCGGACAGCTGCCGGGGCGCAAGGTCTCCGACTACATCGCCGAGATCCGTTACTCGACCCCCGGCGTGGAGCTGATCTCGCCCCCGCCACATCACGACATCTACTCGATCGAGGACCTGGCGCAGCTGATCCACGACCTGAAGAACGCGAATCCGAAGGCGTCGATCTCGGTGAAGCTCGTGTCGGAAGTCGGCGTCGGCACCGTGGCGGCGGGTGTGTCCAAGGCGAAATCCGATCATGTCACCATTTCCGGTCACGACGGCGGAACGGGCGCTTCGCCCTGGTCGTCGATCAAGCACGCCGGCACTCCCTGGGAGCTCGGGCTCGCCGAAACCCAGCAGACCCTGGTGCTCAACCGACTGCGCGGCCGGATCGCGGTGCAGGTCGACGGCCAGATCAAGACCGGCCGGGACGTCGTGATCGGCGCGATCCTGGGAGCGGACGAATTCGGCTTCGCGACCGCGCCGCTGGTGGTGAGCGGCTGCATCATGATGCGCAAGTGCCACCTGAATACCTGTCCGGTCGGCGTTGCCACCCAGGATCCGGTCCTTCGGAAGAAGTTCTCCGGCAAGCCGGAATACGTGGTGAACTACTTGTTCCTCGTCGCCGAGGAAGCGCGCGAGCTGATGGCGAAGCTCGGCGTGCGCAAGTTCAGCGACTTGATCGGCCGCACCGACTTGCTCGACACGAAGAAGGGCATCGAGCATTGGAAGGCGAAGGGCCTCGATTTCTCGAGGATCTTCCGCATGCCGGACATGCCCGCCGAGGTCGCGCGCCACCACTCCGAGGAGCAGAATCACGGCCTGGAAAAAGCTCTCGACAACCGCCTGATCGAGCTGGCGCAAGGGGCGCTTGAGCGCGGCGAGAGAGCGTCGATCGACATGCCGATCCGCAACGGCAACCGCACGGTCGGCACCATGCTCTCGCACGAGATCGCCCGACGCTACGGCCACGACGGGCTGCCCGACGGCACGATCCACATCCGCTTCGCGGGATCCGCGGGACAAAGCTTCGGTGCGTTTCTCGCCAGGGGCGTAACGCTCGACTTGATCGGCGACACCAACGACTACTGCGGCAAGGGGCTCTCGGGCGGCCGCATCATCGTCGCACCCTCGCCCAAGTTCCGCGGCGAGCCGACCGAGAACATCATCACGGGCAACGTCGTTCTCTATGGGGCGATCGCAGGAGAAGCGTATTTCCGCGGGGTCGCGGGCGAGCGCTTCGCGGTGCGCAACTCGGGTGCGATCGCCGTCGTCGAAGGCGTAGGCGACCACGGGTGCGAATACATGACCGGGGGGACCGTTGCGGTGCTCGGTTCGAACGGCCGCAATTTCGCAGCCGGTATGTCCGGCGGGATCGCCTACGTGCTCGATCTGGACGGCGAGTTCGCGAAACGCTGCAACACCGCGATGGTGGATCTCGAGCCGGTGCTTTCCGAGTCCGAGCAGCAGGGGAAGGTCGCGCGCCATCTCTGGCACCACGGCCAGTCCGACGAAGCCATTCTCAAGGATCTGGTCGAGCGCCACGCAAAGCTCACGGGCAGCCGCCGGGCAAGGGAAATTCTCGAGAAATGGCCCGAATACCGCGCGCGCTTCGTCAAGATTTTCCCGAAGGAATACCGCCGCGCCCTGGGCGAGCTCGCCGCCGCTCAAAAGAAAGCGGCTGCTTGAGTGGGTAAGATCACCGGATTTCTCGAGTACCAACGGCTTTCCGAAGCGGCCGAAGACCGGGAGCTGCGGAAGAAGCACTACCGCGAGTTCGTCCTCCACCTCACCGACGAGGAAGCGAAGATCCAGGGCGCGCGCTGCATGGATTGCGGCACGCCTTTCTGCATTTCGGGATGTCCGGTCAACAACATCATTCCCGACTGGAACGACCTTGTCTGGAGGCAGGACTGGCAGCGCGCGATCGAGACGCTGCACTCGACCAACAATTTCCCGGAATTCACTGGACGCGTGTGCCCTGCTCCCTGCGAGGAGGCGTGCGTGCTGCGCATCAACGCCGATCCCGTAGGAATCAAGTCGATCGAGCACGCGATTGTCGACAAGGCCTGGGAGTCGGGCTGGGTCGAGCCGCAGCCCGCGCTTCACCGAAGCGGCAAGAAAGTCGCCGTCGTCGGCTCGGGGCCCGCGGGGCTTGCCTGCGCGCAGCAGCTCGCGCGCGCCGGACACGAAGTGACCGTGTTCGAGAAGAACGACCGGATCGGGGGCCTGCTCCGCTACGGGATTCCCGATTTCAAGATGGAGAAGTGGCTGATCGACCGGCGCCTCGCGCAGATGCACGCCGAGGGCGTGAGCTTCCGCACCGGGGTGTTCGTGGGCAAGACGCGGCCGGGCAAGGGCGTGACCGACTGGGCCACTGAAATGCTCTCCCCGGAAAGGCTCATGGCCGACTTCGACGCCGTAGTGCTCTCGGGAGGCGCCGAGCAGCCGCGGGACCTTCCGATACCCGGCCGCGAGCTCGGCGGGGTGCACTATGCGATGGAATTCCTGCCGCTGCAGAACAAGCGAGTCGCGGCGGATCAAGGCGTACCGGACCTGTGGGCGACCGGCAAGCATGTCGTCGTGATCGGCGGCGGCGATACCGGCAGCGACTGCGTCGGCACCTCTAACCGCCACGGAGCGAAATCAGTCACCCAGTTCGAGCTACTGCCGATGCCGCCCGATCCGGAGAATAATCCCGTGTGGCCCTATTGGCCGACGCGGCTGCGCACTTCTTCCTCGCACGAGGAAGGAGTGACGCGCGACTGGTCGATCGCGACCAAGGAATTCACCGGCGAGCATGGCAAGGTGAAGGCGATGAAGATCGTCAGGCTCGAGTGGAAGGACGGCAAGATGAGCGAAGTACCCGGCTCGGAGTCGACCTTACCCGCGGACCTCGTTCTTCTCGCGATGGGATTCGTCTCGCCGGTGCAGTCGGTGCTCGACGCCTTCGGCGTGGAGAAGGACGCGCGCGGCAACGCCAGGGCGACGACCGACGGCAAGGGCTGCTACGCGACTTCTGCTCCCAAGGTGTTCGCGGCCGGCGACATGCGCCGCGGTCAGTCACTCGTCGTCTGGGCGATCCGCGAAGGGCGGCAATGCGCCCGGGCCGTGGACGAATTCCTGATGG
>Ga0326726_10004333_pt1 | contig 12946 bp, 4 predicted proteins | sample MHFenrmetagenome_2_FD_207603 | JGI IMG/M metagenome (GOLD analysis project Ga0326726, IMG submission 207603) | Lab enriched peat soil microbial communities from Michigan Hollow, Ithaca, NY, United States - MHF15MN | ecosystem: Environmental > Terrestrial > Soil > Wetlands > Peat | place: USA... | reverse complement strand
TACTCCCGGACAAATATTTAAAATTCAGTTTTTTGCCAATTCAAATATGAGCTATAGAGAAGGCAAGCGCTACCTGGGAGAAACTATAGTAACTACTGATATTGCAGGTGGAGCCGATTTTCTTGCTAATATAAAAGATGCCGTTCTTACCACTGGAGAAGTAGTAAGCGCTACGGCAACAAAACTTGATTTAGATAGCCTGCCATTAAGCACATCTGAGTTTTCAGCATCTATTGAAAGAGCAACCGATGAAGGGGACCATTATATAGCTAATACTACTCTGGCTGGGATACCTCTCCACTGGAAAGATGGCAACGGTGACTATCAAATTTATGGACCAGTAGCAGCCGGCGAAGTACAGCCTCCCGCTGGTTTTGCTAATGCCGTTGACAGTGGATTTAACACCTGGAGTAATCTGCAGCAATTAACATATACCAAAAGGGCTTTAAGCAGTACCAATATCGGGCGATGGGGTGGTAATGCAGATGGGATCAATAATATTGTTTGGTTCCCAACAACCAGCATGTGGGAAGATTCTACCGGGGCCCCTACGAATGTAATTGCTGTAACAAGAGTTAGATATAATGCTTTAAATGGCGAAATGACAGATGTTGACATTGCATTCAACGGTGAACCTGTATCACTTGCCGGGTTTGGTCAGTTTTATTGGGCAACTGATGGGTCTTCTGATAAGCTGGATGTTCGAAATGTCGCTACTCATGAAATCGGGCATTATTCCGGATTGGCTGATCTTTATAACCCGGGTGATTTTAATTATACATTATTAATGAAGAATAATAATCAGTTTGCTACAATGTATGGTCGAATAAATAACGGGGAAACCAGCAAAAGAAGTCTTCAGCCTGGTCCTGCCGATCCAGGGTGGTTTCCGAATCAGTTAGATATAACAAAATCTGATATCGGCGGAATTAATTATATCTATAATAATTTAGGTGATGTCTATTACGATATTGCATTAGTATTCGATGGTACGACTAACTTCATTTCGCCGGATGTTCTTAACGGATTAGTTCCTTCTCAAAATGCCGCTTTGGAATTAGTAACTAAACTAAGAATCGGTGATAGAATTGGTTGGGTAAATGGTACCAATCAAGTATATCCGATTGGAGGTAATTTTAACCAGATATTATCCGATCTCGGTCAATTACAGGCAAATGAAACTGGTAATCTTGCTGAGCGAATAACTGCAGCTGAAGCCTTGCTAAATTCGGCACCAACTACAAACAAGAAAATTATTATTTTATTCAGTGCGGGTGAAATATCCCCATTCTCGTTAATTACAGGACTGAATGTTGATCCTAACATAAAAATTTACACAATGGGATTTGAAGGCTTAAGTGATGGCGAGGATTTAATGAGCTGGTTAGCAAATAAGACAAGTGGCGAGTACTACAAGGTTGCAAGTTCTACAGATATACCTACTGCAGTAAATATTATTTGGCTGCGCCTGCTCGGTCTCGAAATATCTTATCTCTCTGATGAAATTAGCAGTGAATACTTTGGGGGTGGTTTACAATGGCAAGGTGGGCTACAATGGCAAGGCGGTTTGCAATGGCAAGGTGGACTGCAATGGCAAGGCGGTTTGCAATGGCAGGGTGGAACACTTGATATGGGTCTTTCCTGGCAGGGAAGCGAATACTCTCTTGCTTTGCTACCACCGGGAGTATTTGTAACTAATCCACCAAATCTTCCAGCCGGTGCAATAACTCAAGATAATTATCAAACGTCCGGTTATGATGTTGAATTTATTAATGGTAAAGCTTCGTATGGCAAACCGTATAAGTTTTTCCATGTTAACAATCCTGGAATTGGTGCATGGACATACGCAGTTATAGAAAACACTCCGCCACCGTCTAGTCAGACCGAACCTATTAGGGTGTATATGTCTAATGAAGCAGATTTGGTATTAGAATTTAAAACTGATAAAGAACGCTATACTTTACAAAACGACCAAAATGGCAATCCAATACCTGTAACGGTGAGCTTTGAAGCTAAACTATTTCAGGGTGGCGAAACCAGTGGATTTAGTGAACATACAAAAACAGTTGGTGAACCAATTAATGATGCCTGGGTCGCTATACTGGTAACTGCGCCTAATGGTGATAGTTCTCGTCAGGCATTAACACCCCAGGGCGATGGAGTCTATACCTGCAGTCTTTCTACAACTTTGACCGGGAATTATGATGTTAAGGTAATTGCCTCCGATAACGTTCCAAACGGTAATTACAGGAATAGTCAATATATCATGACAACAGAACATTCGTTTTATGTTTCTCCCTATGTAGACCCAACTGAATTAACCAGCAAGTTATACATCCAATATGCGCTGAATGAACTACTCGCTATTAAAGCAGAATTTTGTCCTACTAACAACAATTGTAGTTGGGATAATAACACGAAAAGAGATATAAATAATGCCATCTCTTATATTACTGCGGCACTTACCTATTTTCAAGATGATAATCATTTGAAAACAAATAAGGGCTTAAACTTTTATGACAATATTACCTCGTCAGTTAATTTAATTTATTCCTATCTCAGCGAGCCTGATTTTGGCAACGGTATTGATCTCTCATTGTATTATCTGATTGAAGGCTCATACAAATTAGCTGTTATTGTAAGAGATGAGGCAGCAGAGCCTGGTGCATGTCACGTTTCAAATTGTGAAGAGTTACTACAGAGCGCAAACAGAGAATTAGGGAAAGCAATAGATGAATCAAAGCAAGATCATTATGTTTATATATTAAACCACCTGACCAACGCCTGGAAATTTGCTATGAACGTAATGGGTGCAAACTTGAATAAAGAAAGCAGTGAAGAAGACGTTAACCTAACGCCAACAGAGTGTGGTTTAGATCAGAATTATCCGAATCCATTTAACCCAAGCACAACGATAAACTATCAGTTGCCTGCGAAAAACCATGTGTCCTTAAAGGTTTACGATATATTGGGTGATTTGGTTTCGACTTTGGTAGATCAGGAAATGGAAGCAGGATATTACAGCGTTGATTGGAACGCAAGCCAGCTCGCCAGCGGTATATATATATATAGATTAATTAGCGGTTCGTTTGTATCAACAAAGAAAATGATACTGATGAAGTAAATTTCTTTAGCCCCCGATTCCAGCCCGGGATTGGGGGCTATTTCTTTTTCAATTTAAATCTGCTATTTTCAAACTCATTAATGCACATCTCAAGTGCATATGTTTTAAATAAATAATTTATTGAGTCGTCGGGGTCCTATTTATGATCAGGGTGGTTTTATTTTGTGTGCTTTCTTTCCTCTTATCCTCTTCGGATTTCCTGGCACAAAGTCATATTATTTTTAATCATCTAACTATTAATGATGGCTTATCGCAAAGCTCGGTAACCTGTATTCTCCAGGACAAAAAAGGATTTATGTGGTTCGGTACTCAGGATGGTCTTAACAGATACGATGGCTATAATATCAAGATATTTAAAAACAATCCCGGTGATCCTACCAGCTTAACAGACAATTTTATTTTTTCAATTTATGAAGATCAATCGGGAACGCTTTACATTGAAACCCAGAGCGGTACATTGCATCGATATAACCCCGGGTCCGAGTCATTCAAAATCGTAAATAAGGATATTATCAATTTAGAAGGAGCTAGAGTTAATAGCGTTGGGGCACTGCTTCGGGAGTCTTCTGGAATTAGATGGACAGGTGGCCTAGGCAAAGGAACCGGTTTGGAACGCTTCGATACCAAAACAGGAAAGAGCACAATATTCAAGCACAACCCATCTGATCCATCGAGTTTAAGTGATGATAAAGTTTACTCGGTATTCAGAGATCGTTCGGGAAATTTGTGGATAGGAACCTTTAACGGTCTTGATAGACTTGATGAACGTACCGGCAAATTTTCTCACTACAGAAATAACCCTAAAGATCCAAACAGTTTAGCTGATAATTGGGTTTGGCCAATTTACGAGGATTCGCGTGGATATCTTTTGATCGGAACCGTTAGGAATGGTTTAAGTATGTTCGATCCAAGAACTAATATCTTCTACAATTATAAAAACGATCCTAATGACCCGACAAGCATAAATGATAATTTTGTTTTCTCTATTTATGAAGACCGGGGCGGTGTAATATGGTTTGGCACAAATCTATCTGGTATTAATTATTTCAATCCATCCACACAATCATTTGAAAATTATCAACACGATCCTGGGAACAAAAATAGTCTCAGTGATAATACAGTAATGACGATGCTTGTTGATAAAACTGGCGAGTACTGGATTGGGACAAGGAACGGAGGTCTGAACAAATTAGATTATAAAAAGAAAAAATTTACTCTCTATAATCACAATCCTTCGACTGCTAATAGCATTATAAGTAATTCTATTCAAACCTTATTAGAAGACAGAACAGGAAATGTCTGGATTGGAACTTACACCAGCGGTTTAGATGTATTAAATCCTAAAACCGGTGCCTTTACTCATTATACTCATAATCCATCAGACCCTGGTTCTTTAAGTGACAACAGGATTTACTCGCTTGCAGAAGATGAGCTTGGTAATATTTGGATTGGAACATACGGAGGTGGCTTAAACAAACTTGACAGATCAACCGGAAAGTTTTTAAGATATCAGTTTAATGAAAATGACGCCGCCTCGATTAGTTCAAATGCTGCGTGGTCGCTTGCGCTTGATGAGGTCGGTAACTTGTGGGTTGGAACATTCGGCGGGGGGATAAATGTATTGAATCTAAATCATCAAACATTTACTCATTTCAAGAACAATCCCGATGACTCCACAAGTATTGCAGATGATAATATAATAAGAATATTTAAGGACAGTAATGGAAACATGTGGTTTGGAACTACCAAAGGATTAAGCAGATATTCCAAATCGAATAAAATATTTAAGAATTACAATGAAAAAGATGGTCTGGCAAATAATTCTATCTATGGTATTGAGGAAGACGACAAAGGAAACCTCTGGTTAAGTACTAATAATGGATTGTCAAAATTCAATCCCGAAACAGAAACATTTAAAAATTATTATTCTTCTGATGGTTTACAAAGCAATGAGTTCAATCAAAACGCTTACGCAAAAGATAATAAAACCGGTCGTATGTTATTCGGTGGAATAAATGGATTTAATGTCTTCTATCCTGACAGTGTAAAAGGAAATGCCTATGTGCCCCCTGTAGTTTTCACTAATTATCTTCGGTATAACACTGATAATGAAGAAGGCAGGCCTATTATTGAGAAGGGTATTTCTAACAGAGACAGTATCTTGCTTACTTATAAAGATAACATAATAACTCTTCAATTTGCAGCACTGAGCTATTACAATAATTCTGAAAATCAGTACAAGTACAAATTAGAAGGCTTCAATGAAAACTGGATCCAGCTTGGAAACAATCACACTGTAACTTTCACAAATTTATCACCGGGTGATTATAATCTTACGGTAACCGGCTCTAACAACGACGGTGTTTGGAATGATATGGGAAAATCTTTATTCGTTGAAGTAACTCCGCCCTGGTGGAGAACTAAAATCGCTTACGCAATTTATATAATTTCGTTTTTAGGCTTTCTTTATGGCATTAGAAAGTTTGAAATAAATCGCCGTGAACAAAAAACAAAGCTTAGAGAAAACGAATTACGATTGAAAGCGACAGAGTCTGAGAAGCGTGCTATTCAGATTGAAAATGATCGAAAAACAAAAGAGCTTGAGGAAGCCAGAGAACTTCAGCTTTCAATGCTGCCGAAAGAGTTACCTAAACTTCCTAACCTGCAGATTGCTGCCTTTATGAGAACTGCAACAGAAGTAGGTGGAGACTATTATGATTTTATTGTGCAGGAAAATGGAACTTTGAACGTCGGTTTTGGAGATGCTACCGGTCATGGGTTGCAGGCAGGTACAATGGTTACACTTATGAAAGGATTTTTTACCTCAGACGCAGCAAAGCTTGAACCGCAATCATTCATGAATCATTGCAGCAGTATGATAAAAGAAATAAAACTGGGGAGAATATTAATGTCGTTCAGCCTGTTAAGGTTTGATAACAGCAAGCTGTTAGTTACCAGCGCAGGTATGCCGCCTGTTTATTATTACAATAAGGAAAAGAAAGAGACAGAAGAAATTCTGATTCAGGGAATGCCGCTCGGTGCAATGAAGAAATTTTCATATAAATTGGTTGAAAAAGAATTAAAAAGCGGAGATACGCTTTTACTTCTTACTGATGGTCTCCCAGAACAAATGAACTCAAAAGATGAAATGTTTGATTACCCCCGCGTTAAAAATCATTTTAACCAAATAGCCGATGCTTCTCCTGAAGAAATCATCAACAATCTTGTTAATAAAGCCGATGAATGGATGAATGGAAAACCCCAGGCAGATGATATTACTTTTATTGTAATTAGGGTCAAGTAAATTAGACTAAAAAATTTCCACTTTAGAAATAATTTAAATTATGTGCCGTGCTTCTGAATACTTACAAAATAGTTTTGCTGATTGAATAAAAATGCAAAGTCAACAGCTCGAAATAAAAATCTCTGAACTTGAAAAAAAACTAGCGGTCAAAAACAGAGAACTGGAAATCGAAGCTGGTTTGGAGAAAGTGCGTACCATTGCTTTGGGGATGAAAGAACCTGTTGATATGCTGGATGTATGCAAGACAATTTCACTTCAACTCAAATCATTGGGTGTAAAGGAAATTCGTAATGTACAAACAGCTATTTTTTATGAGCATCTCGGCACTTATATGAACTATGAATATTATGCAAAACATAATAAAACTTTTATTACTGAAACATCATATACAAACCATGAAATGCATAAAGAATTTGCGGCAAAAATGCTACAAGGTAAGGGAGAATTTTTTGTCACTCATATAAAAGGTAAAGAAGTTAAAGACTGGATTGCTTATCAAAAAACGACAAATGTTTTTATTGACAAGTACCTGGAAACTGCTTCTTCGGTCAACTATTATTGGTTTTCTCTTGGCCCGGTTGCACTCGGAATTTCAACATATCATCCTCTAACAGACGACGAAATAAATTTATTCAAACGATTTCTCAAAGTGTTCGAACTGGCTTATCGGAGGTATCTTGATATTGAAAATGCAAAAGCCCAGGCAAGAGAAGCAAAGATTGAAACATCTCTTGAGAAAGTTAGAGCTGCTGCAATGAGTATGCATAAATCAGAAGACTTGCTGAACGTCTCTGAGATATTGTACGAAGAACTTCACAAATTAGGTTTCGATGAAATGAGAAATGCAATGATCAATATTCATAATGATGAAAATAAAACTTTTTTTAATTACGATTATTCTGATGAGATTGGAAGAAGTATAACGCTTCTGAATTTTAACGCGCATCCTGTGATGGAAAAACAAATAAAGCAATCACGAATTGCAAATGATGCTTTTTCTGAAGCAGTTTATGAGGGAAAGGATCTGGAGGAATGGAAAGAATTTAGAAGGAAATACGGAGAAAAGAATGATCCGAGAATTGATAAAATAAAAGTACTTTACTACTATTTCTATTCAATAGGTTCGGGAACAATTGGCATTTCAACATTTAGCAAAATTAATGAAGAAAAACTTGAACTGCTGAAGCGATTTAGAAATGTTTTCAGTCTATCATACCGGCGTTATTCAGATATTGCTTTAGCAGAAGCACAAGCTCGCGAGGCACAAATAGAATTGGCGCTCGAAAGAGTTCGTGCAAGATCGATGGCTATGCATAAAAGCGGTGAGCTGCTTGATGTAATTGCCACTGTATCAGAGCAACTTGAAAACCTTGGTTTTAAATTCGATATCGTAAGTTTTGCAGCAAACAACCAGAAATATGATTATAGTTTCTGGATGACTGTTAAAGGACAATCGCATCCCTATCGAATACATGTCCCCTACATTAATAATCCGATGTTTGAAAATGTAAAACAAGCGCAGTTAAAAGGTGATACATTTTATACTGATATATTAACTCGTGAAGAGAACAAACAGTGGCATCGGCATTTATTCGAGCACAACAGGCTTGACTTCATTACCGACAAATTAAAAAAGTATGTTTATAACAGAGGATATGCCAGATCAATAGTGCTGTTGTCGAAAATTATGTTGATAGTTGGGAATTATTCTTCCATTCCTTATTCCGATGAAGAAAACAATATCATTAAACGTTTCGCGAACGTTTTTGATCAAGTATACACAAGATTTTTAGATCTGCAAAAAGCAGAAGCACAGGCAAGAGAAGCACAGATTGAAGCTTCACTTGAAAAAGTAAGAAGCAGTGCAATGGCAATGCATAATAGTAATGATATTTCATCAACAACAACTGTAGTATTTGAGGAATTGAGAAGACTAAATATTCAATCCAAACGTTGCGGAGTCGCGCTGCTTTCAAAAAACTCTTATACCGGACACGTTTATGCTGCTACTACTTCTTCAGATGGAAAACTCCAAACCCTGAGGCGATCTATTGAGATGACCCAGCATCAATCTCAAAAACATCAGTATGAAAGCTGGAAAAAGCAAGAGAATTATGTTGTTGAAATGAGTGGAGAAGAATTGAAATCTTATTATCAATTGCCTTTTTTTTATTCATCACCTAATTATATCCCGCCAGTAAATTATGATCGAACAGAATATGGATATTATATACCGTTTTCCGAAGGATTGTTTTATGCCTGGACAGAAGAACCTTACTCTGAAAGTGAGATAAATATCCTGAACCGTTTTAAAAAAATTGTTGATCTGACTTTCCGGAGATACTTTGATCTTCAAAAAGCAGAAGCACAGGCAAGAGAAGCACAAATTGAATTGGCTCTGGAAAGAGTCCGTGCAAGAACAATGGCTATGCAAAAAAGTGAAGAGCTGAATGATGTAGTAATGACATTATTCGATCAAATGAAGAACCTGGAAATTGATATTGATGGCATTAATATCAACATATTGAATGATGACTCAACCGGTTTTGATTCCTGGTTTACAGCCCCTGGTTATACAAAAGCCGTTTGCCTGTTTACTCCTTATTTCAACACTCCAGTAATGAATGATATTTTTAATGCTGTTAAAAACAAACAGGATCTCCTCAGTAAGATTTATCCGAAAGCAGAAAAAGACGCCTACTTCTCTTACCTCTATGAACATTCTGATTATAAGAACCTGCCGGATGAAAGGAAAAAACTGATCCTTGGTGCTGAAGGCTGGTGCCTGTCTGTAGGAATTGCAAATAATACCGGAATAAGTATCCATAGCTACACAGGTAAAACATTTACAGAAAAGGAACATGATATTTTAAAACGGTTTGCGAAAGTGTTTGACCAAACCTACACCCGGTTCCTCGATCTTCAAAAAGCAGAAGCGCAAGCGCGTGAATCACAGATTGAACTGGCGCTGGAAAGAGTGCGAGTAAGTGCAGTGGCAATGCACAATAGTAATGATGTTGGGAATGCGACAGCTGTGATGTTTACTGAACTTGAAAAGCTTGGTATAGAAACTATTCGTTGCGGAATCGATATTATGGATGAATCAAAAATTTTTGAGGTTTGGGCTTCTACTTCTACCGATGAAGGTAAAGTAATTCAGATTGCCGGAAAACTTGACAGCAGGATTCACCCACATTTGCAGCGTGTTCAGGAAGCCTGGGAGAGACAGGATAAATATATTTCGTCCATTCTGGAAGGTCAAGAATTAGAGGAGTATTACAAAAAATTATCAGCCGCTCCCGATTATCATGTATCCTTAAATAAGATACAATACAATAAACAGTTCAACTACGTTTTCTTTTTTAAAGAGGGAGGCTTGTTTGCTTATAGGTTAAAACCATTTGCTGAAGATGAAATTCGGATACTACAAAGATTCGCTTCAGTATTCGGGTTGACCTTCCGACGCTATCTCGATTTACAAAAAGCCGAGGTACAGGCACGTGAAGCACAAATTGAGGCTGCATTGGAAAGAGTAAGAGGAAAAGCAATGGCTATGCATAGTTCAGAAGATTTTGTGGCTACAATTGTTGCCTTTTACCATGAATTAGCGCAGCTAAGTTTTACTCCTCGAAGATGTGGAGTCGGTATAATTGATAAGGAAACGCGAATCGCTGAGCTCTCAACTTTGAATACCACAGATAAAGGAGAATCAATTGAGCTTGTTAGTAAAATTACGCTGGAAGGTCACCCCATATTGGAAAACGTTTATAAAAATTGGCTGATTCAAAATGAATATCATCCTGTTTTGCGGGGCGATGAGATCAAGGAATATTATAAGTTTCTCGGACCCCAAATTGCTGTTCCCGATTACTCCGGTGATCAAGTTCAATATGGTTACTTTTTTTATTTTAATGAGGGTGGAGTTTATTCCTGGACAGAAAAAAAGTTTTCTGATGATGAGTTACAAATCTACAGAAGGTTTACAGCTGTCTTAAACCTTACATACAGACGATACTTGGATCTAAAAGAAGCAGAAGCCCGTGCAATTGAATCAATCAGACAAGCTGCGCTTGATCGCATACGCGCAGAGATAGCTTCGATGAGAACATCGGATGATCTAAACCGTATTACACCAATAATCTGGCGTGAACTTAAAATACTTGGCGTACCATTTTTCCGTTGTGGTGTTTACATCATTGATGAAACTCAGGAAAAAGTACAGGTGTATTTGACCACACCCGATGGTAAGTCACTTGGCGTACTAAATTTATCTTTTGATTCAAATGAAATGACAAGAAACACAGTTGAACATTGGCGAGAAAAACAGGTTTACAAAGTACATTGGAATAAAGAGGATTTTATTAACTGGGCAAAATCAATGATTGAGATTGGACAGATTCAAAATGTTCAAACTTACCAGGGTTCAGCAGAACCACCCGAATCGCTTTATTTAAATTTTGTCCCTTTTACTCAGGGAATGCTTTATGTTGGTGACGTTTCTCCTTTAACGGATGAAAGACTGCTTTTAGTAAAAACATTAGCTGGGGCTTTTTCTATTGCCTACGCAAGGTACGAGGATTTCAGACAATTGGAAGAAGCGAAAGGTGCGGTTGAATCTGCTTTTGGAGAACTTGATATTCTTTCCAAGGAATTAAAAATAAAAAATGAAAGATTAGAAATTGAAAACCAACGCAGGGCTATTGAATTAGAAGAAGCAAGACAACTCCAGCTCTCAATGCTACCGAAGAAATTACCACAACTCCCAAATCTTCAGATTGCCGCTTTTATGAGAACTGCAACAGAAGTTGGTGGAGATTACTATGACTTTTTGGTTCAGGATAATCAAGAGTTGAACATAGGTTTTGGTGATGCAACCGGACATGGACTACAAGCAGGAACAATGATTACCCTTATAAAAGGATTTTTCACATCAGAGGCTGCAAAACTCGAGCCTCAGCAATTTTTAGAGCATTGCAGCAGAATGATTCGAGAGATAAAACTGGGAAGAATTTTAATGTCTTTTAGCCTGCTTCGGATTATGGATAGTAAACTGTTAATCAGCAGTGCAGGTATGCCTCCGGTTTTTTATTATACTAAATCAGAAGGGGAAACGGAAGAAATTCTTATCCCTGGAATTCCGCTCGGTGCAATGAAGAAGTCTTCATACAAGTTAGTTGAAAAGGAATTGAGAAGTGGAGACACGCTTTTATTGTTCACAGATGGTTTTCCTGAACAAACAAATTCTAATGATGAAATGTTGAACTACGCCAGAGCTAAAAATCACTTTAATAATGTTGCGGAGAACTCTCCAGATGAAATTATTAAAAGCCTTGTAAAAAAAGCAGATGAATGGATGAGCGGTAAACTTCAAACTGATGATATTACTTTTATTGCGATAAAAGTTTTATAGATATTGTTTTTCAATTTTACATTTAATTATATATTTTGGCAGTGTTTAAGGCGAAAATTAGATTTTTGTGATATATGATTTATGTGCTGCTGAGTTTAATTAAATTACTCTGGAAAGAATCTGATGGAACAAAACTTTAACCTGGAAATCAAGCTCCCCAAAGTTCGCGATATTGAACTGGTTGCGATTGAAGCACTTGAAAGAATGGGAAAACATCTTGAAATTTCAGATGAAAAAATTGGCGAAGCAAAAATTCTTGTTACCGAAGCAGTACTAAACGGATTCGAACATTCTGGTATTGATAATCCATACGTCAACGTTGAATTCGTGATGACAAAGGAGAAATTAACTATTTTTGTTACAGATTATGGCAAAGGATTTAACCCAGAAGAGGTTGAAGAACCGGAGATTTCTAAAAAAATTAGTGGTAAACATAAGCGTGGGTGGGGATTAAAATTAATGAGATCCTTATCAGATGGATTAAGCATTGAGTCACGCCCCTCCGGAACCAAAATTTCAATTATTAAAAATTTATCTTAACAGGAAATAAAATGAGTAGTGAGTTTAACTTAATAACAGAATTACATGACAAAGCTTTACTATTGAAAACTGATGGCTATATTAATAACGTGGCTGGAGAAAAAATTATACGGGAGTTTACCAAACACTTTAGCGGTGGAATGAATAAGGTTGTTATTGATATGGAAAAATCAAGGGTTGTGAACTCAATTGGTATTTCTTATTTGCTTGAGGTAATAGAAAAGCTGAACGAAAGTGGTGGTAAGCTGATCTTTACAAATCTCGACCCGACAATAGAGAAAACGTTCAACATAATGGGATTGTTTCAGTTTGCCGATAAAGCTGATTCGCTCGAATCAGCACTTAAATAATAAATTGTTGAAAACTTATCTTATTATTTTCAGTTTAATTCAAAAAAAATTTTCATTATTAATTAATTACTGCTTTGGAAAGTAATTCCCTGGTTGAAAAATTATCTTTACAAGCCGAATCCTTCCAGGAGGGATTTGAAACGCTTACTAAGTCTAACAGCTTTGAAGAGTTGACAAAAAATTTTTGGCATCTCCTCCGTGGTAATTTCATAATAACT
>Ga0326726_10004331_pt1 | contig 12947 bp, 11 predicted proteins | sample MHFenrmetagenome_2_FD_207603 | JGI IMG/M metagenome (GOLD analysis project Ga0326726, IMG submission 207603) | Lab enriched peat soil microbial communities from Michigan Hollow, Ithaca, NY, United States - MHF15MN | ecosystem: Environmental > Terrestrial > Soil > Wetlands > Peat | place: USA... | reverse complement strand
CTTCGCGCGCGGCGCCAGCGCCGGCGCTCGCCGCCGTGACGTAATGCGCGGCACGCAGCACGCTCGCGTGCGCCTCGCGCGGCGCGCAGGCGAAGCCGCAGCGCTCGAGCACCGGCAGGTCCGGCACGTCGTCGCCCATGCAGCCCACCTCAGCGGGTTGCAGGTCGAGGCGGGCGACCAGCACGGCGAAGGCCGCCGACTTGTCCGGTGCGCCCTGGAGCACGTGTGCGATGCCAAGCTCGGCGGCGCGCGCCGCCACTGCAGCGGAGCTGCGCCCCGACAAGATGGCGGTCGGGATGCCGGATTGCGCGAGCATCTTCAAGCCGTGCCCGTCCAGCGTATGGAACGCCTTCAGTTCCTCGCCGCGCGGCCCGTACCACAGTCGGCCGTCGGTGAGAACGCCGTCGACGTCGAAAACCATCAGCCGCACTCGGCGCGCCCGCTCGAGCGCGTCGGCAGTCGCCTGCGGCATCGGCTCAGACGACCTTGGCGCGCAGCAGGTCGTTCATGTTGAGCGCGCCGACCAGCTCGCCCGCCGCATTCACCACGAGGAGCTGGCTGATGCGATGCCGCTCCATCAGCGCGACCGCCTCCGCGGCGAGCGCTTGCGGCTGCACGCTGCGCGGGCTAACGGTCATCACCTGCGCCACGCGCGCCGACTTGAGGTTGGACACCTTCTTCAGCGCCCTGCGCAGGTCGCCGTCGGTGAAGATTCCCTTGACGCGGCCGCGCGCGTCGACGATCGCCGTCATGCCGAGGCCGCCGCGCGTCATCTCGTCGAGTGCCTGCTTGAGCGTCGCGCCCTCGCGCACCTTGGGCACGTCGGCACCGCGGCGCATCACGTCGGCGACGTGCTTGAGCGCCTCGCGGTGCAGCGCGCCGCCCGGGTGCGAGCGCGCGAAATCCGCCGCGGAAAAGCCGCGCGCATCGAGCAGCGCGATGGCGAGCGCATCGCCCAGCGCGAGCGCCGCCGTGGTGCTGGCGGTGGGCGCGAGACCGAGCGGGCAGGCCTCCTGCTCGACCCCCGCGTCGAGGTGCACGTCGGCCTCGCGTGCGAGCGACGATTGCGCATTGCCGGTGATCGCCACGAGCTTCGCGCCCTCGCGCCTGATCGCGGGAATGATGCGCACCAGCTCCGCGCTCTCGCCCGAGTTGGAGATGCCGATGAAAACATCCTCGGCGCGGATCATGCCGAGATCGCCGTGGCTCGCCTCCGCGGGGTGCACGAAGTAGGCCGGCGTCCCGGTGCTCGCCATGGTGGAGGCGATCTTGCGCGCGACGTGGCCCGACTTGCCGATGCCGCTGACGATCACGCGCCCGCGCTGGCCGTCCAGGCACTTCTGGATAAGCTGCAACGCGGCGAGAAAGCGCGCGTCGAGCCGCCCGCCCAGCGCGCGCACGGCGTCGGCCTCGATTGCGATGACCTTGCGCGCCAGATCCAGCGCTCCTTCGCCGGTGCGAGACGCCGCCTGACGCAGGGAACGTACTGCGCTTATCATAGCTGCGAAGTATAACTCTCCCTCTACAGCCGCCATGGATGCCGCCGGCTTGTCTCTGCAACCGGTGCTCGTGCTGCTGGCGGGCGGCGTGCTGGCGGTCGTCGTCTGCCGCAGCCTCGCGCTGCCGCCGATCATCGGCTATCTCGTGACCGGGGTCGCGCTCGGGCCGCACGCGGCGGGCCTGGTCGCCGACAGCCACGCCGTGCGCCAGCTCGCCGAGTTCGGCGTCGTGTTCCTGCTGTTCTCGATCGGGCTGGAGTTCAGCCTTACCAAGCTGCGCAGCATGCGCCGCTCCGTGTTCGGCCTGGGTGCGGCGCAGGTCGCCGCCAGCATCGCGATCGGCGTGGCCGTCGCGCTGGCGCTTGGCGCTGGCTGGCAGCCGGGGCTCGCGCTCGCTGGCGCCATCGCGATGTCCTCCACGGCGATCGTCTCCAAGCTGCTTGCCGAGCGGCTCGAGCTCGACACGCCGCACGGCCGGGACATCGTCGGCGTCCTGCTGTTCCAGGATCTGGCAGTGGTGCCGTTGCTCATCCTGGTGCCGGCACTGAGCGCGCCGGCGCAGGACCTGGCGCGCGGCGTGCTGATCGCCCTCGCCAAGGCGGCCGTGGTCCTCGCGGTGCTGACGCTCGTCGGCCCGCGCGTGATCCGCGCCTGGTTCGGCGTGATCGCCCGGCGGCGCTCCACGGAACTGTTCGTCCTCAACGTGCTGCTGATCACGCTGCTGCTCGCCTTTCTCACGGGGCTTGCGGGGCTCTCGCTCGCGCTGGGCGCGTTTCTCGCCGGCATGCTGCTCGGCGAGACGGAGTACCGCTACCAGGTCGAGGAGGACATCAAGCCGTTCCGCGACGTACTGCTCGGGCTGTTCTTCGTCTCGGTAGGCATGCTGCTCGATGTCGGCCAGCTGCTCGGGCACGGCTGGCTGGCGCTCGGTTTCCTCGCGCTGCTCGTTGCGGGCAAGGGCGTGCTGATCGCGTTGCTCGCGCGCATATTCGGCGCGGCCCCGGGCAAGGCGCTGCGCATCGGTCTCGCCCTCGCGCAAGGCAGCGAATTCGGCTTCGTGCTGCTCGCGCAGGCGAGCACCGCGCAGCTTGCGCCCGAACCCGTGTTGCAGGCGCTGATCGGCGCGATGATCCTGTCGATGCTCGCCTCGCCCTTCCTCATCGCTGCAAGCGACCGCCTGGTGCTGCGCTTTACCGCCTCTGAGTGGTTGGTGCGCTCGCTTGAGCTGCACCGCGTCGCGGTGCGGTCCCTGGAGACCGAGCGCCACGTCATCATCCTCGGCTACGGCCGCAACGGCCAGCGCCTGGCGCGGCTGCTGGAGGCCGAAGGCGTTCGCTACGTCGCGCTCGACCTCGACCCCGAGCGCGTGCGCGAGGCGGCGCTCGCCGGCGACACGGTGGTGTACGCGGATTGCTCGCGGCGCGAGTCGCTGGTGGCAGCCGGCGTGGCGCGCGCCGCGGCAGTGGTGGTGACGTTCGCGGATGCCGCCGCGTCAGTGCGCGTGCTCGCGCATATTCACGCGCTCAACGCCTCGCTGCCAGTCATCGTGCGCGCGCGCGACGAGCGTGACATCGGAAGGCTCACGGCCGCGGGCGCATCGGAGGTCGTGCCGGAGGCGTTTGAGTCCGGCCTGATGCTCGCGTCGCACACGCTGGTGTGGGTGGGGGTGCCGCTGGCGCGCGTCATGCGGCGCATGAGCCAGGTGCGAGATCAGCAATACGGGCTGTTGCGCGGCCTGTACCGCGGCGAGAGCGACGTGCCCGAAGCGGGGGAGGGCGCGCAGCCGCGGTTGCACGCGGTCATGCTGGACGCGCGCGCGGCCGCACTCGCCAAGCCGCTAGCGGCGCTCGAACTGGAGGAACTCGGCGTGCAGGTTAGCTCGGTGCGCCGCCCGGGCGAGAAGAGGAAGATGTCAGCCGAGGAGGCCGGCCCGCTGCGCGAGGGCGACGTCGTGGTGCTGCTCGGTGTGCCCGAGATGCTGGCGGCCGCGGAGACACGGCTGCGCCAAGGGTAGAAAAGAACTCAGATCTGGCGACAGGCGACGTACACGTTGGTGCCGGTTTCCTGGTACGTCGATGCCGCAGTGCCCACGATATCCGGGTTCGAGGTGGTCTGCAGTTGCGCGCGCAGGGTGCCTGCTCCGGGCTGGCCGTCGTCCATCTGCGAGTCGATGGCGATCGCGATCTTGTCGGGCAGGTTGGCGGAACACACGATCAGGCTCGTGAAGCCGCCGAGCGCCGTGCCGGGCGTTGGCGTCGCGCCATCGCCGGTTTCTACGCCCAGCATGCCCACCACCGCGTTGAGCGGCTGCTGCTGGCCGGTTCCTGCAACGAAGCCGGATCGCCGCAGATGATCCCACCAGAGCCGCGATTCGTCGCCCGCGGTCATGCTGTTATATTTGCCCGCCAACGTGCCGTTGCCGTCGCCGGCGGTAGCGCCGCTCCAGCGCGTGGCTCCCAAGTCATCCCCCGGGATGGCCCGATAGCGATCCTGGTAACCGTAATACGCAGCCGACAATCCGCTGAAGTCCGCGATCACGTTCTTGATCTTGGCCTGCGTGATCATCTCCTGGCCCTTCAGGATTCCTCCCAGCAGCAAGCCGATGATGACCAGGACGATCGCGATCTCGACGAGCGTGAAGCCCTTCTGGTTCGTCTTCATTCGACTTGACTCCTTCGCAAAGGCTAAGGGACAAACAACGGCAAGTTTCGTGCGGAGAGAATTCTCCTGTTCCTAACGCGTTCCAGTGAAGACGGATGTCATCGCGCCGATGAACCGCTATGATTGTTGGGGCTCTCGACTGACTTGATCCGGCTTTCCGGCTCTCGGACCGCTTGGTCCAGGAACCGCCGCTCCGTTGATGCATTGGCAAGCGTCGCTGCAAATAAAAAGGCCGACTTGCGGCCGGCCTTTGTAGGATTTGCCGTAGGTCAGGTCAGATCTGACGGCAGGCGACGTAGACGTTGGTGCCGGTCTCCGCGTACGCCGAAGCAGCAGCGGACACGATGTCCGGGTTCGACGTGGTCTGCAGCTGTGCGCGCAGGGCTCCCGCTCCGGGCTGGCCGTCGTCCATCTGCGAGTCGATGGCGATCGCGATCTTGTCGGGCAGGTTGGCGGAACACACGATCAGGCTCGTGAAGCCGCCGAGCGCCGTGCCGGGCGTCGCGGCGCCATCGCCGGTTTCCACGCCTAGTATGCCCACCACCGCGTTGAGCGGCTGCTGCTGGCCAGTACCTGCGACGAATCCCGCCCGGCGCAGGTGATCCCACCACAGTCGCGACTCGTCGCCCGCGGTCGTGCTGTTGTACTTGCCCGCCACGGTGCCATTGCCGTTGCCGGCGGTAGCGCCGCTCCAGCGCGTAGCTCCCAAGTCATCCCCCGGGATCGCCCGATAGCGATCCTGGTAGCCGTAATACGCAGCCGAAATGCCGCTGAAGTCCGCGATCACGTTCTTGATCTTGGCCTGCGTGATCATCTCCTGGCCCTTCAGGATTCCTCCCAGCAGCAGGCCGATGATGACCAGCACGATCGCGATCTCGACGAGCGTGAAGCCCTTCTGGTTCGTCTTCATTCCGTTACCCCTTTTGAAAGCAGACAAGGTGATAAATAGCGTTCGCAAGTTTCATGCCGAGAAAATCTTGGCATTTCTTGACCAAAAACGTCAAAAATCGCGAAAAAGTGACGGATCGCCAACGTTATTGTCGGGATCCTGACGAGAGCCGCTTTTCCAGCTCCTTGAGCTTTTGCTCGAGGAAACGGCGCTCAGCAGGATCCTGAAGGTGACCCGTCTCCAAGAGGCCTCCAAGGAGGATCTTCGCGGCTTCGAGCTCATTCATGTCCTCGAGGATGAAGATCTCCATCTGCTTTGCCCACATCGGCACGTCCGGGGCATTGGTTAAGCGCTCAAGATCGGCGGCATAGCGCCGCGCTAGCTGCAGGTCCTTCAACCGGTGCTTGGCCAGCAACGCGGCATGCGCCAGCCATGGCCAGCGCCGGTTCGGGTCCTGCAGAAACGACCGGTGAATGAAAGCGAGCATCACGCGGCAGCGCGCGGGATCTTCCACCTCGGCGTAGATGCGCGCCGCGGCGAAAAGCGGGTACGCGCTGCGCGGGTCCGTATCCAGGATGGCCCGCAGCCAGCCGGCGAGCACCGTGAAGTCGAGCTGCTGGTACGGGCGCGCGTTGCCCGCACCGAGGTCGAAGGCCTGCAGGTACAGCATGGCGAGCCGCGCAATGGCTGCTGGCTCGCCGAGGCTCGCCGCGCGAAGGGCAGCGGCGCGCGGCGCGGGCGGCAGGTCCGACGCGGTGGCGGCGGGCGGCGGGCGCATGGCCTGGATCGCGATCTGCACGCCAAGGCAGGTGGCGAATGCCGCCCAGAGCCACACGGGCACGGCCGCGAGCGGCCGCTGGTGCGCGCTCACAGGTTGCGCCGGTGGAAATCGAACAACCCCGCCGCGCACAGCAAGGCCGTATAGATAAGTAGCGTGCCGATGGCCGCGCCGAACTCCGCTGCGCCGGGTGCGCCGTACAGCAGCCACTCGCTGCGCGTCACGGCGTCCAGCCGCGGCAGCAGCAGAGCAAGCGCGTCCACGACCCCGCGCGCGGCCGCCTGCGTCCACGACTCATCGGTGAGCGGACCGCGCGCGAGCAGCTGGATGCCGGCCATCGCGCGCGCAAGGAAGTACAGGCCGACCGTGGAAACGATCGCGGGCACTACACCGGCAAGCGTGACGGAGAAGAATAGCCCCGCGGCCGCCACCAGCAGCAGCTCGAGGCCGAGCGAGACGCCCCACAGCATCACGCTGCCCGGCGAGGCCCACAGCAGCATCGGTGCGCTGATGGCGCCTGCGAGCGCAAAGCCGATGGCGCCGAATCCGCAGAGCTTGCCGGCGTAGTAGCGGGTGCGCGACAGCGGCAGCGCCAGCGCCAGCTCGAGCACCTTGTCGTTCGCCTCGCGCACGATACTTGCCGCGACGTGCGCAGCGAGCAGGAACGCCGCGCCGGCACGCAGCAGCGCCGCGGCGAGCGCCGCCTGCAGCTCGCGGCTCTCGGTCACCGCGACCTGCGACAGGAATGCGGCCAGTCCGAGCGCGGCCCCGAGCAGGCCGAGCGCGATCCACGGCAGCGCGCTGCGGCGCGCTTCAGTCACGCAGCTACGGGCGAGGAGCAGTTCAGGTCGCATCTTTCGCGGGGCGCCGATTGTGCGTATCTTTGCCTGCGACCGACCGACCATGCAAGCTGCCACGCCCAGCGACTCCTCTTCCGACCGGCTCTCGCGCGCGGTTTGGGCGTTTTCCCGGCGCAACTGGCGCTTCGTGATGATTGGCATGCTTGCGCTGCTGCACGTGGTCGCATTTCGCGGCGTTGCCGACGACGGGGCGCGCGTGCTGGTGATCGCGCATCTCGGGCTGCTCCTGCTGTGGCAGCCGATTCTGAGCAGCGAGCGGCCCGTGACGGCGACGCAGACGCTGCTCATCGCGCTGTGGGCGGCGGCGGCCGTGCTGTGGCTCAATTGGTGGCTGCTGGCGGTCTGGATCGTGGTCCTTGCCGGGCTGGTGGGCGGCAGAGTGTTCGTGCATCAGGCGCGCTGGCAGCGACGCTTCTACCTCCTGGTCTTCGTGTACCTGCTCGCGCTGCTGGTGGTGCTCGTCCTGCCCGAGATCGCGCCGCGCCGGGAAGTGGAGCCGCAGATGCGCACCTATGCGGGGTGGGGCCTGCCGGCGCTGTTCGTGCTGATGGCGCTGGTTCCCGTGGAAGCCGACGCGCCGGAAGCCGCGCAGGTGATCGACTACTTCTACAGCGTATTCGTGATGCTGATGCTCGGCGTGCTGATCCTCGGCAGCTTCGCCTTCATGACGCTGGGGCGCACAGGGTACCTGGAAGCGCTCACGTACATCGTCTTCGTGATCGGCGGCGCGCTGCTTGCGATCGGCCTGGCGTGGAACCCGCGTACCGGCTACGCCGGCTTCAACGTATTCGTGTCGCGCTACCTCTTTTCCATCGGACTGCCGATCGAGAATTGGCTGCAGGTTCTCGCTGGGCTGTCGCACGCGGAGGCGCAGCCGCAGCGTTACCTCGTCCAGGCGGCAGCCGCGCTGGCGCGACTGCCGTCGGTGCAGGGTGTAACGTGGACGGCAGGCGGCGGGCAGGGCGACGCCGGCACGCGCACGCCATACGCAATCGAGTTCGACAACGAGGACCTGAAGCTCACCATCTACTCGCGCTACCGCACGACGCCCGCGCTGCACGGGCACTTGCACCTGCTCGGCCAGCTGCTGGCCGAGTTCTACCTGGCCAAGCTGCGCGAGCAGGCGCTGCGCGAGGCGAGCTTCATGCAGGCGGTGCACGAGACCGGCGCGCGTGTCACCCACGACGTCAAGAACCTGCTGCAGTCGCTCAACGTGCTGTGTTCCGTGGCGCTCGCCGACCGCGGCGACTCGCCCGAATCGATGGCGCTGGTGCGCCGGCAATTGCCGGCGATCACGCAGCGCCTTGCCGCGACGCTGGACAAGCTGCAGCGGCCCGCGATGGACGGCGAGCAGCGCGTCCCCGCAGCGCAATGGTGGGAACGGCTGGTGCGCCAATACCAGGATCGCGGAGTAGCGTTCAGCGCTGGCGCGCTGGATGGCGCTGAGCTGCCGCACGCGCTGTTTGACAGCGTTGCCGATAACCTCCTGCAGAACGCCCTGTCCAAGCGCGCCGCCCAACCGGGCGTGCGCGTGAGCGTCGCACTCACGGCGGCAGGCACCGGGCCCGAGCTGCGCGTGTGCGACACCGGGCGTGCGGTGCCCGCCGAGATCGCGGCCTCGTTGCTGCGCGCGCCGGTGCCGTCGCACAACGGTCTGGGGATCGGCCTGTACCAGGCGGCGCGCCAGGCGCAGTTGGGCGGCTACGAACTGAAGCTCGAGGTGAACAGCGACGGCGAGGTGTGCTTCGCGCTGCGGCGCGCGGCAGCCTAGGGCAGCACGCCGGCGGCGATGAGCTTGCCGTAGAGCTCGCCGACACTGATCCATTGCATCTGGTCGTCGAACTCGCCGTTCGCGGCAGTGGTCGGCGCGGGCGTATGCCAGACGAAGACGCGATCGCCGTTCACATTGGCGGCCTCGTCGATGCCGCCCGAGCCTGTCGCGCCGTTCTTGCCGATCGAGAATACGACGGCGACCAGGGTGTTCTGGTTGGTCACGGGAGTTGCCGTGCCGCAGGTGGTGGCCGTGATGCCGGTAGCCGTGCTGCACACTACGAGGTCGTTCGGCTGGCAGATGATGCCGTTGGTTCTCAGATTCGCTTGGTTGGTGAAATGCGGCAGCGCACCCAGGCAGCCGGTGAGTGCGTTGGCGGAGACCGCGTAGCGCAAGCGGTTGCCCCAGGCGTCGATCGCGTAGCCCCCGGCGTCCACGACCTGATAGCCGATGCTGCGTGCCGGCAGCCAGCCGCCGTACGCCGTCGTGCACGCGGCAGCGCCGCCCACCGGCGCTTCGTCGGGGCCCGCGCTGGTGGCGGGGCATGGCAGGCGGCCATTGACGACGGCAAAAGCGAGCAGCAACTCGCGCGCCGCATCGAGCCGCCGGCGGGTCTCCTCGAAATTGCGCTGCTCGGTTTGCGCGGACAGCGTGTAGAGCGCGCTCGCCAGCAGGAGGCCGATGATCAGGAATACCACCGACAGCTCCACGAGCGTGAAGCCACGGGCGCGGCGCCGCACCATCAGGGCAGGGAGACGACCCGCAAGGGCGTCATGCTTGAGACCTGCGAGGCGTTCGGTAGAGACGCCGGATCCCAGTCCACCAGGATGACGCGGTCGTTCCAGGGCGCGTAGAACGGGGTAGACACCGCGCTCTGGCTCATGCGTACCAGCCGCTGCTCGTAAAGTGTGCCGCCGTCCCCGTTCTGATACTCGACATAGTCGAGGACGTTGCTGCTGGGGCGGGCGGACTGCGTCGGCAGCCTGCGGCCTGCGAGCAGCAGCAGAGTCCGGATGTTGTACGTGCCGGAGTCATTGAGGCGTATGCAATTGCCGCTGGCCGCGGTGCAGCCGATCGAGGGCAGCCAGTCAGCCGTTTGCGGCTGGGCGACGGCATAGTAGGTATTGCGGTACCACTCGTTGCGCACGAACCAGCCGAGCGTAGCGTCGTTCTTGTTGAGCAGGGCGTGGTCGGTGAGCACGGCGCGGTTGATGCGGATGCGGAAATCCGCAACCGGACTATTGAGCTGCCAGCTGTTGGCGTCGATGTTGGGCAGCGTCGCCCGGAAGCGGATGGTCGCCGATCCGACGGATGGCACGTTGCCGTCGGGCAGGGAGGTCGCGCCGTCGTTCATCCGAATCTGCACGATGGTCGGAGCCGGGGTCTGCCACGCGCCGCTGCTGCCGTCGTTCCTTGCCTCCACAAGCGTGTACGTAACAGGAGTCGTGCTCGCAAGGGAGCGAAACCCCATGGCGACGTTGTCGAACGTCGCGGCCATCTCGATGCGAACGTTGTTCGAGGGAGTCGTGTCGTCCCTGTGGTACTGCCCCGTGCACAGAACCTCCGTGGCCGAGGTCGAGCACGAGTACGACGTGATCCAGCCACTGAGCGTCGATCGCACCGTCGGGGGGGCGACGGCGTTGTTGATGGGAAGCGTTGTGCAGGGAGGCGGCGCGGTGCAGCCGCTGGCGATCTGGTTGAACGGCAGCAGGCCCTGCGGGTTGGAGGAAGCGCCTGCCACCCCGAGGTAGGCGGAGGTACTGGGGTCCGCGAACGGTACCGGATACGGATACATCGGAACACCGGAAGGTATGCCCGAGAACCGCAACTTCTGATCCGCCCCGTCGAGGGTATACGCCGCGTTCTTGATCGCGGGCGCGATCTCGCGCTGCATGCGATCGGCGACGGCCGCCTCGAGTCCGGGCAGGAGGTCCGCGGTAGTGACGCGCAGCACCTGGTCGTTGAACGTATTGCCGGGCGAATTCGTCACGAAAACCGTGTCCGCGGGCGAATTCGCATTCTGGCACTCCAAGTAATTGCGCAGGTCCGGCGGACCTGCGGCCGGCCGCGACTGCACCCATGCCGCGGCGCCCCCGCAGGCCGGTGCGTTGAGCACCGGCCCGGGCGCGATGATCAGCGCGACCGAATCGTTGGCCACGCCATCCACCGTGAGCTGACCGACGGAGTCCGTGTTGATCGTGAGTGTCGCGATCGAGCTCGGTAACGCCCAACCCGGCGAGACTGCGTACCAGAGGGGCTCGCTGGCTGCGTCAACGAGCTTTTTCAGGCCAAGCGTGCGCCATGGAAGCCGCCCGACCGCGGGCAAGGTGCAATTGGGCGCCGCAATCCCCTCCTGCGTTGGATCCCCGAAATAGGCGGGAGCTTCCGGGCACGGCAGGCGGCCCGGGTTGGCATCGGTGCTTGCCGCGTTCAAGGCTACCCAGCCCTCGAGCGCCTGCTTCGCCTGCGCCAGAACCTGCGCATTGTGCTGGCGATTAATCCCTACGAACTGGCTCGCCGCATTGAGCCGGCTTGTCAGCAGGTAGGCGAAAACCATCGCGGCGACCGCCAGCATGGCAAGCAGGGCGACGCCGCGCTGCGCGCCGCGGCTAGCGGTTCTGCGCGCCATGGCGCTCCACCTTGGCCTCGCCATTGTCCATGACGCCCTTCACCTCGCCGGTGCCGCGGTCCAGCGTCTCGCCGACGCGCAGCTCGATGGGCCGCGCATTCTCGCCGAAAGTCACGGTCACCTTGCCAGGGTCCCTGCCGCGCTGCACGCGCAGGCCCTCCGGCTGCACGCCATCGGGCAGGGCCTCGCCATCCACCCACACCGTGGAGCGGCCGCTGGAGCGTGCAACGAAGCCATCGACGCGCGTCGTGGGGGACTCCGCGACCGCCGCCGGCTTGTCCGGCAGGCGCGCGGCGCGCCGCGCATCAAGGGCGGCGCGCTGCTCCGGCGTGAAGAACAGGCGCCCGAGCTCCTGTGCGTGCGCCGCGCTCGCGCCGGTCAGGGCGGCAAGCAGCACGAGCGGACAGAGGCGCCTCATGTCTTCGCCGCCCGGTCGATGATAGTGATGAGGTCGATCTCGCAATCGGCGCGCAGACGCGGGGCGAGACCGGCAACCGCGAGCGCCGGGCCGGTGCGCGCCAGCGAGCAGCGCCTGACCGCGTAATAGGCGTTGCCCGACTCGCGCAGGTCGGTGAGGAAGCTGAGCAGGTCTCCCTCGTGCAGCGCCGCAACCTCCAATTTCATCACGCTGGCAAAGAAATCGACTGACGCGGCCTTGCTTCCCACCGAGGCAAGCAGGCGCTGGCGCTCCACGCGATAGCGCAGGTCGGGCAGCTCGCGTTGCGTACGGATGCGTGTCATGGCGTCGGCCCACTCCAGACGCCGCTCGTCGCCAAGGATGTGGAGCTCGCGCAGGCGCAGGTAAACCTGCAGCTTCTCCTTGACCTCCCTTTCTTCTTCGGCGATGCGCATCAACCGCTCACGCGCCTGCGCTTGCGCCTCGCGCGCGGCCGCGAGCTCGCGGCCGGCCTCCCGCTGCTCCTGGCGCGCCCAGGCAATGAGGGCCGCGCCTGCCGCGAGCAGCGCCACGCACGCGAGCAGCGGCAGGATGAGCTTCTTGAGTTCCTGCGCGGTGAAGCTCACGGTAGGTTCCTCGCGAGGACGATGGTAAATCGCGGAGCTTCCCCGGTTTCCGCCGCGGTGCCGATATCGCCCGACAGCGTTCCCTCAGAGGTCACGTCGAAGGGCAGCTGCGTGCGCACCACGCGATACGCGGGATCCACGCGCAAGGCGCTGGCAAATCGCTGCACCTCTGCGGTGATGGCGCGGTAATCCGACCTGCGCATGGCGCCCACACGCCCGGACAACTCGAGCATCTGGGCGACGCCTTCGGCCGCCGGCGCGCCGCTCGTCGAGGCACCGCCCGGAGGATTGGCTGCCGGTCGCCCGTCTGCGCGCTCGACCCACCACTGCAGCGAGTCGAGCTCGATCTGCGGGAAATCGCTCATCACCTGGGATACGTACACCAGCGCGTCGCGCGGCGTCGCGGTGCGCCGTGCGATGTTGCGGAACTCGTCCACGGTGGCACGCAGGTTGTCGGTGGTGGTTTGTGTGACGGGGAACGCAGATGTGATGCGCTGGTACTCCTGCATCGTCTGCTGCGTCTGGGCGCGCAGATCGCGCGAATCGCCGCGCATCCCGCTCTCGTCAAGCCAGGTGTAGCCTGCATAGAGCCCGCAGACGGCAAAAGCGAGTGCGCCGGCCGCCACCAGCCCGCGCTGCAGCTGCCAAAGGTAATAGCTGCGCCGGTCCTCGCGCCGCGCGAACTGCTCGCGCGGCGGCCGCTTCACCGCCAGGTGCAGGTACAGCCGCTCGGCGCCGGTCGCCTCCGGGGCACCCTTCAAGCCGACCTTGCGCGCCGCCTCTGCCGCGTCGAGAGTAATGAACGAGAGCCGCGTGTCGGATACCAGCGCGCGCTCG
>Ga0326726_10004330_pt1 | contig 12951 bp, 13 predicted proteins | sample MHFenrmetagenome_2_FD_207603 | JGI IMG/M metagenome (GOLD analysis project Ga0326726, IMG submission 207603) | Lab enriched peat soil microbial communities from Michigan Hollow, Ithaca, NY, United States - MHF15MN | ecosystem: Environmental > Terrestrial > Soil > Wetlands > Peat | place: USA... | reverse complement strand
GGAGAGGGCATTCGCCGACGCAGCCTGGCTGTCCGCCATATCTGCCTGCGCCTTCAGGGTCGCGGATTGCGCATCCGCAGCCTCGGCCCGGGCCTGGGCTGCATCCGATTCGGCCTGAGCCTTGGCCGCTTGAGCTTTCGCCGCGTCGGACTGCGCTTGCTCCTTCTGCCGAATCGCATCATCAGTCTGCCCCTGCGATTTTGCCTGTGCCTCCGCTGCATCCAGCCGCTCGTTCGCCAGACGCTCCTCGTCCATCTTCTGGACTGCGATCGTGCGCGCGTCTTCGGCGGTTTGTACTACCTCGCGAGCGACTGCGATCAGCCGCTTTTGTGGGACATTGTTTTGTAAAGCGTATTCGTCCGCGTTGTTCATCAAATGAAGAGCGTGCTGATAGCTGTCGCGGGCGTACCTCTCGGCGCCCTCGGATTCGGCAATACGCAGTGCATTTCGCGCCTCGAAGTATTCCAGAGGCAACCTGGCGCTCGGGATTACAGGGTCGAACCGGTAGCCGGTGGGAATGTAGCCGCCCCGTTCGAGAAAGTCATGCTTGGTGTTGAGTGCCTCGGCAGTGCCCTTAGTGTCCTCGCGGACTACATTTTCAATCACTACGACGTTGCTGGGCTGGCGCACGGCATAATAGGGTTCCGCCGTGACGACCAGCGCGAATGCTTGCAGGTCAGTGGTCACGTCCACCTTGCTGCGGCGGTTGCCAACCAATATCTCTCCGAGATTCACTGCCCGGCCTTCGGGCGAAATTGCCCACAGGACGTAGGTCAGGTACTCATTGCCGAATGTCGTGGCGTTTTGCAGACCGCCAAATTCGACTTCGATCTCGATGTAACCTTTCTTGCTTTCCACCTTGGCTTGGCCGTTGGCTCCGGGCATCAAGGCCGTGCCTGCGAAACCCAGCTTGGTGGCTCCGCTGCGATGCTGGTAGTTGACTGCTTGCATGCTCCTGCTGACTACGGTCACTCGGAACGTGGGCGTCGGACTCATGGGTTCGACCGCCATGGTTGCTTGAGAATTGGTTTGAGCAGCTGCGCTCAAACTCAGTGCGATCGCGGCTGCTAACAAAAGCGTAATCTTCAAAGGATCTCCTTGAGGCAGACGTCTGCCGTGGTGCGTGTCTCGATCTTGAGTTGTCCGGCTGGCCTTCTCCACGAGGCTTCCCGGGAGGGAATACGTCATGACCCGATGCGGATCCGGGAAAGCGAGCTAAAGAGCCCAAAAACATTCATGATCCACAGAGCCACAGCAATCACCACGACACCATTCAGAATTGACTTGATGGTTCCCTGCATTGGAATGAAGCGGTTCACCAGCCAGAGAAGAACGCCGACCACAACCAGCACTTCCAGAAGTTGAATTAAAGGCATGACCTTGACCCTCCTTTTTTTGCGAGCTAACCCCTATCGTCCGCGCGGAAAGCGTTGCCCTAATTTCAATGTTCGAGAGCATTTAGGGTCGAATCGTGCCCCGCCGTCCGGTTTTACGCCATACACACGGATGAAGAATGCCGATCGGCTGGATGTGGCCGCTTCGCCCTGACTCGGTCAGGACCGCAACCTAAAGAATGAAAGCTACGAATCGGCGGTCGCCGCTCTCTCGACACACTCAGGAGAATTAACAATGACAGCTGTAGACTTTTGTGTCTGAGCAAGATAGCTCACAATGCGAGATTGAAGGATCAACCCCTCCGCCGGCAAAATTAAATCACCGGCCTTCCGTCGGGTCTGGCGGCGGTCAGATGCCGATAAGAATTACTAACAACACGCGGCGGTATGGAGTGCATCCGGTCCCAGGAATACCCGAATTCCTGTCCACATTCCAGGCAGACCTGATACGTCCGTTTCTTGATCGTGAACACACCACTCAGTTGGCGGTGTTGGCACCCGAACGCAAACTGGAGCAGCCATAGGAGGGGTTTCATAAATCCTCCGCTCGCTGCCGGCGTTCGCAACTTCCATTGGCATTCAGCCACTCGAGTAGAGAGCGCACACTCGTCCGCGCCAGGGCAATCGAGCAATCCGCAGCTCCGTAGTAAAGATTGATGGTGTCGCCATCGGGGTTCATCGTGTATCCGCAAGGGAACACAACATCATCGACGTCGCCGTGGCGCTCGTACTCCGCCTCTGGCCCAAAGATCCAGGAATCGCCTCGCAGTAAACACTTTTCTGGCTTCTCAAGGTCGAAGAGGGCCAAGCCCAATCGATACAGACAGCCCGAAGGCGTGTGGCGGACTCCGTGATAGAGCACGAGCCATCCCAAGGAAGTCTCGATGGGCGGCGGCGACAACCCAATTTTGTTGGCGTCCCACCAGGCGCCTCGGCGCGCTTCCAGCATGAGCCTGTGCCGGCCCCAGTGACGCAGATCAGGAGAATAGGAAATCCACATGTGCGCTCCGAGGGTCGTCATGGGCCGATGAATCAACGCCCAGTATCCATCGATTCTGCGAGGCAGCAGCGCGGTATCTTTGTCGTCCGGTGGCATGATGACGCCGTATCGCTCAAAACTTCGGAAATCTTTGGTCAGGGCCAGGGACACTCCGGGGCCGCCACGCGAATAAGAGGTGTAAGTGACCACGTATTGCTGAAGTTCGGGCACAAAAGTGATCCGAGGATCCTCAATGCCCCAGACTTCTTCCGGATATTCCTGAGGGCTGGGCATCAACGTCGGCTCACGATCAATCTGCCATCCATCGACACCGTTTCGAGAGCGCGCAGCACAGAGATGCGACAAACCGCGGCGATCCTCCACGCGGCAAAGCAGTAGGGTTGTGCCATCCGCGAGCAAAGTCGCGCCCGCGTTGAACACGCTATTGATGGGGTAGGGCCAGTCTTTACCGGTTAAGATCGGGTTGGCCGGATGCCGAAGAAGCAGCGGCTCGTAGCGAGTACTCGTAAGATTCATGAGTGTAGGTTCGTTAGTCGTCATGACGGGATTTCCATCTGTTCCGGTTCTCCCAGCGAGCGCATCTCCAGCAGCGCCATCAAGAACGAGAGCGTCGATTCGGCGCCCTGGTTTTCATTGGCGCGGTCGGGGTGCAGACCGTCCCGGCAGCCGCCGGTTTCGGAGTCGTAAAGAGGAAGTTGCAGATCGTTGTCGCCCAGGAACCAGTTGAAGGCCGACCATGCTTCGCCGCGCCAACGCCGATCGCCAGTTACACGGTACGCTTGCACACAGGCAGAGACCGCGCCGGCGGCTTCAAGCGGCTGCTGGTCGAAGCGCGCCTTTTCGCGACCCATGCGATAGAAGCCTTGCGAGCCGATCGGTACGAAGTGGCCGTTGGTTTCACATCGTTGCTGTGTCAACAGCCAATCCAGCGCCTCAAGACCAGCGGAGATCATACGGCCATCCGAGCAGGCTGAACCCACCAATAACAACGCTTGGGGCAATCTCGCGTTTCCGTAGGCAAGAACATCCTCAAACCATTGCCAACCCGGCCTGCGGATCGACTCATACATATTGAGCAAGCGCAGCGCAAGCGCAGACCTCACTCTCTGGGCGTCGCGGTCTCCAGGATACGCGTCGAGGTATTCCTGAATTCCGAGCAGGGTGTAGGCCCAGGCGCGAGGACTGCTGAATTCCACGGCTACGGGAAGGGAGAACTCGAACAAACGCCCGGCTCCGCACCTCAATCCCTGATCTTCGGATCGGCCCATGACCGTTCCCAGCCCCCACAATGCGCGCCCGTGACAATCTTCGGAGCCCTCAGCTTCGCTCCACCGGCGATCGTAGCCGAGAAAGTTCTTGAATCTACCTTTCACGGGATGGAAGGCATGCTCCAGGAACGCCAGATACCGGCAAGCCGAATCTTGGGTGGAGAAACCTGGAATCGCCGAGTCGGTTTTTGCATGTTGTTCCTTGCCCAGTTGCTCCAGAAGCACTGCAAAAACAAGTGCGCGAGCATTGTCATCGGTGGTATATCCCTCTCCGCGGTTCGGGATCGTGAAGATCGAGTGCTGCAGCATTCCAGTGTCATCAGTGAGTCTATTCAAGTGACTCAGTTTCAATTCAGGCAGCTGATCCAGCGATTTCTTGGCAACGCGGGCCGAGAACTGAACGTGTGGACTTTCCATGCGGTCGCTGCGCACCCGCGCGAAACTTTCCATGTAACCCTGCGCCACTCTTTTCCAGACCATCTCCCGGCCAAACCGATAAGCGCGTTTGCGCATGGCATGGCGTATCGCGGGGGTATCCAACAGTTCGACTGTCTTTTGTGCGATCGCGCCGGGATTTTGGAAAGGGACGAGCGCGCCCCGGCGATCGTCGAGTAGCTCGATCGCATGCCAGTACGGGGTTGAGATGATCGCCTTGCCGGCACCGAGTGCATACGCGAGCGTCCCCGAAACTACCTGTGCTTCATGGCGGTAAGGAGTGATGTAAATGTCTGCGGCGCCAATGAATTCAACCATTTCCTCCGGGCTGACGAACCGGTTGTGGAAGATCACTTGCGATTCCACTCCCACTTCTTTCGCCAAGGCTTGCAAGCTGGCTCGATACTTGTCGCCCTCGCGACGGAGGATGTGAGGGTGGGTCGCGCCTGCGACGATGTACACAACGTTCTTATGTTTAGACAAAATCTGCGGCAGCGCCTGAATTACGTTTTCAATTCCTTTATTCGGCGAAAGCAAGCCGAACGTGACCAGAACCGCCTTTCCTTCCACGCCAAAGCGGTCCTTGTAGAAATTGGGATCCAGGAAGGGCAGGTCGGGAACGCCGTGCGGCACTATGTCGATCTTGCTGCCGGGCACCTTAAAGATTTCCTGCAAGAACTGGGACGAGAGCTGGCTCATGACAATGAGGCGATCCGAAAGTTCTGCGATCTCCGCCATCACCAGCATTTGGTCAGGATTGGGCTCGCGCAGAACCGTGTGCAGGGTAGTCACCACCGGCATCTTCAGGCCCCGCAGCAAATGCAAAATATGGCTTCCGGCCGGGCCGCCGAAGATTCCATATTCGTGTTGCAGGCACACCATGTCGATATTGTTGAAGTTCAGGAATTCAGCCGCTTCCTGATACGACTTCACGTCGTCCTGAGCGAGCGACCATCTCACCCGGGCAGGATAGTCATACCCTTGCTCCGTGTCGTTCACGGGCAGCGCCAGCAATCGAGCTGTTCCGTACTCTGCTGCAATGGCCGCGCACAGATCCGTGGTAAACGTGGCAATGCCACACTGGCGCGGAAGATGATTCCCGATCACCGCGATTCGACTGGGCAGCGACGGCTTCGATTGCCATCGTGGGCGAGCTGCTGCAGCCTCTTCTTGTACCAGGGGGCGCGGGCCGACAACTTCCAGGACCGTCTTGGGAAACACCGTGTTTGGTAGTGACATTTGTTCCTAATCTGCTCAAAACAGGTGAACGAAGCCACTTTTCAGATGGACAGTTTGTCTCTGGTCAGTATCCAACGAAAGTGGACTTGCGGGCTGGTCAAAATTGACCAGATCTGCCTCGGGGTATCCCAACGTTGCCGCAGTTCGCCAAGACTAGGCACCAGCCTGTACGGGCACTAATTCCGGGCTGCACCGGGAATTGTGGATGGATTTGACAGCGTCTTCGGCCGTGAATCGTCCCATAACCAGCGCCAGCGTGCGGTGGACAGTCATCTGGATGGGAGTCCGATCAATCCGCTGCACGTATTCAGCGGCGCGAGTACCGCCACGGTTCACTTTCACGACAAATTTGGGCAATAATATACTTCACTGACTAAATCTGCTCTTCCGGCTCTGGGGTGATAGGGCTAGTGAATTACGAATTCATCCAAGAAGGCTCCCCAGCGCACAAATGCTTGATGGTCAATCCTCATGGGGTTGCCCGCCCTCTGCTCATTGCTCCAAATCATTCCCAGACTACAACTTGGGTTTTTGTCGTTTGTTGCGGCAATAATCGTGGTGAGTTTCTTCTTCGATTGCACATTCTTACGGTTCGCATCGAATCGAACGCACTGCCAATATGCTTCAAAACAATCGTGCAAGGGATGTGAACCATCATCTGCTGCGGTAAGCAGCAGCGTTTCAAGACAGCCTGCCTCATTATCCCATGGCATTATGCCAACAGCGATCTGGGGAGCCGCACCTGCCGATAGTTCCCGAATAGCATTCGGCACGGAATAATGCCTAGGGGCTTCAAGCAATACATTTGCATTTCTTATGTGCTGACAAACGTTTCTGAAGCTTAGATTCGGGTCATCATCAGAATCTGTCACGACGAGAATTCTTTGGGTTCCTGAATTCTGACGTTCTAGCTTTGTGCGAAGGCCGACTAAGTAATCTCCGAAGCCGTCTTTACCCTTGTTGCAGCCCGTCTGGAAATCCCAAATGACAATAAGCCCGAAGTCCACGCTGTTCTAGGAGTGCATCTAGAAAAGCTACGTCTGCTAACCCCTCGCCCACGATCAGGTTGGCCAGTGGCAATTCTGCCAGTTGATTTTCTTTTCTGAATCGCTCCAAGATTTATCGAACCTCAAAGCCCTGCTCAATTGCGCGAGCGAGTTCTTCACCAGAAAAAGCAGTAACGGTCGATTCGCCATTTCTCCGCTCGGTTCGTAACAGGCAATAATTGCGCTGGTCGGCGGTGACCGCAGGAGCAATGGATTCTAGAAATTCCTTGCTGTGTGTGGTTGCAAAAATTTGAGTATGGGTTTCCTCTGCTAAATCGACAATGGCTTTCCACATTTGCGGACACACTTTGTGATACCAGCCATTTTCCACCTCATCAATGAGTACAGCCCCGTTCGGTGCCGAACAAATTGCACCGAGAATCGCCACGAACTTGTTTATTCCAGCGGACAGCAGGCCCAGCGGTATTTTTCTGTCTAGACCACGCACAACCGCGTGTATCGCAGGGCTGCCGCCGGGACTTAAGACGGTTAGGCCTTGCACATAGTCAAAGATACTTTGGACAGCTTTAACAATCGGTCCCTCTTGGTTTTTAGATGACAATGTTGAGTAGCGACCAGCGATCTCTTTAGCAGAGCCAACTGTAAGGGTATTGAGGAATACCATGAAATAGACATCTTCGGGTCGGGCCAATCGCAGGCCTGCTGCCGTAACTTCGGGCTGTGCCTCAAGTTCGCCCTTTGGGGTTCTCCAGAAGAATTTAATGCTTGATGGCTGCGACGAAACTGCCTCAGAAGCCTTTGCGTCTAAGGGAAGACTGAGTACCTCATCACGAGCAGCAACCAAACGTACTTCCCTTTCGCCCGTGTGGTTGTCCCGAAACCAAACTCTCAAGGGCTGCGTTACGTCAAACTGGAAAAAGTAATCTTCCACGAGGGGAACCATCTGACCGGGCATCATTGGGATGGTAAACTCTTCTTTCCCTCTCCATACATTGGTACGCAGATAGATTTCAGCGGTATTTCCTCCACCGACAAATAGGGCTTCGAGAAGTGCGGTCTTGCCACTTCCGTTCGGCCCGGTAATGATGGTGAACCTTCTGACATCATGCAGCTTGACTTGTTTGAAGCAGCGGAAGTTGTCTATTTCAAGATTCCTTATCAATTGGAATGGCTCCGATTTCTGTGACACTGCCTCGGCAATGAGTTGACTTGAGCACACCACTTCTGTACCCTCGATTCTGCGAGGGTATATAGTGGCGAATCACCCGAAGCCTTCGGCCAAGAATGAGTCGGGCGACTTTGTCAAGTTCACGAATTTTATGCGGCGTCTGGTGGCCGTTCCACATTCGGAAATCAAGGCTCAACTGGACGCTGAGAAGCAAGCGAAGCAACGGCGACAGAAACGGGTTTCCGTCCGCGTTTCCCGCGCAAAGGACTAGAAGGCCGTTTCACCCACCTTGCCGGTCACCTCCGCAAAGGTCAACCGCTTCCCCGCGATCTGCGATAAAGCTAAATGAAACCTGTCGGCATCGGTCAGCGGGTTGTCTTTGGTCGCGCGGTTATTGTAGCGGAAAGTCTGCTCATCTACATAGCGAAAGAGATGAAACGGCTCGACCGCAACGTATGTTCCGTTCAACCCGCGCTTCAAGAGACTCCAGAAGTTCTCTAGGCCGTTGGTGTGAATGCGACCGCTGACGTAGTTTTCCAAGTGATTCACGATGCTGTGAATGTACTCCGGCGAAATGTTTGTGTAGCCTACATGCTCATCAGTGTACAGAGCAGAGCCCTTCTCGATTGTTTCTGCGATGACAGCGTGCAGTGCTGGTTTTCTGCGGTTCGGGACTACCTTCGCCTTAACATGTCCACCGCGCTCCAGCATTCCCATGACGATTGTCTTCCCCCAATTGCCCTCGCGCACCTTAGTCTTGATCCGGCGGGATTTGTGCATGTTCCGCGCCTTGCCGCCGATGAAGGTTTCGTCTACTTCGATTTCCGAGCCCGGGCCGCCGATCTTCGCGAAAGACTTGGCCTGCATTGCGAGGCGAATCCGATGGAGCATGAACCACGCGCTTTTCTGTGTGACGCCGATCGAGCGATGCAGTTCATAGCTAGAGATTCCGTTCTTGCAGTTCACGACCAGCCACACGGCTGGAAGCCACTTTTCCAGCGGGATCGGGGAATCCTCAAACACAGTTCCCACCTTGAGAGAGAATTTCTGCTTGGGGTGATCCTCGTAGCAGCGATACAGGCGGGCGTTCGCGAGATAGGTAACTTTCTCGGAATTGCAGTGCGGGCAGCGCACCTTTTCATCCAGCCAGCGCACCGCAATCATGAACTTCCGGCAGTTGTCGTAGTCACTGAAGAACTGGATCGCCGCTTGGAGTGTTTTCGGTGTTTCCATACTCCAAGCGTAGCAAATTATGCGTAGTCAGTCAAGTATATTATTGCCCAAATTTGATGTTTTTCATGCGTTTTCCTCTCGCTCGGGACAACAAACCAATGGGAGGCTGGATGAGCCGCCTCCCATTTTGTCTCAATTATCAATTTCGCCACCGCCAACTAGGCTGGTTTCTATGCGGCTTTGACGTGAGCCTTGGCTTCGAGGGTCCTCTCGCTGCCAACATTAACCTTGATTTGCTTGGGCTTGGCTTCGGCTTTCTTGGCAAGGTGAATTTTCAGCACGCCTTTGTCATAGTGGGCGCTCACTTGCCCCGAATCGACCGAACTGGGCAGCGTGAACGAGCGGGTGAAGCTTCCGTACTGCCGCTCAATGCGACGGAAGTTCTCCTCTTTCTCTTCCTTCTCGATCTTGCGCTCGCCATGGACACTGAGGGTGTTGTTCTCGATGCGGACATCAATGTCTTTTTCGTCGATGCCCGGGACTTCCATCTTCAAAGTAATGGTGTGCTCGTCCTCGTAGATGTCCACCGGCGGTGCGAAGCTGGTGGTCGTCAACGCCTCTTCCGGGCCTTCTGGGCTATACGACTCACGGAACAGACGGTTCATGCGGTTCATGCGGTCTTGCATGGTGGAAAACTCACGGAAAGGTTCCCAACGGGTCAATAGTGTCATAGCGCAATTCCTCCTTCAGAGGGAAGGCTAAGAGGAAAAACTTCAGATGGGCTGACTTAGTTCAGAGAACCTGAAAGAGTAAGAAGAGGTAGCTTGCTCACCTGTGATGCTAGGCTTCTGCGCAACCGTTGTCAAGGCTACGGCGGCGCCTTCAGTGTGGGCTGCCACTTTCTTCGAGAGTATCACCCTCGAAATGGCTTTCAACATTTCTACAACGAAAAGAGGAAACAGCTCTCGCAACAGCCAAGAATGCCACGGGCTCGCGCGCGCAGGCAGTGGTCACTATTGAACAGCTTGTTGCCGGGCAACGCTGCATGATGTAGTCATGACAGCCGAACAGGAAAAAGCGCTGACGGTTCGTTGCCCCACTTGTGGCGCGAAAGCGGGAGAGAAATGTGAGCTCAGCACTGGCCAGCCCCGCACCAATCCACATCGAGATCGGCGCTTGGCGGCTTCGGACAAGTGACGCCCCGCCCGGAGACGCGCTCAACCCCTGGCCCATTCTGCGTCATGTTGGGACGTCTGCCGTACCTCGGCACTGTCCAGGTAGCAGCTCTGTTGGATATGGCGGGAGTGTGCTGAAACGATGGCATAGGGCACGCCTAGAAAACGCTTCGCAACGATTTCCGTCACTTCGAGGCCATTAAAGTGTTGCGGCTTTACCTTCCCCAGAATCCGCTGCAAGGCGTTCTGGATCTTCTTCGTTCCAAGCGCGCCCAGGAACATCGACTTTACTTCTGCCGCCATGAAAAAAAAGTTCCATCCCGAGGCACGGACTTTGCGCTCTAGGGCGAAGCCATCCAGCTCCTTCACCAGGTTCCAGTTCCCGGAATAGGGCTCGCTCTTCAGGCCAAAGAGTTGCGTCACCAGCGGTGACTGCTCGATTAGAATGGCACCGACTTGAACGACAGATGGCATCGATCCTCCAGACAGGCCTGGCTGGCGCCTAAGCTTGGGTGAGAGCGGTCACTATGACCAGCAACAGTGAAGCGAATATCAGCGTACTGCTGCCCAGGACCACGATTTCGCTAAACAGGTCAGGCTTCATTAGATCTTCGGGGTGCATTGCATTCCGCTCCTCGCGGACACGTGCCAAGTAGGGCCCGACTTGACAAGGTGCTCTCCACTGGAGGGCGAGCGGTTGCGAGTTTCCGGCTGATGAACATCCGGCAATGGCCCGCGAACCACCTTGTCTGGCAAGCTCTTGCCTCAAGAGGTGCCGCCTGGTTTGACGGATCACCTTGCTCTCTGGAGGCATCTATACCGTCGCTCATTTCCTTTTGAAATACTGTGCAGAACGGCTCACTTCCTGCCGCCGGAGAATCTTGGTCGCACCGGTCACGATTCGGTACTGGGTTAGTTGCGGAGCTGACCCACTGGCCAGGAGTTCTGATATTTGACCATCTTTGGACTAGAATCATGATTGATGAGGTCTGCGGCAATGGCTCATTCGAATAACCGCGAGTTCGACCCGGACACTTTCCTCGCGACCATTGGCCACGGCAGGAAGAGTGTGACCGCTTCCAAGAAACAAGGGATCTTCACACAAGGGGATACGGCGGACGCTGTCTTTTATATCCAAAAAGGCAAGGTCAAGCTCAGCGTTATCTCCAAGATCGGTAAGGAAGCCACCATCGGCATCTTGAGCGAAGGGAATTTCTTTGGCGAAGGCTCGCTGGCAGGGCAGGCTGTCCGTATGGGCTCCGCGGCTGCCATGACTGATTGCCAGCTTCTGCGCATCGAGAAGAAGGCGATGATGGACGCGCTTCATCGAGAACACGCTTTTTCCGATATGTTCGTGGCCTATTTGCTGGCCCGCAATATCCGTTATGAAGAGGACCTGGTCGACCAGCTGTTCAACTCCAGCGAAAAGAGACTCGCGCGCGTCCTTCTTATGCTCGCTCATTTTGGCAAAGAAGGAATCCCTGAGACCGTGGTTCCTAAGATTAGCCAGGAGACCCTGGCAGAAATGGTCGGCACCACTCGTTCCCGAGTCAGCTTTTTCATGAACCGGTTCAGGAAACTGGGCTTTATTCACTATGCCGGAGGGGTGGAAGGCGGTCTGCAGGTCCACAGTTCACTGCTCAACGTCGTTTTGCACGACTAGTTGTTTCTCCGGCGCAGTTCTCCAAGCCAAAAACAGTGTTTGCGCAAGGTTGCACAGTTTCCTGAGCCCGAATGTTGACAAGGGAGCGCGCGAGCAGTGACCAGGCTCGTTTGCCGCATCGAGGATCACGAGGACATGATATGAAAATGTTGCGATATGCAGGCCTGCTCCTGATTGTGCTTGGCATCGCATCGCTGGTCGTGCCCATTCCCAGCTCCGAGACGCAGGGCATCAAAATCGGGGACGCGAACATCGGCGTGCAGACCAGTCACAGGGAAAAAGTGTCGCCCATCATCAGTGCAGTGCTGATCGCAGGTGGGATCGCGCTGGCCATTGCCGGGGCGCGTGCCCGGCCGTCAAAAAACTGAGCTTCTTTTCCATTGCGGCTGCGGATTGCGACCGAGTAGTCCGCGCAGACTTTCTTACCAATCACGATCGCGCTCTCAGTACCCTGCGACCTTGCCGGACGTTGCCAACGGAGCGGCCGCGGTAATCTGGTAGTCCTGGTAGTCAATGGTGAAATCGGCGTGACCTCCCAGTCGAGTCGCGCTGGTGCTTCGGTTGGAAATGGGAAGCCAGAAATTGCCCACTTTCGCATAGACCTGTTCGATCCTGGTTTCTTTCGTCCAGAAGGAAGGGTTTTTCGCGGGCGTCGCCTCGATGCGCACCACGGCAAAGTCCTCCGCATCCACCCAAATCCGGCCGCGGTAGAGGAGTTTGTTGCTGGTTCGGGGCTCGATGGAAAGAATGTAGGACAGACCTGTCGGCATACTCTCGTGCCCGGACAGAGTGAAACGGTAGTTCTTGTTGTTAAGGGCTACGCGGGCCTGATTCTCCTCTGTGAGTGCTTCTTTCTCAGTCTGCAGTAACCTTTGGAAAACCTTCTCAACCAGGAAGTGAGAGCCTGACTCAGATCGGACGCTGAATTCCTTCGTGGCCGGAGAGCGGTACTCCACATCGACGGTCATTTCCGCACTTCTGGAACTCAGGAAACCACGATACTCAAGTCGATACACCCGGGTCCCACGGTAAGCGGCCAGCGCTCGGGCGCGTTCCAGGTTTCTCTGGACCAGGTTGTTCACGACCTGTTCCGCGGTCAGCGCAGTAGGAGGTTCAAACTCGGGCGTACTTGGTGGCTGCGCCGTTGCCCGCTGCTGCAAGCCGATGCACATCAGGATCAGTACGCTTGCCAGGGCGATATGGAGGTTGATTTTCATCGACCACCGTCTGCAAGAATGTCACGGAAGTAATCGTCATGTTGCGCGACTGAGCATTTCGCCGAATGCGGTCGCAAGGTGGCTCGCATCGATCGCCTTCATTGACTCCCACGGAACCGGCGGAAAGTCGCGAGTGACAGCCGCCTCCGTATCCTTGCTCTGCCGATGGCCGCAGGTCAGGCAAATTGCTCCCACCTGCCGGATGTCCGTCT
>Ga0326726_10004329_pt1 | contig 12955 bp, 8 predicted proteins | sample MHFenrmetagenome_2_FD_207603 | JGI IMG/M metagenome (GOLD analysis project Ga0326726, IMG submission 207603) | Lab enriched peat soil microbial communities from Michigan Hollow, Ithaca, NY, United States - MHF15MN | ecosystem: Environmental > Terrestrial > Soil > Wetlands > Peat | place: USA... | reverse complement strand
GGCGCGGGCCCTGAGAAGGCGGCCGATGACGCCTGCCTGCGCCGCCGGATCGACGTGGCCTTGGCCAAGGTCTCGGAGCGGGAGCGGACGGTCTTCATCCTCCGCCATTATCACGACCTCAAGGTGAGGGAGATCGCTGAATCGCTGGGCGTCAGCCTGGGCGCGGTGAAAAGCTATCTCTTCCGGTCGATGCGGAGGCTCCAGAAAGAGCTTTCCGACATCGAACCCTGTCTGGACAAGGGAGACCGGGAATGAAAAGATGCCGGTATTGGGAAAAGAGGATCCCCGAGGCGGTCTACGGGGACCTGGACGCGAAAAGCCGCGAAGAACTAGGGCGCCACCTCGCCGCCTGCGGAGGCTGCGCAGACCTCTATAAAGGGATGGCCGCGCTCGTCCGGAAGATGGACGCCAGGCCGGCCCCCGATCGTCCCGCCCAATTCTGGGAGAGCTATTGGGACCGGCTCGAAGGCCGGATGGCGCATGAAGCGCAAGGACCCGTGGGCGTCCCGGCCGGGAAACGGCGGGGGGCCTTCACGGTTCCGCGCTGGGCTTACGGCGCGGCCGGGGCCTTCGCCTTCCTCGCCCTGGGGATCGTCATCGGCCGGACCCTTCTCCGGCCCCGGGAGGATGTCGCCTTCGCCTCCCGCCGGACCTCGTCCGTGACCGCGCCGGTCGAACAGTCCGCCCTCACCGGCCCGGCCGCGACGCCGCTGGCCGTCCAGGCTTCCCGTTATCTCAAGCGCTCCCGGACGCTCCTTCTCGCGGTCATCAACTCCGACCCGCGGGACGGCGATTACTCGAACTTGAGCCTGCCGCTCCAAAAAAAGACATCCGAGGAGCTGTTGCTGGAGGCGACGGTCCTGAAGAAGGGGCTGGGGAGCTCCGACCGCCGGCTCGAGCGGCTGGTCTCAGACCTGGAGATGATCCTCCTCCAGATCGCCAATCTCAAGGCGGACTCGGGGACACCGGGCGTCGAGATCATCAAGGCGGGGATCGAGAGCAAGGACATCCTCTTCAAGATCAACCTGAACGAGGTCCTCCGCTCGGGGGCGAAGTCCGGAGCCGGGCAGGCGCCGGGGGCACGGGACGCGAACCGCGTCCCATCGAACGTCAAGACCGCCGCGGTGGCATGAAATACGACAGTCTCAAGGAGAAAGAGCATGAAAGCCAGAGCTGAACTCGTCAGGACCGGGACCGGGCTCGTGGCCGCGCTAGCGGTCATGCTGATGCTGGGCCCGGGATCATCGTCCGCTTCGCCCGCGCAGGCCCAGCCCGACGCGCTGACGATCCGTCCGCTTGCGTCGCATCCCGCGACGCCCGCCCTGCCCGTTCGGGCCCCCCGTCCCGCGGCCAGGCCGCGGGTGCACCTCGCGGCATTGTCCCTGCCGCGACTCGCCGGCGTCCCTCTCGGCGTATCCCCGGCCGGGCGCGGCGATCTCGACGACATGCCTTTTGCCCCGGCCGATCCCCAGACGGAAGACGCCCGCAAGTTCCAGGCCGTCTACAGCCTGATCATGCAAGAGCAGTGGGACGAGGCGGCCAAGGCCCTTGACGAATTCCTCAGCGCCTATCCCAAGAGCCCCTGGGCCGACGACGCCCGCTTCTGGAAATGCTACGTCCTCGAGGAGAACGGCCAATCGCGGATCACGGTGTTCAAGTGCTACCAGGATTTCATCTCCGCCTTCCCCACGAGCGAATGGGCCGACGACGCCCGGGAGCGGATGATCGAGATCGCCGAACAGCTGGCCGAGCGGGGCAAGCCCGAGTACCAGGCTATCGTCAAGGCCATGGACAAGACCGGCGACGAGGAGGTCGCGATCGCCGCGCTCGAGGCCTTGCGCAACGTCGGCGACGAAAGCGCCCTCCAGAGCCTGATCGATCTCTACGGCCAGAGCCAGGACGGCAAGCTCCGCTCCCGGGTCATTCACGTCCTGGGCGAGTTCGAAAATCCCAAGGCCCTGCAGAAGCTCGCCGAGATCGCCCGGACCGACGGCTCGCCCGAATTGCGCCGCCGCGCCCTGGCCGCCCTCGGCGAGACCGGACAGGCCGAGGCCGTTCCGGTGCTCAAGGACGCGGCGTCGAACGCCGCCGAGCTGCCTCAGCGCCGCACGGCGCTCAAGGCCCTGGCCGACTTCGAAGATCCGAGCCTGACCGCCTTCTTCAAACAGATCGCGCTGTCGGAAGCGAATCCCGAGCTAGGGCGGCTGGCCGTCGAAGGCCTCGACCAGGGCCACCGGCCGGGCGGCGAAGAGGCCCTGATCCAGATCCTTAAGGAAGCCAAGAGCGCCGAGGTCAGGCGCCGGGCCCTCCATTCTCTGGCCGACCGGGACGAGCACGCGGCCGGCCTGACCGGCCAGCTCCTGCGCGAGCTGGCTCTCAAGGACCCCGACGCGGAGATCCGGAGCACGGCGACATCGATGATCGCCGAGAACCGCTCGCCCGAGAGCCTGAGCCACCTCAAAGAGATCCTGGCCGCGGCCAAGGACGCCGAGGTCCAGGAGGAGGTCCTGCAGGCGATCGCCAGGGTCGGCGGGGCCGAGGCCGAGGCCGCTCTCGCGGCGGCGGCCGTGGGCGGGGCCAGCGCGGAGCTGGCCCGGGAAGCGGCCCAGGCCCTGACGGAGGTCGAGGGCCTCGACAAGGGCGCGGCCCTCGGCGACGTCTACCGGCGCACCAAGTACGCCGAGGTCAAGGAATCGGCGATCGACGCGATGGCCGATAAGGACGATCCGGCCGCGATCAAGGCGCTGGGCAAGCTGCTCAAGGACGAGAAGGACCCGCACTGGCGGGAGACGATGGTCGAGGCCCTCGGCGGCTCGGAGAGCGACGAGGCCGTGCCCATCCTGATCGACGCCGCTAGGACGGACCCCGAGGTCGAGGTGCGGACGGCCGCGGTCTCGGCCATCGGCGACATCAAAACGCCCAAGGCCCGCCAGGCGCTGCTCGAACTGCTCAAGGGAAAGAAGAACGCGGCCGCCCGCGAAACCGAAAGCCGGGACGGATATGGACTCTAGGAAGCCGGCCGGGTCGGTCTGGGCCGCGTTGGCCTGTCTCTGCTTGATCGCGGGCGGCGCGCAGGCAAAGACGCCCCCCGCGTCCGGACAAACGGCCGTCCGGGAGGCCGGCCCGGTGGTCGTCCAGCCCCAGCCGGCCGGGCCGATCGCCGACCGGATCGCCCGGGCCCGCGCCGAAGCCGGGACGAACGGCTGGGGGAAAGGATTCTGGGTCGGCTTCGGCATCCGCCGCCTCATGGGCGAACATTCGTCGATGGGCTGGTCTCCTTGGGGCGGCCCGGAGCTGCACCTCACGCTGGATGATCTCATCAACGGCAGGAAGACCGCCCTCGAAAAGAAGATCGCCGGCGATCAGGCCGCGCGCGGGACTACGGCTTCGATGCCGGACGCGGCGCGCGCCTATGCGGCCGGACGGAAAGGAGACGAGCCGGAGCGGGCCGCGATGAAAGACATCGCCATCCTCTTCCATTGGGGCGCGCGGGAGGCCGAGTTCCCGGTCGATATCAGGGTCAGCAACCTCAACCTTCCCTTCGATCTCGAGGGTTTGCCGTTCGTTTGGGCCGGGATGGCGGCGGACTCCGAGAGCCTGGCTTACCTGATCCCGCTTTACGGCAAGGCCACGGCCCGGGACGACAAGCGCTCGCTTGTCTGGGCCATCGGACTTCACCGGAACGCCCCCGCGGTCGTGACGTTCGTCGAGCGGGTCCTCGCGGGCAGAGAGAGCGAGGAGATCCGCGCCGAAGCCGCCGAGTGCCTGGGGGAGCAGAATGATGCCCGCGCGCTCGAACTTCTGTTGAGAACGATCAAGGCCGACCCTTCGAGCGAAGTGCGGAGCCGGGCCGTCAACGGTCTCGTCGAGATGGAGCTTCCCGCCGCCGCGGAGGCGGTGATCTCGCTCGCCCTTAACGGCGCGGACCGGGCCATCCGCTCGGAGGCCGTTCACGGGCTGGCCGATAAGGCCACCGGCGCGACGATCCAGGCGCTCGAAAAGATCTCCTCCGGCGACAAGGACCCGAAGATCAGGGAAGAAGCGATCCATGCCTTGGCCGATCTCCCGGGTCGAAGCGGGCTTCCGCGCCTGATCAACCTGGTCAAGACGCACTCCGACCCGGCTGTGCGCAAGGAAGCCGTGGACGCGATCGGCGACGTCGGCGGGGCCGAAGCCATCAAGTACCTGGTCGAATTGGCCAAAGGCCGCGGGCGTTAGGCTAGGAGAGGCGCCCGCCGCGGGCTTTTCTGAGTCGCTCCAGGAACGGCTTATAGAGGAAGCTCCTCTCGTCAAGCTCGCAGAGCCGGGCGAACATCGGCCGCGTCACCGTGAAGGCGAGGATGTCGGGCGGCAGGTTCTGCCGCATGGCCAGATCGGTCGAGCCGATCGAGGCCTGCGCCGCTCCCAGGTCCTTGAACGGCACGAGCTGCGAGCACCCCGAACCGAACGGCGCGATGACGGGCGGCGGATCCTCCGGCGTGCTGCGATATTGCGCTCCGATCGCCAGGGCGCTGAGTTGATCGGGATTGACGAAAAAAGTCACGGTCTTGGCGAAAGGCCAGACCCCGTCCTTGAGCGGACCGACCAATAGATGAGGATGGTCGGCCCGGTAGACGCGACGCGCGTCGATCCACTTCTCCATGAGCGCGGAGGACTCCTTGAGGCCTTCGTCGTCGACCAGGAAGCGGATGAAATCCCCGCGAGGCCTCGTCTGAAGACCCCAGAGAGAGCTTCCCGCCCCGCCGCAGCCGTACCGCTCCCGGGTGAGATGGAGCGTCGTCCCTTCCGTCCAGGCCTTGAAGGAACAGAAGAGGCACTCTCCGGCCTTCGGTTCGATGACCGGCTCGAAGAGCGAGACATCGGGGGCGTCATAAAAGCCGATGAGGGGAAGCGTGATATCGAGGCGCTCGAGTAGCCGGCCCGGATCAGGCAGTCGTTCCTGGCTCATGCCTTTCTTATGACATCATTCCCGCGCGAAATCAAATGGAACGCCGGGTCACTTCCCGGCCTGTTCGACGAATCGGATGCGCCGGTTCGTCTGGTCGATCGTGACCGCGAAACGGCGCAACACGGCGTTCCCGACGAGCGGCTGACCCTTGAGCCGCGCGGCAGAGATGACGAACTCCGCGTTGACGGTCTTGCCGCGCCCCGCTTCGCGAGGGGCCTCGGCGAGCGGAAGGCGGAACGAACGGACCGGGATCCGCTACGGCCGCCCCCCGCTCTTGACGATGTCGCCGGTCTTGAACCCCCCGCCCTCGACGACCTCGGCGGTCGATGCGGCCTCTCCGACCGAGGTCAGCCGGATCTTCCCGATCTTGTCTTCGCCGACCGTCAGCACTTCGTTGCCGACCTTCTCCGTCTTCGGCCTGAAGACGGTAAAAACGTCGCCGATCTTGAGCCCCTCGCGGGTCCCGGCCTTGATCACGAGGGATCCGTTGTCGGAGACGAGGAGGGTCCCCGACCAGGCTGCCGCCGGTTCGGGGGGAGCTTCCGTCCCGAATTGGCTGACCATCTTGGCCACCGCGTCCTCGATGGCTTTCCGCGTGGCCTCGCCGAGCGGAGTCTTCTGGAACGCGCCGAGGTCGGCGCCGAAATCGGCCCCTGAATATCCCACCTTGAAACCCGACCTGTTGGCATCGGCGGTGGAGCGCGTGGAAAAGAGGATCTCGCTCGTCACGGCGTCGACGATCCGCACGTCCATCCCGATGTGGGCCTTGGCCCCGCTCGCCCCGACCCTGAGGCCCCCGATGCGGACGGCGCCGCCCTCGCCGCCTTTCGAATACTCGAATTCATTGACGGTCCCATAAACGAGGTACCGGGCGCCCAGGACCTTGCCGATCTTGGCGGCGGTCTCGGGTTCGATCCTGCCGCTGGCCCCAAGATCCTGCTCTCCGAGCACATCATGGATCTGCTGGCGCTCCAGGACCTTGAACTTGCCCGTTTCGACCAGGGCCGTCGCGAGCATCTCGGCCATGCCGTCCCCGAGGTCCCAGCTGGCGTTGTACCAATAGTTGCGGCCGCCGCCCGCGGTCGTGGTGAACTTCATGACGGCCAGGCTTTTCTGGTCGGCCCTCGCGCCCGGGCACCAGAAGAGGGAGACCGCTCCGAAGACCGTGAACAGAACTAGCCCGAATCTCACCCCATTCTTCTTCATGACGCCTCCTAACACATGCACTTGGCCATTATTAAGCAGGATATGTGCCAATTTCGCTCGGGAGGCGGCAAGGGCGCGGCCGGCTCGACCGGCTGAAAACGGCCCGGCGCATCAGGGAAGGGAGCCCTCCGGGTGAGGGCCCGCGCCGCCCCGGCACCCCCGGGGAGCTCCCGTGAGGGTGTGCCGGGCCCCGGCTTCGTCCGGTCGACCGGTACGGCGTCTGTTCTTTCAGGACACCCCGGAGTCCGGCCTCGGACGGTTCTAGGCCGCGGATTCGAATGCCCGGGCCGCGGCGATCAGGGCCCGGAGGTTGGCCGGCGGCGTCTCGGCGGGGATGGCGCAACCCGCGTTCAAGATGAAGCCGGGCGTCGCGGCGAAGACATCGAGCAGCTCCCGGGTCCGGCGTTCGACGAGGGCGGGGGTCCCCAGCGCAAGGACAGAGCTCGGATCGATGTTCCCGATGAACACGGCCCGCCCCTTCAGCGCGTCGCGCGCCGCGAGGGCGTCGGTCTTGTAATCGAGCTCCAGGGCGTCGGCCCCGGTCGCCAACATGCCGTCGAGGATCTTCGTCGTATTGCCGCAGATGTGCAGCGCATAGGGCAGGCCCAGGGCGTGGGCCTGTTCCACGATCTTGCGTTCGTACGGCTGGGCGAAGGCGGCGTACATGGCCGGAGAGATGAGGTCCGGACCCGCGGGGCTGTCGCCGTTGGAGACCATGTCGGCCCCGGTCCCGGCCATGAGCCGGATGAACGCGGACCCGGCCGCGGCGCAATAGGCCAGCAGGGCATGGGCGTCGGCGTGGCTGCGCTTGTCGACGAGGTCCATCATCCAATCGGCCGGGCCGCGCATCATCGAGGCCAGAGAGAACGCCGCCTGGTCGCAGTTCCCGCGCACGTACACCTCGCCGCCGAAGTGGGCGCGGAGCCGCCGGACCGCTTCGAGCCAAACCTGGATGCGCGGATGGCCGCCTACGTCCGCGGGAGGAAGGTCCCTGACGGCGGCCAGGCTGTCGATCGCGGCCCCGGCCCAGCGGGCCGGCTGGTCCTCCGGGTGATCGACGCGGACGCCCAGCGCTTCGGCCACGGTGACCGTATCCACGTCGACGAGCACGCCGTCGTAGCCATAGGTCTCCACGGCCTGGATGAAGCTCCCGGCGATCGCCCCGGGGTCCTCGCGGAAGCGGCGCTGGGTGAAGCCCGCCTCGCGCGCGGCCATGAGAAAATTGTGGAGCATGACCGGGACGCGGTCCGGCCGGACGCCCGCCAGGGCCGCCCTGATCCGTTCGAAACCGTTCATGAGGCCGGATGTCCCACGGCGAGAGGGTCGATGGACTTGACCGCTCCTCCCGCGAGCCGGCTGGCCTCGGCGGTGAACCCGATGAGGTGGCTTTCCATGGACGCTTCGAGGGTCGTGGTCAGGAGGCCCTCGTCCTTCCGGCTGAGCGCCTGGACCCAGTCGCGGACGAGGCCGTAGTCGCCGCCGCCGTGGCCCGAATCGATCTGGCCGTTCTCCTTCACTGTCCACAGATAGCGCTTCTCTTCCTGGAAATCGAAGACCTCGAGCTGGTTCTCGTCGCCGACGACGTCGCCCCGCGTGCCCATGATCCGCGTCCGGCGGCCGCCGTAGGACGTCAGCCCCTCCACCGCGAACGAGGCGCTGATCGCCCCGAACTCGAGGTTGACCACCTGGTTGTCGACGACGTCGTTGTCGCAGTGGTAGACGCACCGGCCATAATTCGTCCGGCCGAGCCACTCCCGGATGGAGGCGTCATCGTCGCCGGGCGTGTCCTTATGGGCGAGCCAGGTCTTGCGGCGCAGATAGATCCCGAGGGCCGAAAAAGGACATTTCGCTTCGACGGGACAGCCGTCGGCGCAGCGCGCCGGGGCTCCCGGAGGGGCCATCTCCTTGCGGAAAAGCCTCAGAGATCCGAAGGACTGGACCTTGGTGCAGGGCGTGTCGGCGATCCAGCGCAGGATGTCGAGGTCGTGGCAGCTCTTCGAGAGGAGCATGGGATTGGATTCCCTCGTGTTGCGCCAGTTGCCGCGCACGAACGAGTGCGACATGTGGATGTGTTCGACCGGCTCGAGGTGCTGGATGCTGATGATCTCCCCGAGGCGCCCGGAGGCGGCCAGGTGCTTCATCATCCGGAAGTAGGGCGTGTAGCGCAATACATGGCAGATGCCGACGATCGATCCCTTCCGCCGCGAGAGCGTCAGGATATCGCGGCATTCCGTCCAGGACTGGGCGATCGCCTTCTCCAGGAGAAGATGGTAGCCCTTGGACAGGGCGGCCATCGCCGGCCCATAGTGGAGACGGTCCGGCGTGGTGATGATGATGGCGTCGCAGAACTTCGGGATGTCGAAGGCCCGCTCCCACGTGTCCCAGCGACGCTCCGGGGGAATGCCGTGGATCTTGGCCAGGAACTCGTTGCGGGACGGGATCGGCTCGGCGACGCCGACGATCTTCAGCTCCTCCGGAAAGGCCTGGGCATAGCCGGCGTAGGTCCGGCCGCGGTTGCCCGCGCCCATGATGGCCGCCGTGATCGGCCGTCCGGGCTTCTTCCACTCGTATGTTCCAGGACTCCCCAGCGGATGGGGCTGTCCTTCCTGGGCCCTGACAAGACGGTAGGAAGCCAGGGCGCCGGCCGTCGCGCCGAGAGCCATCAGCATTTCGCGCCGGTTCATGGGCAGGGTCATCGGTCGTCTCCTCGAGGCGGGTCGGGACCATGCTATCGCCGACCGAGATGCCGAGTCAAGAAGCCGGCGATCCGGATCCGCCAGGGGCAAAGGTCCGGGGCAGGTGAAGGGTACGATCCAAGCGACGGGCCAGCCTCTTCTGGCAATCCAGGCAAAACGCCCCGTTGCTTCGGTCGATCGTCGCGATCTTGCCTCGCGCGTCCTGCATGATGCAGCCGGGCGCCGGACAATGGGGAAGACCAAGAACGTGCCCGACCTCGTGGGTAACGGCCTTCACGAGTCTCGCGGCGATCAGATCCGCGCTGGCTCCATCTCTCCCTAGACGAAAGGCCGAGATGATGCAGGATGAGCCTCCGAGATCGGCCATGCCGAAGATCCCCCAATCGTCATATCGACCTTTGCTCGTCGAAATATCTACGGAGGTCAAGCCGACAACCTTAGGGGATCCCTGGGAGCGGAGTCCGTCCAGGTATGTGAGAAGCTTTTCCGCTCGATAGCGTTTCCCCGGAGCATAGAAAGCGCTCTCGGGCAGAGGTCGGGCGGGCCATATGTCCGCGCGCAGCCCAAAGGCTTCGGAAACGGCCGAGCGGGCCAGCTCCACGAGAGGGCGATCGACGTCTCCGAGCGGCTGAATGGCGAACGACTCTCTGAGCGAGCTCCTCGAGGTCCTTTCGAGCGCCGCGCCCAGCTCCCGGCGGACCTGTTCGAGCTTGATCGGATCGTCGTCGAAATCCTTCATGCTCCGGGCGATCCGGGTGACAAACGCCGTCGAGGCCTCGGGACCGAGCCAGGCGTCGGCCAGGGCGAAGTAGTCGAAGTCTTCGAGGCCGTCCCGGATGACTTCGAGGCGGAGCGATCCCACGGGGCCCTTGACCCCGACGGCCGCTCCGGGATAGACGAGCGAGCCGTCCCCGTAAAGGTCATCGCGCAAGGTGTCCTGGTTCGTCCACGGATCGTCGATGAACTGCCGGTTCCAGTAATTGACGCTCCAGAAGAGGAACCCTTGGATGCCTTCCCTCTTCTGCTGCCAGAAGAGGACCCTGTGGGACGCCGCGGGCATGTCGATCTGGATATTGTTCATGCTCCGGCGCGGGTTATTGCAGATATACCACCAATAGTCCTCGCCCGCCTCCTTTCGGCTCTTCAGGAACTCCCGCGTGCCCGGGAAACCGTCGAGGTAGAGATAATGCGGGCACCAGATGTTGATCCGGCCGATCAGCACATCTTTGGTCCTCAGGCCGGCGTCCCAATCGGGATTGCCCCAGAACGGCGCGACCGCTCGGTATGTCGGCTCGATCCTCCGCAGCCGGTCGGTGAAGGCGACGAGGGCGTCGAACGACGCCTTCGTGATCGGTTCGTCGACCTCGTAGAAATAGCCCTTGGGGAACCATCCGCCTCTCTTGAGACGCCCGATAAGCGCCCTCAGTTCGCCGTCGGTCTTCGAGCCGATCGGAATGAGGAAGGAGGTCAGGCGCGGATCGTCGAGATATGGGACGGCCTCTGCGGACATGAGGTCGACGGGAAGGAGATACGGGGAGCAACGGTGATCCAGCAGGAATTCATAGTATCTCCGGCTGACGGCTTTTCCTTCGGCGGAGCCCGGCTTGACCCTCTCGAAATCGGCCGCCATTTCATAGGAGATGCCGAAGGCCGTCCGGCTGGCCGGGGTGTCCGGGAGCGCGAAATCCCAGACCTTGATGGAGAGAGGGAACTCGCGACGCCAGGCACCGGACAGGGCGGTCACGTGGCCGCTGTATGTTCCCGGCTCCGCGTTTTTCGGGACCCTGATCGAGATCCACACGGGCTGCGCCCGTCCCGGTTCGAGGTTCAACGGGCCCTTGAGCGGCGGCAGCGGGTCCGGAAAGGGGATCTTTTCTTTCCTGCAGGGGACATAGCGAACTTCGAATACCTCGGGCCTGAGGGTGCCCTTAGGGCCCTTCAGGCCGGAGACGATCACGGTCAAGCCCCGCACCGGCTCGTCCGCCAGAAAGACGAGCTGGCAGGCCTCGACCTCGTTCCTCGCGGCCGCCAGCTCCCATCGGAGGGGCGGCTCGCCGGCGGGCCGGGCGTCGCGCATGACCTTGAGCGCGCTCGGGGCAAACCAAGTCCTGATATCGGCGAAGGCGGTGGAGGCGCAGAGGGCAGCGAGAGCTACGACGGTCATGAGGCGGAGCCGGCTCATGTTTTCCGATCTCAGAGCCATGGACCTATTTCAGGTACCGGCCGCGATTCTTGGCCCACCAGGATTTCCAATCGACCTCGGTTTCGGGATCGTCGGGATAGTAATCCGTCAGCCGTTGGATGACGTCCCCGATCGTCGTGTCCAGCGCTGTCTTGTTCGGGCTGAGGGCCGCGGCGAGGGCATCGACGGCCCGGATGTCGCCGATCTCTCCGAGCGCCATCGCGGCCGCGCTGCGGCGGCCATCGCTCTGGTCGCCGGCAAGCCCTTGGCTCAGGAACTCCCGGGATTTTCGGCTCTTGCTGGCGCCGAGCGCTTCATAGAGCCGGATCGTCATGGGGTCATCTGTCCGGACGTCGGGAAGCTCTCCGAAGGCGACGAGCGCGATGACGGCTCGGTCGTCCCCGGCCGCGCCCAGGGCTGTCACGGCCCCCTCGCGGGAAAGGCGATTCGGGCTTTTCAAGGCGGCCAGAAGAGCGTCGACGGCGGGGGACCCGATCCGGCCGAGGACGGCCGCGGCGGCATCGCGGTCGGCGGTCTTGGCCGCGGCGCTCGTCTCCATCACGGCGACCAGGGCCTTGAGAATATCCGGCTGGCCAAGGGACCGGCGGAACTCGGCCCTCGAGTCCGAAAAGAAAAGGGCCTGGTTCAGGCCGGTCAAGGCCTGGTCCCGGACGTCGGCCTCCGGATCCGTGAATAACCTCGCCAAGGGTTCGATGACTCCCATATCGCTCGTTCCCGAAAGCCCTTTGGCAACGCTCATCCGAACGACCTTGTCCTGGTCTCCGGCCGCGGATCTCAGAGCCCCCAGCCGGACCTCGCTCGTCATATCTCCCATCCCTCCAAGGGCCGCGGCCGCGGCGCGGCGAACCGCGACGGATCCGGACTTCAAGGCCAGGACCAGCGGGGTCACGGCGGGCTCTCCGATCGAGGACAGCATTCCCCCCAGCTTGGCTTGAAGCTCGGGCTGGGATTCGAGGAGCGGAAAAACCTGGACGAGGCGCGCGGCGAGTCCCCCCGTCCAGGTCAAGGTCCGTTCGGGCTCCTCTGAATCCGGATCCGAGGCCACGGCCTCGCCCGGAACGGACTTCCGGACGGATTCGAGCCAGGGGCCGCGGTCGGCCTCGTCTTTGGCCGCGAGCCTGTCGATGAGAAGGCCTACGGCCTGGGGAGTCTTGTGCTCTCCGAGGGCGTTGATCGCTGCCTGCTTGACCGCGGGGATCGCGTCGTCGAGCAGAGGCGCCAGGAGGGAAACGGACTTGGCCGTGGGGATCCCGCCCAAGGCACGGGAGGCGGCTTCACGGACGAAAGGCCTGGGGTCTTTGCCGACGGTTTCCAGGTACGGAACGGCCAGGGCGCCGAGCTCAGCGAGGGAATCCGCCGCCCTTTCGCGAAGGGGCCTGAACGCGTCGCCATCGGTTTCCAGGCATCCGCCGAGGAGTTTGACCGCCTCGGGATCGTGATGTCCACCCAGGGCCTCCGCCGCCCGCAGACTGACCTGCGGATTGTCGCTCGACAGAGCCGCGGCCAGGACCTTCCTGGCGGCGGGGCCGCCGCGCTCGAGGGCCCAGATGGAGGCCGCGGTCACGGAGCCATCGCCGCTTCCCAAGGCGTCGGCCAGGGGCGCGTACCCGAATCCCCGGCCCAAGAGGGCCGCGGCCTGGCGGGGGAAGTCATTCCTCATGGCTTCGTCAAAGGGGGCATCCTTCGGTTCGGGGCTCGAGCCGGACGTCGTATAGGGGCACGGCACCTCGCCCGAAAACGTCTGCGTGAGCCGCGTCTTGCCGGGGGATTCCAGAATGAGGTTTCCGCTGACCGAGGCTCCGGTATAGTATTCCGTCCCGGATCCTATCCCGAATTGTGAGTAGCTCGCGCTATAAGCGGTGGCGTCGGCCCGGACCGTGAGGGTCGCGTCGCCGGCCGCGC
>Ga0326726_10004328_pt1 | contig 12956 bp, 11 predicted proteins | sample MHFenrmetagenome_2_FD_207603 | JGI IMG/M metagenome (GOLD analysis project Ga0326726, IMG submission 207603) | Lab enriched peat soil microbial communities from Michigan Hollow, Ithaca, NY, United States - MHF15MN | ecosystem: Environmental > Terrestrial > Soil > Wetlands > Peat | place: USA... | reverse complement strand
CAGAGCCTTGCGGAGTCGTGGAAACACCAAATCCGGACACCCAGGGAGGCGTCGCGAATGCAAACGAAACCGGAAACCAAGCTGATGAGCTAGTTTTCGAACCCGGACCTCAGGCCCAGTGTCTTTGCTCCGAACTAGGGACATTCGTTGACTTCGCTGCCGCTTTGATAGGTTGTCCAACGCCGTCAGATCCTCATCGGCATCACGATATAGCGGTACTTGAAGTCGCTGTCCTGCCCCTCATCCGGCCGCAACTGTCCGGCCGACTGCGGATCCTTGAATTCAAACCTGACATCGTTCGAGCCCGCGGCCCGGAAGAAATCCAGCAAGTACTGGCTGTTGAAGCCGATGGTCAGCGCCTCGCCCTGATAACTAGTCTCGATCGAATCTTCCGACTCGCCGGCGTCACTGGACGAGCTGGACACCTTGATCTCTCCTTTATCCAGCCGCAACCGGATGGCGCCGCTGCGTTCGTCGGCGAACTGCGCCACGCGCTGGATAGCCGCCGAGATCGCTTCCGTCGGCACGCTCACGGTTTTGTTGTTATCGCGCGGCAGGACGGCTTCGTAGTTGGGAAATTGCCCGGTAAGCTGGCGCGAGGTTAGCAGCCGGTCGCCGAGGCGGAAGAATAGCGTGGACTCATCCTTGGCGAACTCGACGAACTCGCCATCGTAGTCGTGCAGCAGCGAATTCAACTCGCCCATCGCCTTCTTCGGCACCAGGATGCGCAGTTCACCCGAAAGCCCCTGAAACCGCGGCGTCCCGTTTTCGATGTGCGCCAAGCGGTGGCCGTCGGTGGCGACCATGGTCATGGATTCCGGCTTCAGCACCAACAGCGCGCCGTTCAACGTGTACCGCGACTCTTCGTTGGAGATGGCGAAGATGGTCTTGGCGATCATGCGGTGCAGTATCATCGACGGCAGCTTGTAATTCATGCCGGTGGGGAACGACGGCAGGCTGGGAAAATTCGACCGCGCCATCCCCACCATCTTGGTGTTCGAGCGCCCGCTGCGGATGTTCACCCAATGGTTCTCCAGCAGCTTGATGCTGATGTCGCCCTCAGGTAGCAGCTTCACGTAGTCGAACAATCGCCGCGCCGGGATGGTGCACGCGCCCTCTTTCTTTACCTTGGCCGGACAGCCAGTACGCAAACTGAGGTCAAGATCCGTCGCGGTCAGCGATAGCCTGTCGCCCGCGGCTTCAAACAGGAAATTCGACAGGATGGGGATGGTGGTCTTGCGTTCCACCACGCCCTGTGTCGCGGTGAGTTCCTTCAGCAGTTCCGACTTGCTGACCGTGATTTCCATCGTGCCCCCCTTAACCTCGGGGACTTCCGAAACACGCGTAGCGGTTATTTCAGTCACTTCTTATGCCCCTTCCCCCGGGTCCCCGGAACGCGCGTGCATTGGCGTGCTTCTGGGGTGGTCCCGCCTTCCCGAACCGCGCGGCTGCTGTGCGCCATCGGGTGCTGCTGGCAAGCCTACTTCTGTGGACTTAACTTATATCAAAAGAAAATTCAATAAAACAGCAGTAGAAGCCGTTCAGGCCGGAAATGTGGAATACCGTGCCAACTCACTTTGGAACCGTTACTTGGCCCTTTTTTTCCTCCTGTTCATAAGGGCATTCGATTGTGCTTGACACACCATAAGCGGAACCTTTCGCGGCCTTTCTTCCTTGCCTTGCACGGCTTCCACAATTCATCCACAGCGCCGACTGAGGAATACCCGTGCGCATGGTGGAAAAACGAATTTGAGCCGCATTTCATCGTATGTTGCTGCCGCCGAATTTTCCCCAGCCTGCAATCCCAGCTGAGTCGGACTCTGTGCTCTCTCCACCAGCACCCGGAATCACAAAAAAAGCACGGCTCGTCGCCGTGCTGGTCCAAACCCGCTTCATGCTCATCCGCCCAGCGACTCCGTCAGTTTGTTGAGCATACGGTTCAGATCTTTATCGCCCTTGCGGACCTCTTCGATCTTGTCGATTGAGTGCAGCACGGTCGTGTGATGTTTGCCGCCGAATTGCCGCCCGATCTCCGGCAGCGACGAATCCGTCATTTGCTTGGCCAGGTACATGGCGATCTGCCGCGGGTAGACGATGGCGCGCGAGTTGTTCTTCGCCTTGATTTCCGCCAGCCGCAGCCCGAACTGCTCCGCCACCGCCTTCTGGATGGAGTCAATCGTCACCTTGCGCTGCTGCGAGTCGATAAAGTTCTTCAGCACCTGCTGCGCGTAGGGCAGCGAGATCTCCTGCCCGATCAGCGACGAATGCGCAATCAGCCGGATGAGCGCGCCTTCCAGTTCGCGCACGTTCGACCGGATGTTGGAGGCGATGAACAGCGCCACGTCGGTCGGCAACTGCACTCGCTCCGACTCCGCCTTCTTCTGCAGGATGGCGACCTTGGTCTCCAGGTCAGGTGGCTGGATATCGGCGATCAGCCCCCACTCGAAGCGCGAGCGCAGCCGGTCCTCGATCTCCGCCAGTTCCTTGGGCGGACGGTCGCTGGCGATCACGATCTGCCGCATCGACTCGTGCAGCGCGTTGAAGGTGTGGAAGAACTCTTCCTGCGTGCGCTCCTTCTGCGCCAGGAACTGGATGTCGTCAATCAGCAGCACGTCGACGGTGCGGAACTTGTCGCGGAAGCTGGTCATCTTGTCGTAGCGCAGCGAGTTGATCATCTCGTTGGTGAAGCGCTCGCTCGACAGGTAGCAGATGGACATCTGCGGCTGGCCCTTCTTTACTTCGTGCCCGATGGCCTGCATCAGGTGCGTCTTGCCCATGCCGACGCCGCCGTACAGAAACAGCGGGTTGTAGGCCTTCGACGGGTTTTCCGCCACCGCCTGCGCCGCCGCGTGCGCGAACTGGTTGCCGGCGCCGCAAACGAATCCGTCGAAGGTGTAGCGCGGGTTCAGTTGCGCCGCGCTGTCCCAGTCGAAGCGCTGCTGCTGTTGCGGCTTCGCCGCGGTCGGAGCGGACGCAGCCGGCGCACTGCCCGAAAATCCGCCGTCATGCCGCACCGGCGTGTTCGCTGCCGGAGACGGGGCCGGTGGCGCCTGCGGTGGCCCGGTGACAAACTCCACGTCCTGGAACTCCAGGCCGAGATCGTCAATCGCTTCCAGGATCAGGTCGGCGTACCGTTCCGCCATCTGCCCGAACTCCACGTTGGGCACCAGCACGAACAGTTTGTGATCGTCCGCATGACTGTAGCGCGTCGGCTTCAGCCACGTGTCGTAGGAGTGACGATTGATTTTCTTTTCCAGCGCATCCAGGATGCGCATCCACGGATTCACAGTGGCGGTCGCGGACGAGACGGACATGGCCATTCCAATCTACCCCCGGATTCTGCGGTGGGAAATCCGGCGTGCACCTTGATTCGCGCCCTTTGCAGGTCGCGGATTTTGTTTGTTCACTCCCGCCGTGGCTCAATGCCGCCGTGGCGCGGGCGATACGCTGAGAGCCGCTGGACCGCTCGGTTCGGGAGTGAGGAACTTCGTGAAAACGCCCGGAAACTGCACTGTTTCAGGGCACTCGCTTCTCTCTTGGCTGCGTCGCATACTAGCACGAAATTTTTCTTCGTGGCGGAATTGTTCTCGCTTTTGGCGAAAGAGGACGCGCGAGATTGGCGAATCTCGATACGACATGTCAAGTATCCATTCGGTTATGACGCAGGGGTGGTGCAATGGTTTGCGAGTTCCGGTCCCGAGTTGGGAACGGAACTGGCGATGCGGCCGCCTGCGCTTTCCCTCGCCACGGGGAACTCGCGACTCCTAGCCACTGACCACGACCGTCAGATATACTCGTCGTTTGGCCAACGCATAACTTTCTCAACTGAGGAGCAGCCACGTTTCATGCCGAAGCGCACATTCCAGCCCAACCGTCGCCGCCGCTCGAAGACGCACGGATTTCGCACCCGGATGAAAACCAAGAGCGGACAAGCGGTGCTCTCGCGCCGGCGCGCCAAGGGCCGCAAGCGCGTTTCGGTGAAGCCCGGGTTTCGCGAATAGCTCCCGGTCGACTTCGCGGTGAAAGCTCTGCCACATTCCTCCGCATCGCGCGCGCCCCTGGCGGTCTTCGAACCGCTGTGTTCGTGCGCCCCGGCGGATCCGGATCTGCCGCGCGGCGATGTGGCCCGTGGTATGGCGCGGGTCTCTGATCCGTCCGGTGAAACCAAGGGTAACGTCGCACCGCGCTTTCCCAAGGCGGCGAAGCTGCTTCGCCATGCCGACTTTCAACGCGTGTACAAGCAGGGACGCCGCCACTTCGCGGCCCACATGACCGTGTTCTACCTGCGCCGCGATGACGACAAGCCGGCCGCAACTGGGCCGCGCGTCGGCCTGACCGTCGGCCGCGTACTCGGCGGCGCCGTGGACCGCAATCGCATCAAGCGACGTTTGCGGGAGGCGGTGCGCTATAACCTCGCGTCGCTCGCGATCGGCGTGGACGTGGTCATCAACCCGAAGAAATCAGTCCTGACGGCGGAATTCAGTAGTCTGAAGGAAGAGGTCGCGCGCGCCTTTCAGTTGATCGAAGACAAAGAGTCGCGCCGTAGTTGAGGTTGTGGGTGTCAGGGCGCGGCTTCAATTGTGCCGCATGAGCTGTAGTCGTATGTGACGCTCTGACGTTAGTCGAATCTGATTGCGGCCGAATCGGCTCAGGCGTGCAAAGGTTCCAGCCCGAGCGAAGCGAGGTCGGCACGACGTGCTAGCCCAGGGCGCAAGCCCTGGGTTGGCGGATGATAGATTCTCCAAGCCCGCTTCAGCGGGCGACACGATTTTCCCGAGCGCGTAAGCGCGACGGCCAAAGCGATATGCAACGCGCCCTGCTGTTCACAATCCGGCTCTACCAGCGGCTGCTTTCGCCCCTGATGTCGCCCGCTTGCCGCTACGTGCCGAGCTGCTCGCAATATGCCGTTGAAGCCGTCGAATTTCACGGCCCCTGGAAAGGCGCGCTACTCACTGCCTGGCGACTGCTGCGCTGCCACCCTTTGGCCCGAGGCGGCTTCGACCCCGTGCCGATGGATCATGTGGCGCACGCGCCGTCGCGTGCGCAAACGGATAACTGAACGGGAACTGATTTGAGCCCAGAATTCAAAAACCCGCAGCAGGATCCCGGCATGGAGCGCCGGCTGTTGCTCGTGTTTGCCCTCACTTTCATCGTCCTGCTGCTGGCGCAGCCGCTGCTGATGAAGTACATCAAGCCGCCGCAGCAGCCCGAGACCAAGCCCCAGCCCACCGCCGCTCAGCCCACTCCCGCGCCGGCGCCGGTTGTTCCCGCGGTAGCCGCGCCCGCCGCGCGGAAAACGGCCGTCACCCGTCAGGCCGCCGCCGAGCAGGAGACGGTGATTGAAAACGATCTCTACCGCATCGTCTTCAGCAACCGCGGCGCGCAGGCGAAATCCTGGGTGCTGAAGAAATATTTTGACGACCAGGGCCGCCCGCTCGAACTCGTCCACCAAGCCGCCGCACAACTCTACGGCTATCCGCTTTCGCTGTGGACTTACGACGAAAACCTCCGCAAGCAGCTCGCCTCCGCGCTCTACGTCAGCTCCGGCGGCGGCACCCTCACGGCGCCTGCCAATATCACCTGCGAGTACTCCGATGCCGGCATCACCGTTCGCAAGAGCTTCCACTTCGACCACTCCTATGTGGTGAAGATCGAGACCGTGGTCACGCAGAACGGCCAGCCGGTGCGCGCCTTTCCCGCCTGGCCCGGCGGCTTCGGCGATCAGGCCACGCCCGCGGCCTACGCCGTCGCCACGGTTGATCTCTACGCCGGCGAGACCAACTGGCACGGCGGCGAGAAGGTGATTCGCCGCGCCATCAAGGACATCAGTGGGGGCGCCACCCTCAACGGCCCATTCGCCTGGGCGGGCGCCGCCGACCAGTATTTCGCCGCCGTCTTCCTGCCCGACGATCCCAAGAACGCCGCGCTGGTCACGCTGCGCAATGCGCTCGAGATCCCCAAAGATCCTTCCAAGCCCGAGGGCGAGAAGATGCGCCTCGAGGTCGTCGGCGCGGCCGTCGGCAACCTCGGCGGCGCCACCACCGAGCGTCTCTTCGCCGGACCCAAGAACCTGGATGTGCTGCAGTCGGTGAAAGCGTCTCCACTGCCCGGGCAGCAACCCGCCGACGTGGGCGGCCTGGTTGACTTCGGCACCTATCTCGGTTTCATCGCCAAGCCGCTGTTCCTCTGGCTCCGCTGGACCTACAACCACTGGGTCCATAACTGGGGCTGGTCCATCATCATCCTCACCATCATCATCAACATCCTGGTATTCCCGCTGCGGCTCACTAGCATGAAGTCGGCGCTGAAGATGCAAAAGCTCCAGCCGCAGGTCAACGCCATCAAGAGCAAGTACGGCACCAAGATCCGCAACCTGAAGCCGGGCGACCGCAGCACCAAGATGGAATTGACGCAGCAGCAGAACGCGGAGATCGCCGCGCTGTTCAAGCGCGAAGGCACCAACCCGATGGGCGGCTGCATTCCCATGCTCATCCAGTTCCCGTTCCTGGTGGCGTTCTACTCCATGCTGGGCAGCGCCATCGAACTGCGACAGGCGCACTGGTTCTGGCTGCACGATCTCTCGTCGCCCGATCCGGCTCACATCCTGCCCATCCTCATCATCGTTACCACCCTGGCAGTGCAGAAGATGACGCCGCAGGCGGGCATGGATCCGGCGCAGCAGAAAGTCATGACCCTGATGATGCCGGTCATGCTGGGCGTTATCTCGTGGAATTTGTCGTCCGGACTTTGCCTCTACTGGGTGATGGGCAACCTGGTTTCCATCATCCAGCAGTTCTGGATGAACAACACCCGCTTCGGCCAGGAGATGCGCGCCGAAGCCGAAAAGCGCGCCCGCAAGAAGGGCCTGGCGCCCAGCAAAACGTAGATGGCAGTTGGCAGCTCGTGGCTGGAGGCGCGACATCGTGGTCCCAGCTACCAACTACAAGCTACCAGCTACCCGTGACCTCGAATCGAAGTTTCTGATACAACATTCTGTCCATGCCGCTCGCCGACAAAGTCGCTTCCGCCAGGAAAGTTGAAGCCTTTCTGCGCGCCACCATCCTTAAGGCCGGTTTCAAACTCAAGTACCGCATCACTGTGGATCCGCCGCTGCCCGAGGAACGCGACTGGGAGCGTCCTGACATTCTCGTCGAACTCTCCGGGCCCGACAGCGACCTGCTGCTGGAGCGCGGCGCCGAACTGCTGCGCTCGCTGGAGCACATCGCCATCGAGATCCTCCATCTGCAGCGCGAGGAGCACGACCGCATCAGCTTCGACTGCCAGAACTTCCGCGCCATGCGCATTCAGGAACTGAAGCTGGCCGCCGACGTTGCCGCCGAACGCGTCCGCAAAACCGGAGCGCCCTACGAGTTCGGTCCCATGACCTCGCGCGAGCGCCGCATCGTCCACCTCGCGCTGCGCGATCATGCCGACCTGAAAACCGAAAGCGCCGGAGAAGCCGCCGGCCGCCATGTCGTCGTCTATCCCAGGGATTACAAGGCCCGGCCCGCCGCCGCTCCCCGCTTCGGCCGCCGCCGCTAGTCGCGTGTGTGGCACGCGCTCCCTTGCATGTGCTGGCCTCGTAATGAAAAATGAAATGGTGAGTTGTGGACCCCGGCGGTTAGCGGAACTCCCCGGTATGATTATTCTTGATCTGTGGGCCCCGGCGCCCTCGCCGGGGCTTGCCTTTGCGGAAAACAAATCTGTGCTGGCGCGGGCGCCCTCGCCCGCGCCAACCTAATCTCGACATACAATTCTGCAGTCATGACCCGTATCCTGCCTCATCTGCAGCGCGATGACACACCGCACTTCGTCACATTCAACACCCATGGCCGCTGGCTGCTTCCTCTACCCGCACGCACGATTGCTCTCGATTCCTGCCGCCACGACCACGGGCGCACAATGCATCTGCACATCGCGGTGATCATGCCCGACCACGTGCATCTGATCTTTACCCCCTTGGTAGATTACGACCGCGGGCGCATATATCCGCTTAGCCAGATTCTCTGGGCGATCAAGAGCGCCTCCGCGCACCGGATCAACAAGGTGATGGAGAGGTTGGGCGCGGTTTGGCAGGAGGAGTACTTCGATACGGCGATTAGGCGATCGGACAGTCTCGACCAGAAAATCGAATACGTCCGGCAGAATCCGGTTCGCGCAGGCCTGGTCGCAACACCCGAAGACTATCAGTGGAGTTGGGAAGCGCCGCGGCCGAGGGCGGCCTCGGCCCTGAAAATCCCGCCGCAGTGAACTGTTGCCCCGGCGAGGGCGCCGGGGCCTACAAGAATTTTTCATCCGTGCAGGGTCGCTCTCCGAGCTAACGCATAGCCGATGCGGTTTCCCGAGAAGACCCTGACCTGTGGGCCCCGGCGCCCTCGCCGGGGCGTCCCTTTGGGGAAAACAAATCTGTGCCGGCGGCAGGCGCCCTCGCCCGCCGCAACTAACCCTTCAACCCGCGATTTCCGCCACTATATTCTTGTTTCATCCCATCGAAATTAATCTTGGCGGCTATTCCCTCCGCATACTTGACAAGCATGTCCACAATCCCTAGACTGCGACCATGATGTGGGGGACATCACGTCAGTGCTGTTGTCTCGTGCCGTGCACTTGTTGCACGGCCGCATACACTTCTGGCGTGAGGAGTCCGCGAACGTGACGTAGTCCCGTCATAATTCCAGTTCAAAGCCCATGCGTCGGAAGCTCCGGCGCGTGGGCTTTTTGTTTTTGGTGCGCAATGACACAAGCAGATCAAGAGAGCAAAGCACAGCGGGTCGAGCGCCTCAAGCGCGAGAAGAACGCCTGGGAGCACCTCGACGAGATACGCGACTTCGCCCGCCAGGGCCATGCCTCCATTCCTCCCGAGTGGCTCGGCACCTACTTCCGCTCCTGGGGCGTGTACACCCAGGGCGACGGCGCAGGCGCCATCGGCGGAACCGGCGGCGAGGGTCGAGCGCTTCCCTACTTCATGGTGCGCATCCGCATTCCCAACGGGCTGCTGCTTGCCCACCAGGTGCGCACCATCGCCCGAGTGGCGGAACGCTACGCCCGCGGCCTCGCCGACATCACCGTCCGCCAGAACATCCAGCTCCACTGGGTCGCCATCGAAAATCTTCCTGATCTCCTGGAACAACTCTGGCGCGCCGGGCTCACCACCATGGGTTCCTGCGGCGACGACACCCGCAACATCACCGGCTGCCCGCTCGCCGGTTTCGACGCCGACGAGATCTGTGACGCCTCGCCGCTGGTGCTGGAACTCAATCGCCAGTTCGTCGGCAACGCCGAGTTCTACAACCTGCCGCGCAAGTTCAAGATCGCCGTCACCGGCTGCCGCGTCTGGTGCTCCTATCCCGAGATCAACGACATCGGGCTCACTGCCGTCACCCGCGTGCGCCCCATGAGCGACGAAGTCGGATTCGCGCTGCGCGTCGCCGGCGGGCTCTCCGCCGAACCGCACCTGGCGAAGCGGCTCCATACCTTCATCCAGTGGAACCAGGTTGTGCCGGTGGTGAAGGCCGTCGCTTCCATCTTTCGCGACAGCCAGGTCCTGCGCCAATCGCGCGAGCACGCGCGCCTGAAGTATCTCTTCCTCAAGCACGGCTGGACGCCCAGTGATTTTCTCGGCGCCATCGAAGAGCGCCTCGGCTACAAGCTTGATCCCGCCGAAGAAGACAATGCGCCGCTCGACCAGTATCGCGACCACGTCGGCATTCACCCACAGAAGCAGCCGGGTTACAGCTACGTCGGAGCGGCAGTGCTGCGCGGGCGCATCACTGCCGCGCAACTCCGCGCCGCCGCCGACATCGCCGACAAGCTCGCCGACAGCCGGTTGCGCACCACCAACATGCAGAACCTGCTCATCGTCAACGTGCGCCGCGAGCGCGCCGCGCAAGTCGCGATGGAATTGGAAACCGCCGGCCTGCACACCAACGCTTCGCCATTCTGGCGCGGCGCCATTGCCTGCACCGGCACCGAATTCTGCAAGCTCGCCATCACTGAAACCAAGGGCTTCGCGCGCTGGCTGGTCGAGGAACTCGAAGAGCGCCTGCCCGGCTTCAGCCAGCAATTCAAACTCAACGTCACCGGCTGCCCCAACAGTTGCGGTCAGCACTGGATTGCCGACATCGGACTGGAAGGCAAGAAGATCAAGGAAAACGGCCAGCTCGTGGACGCCTACTACTTCTGCGTCGGCGGCGGCGTAGGCCGCGACCAGGCCATCGCGCGCCCGGTCGGCTACCGCTGCCGCGCGGCTGATGTCCCGCAGGCCATTGAGCGGCTGCTGAACAGTTTTTCCGACCTGCGCCATCCCGGCGAAAACCTGCGCCAGTTTTTCGCCCGCCACGAGACCAACGAAATCCGCGCCTTGCTCGCCGGCGCGCCGCTGCCGGAAGTTGCCCGCGATCTTCCCAGCGAGCGGCCGCCGCATGGAATCGAGGCAGCATGAGCGGCAAAGTCTATCTCGTCGGCGCCGGTCCGGGTGATCCTGACCTGCTCACCGTGAAGGCCGTGCGCCTCCTGCAATCCGCCGACGTCGTGCTGCACGACGCCCTGGTAAGCCCGGCAATCCTCGAACTCGTTTCCCAGGAAGCGAAGCTCGTCAACATCGGCAAGCGCTGCAAACAGAAGCTGCTCACCCAGGACGAAATCAACTCCATCCTCGTTCACTACGCCGGGGTGTTCTCCACCGTAGTGCGCCTGAAGGGCGGCGATCCTCTGCTCTTCGGCCGCGCCGGCGAAGAGATGGACGCCCTGCGCGCCGCCGGCGTGGAGTTCGAAATTGTCCCCGGCGTCACATCGGGGCTGGCGTCGGCTGCCGCTGCGGGAATTTCGCTTACCGACCGCCGCATCGCCTCGCAGGTGCTTTTCACGACCGCGCATCGCGACGGGGGAAGGATCGCGCTCGACTGGGCCGGCTTGGTCGGCTCCGATACCACCGTCATCGTCTACATGCCCGGACGCGAATACGCCCAACTCAGCGCATCGCTGGTCGAAGCCGGGCTCGACGCGCGCACACCCTGCGTCGTCGCTTCTTGCGTCGGCCTTCCGACACGGCAACTGAAGCGCACCACCATTGGCGATCTCGGCGACGAGATCGGACTGCCCGCCCCATCGCTGCTGATCGTCGGCTGGGTCGCCGATCCCGCAGCTGCACTCGCAAGCGACGCGATCTGGAAGCAATTCACGGATTTGAAACTCACGGAAGAAAACGTGTTCTGACCAAGGAGACGAAAATGAGTGAAAGCAAAATCGCAGATCATCGCAGGAACAAACTGAAACTGACTCTGGATGGATGGGCCGTCACCATCGCTTTCCTGCTCGCGCTGTTGGTGCGCGCGGGAGTGCTGAAGCGCGTCCCCTGGTAGTGGACAACTCAACACGCCCGCGCCGGCAGTCTTGAAGGGGAGCGGCTTCCGCCGCTCCGTCAAGGACCAGGATGCTGGCGGCTTTAGCCGCTACGTGGAACCGAGAACCGAAAACCGAGAACCGACAACGAAAAACCGATGCACCGAAAACCGATTTGAGGACAACTGCCATGGCTGACTCCATTGCTCTACCGCGTCTACAACCGATTCGCCCATACGATTACATCCTCCGCCTCGCCCCCGGCGTCGCCCTGCTGGCTGCCATTGGCTACAGCGGCAAACTGCTGGAGAGAACCATCTCGACTTACGCCAAAGCGCATCACCTGGTGATTCCCAACATCGAGTACGTCCTCTGGGCGATCCTCATCGGGCTGGTGATCTCCAACGTCTTCGGCGTCCCGGAAGTTTTCCGCCCGGGCATTGCCACCTACGAGTTCTGGCTGAAGGCGGGCATCGTCCTGTTGGGCTCGCGCTTCCTTCTCGGCGACGTTCTTCACTTGGGCGGAATCAGCCTGGCACTGGTGGCGCTGGAGATCACCTTCTCGCTCGCCATGATGACCCTGCTCGGGCGCCTCTTCGGGCTCACGCCCAAGCTGACATCGCTGCTCGCGGTCGGCTCGGCCATCTGCGGCGTCTCCGCCATCATCGCCGCCAAGGGCGCCATTGACGCCGATGACGAAGACTCATCCTTCGCCATCGCCGCCATCCTTGCCCTGGGCGCGCTCGCCTTGTTCACCTTCCCGCTGATCGGGCACGCGCTCGGCATGAGCCACCACGCCTACGGCATGTGGGCCGGACTCGCGGTGGACAACACTGCCGAAGCCACCGCCGCGGGCGCGCTTTACTCCGACGCCGCCTCCAAGGTCGCCGTGCTTGCCAAGACCACGCGCAACGCCATGATTGGCTTTGTCGTGCTCGGCTACGCCGTTTACTTCGCCAGCTCCGGCAAAGCGCGGCAGGTGACCAACAAAGCGGCGTTCCTGTGGCAGAAGTTCCCCAAGTTCGTGCTCGGCTTCCTGGTGATTTCGCTGCTGGCCAGCGCCAGCTTTTTCAACAAGCAGCAGCTCACCGGGCTGGCCAACCTGTCGCGCTGGGCATTTCTGCTGACCTTCGCCGGAGTCGGCCTGCGCACCAATTTCCGCGACATGCGCAAGCAGGGGCTGCGTCCGTTTGCCGTCGGCGCGCTGGGCGAAGTGGCCATCGCCGCGGTGACGCTGGGGTTTGTGCTGGTGGCGGACAGATTGTTCCGGCTGTGACTGTGTGACAATGTCGCGCGGGCGCCCTCGCGCCCGCGTCGAGCGGGGTGGCGCAGGCCTTCAGGCCTGCGAATCTGACATAGCCAAGTACATCGGCTTTATTATAGCCGCTGAGGTACATTTCCGCATCGCCATACCGCCAACTCCCTTGCAACTGGAAACCGGAAACATGAAACTTGACGCTTGCACCTGGACGACACCATCGTCGCCATCTCCACTCCACCCGGACGCGGCGGACTGGGCGTGGTCCGTCTCGCCGGGCCCGAGGCGCGCGCCATCGCGGCGCCGATGTTGCGGCTCAAGGGCGAGCTCGAACCCAACCGTGCTTTTTTCGGCGAAC
>Ga0326726_10004327_pt1 | contig 12962 bp, 9 predicted proteins | sample MHFenrmetagenome_2_FD_207603 | JGI IMG/M metagenome (GOLD analysis project Ga0326726, IMG submission 207603) | Lab enriched peat soil microbial communities from Michigan Hollow, Ithaca, NY, United States - MHF15MN | ecosystem: Environmental > Terrestrial > Soil > Wetlands > Peat | place: USA... | reverse complement strand
GACGTCCCGTGGGCCACGATCCAGTCGATCTCGTCGGGCGCCACGCCGGCGTTGCGCATCGCGAGCTCCATCGCCCGGGCCTGGCCGCGACCCGTCGGCTCGGGGGCGCTGATGTGGAAGGCATCGGCGGTCAGCGCACCGCCGATGATCTCGGCGATCGGGGTCGCGCCACGTTCGAGCGCGTGGGCGAGCGACTCGATCACGACGACCCCGCCTCCCTCGCCGAGGACGAACCCGTCGCGCGTTCGGTCGAACGGTCGCGACGCGGTCTCCGGCGAGTCGTTGCGCTTCGAGAGTGCGCCCATGTTGGCCAGCGCCGCCACGCCCATGGGCCAGACCGGCGCCTCCGAGCCGCCGGCGAGCACGACGTCGCACTCGCCGGACGCGATGAGGCGGAGCGCGTCGTGGAAGGCGATGACCGAGGTCGCGCAGGCCGCCACCTGGGTCATGACCGGGCCGGTCAGCCGGTACTCCATCGACAGCATCGCGGCGCCCATCGATCCGGACAGGGCCGGGATCGCGAAGGCGCTGACGAAGCGTGGCCCCTTGGTGTCGTAGACGTGGGTCCCGTCGATGATCTGCTCGATCCCGCCGCCCCCGGTGTTGACGACGACGCCGACCCGGTCTCGCTGCTCCGGGGTCAGCGCGGCGAAGTCGATCCCGGCGTGGTTGACCGCCTCCTTGCCGGCGGCCATCGCGAAATGGATGAAGCGGCTCATCCGGCGGGCCATCTTGGGGTCCATCGCCGACGTCGGGTCGAAGCCGATGACCTCGGCCGCGATCTGGACCTCCATCGCCGACGCGTCAAAGCTCTGGATGGTCCGCGTCCCGGTGACTCCTGCCTTGAGGTTCGACCAGTAGGTCGGGAAGTCGTTGCCGATCGGCATGACCGCACCCAGTCCGGTCACGACGGCGCGGCGAGCGGGATCCTGGCTGGGCACGGGCAGGTCCTCAGGTGGGACGACGGCGGTCGATGAGCCGGCGCTCGGGCACGGACCGGATTGTACCGATTGGGCCCGACCCTCTGATCCAAGCCATGAGGTCGTGCCGCAGCCGGGTCACCCGGTCAATCGCCGTCGTAGCGGCGAAAGATCACCGCTCCGTTGTGGCCACCCAGCCCGATGTTGTTCGAGAGCCCGTAGCGGATCGGACGCTGCTCGGTCTCGCGCGGGATGTTCAGGTTGCAGTCCGGATCCGGGTCGCGGTAGTTGATCGTGGCCGGGACGGTCTGCTCGGCCACCGACAGGACCGTCGCGAACGCCTCGAACGCGCCCGCGGCCCCCATCATGTGGCCGGTCATCGACTTCGTGGCACTGATCGCGATGTCGGGCGTGTGGTCGCCGAAGACGGCCCAGATCGCCTCTGCCTCGCGCTTGTCGCCGAGCGGCGTCGACGTGCCGTGGGGGTTGATCAGGTCGACCTCGTCGGCCGGTACGCCGCGGCGCTCGAGGGCCATTCGCATCGCCCGCGCCGAGCCGGCACCGCCCTCGACCGGCTGGATCATGTCCCAGCCGTCGGCGGCCGAGCCGTAGCCCACGACCTCGGCGTAGATCTTGGCCCCGCGTCCCTTGGCCAGCTCGAGGTCCTCGAGGAAGAGCGAGGCGGCGCCCTCGCCGAGCACGAACCCGTCGCGGGTCAGGTCGAATGGCCGCGAGACGCTCGAGATCGGCTCACCGGGCCGGGGGTTGCCGAGGCCGCGCATGTTGCCGAAGCCGGCGTGCCCGACCTCGAGGAGTGGCATCTCGGTCGAGCCGGAGATGATCGCGATGCAGTCCCCGCGGCGGATCGCCTCGGCCGCCTCGGCCACGTTGTGGGTCCCGGTCGCGCAGGCCGACACGATGCACAGGTTGTGGCCGATCGCGCCGGTCTCGATGGCGATCATCCCCGACGGCGAGTCGACCAGTGCGTTCGCGATGAACGTCGGCGCGACCGACCTGGGACCGCGGTCCCGGAGCGACTGATAGTTGTCGATCATCAGCGACTGACCACCCGCTCCCGAGCCGAACACGACGCCGACCTCGGTCCGGTTGGCGTCCGTGATCTCGAAGCCCGAGTCGGCCAGCGCCTGCTTCGCGGCCGCGACCCCGTAGTGGAGGGCCGCCTCGCTCCGCCTGGCGGCCTTGGCGTCCATCCACTCGCCGGCGACGAAGTCGCGGACCTCGCCGGCGGCCTTCTGCTCGTAGCCCGAGACATCGAACTTGGTGATCTCGCGGATCCCGGACACCCCGTTGCACAGGTTCGACCAGGCCGTCGACAGGTCGTTGCCCACGGGGCTGATGACGCCGAGACCGGTGACGACGACGCGGCGGGTGTAGTCGGGTGGTCGCACTGAGCGTTCTCCTCGATCCTTCAGGCAGGAAGCTCGACACCGGGGACGGCGAGGCCGTCCGGTGCGCTCGGGGCATCGGTCGCCAGCGCCTCGGCATCCGGCGCGATCCTCCTGATGAGTCCGGTCAGGACCCGTCCGGGTCCGATCTCGATGAACCGGGTGACGCCGGCGGCGCTCATCGTCTCGACCGCCCGGACCCAGTCGACGCCCGCCGTGAGGTGCTCGACGAGCTCGTCCCGGGCGGCGGCTCCGGTGGTCAGGCGGCGGGCGTCGCGGTTGGCGAGCAGGTCGGCACTCGGGTCGTGGAAGTCGACGCCGGCGAGCACCGAGCGCATCCCGTCGGCCGCGTCGGCCATCAGCGGCGAGTGGGCGGCCACGGAGACCGGCAGCTCGATCGCCCGCTTCGCACCGAGCTCACGGGCGATCTCGAGGGCAGCCTCGACCGCCGGCCGCTCGCCGGATACGACGACCTGGCCGGGCGAGTTCCGGTTCGCGACCCCGAACACGCCGTGGGCGGCGGCCCGCTCCACGAGCTCGGGCAGGCGGGCGTCGTCGAGGCCGATGATCGCGGCCATCCGGCCTTCCCGACCGGCGCCGGATGCCTGCATCAGCCGGCCCCGCTCGCGGACGAGGCGGACGCCGTCGCCCAGCTCGATGACTCCGGCGGCGACCATGGCGCTGTACTGGCCCATCGAGTGGCCGGCGTAGAACGATGGAGTCGGCGGGTCGATCCCGGCCTCTGCCCAGCGCTCCTGGAGCGCGGCGAGGTAGGCGATCGACGTCGCGAGCAGCGCGGGCTGGGCATTCTCGGTCCGGTCGAGCTCGTCGGCCGGGCCGTCCCAGGCGAGCCGCGAGATCGGGCTGTCGAGCGCGTCGTCTGCCGCCGCGAACGCCGCCGCCGCCGCGGGGCTCGCGTCGGCGAGGCTCCGGCCCATCCCGAGGACCTGGGATCCCTGGCCGGGGAAGACGTACGCGGTCGTGGTCATCGAGCTCCTGTGGTCGGGGGCAGGCGCAGGCGGCCGCGCTACGCGGCTCGCTGTGCCAGAGAGTACGGCCGCGGCGCCGCTCCACGCAGGGGGCGTGTGCAAGCTTGCATGCATTCCGATGGCGCCGTACGCTCCGGGCATGGCCACCGATCCAAACCCGACCCGCCCCGCCGTCCGTCCGTCCGTCCGTCCCATCCGCCGGACGGCGCCGCGACGGACGATCGCCAGGACGTTCGAGGCGGCGCTCAGCGCCCCGGTCCTGGCGGCCGGCACCTCGATCCAGAATCCGCGCCAGATCTCCGAGCGGGTGGCGATGGGCCGGGCCCTGTGGCGCGAGCTCGTCGTCGGCTTCGCCTGGCAGCTCGGCGAGCTCCGGCTCGGGTTCACCCAGCTCGCGGCGCTCTACGTCCTCGCCGACTCGGGGACCACGACCGTTGCCGACCTGGCCGATGCCCTCGGGCGATCGCCGTCGGCCACGTCGCGCCTGGTCGACGGGCTCGTCCGGCGGCGGCTCGTCGAACGACGCCGCGAGGAGGAGGACCGCCGCCAGCGATCGCTCTGGCTCACCCCGCGCGGCCACGCCCTGCTCAGGCTCGTCGACCGGGGTCGCGCGGATCAGTTCCTGTCCGCGGTCCGGGCACTCCCGCCGCCCGAACGGAAGCTGATCGCGATGGGCGTTGCGGCGCTGGCGACCGGCGCCATCTCGCGCCGGGGCCGGTTGATCAAGGCGCCGCGGGAGTAGCCGCCGGGGCGACCGTCACCCGGACCGCGCCGGGTGCCACGCCGGCCGCCGCGAGCGATCCGTGGAGCGGGCTGTCGACGTCGAGCACGAGGAGGTAGGCGCCCGGAGTCGCCGGCGCCGTCAGGTTGAGGACGACGGTGACCTCCGAACCCGGGTCGGGCTGGGCCGCCGCGGCGACCCCGCCGTCAACCGACGCACTCGGATCGACGCTGGCGAGCGGCACCCAGCGGGCGACGAGCCTCGCGCTCGGATGGGTCCGGGAGACCGACGGGTCGATGCGCTCCTCCGACAGCTGCACGGGATCCGGCCGGCTGCCCCACGGGACCGAGCCATCGTTCGCCACCCGGACCGGCAGGGCGATGTCGGCGCCCGCCTGGACGGTCAACGAGGGGGTCACCCCGTAGGCGACGGACAGGGGACCACTGACCCGGACCGCCAGGGCCGGGATGAGCACCTGGGTCGCGGGATCGAAGGCGACGCCATCGGCGCCGTGGACCGTGGTCACCAGCCGGTAGATACCGGAGGCAGCGGGGAGGCGCAGGTTCACCACGAGCCGTCCCCGAACGAGGACGGCCCGGGCAGGGGTGACGACGGAGCCGATGACCTCTGGCGCGACCAGCGCGATCTCGGGCGGCTCGCCGGCGGGCGATCCGGGGGTCGGCGACGGTCCGCTGCCGGGGACGGGCCGGCCTCGCGGCGGCGCGCTCGGGCTCGGGCTCGGAACGGGGGTCGGCGGCGCGCCGGGCTGGGTCGTGGCCGGTCCCACCGCTGCGCCCGAGCTCGACCCGGCCGGCTCGTCGAGCGCGACCGGGTCCCAGCGGGCCGCCAGCTCGAGCTTGTCAGGGAGGATCAGCCCCCGCGGAACCTTGATCGGCAGGCTCAGGTGAGCGAGCGTGCCCGCAACGAGCCCGCTCGGCTGCGCGGCGGCTGACGCGAGGCCGGGGGCCCGGAAGGTCACGCCGAGCGAAGCGAGCGAGGCCACCGTCGACGAGCCGGTGACACCCGGTTGCACGAGCGATCCGGTCGCGACCCTCCCCGCGCCGTCCCGGACGTCGGCCGCTGTCAGCCCGGGTCGGGTCACGATCGAGCGGTTGAAGCCCGAATCGACGCGGGTCGGATCGAGCGCGGCGCGGTAGCCTGGGCTGCGCGTGCTCGGGTACGTCAGGACGTGGTCGTGGAAGGTCGGGGCGTCACGCCAGATCCGTTCGATCCCGGCATTCGACCCGAACAGGGCGCGGAGATATGGTCCGGGCGCGCCGAACGTGTCGGCGATGACCGCCGCTGCCCCGGCGCGCAGCCAGCCCGCGGCGTAGTTGTCGACTCGCCGGCGGGCGACGTCGAGCGATCCCTCGGAGAGGCCGGGCTCCGAGTTCCCGCTGGCGTAGCAGAGATGGTGGAGGAGGACGACGGCGCCGGGGGCGAGCCGGACCTCCCGGGCGAGGTAGGACTCGCCGAAGTACTGGTGGGCGGAATCGCCCCCACCGGCGACCGGGTTGAGCCCGAGCCCGTCCTGGGTCGGCGGGTAGAGGGCGTCGCGATAGGGTGATGGCCAGCCGTTCCCGTGGCCGAGGTAGACGACGACCGAGGCGCCCCGGAGGGCGCGCCTGACGGCCGGCCAGGTCGCGTTCGGGGACACGACGCTTACGACGTCGCTCGTCCAGCGCCGGGCCTCGCGGGCCGCGTCGGCGCCGATCGACCGGTAGTAGTCGGTGAGGTCGCCGACCGGCCCGACGATCACCGCGACCCTGGGCTCCGGACGGGCAGCCGAAACGGGCCCGGCAAGGGCGGCGCTGACCAGGACCGCGATGAGGACCCAGAGGATCCGGCGCATGAGTCGACCTCCACCGACGAACCCGGCGGTTCGACCATGGTAGATCGACCTCATTATCCGCGGATCACTTGGTCATTGGAAGGCGGTGCGCCGGGACACCGGGCCCGAAAACGGCCTGAATCCGGCCTCCCGTCGCTCAGCCGCAGAAGCGGCGGACCGCGTCGTAGAGGACCGGCAGCCCGAATCGGAGCGCGTCCAGCCCGACCCGCTCGTCGACGCCGTGGAACCGCTCGAGGAACCGCTCGTCGGGTTCGAGCCGGAGCGGCGAGAAGCCGTAGGTCGGGACGTCGAGCCGGACGGTGTGCTTGGCGTCCGTCGCGAACGGGACCATGACCGGGACGGGCACGCCCTCGGGATCGTGGTCGCGGATCGTCGCCTCGAGGATCCGGTAGAGGTCGGTGTCGAGCGACGCCTCGACGGCCGGCGCCGTGAGGAACGCGACGACGTCGCAGTGGGCCCACAGCTCGTCGCCGATGCGGCGCCTCAGCTCTTCGCGCATGGCCGCCTCGTCGGTGCCGGGCAGCGTCCGGCAGTCGACCTCGATCTCGGCGCTGCCGGGGATCACGTTGTACTTCACGCCCGCATGGATGACGTTCGGGGAGGCGGTGTCCCGGAGCAGGGCTCGCGCCGCCCGGCCGTACATGTCGTCGCACACGGCCGCGATCGCGGCCTCGCTCTCGGCCGGGTCCGGCGATGCGATCCGCCGGACGAGCCTGCCGGTCGGCCCGCCGAGCTCGTCGGCCACGAGGTCGAAGAAGCGGGACATGGCTGGGCTGAGCCGGGTCGGGCCAGGCTCGGCCAGGCGGCCGACGATCGCGGCCGCGCGGACGGCCGCGTTGTCCGGCCGCGGCATGGACCCGTGCCCCCAGCTGCCACGTACCGTGATCCGGAAGTTGGCGTAGCCCTTCTCGGCCACGCCGATCGGGTAGAAGCGGCGATCGGCGAAGGCGACCGACACGCCGCCACACTCGTTGAGGGCGGCGGCGGCTTGAATGAGCTCGGGCCGATGGTCGACGATCCAGCCCGCGCCGTGCAGCCCACCGGCCTCCTCGTCGGCGGTCGCCGCGAACAGGACGTCCCGGCTGAGGCCGGGGATCGGATCGCTGGCCGGGTCGCGCCCGGCCGCACGCGCCTCGGCGGCAAGGCGGCGGATCACGCCGACTTCCAGCGCGACCATGCCCTTCATGTCGACCGCGCCGCGGCCCCAGACGTAGCCGTCGGCGACATCGGCGGCGAACGGGTCGTGGGTCCAGCCGTCGCCCGGGGCCGGGACCACGTCGACGTGCGACAGCAGGAGGAGCGGGTCGCCACCGCTGCCGTCGCCGTGGAGGTGGGCCACGACCGAGCCGCGTCCCGGAGTCGGCTCGAGGATCTGGGACGGAACGCCCGCATCGCCGAGCAGGTCGGCCACGAACCGGGCAGCCCGCAACTCGCCGTCACCCGGCTCCGGCGGTGGGTTGACGCTCGGGATCCGGATGAGCGCGCGGAGGTGGTCGACGAGCTCGTCGTGGGCGCGCCGCCAGTCGTCGGCGCTGACGGCGTCCGACGGAAGGATGGAGTAGCCCGCGGCAGCCAGGCCCGGGACCGGGGGATCGGTCGTCGCCACGGTCAGCCGGCCGACCCGGTGAACCCAAGGACCAGGCCGATGATCCCGATCACGAACCCGCCGACGACGATGACGAGGACCATCGCCAGGAGGAGGCGCAGGTAGTGGCGCTCCTCGCGCAGGCCCGCGTCCGGGTTCGGGTCGGTGCCGCCCGGCGGGTAGGGCGCGGCCAGGCCGCGCTGGTCCGGACGTGGCGGCCACGGGACCTCCGGGCCAGGATGGGGCTGGATGGCCTCGAGGGCGGGGCCCGCGGGGGCTCGCGGGGTCGCGGAGTCTGGCTCGGCGGCGCTTGAATCGGTCCGCTCGGTCACGGCTCCATGATGCCGCGTTCGGTCGCCGGCCGTCGCCCGGCGGTCAGCCGAGCCCGGCCCGGAGCGGCTCCGCGACCTCGCGGGCGACGGCAGCCAGGCCAACCGGCCCGAGGCGGGCCGGCATCCCGAGGATGACGTGGTCGGCGCCCTCGGCCGCGAACTGCCTGGCGGCTTCGAGCGCCGTCGCTCGATCCGCCGCGGTGGTGCCGGTCGCGACCTGGCCGGCGAACGAGAAGGACGTCGGGTCGCGGCCGATCGCCTCGAGCTCGTGCAGGATCGCCGCGCGGCGGTCGCGGAACTCGGGCAGGCCGTCGTTGGCGCCGGCCGGAAGGACCCATCCGTCGGCCAGCCGGGCCGCCATCCGGAAGCCACGGGGCCCCTGGCCGCCGAGCCAGATGGGCGGTCCGCCGGGCGTGACGGGCGGGGGCAGATTGATGGCGTCGCGGAGCGGGTAGAACGGGTCGTCGAGGGTCACGCCCGGAGGCCGGGTCGCATCGCCGGAGCCGAGGGCCCGGATCACCCGGACGGCCGACTCGAGCCGGGACAGGCGCTCGCCGATCGGCGGGAGCGGGATGCCGAACGCGTCGTGCTCGCCGACGTGCCAGCCGGCGCCGAGGCCGAGGATGAGCCGGCCGCCCGTGATGTTGTCGAGGGCGGTCGCCTGCTTGGCCAGGACCGCCGGGTGGCGGAACGTGTTCGACAGGACGGCCTGGCCGATCCATCGACCGGGCACATGGTGGGCAAGCGCGGCAAGCAGGGTGAGGGCGTCCCAGCTCGCGCCGCCGCGGTCGGGGTACGGGTCCAGCAGGTGGTCGTTCATCCAGCCGGAGTCGAAGACGTCGAGCTCACCGGCGGCGGCCCACGTCTCGTCGAGGGTCGACCAGCCGACGTCCTGCGGCGACGTCTTGAAGCCGATGAGGACCCGGCTCACCGCCCGGGCGACCCCGCCGTCATCCGGTCGCCGGTCGTGACCGCTCCCTTCGATGCCGAGCTGACCTGGGCCGCGTACTTGGCCATCACCCCGCCGGCGTAGCGCGGCGCCGGCGGCGACCAGCCCGCCCGGCGGCGGGCGAGCTCCTCCTCCGGGACGTCGAGGTCGAGCGCCTTGCGGTCGACGTCGACGACGATCGGATCGCCCTCCCGGACCAGCCCGATCGGGCCACCGAGTGCCGCCTCGGGCGCGATGTGCCCGATCATCAGGCCGTGGGTCCCGCCGGAGAACCGGCCGTCGGTGATCAGCGAGACCGTGTCGCCGAGGCCCTCGCCGACGAGTGCGCTCGTGACGCTCAGCATCTCCTGCATCCCCGGGCCGCCGACGGGTCCCTCGTAGCGGATGACGACGACGTCGCCGGCGACGATCCGCCGATCGCGGACGGCGTCGTAGGCGGCCGTCTCGGAGTCGAACACGCGGGCCGGGCCGCGGTGCTGGCGGCGCTCATGGCCGGCCAGCTTGACCACGCAGCCGTCGGGGGCGAGGCTGCCGCGCAGGATCGTCAGGCCGCCGATCGGCTTGAGCGGTCGCTCGATCGGGACGACGACCTCCTGGCCCGGGGTCTCGTGGACGGCCGCGCCGATCTCGGCGATCGTCCGGCCGTCGACGGTCCGCGCGTCGCCGTGGAGCAGGCCCCGCTTGAGCAGCTCGCGCATGACGAGCGCTACGCCACCGGCCTCGTAGATGTCCGTGGCGGTGAACCGGCCGCCGGGCTGCATGTCGGCCACGATCGGGGTCCGGTCGGCGACCTCCCCGAACGCGTCGATGTCGAGCGGGATCCCGAACTCGTGGGCGATCGCCAGCAGGTGCAGGACGCCGTTCGTGGAGCCACCGGTCGCGGCGACCGATGCGATCCCGTTCTCGAGCGCGTCACGGGTGACGAAGGCGGCCGGTCGGGCGTCGCGTCGGACGAGGTCCATGACCAGCTCCCCGCAGCGGCGGGCCGCCGCGTCCTTGGCCGGGTCCTCGGCCGGGATCCCGTTGAGGCCGGCGGGCGACAGCCCGATAAACTCCATCACCGTGCTCATCGTGTTCGCCGTGAACTGCCCGCCGCAGGCCCCGGGGCCGGGACAGGCCACGTTCTCGACCTCGTACAGCTCCTCGAGGCTGATCTTGCCGGCGCGGTACGCCCCGATCGCCTCGTAGGCGGTGACGACGGTCGCGTTGCGCTTGCCCTTGTAGGTGCCCGGGTAGATCGTTCCGTTGTAGAGGACGAGGCCGGGGACATCGAGCCGGCCGAGGGCCATCGCCGCGCCCGGGATCGTCTTGTCGCAGCCGACGAGGCAGACGACGCCATCGAGGAGGTGGCCGCGGACGACGAGCTCGATCGAGTCGGCGATCACCTCGCGGCTGACGAGGCTGGCTTTCATCCCCTCGGTTCCCATCGACACGCCGTCGCTGACCGAGATCGTGTTGAACTCCATCGGCGTCCCGCCGGCGGCCCGGATCCCGGCCTTGACCTCCTCCGCCAGGCGACGCTGGTTGAGGTTGCACGGCATCGTCTCGATCCAGGTCGTGGCGACCCCGACGAGTGGCTTGGCGAGGTCCTCGTCGGTGAATCCGACCGCCTTGAGCATCGCCCGCGCGCCGGCCCGGTCGGGGCCGTCGGTCAGGGCCTTCGAATGGCGCTTGGCCGGGTCGGTCGGCTGGTCGTAGGGGAGGGGGCGATCGGCCATCGGGGTCGTCCTCGGAGAGCGGTGCGGGACGGGGTTCCAGTGTACGTGCGATGACTGTGGGCGCGGGCCGTCCGGCTCTGACCGCGGGCTCGACCACTCGCCTACGATGCGGGCGCATGACCAGTCAGTCGTCGGGCGCGCTCCCGCGATCCGCCGATGTCGTCATCGTGGGCGGCGGAGCGGTCGGGCTGAGCGCGGCCTACCACCTCGCGGCGGCCGGGGCCGGACGGGTCCTCCTCCTGGAGCGCGAGGCCGAGCTCGGGACCGGCTCGACCGGGCGCTGTGCCGGCGGCTTCCGGCACCAGTTCTCGAGCCGGGTCAACGTCGAGCTTTCTCTCGCGAGCATCCCGCTCATCACCGGGTTCAGCGCGACCCACGGCCTGCCCGTCGACGTGGTCCAGGACGGTTACCTGTTCCTGCTCCGCGACGAGGCGACGTGGTCCGAGTACCTGGCCGCGGCAGAGATGCAGCGCGGACTCGGCGTCGACGTCCAGCTGCTCGACGCGACCGAGGTCGGCGAGCTGGTCCCGGGGCTCGCGACGGATGGGGTCATCGGCGCCACCTACTGCGCCCAGGACGGCATCGCCGACCCGTCGGGCCTCACCCTCGGGTTCGCGACGGCGGCGCGGCGAGCCGGGGCGGAGATCCGGACCCGGGTCGCGGTGACCCGGATCGAGGTGGACGGCGACGCGGCGGTCGGGGTCGAGACCGCCCTTGGGCCGGTCGCCTGCGGGGTCGTGATCAACGCCGCCGGGCCGTGGGGCGGCGAGCTGGCGGCGACCGCCGGCGTTGACCTGCCGCTCGAGCCCGTCCCCAGGGTCGTCCTCGTGAGTGGGCCGTTCCCCGGGGTCCCGGCCCGCCGGACGCTGGTGGTGGACGCAGCCTCGAGCTTCTACTTCCACCGCGAGGGCGAGGGGGTCCTGATGGGCATGGGCGACCCGGCCGAGCGGCCGACGTTCGAGATGAGGGTCGACGACCGATTCGTCGCGGAGGAGCTCCTGCCGACGGCGATCTGCGTCCTGCCGGCGCTCGGGGACGCGGCGATCGCCCACAGCTGGGTCGGCCTGTACGAGATGACCCCCGACCGTCACCCGATCCTCGGGCCGGTGCCGGGCGTCGCTGGGCTCCTTCTCGCGAACGGCTTCAGCGGGCACGGGTTCCAGCACGCGCCGATCGTCGGGAAGCTCCTGGCCGAGATCGTCGTCGAGGGCCGGGCCCGGACGGTCGACATCTCGTCGCTCGGCCTCGACCGGTTCGCGGCCGGCCGGCTCGTCGGCGAGGTGCACGTCGTCTGAGCCGGCGGTCGGGCCCGCCGGGCTGGGATCAGCCGGTCGCGATGGTCCGCTCGACGACGGCCCGCAGGACCGGCAGCGGAAGGGCTCCCTGGGACAGCACCGCGTCGTGGTAGGCGCGGATGTCGAAGCCGCTCCCGAGTCGTAGGCGTGTCTCGTCACGCAACCGCCGGATCTCGAGCTGGCCGAGCTTGTAGGCGAGCGCCTGGCCGGGCCAGGTGATGTACCGGTCGACCTCGTTGACGATGTTGTCGGGGGCGAGCGCCGTGTGCTCGAGCATGAACGCGATCGCCTCATCGCGTGACCAGCCGAGGGCGTGCATCCCCGTGTCCACGACGAGCCGGCAGGCCCGCCAGCCGTCGAACGAGGCGATCCCGATCCGGTCGAGGTCACCTGAGTAGAGACTCATCTCGTCGCTCAGCCGCTCGGTGTAGAGGCCCCAGCCCTCGAAGAAGGCCGTCGACCCGGCGTGGCGTCGGAACGCCGGCAGACCGGTGAGCTCCTGGCCGATCGCGATCTGGAGATGGTGGCCCGGGATCGACTCGTGGAAGGCGAGCGCCTCCGCCTCGTAGCGTGGCCGCGTCTCCGGAGCCGAGGTGTTCAGGTAGTAGCGGCCGGGCCGGCTGCCGTCCTCGGCCGGCTGGAGGTAGTACGCGATCGTCGAGTGCTTCGCCTCGTGGGCGCCCATCTCGACGACCTCGCAGGGCGCTGCGGGCAGGATCCCGAACCAGTCCGGGAGCGCGGCCCTCGCCCGGTCGAGCGCCAGGCGCGCGGTCGCGAGCACCTCGTCCGATCGGCCGAAGTGGAGCGCGGCGTCGTCGCGCAGCCGGTCGCGGGCGGCCGCCGGGCCACGCGTTCCGAGCGCCCGTCCGGCAAGCTCACCCAGCTCGACGTCGATCCGCTCGATCTCGGCAAGGCCAATAGCGTGGATCTCCTCGGGGCCCAGGTCGAGCGAGGTGTGGGCCCGGACGAGCCGTCGGTAGGCGTCGGCGCCACCGGTCACGACACCGAGGCCCGGACGGTCGTTCGGGCGCGCCCGTGGGAGGACCCGCTCGGTGATCAGGTCCCGATAGCGGCCGAACGCCGGCAGGACCACCTCGCGGACCGCCGACTCCAGCTCCCCCGCGAACCGCCGACGGTCCGCGTCCGACCAGCCGGCCCGGTCGACCCTGGCGGGCGCGAGGAGCGGCTCGGCGCC
>Ga0326726_10004326_pt1 | contig 12963 bp, 12 predicted proteins | sample MHFenrmetagenome_2_FD_207603 | JGI IMG/M metagenome (GOLD analysis project Ga0326726, IMG submission 207603) | Lab enriched peat soil microbial communities from Michigan Hollow, Ithaca, NY, United States - MHF15MN | ecosystem: Environmental > Terrestrial > Soil > Wetlands > Peat | place: USA... | reverse complement strand
TGGGGAGGGGTCCTTGGCGGAGTGGTCGGTGGCGTTGTCGGTGAGACTGCAGGCGGCGTCGTCCCCGGGGTCCTGAAATCCGGGGCCAAGGTCATGCCGCCCAAGCTCGTCAAGACGGTCGAGCCTATCTATCCGGAGATCGCTCGGCAATCCAAAGTCGAGGGCGTCGTCATTCTCGAGGCCACGACCGACACCTATGGACGGGTCGCGAACGTCAGGATCCTGCGCTCGATCCCGCTTCTCGACCAAGCGGCCATCGACGCGCTCCGCCAGTGGGTCTATGAGCCGATGGTCGTCGAGGGCAAGCCCGAGCCCGTGACCTTCACCGTGACCGTGCGGTTCGCCCTGGATGAGAAGAAGCCCGAGGTCGGCGGGGTGGTCGGGGGGGTCCTCGGTGGCGTGCAGGGAGGCGTCCAAGGCGGGGTTTCCGGCGGGGTCCAAGGGGGCGTCTCAGGCGGTGTTGAAGGCGGAGTCTCCTCGGCCAATGCGGGCGCCCTTGATATCCAAGCCTATAAGGAATTCGAAGGCGACGCTGTCCGGGCCGTCGGCGATATCAAGCCGCCCAGGATCATCAAAGAGGTCGCCCCCGTTTATCCCCTCAAGGCCCGCCAGGGACAAGTTGAAGGGATCGTCATCCTCGAAGCCAAGGCCGACGAGCAGGGCACCGTCGTCGATGCCCGGATCCTGCGCTCCATCCCGCTCCTCGACCAGGCCGCGATCGACGCCGTCAAGCAGTGGAAATACGAACCCCTGATCATCAATGGCAAGGCCCGCCAGGTTATCTTCACGGTGACGGTCCGGTTCATGCTCAAGGAAGGGGACCAGGCCAAGACCATCGAGAAGTTTGCGGCCGGCGCGGTCAAAGCCGCAGGCGAGATCCAACCCCCTAAGCTCATCAAGGAGGTCGCGCCGGTCTATCCCGAGGTGGCCCGTGTCGCCGGTGTCCAGGGCGTGGTCATCCTGAGCGTCAAGGCCGATGAGACCGGCAAGATCGTGGACGCCATGATCTTGCGTTCCATCCCGCTGCTCGACCAGGCGGCCATCGACGCGGTCAAGCAGTGGGTCTACGAGCCGACGATCATCGACGGCAAGGCCGTGCCTATCGTCTTCACCGTGACCGTCCGCTTCCAGCTCAAGTAGGGGAGGGCCCGCCGACTTTCTTCAGGCTCAGGATCCAATCCTCGAGGACCTTGATTGAGGCCGGGCCCAGAGCCTTGGTCGGAGGCATCCTGTCGCCTTTGATGCCCTTCTCGCCGCGGACCTTCTTCAGGACGTAGCTCGACTCGGGCGCGGCCGTGTCGATGATCTTCAGCGAGGGAACCTCCCGGCTCGGGGCGTCGATCGCCGCCTCGATCTTCTTCGCTTCCCAGCTCAGGCCGCGCGGGGGGAACTTGCCGTGGTGACAGTCCAGGCAGTTCTTGGCGAAAACGGATGCGACCTCGCCTGGCACCTTGATCTGGGCCCACGCTCCCATGGCAGCGATGGCGAGAAGGGCGAGACCCGCGGTCAAGATCTTCTTCATGGGCGGCTCCTTGGCCGGTGCGGGACGCCTGCCCGTCCAGAATTCTCCGGCTCATCCCTTCGGGGTATATTTATACTCGGATCCGAGCAGGCTGTGGGGGATCAGAAAGACGATGAGCGTGACGAGCGAGGCCGCGATGACCAGCGGCCGGACCGGCTTGCCCTTGCGGCCGGCGATCCAGGCCGCGACCCAGAACAGGAACGCGATGAGGGTCTTGTTGTCGGTCAGGTCCATGCCCGCCGGGAAGCCGGCCCAGGCGACGCCGAAGGCGAACTTCTGGACCAGGGGCCCGAGCACGAAGCCGCCGAGGAAAAGAAAAGCGAGCGTCCAGAGCGTCAGCCGGCGCGGGTCCCTCTTCTTGTCGATCGCGGCCAGGCCCGCCGCTGTCGCCAGGAGCATGCCGGCGAACATGACCAGGGCATGGGGGATCAGGAGGCCCAGCGGGACCGGGTCCTTGAAGCGAACGACCGCCGGGGCCTCGCCGGTCACCGTCTTCGATTCGCCCGCGTTCGTCAGGACGATCCGATAGGCGATCTTGCCGGCGGCCGGCTGCTGAGGGAGGCTCCCGACGAGCCGGTCGTCTTGCCGGATGAGCGCCGAGCCCGCCCACGCGTCCGTCGTCCCGACCCGCTGCCACTCGACCCGGCCTTCGATCGGCGCCGGCGCCAGCAGGGCCAGCTTGGCGTCCGCTCCGGTGTCGGCGCTGCGCGGCAGTCGGTACTTGATGTCCACGCCGCCGACCGCGGCCTGGCCCCTGATCGGGTAGGTCGGCCCCGTGACGCGCTGATAGACCGCCGAGGCCAGGGTGACGACGACGGCCAGGGTCCAGAACAGGCCTTTTCGCATGTCGCCTACCCTTTGACTTCGATCGAGCCGAGCACGGCCGATCCGTGGATAGTCAGCGTCGCCGACGTCGCCCCTTCGGCCGCCGGCTTGTGGTTCTCGATCGAGCCGAGCACCGGGGTGCCCTGGAGGGCGACCTGCCAGTCGCGGGGCACGAAGACCGTGATGCTGCCGAAGACGACGGACAGGACGAGCGTGGCCTGTCCGCCGGCAAGCCGGGCGTTCCGCAGATCGATGTCGGCCGAGCCGAAGACGATGTCGGCCTTGCCGCCGCGGAAGTTCTGGGATTCGATCCTGTGGACCTGGCCCGAGAAGACCTGGTTGACGGAAAGATCGTCCCCGGCGGTCATCTCAGGGAGTTTTTTTTTGTCCGGATGCCAGGCCGGCCGCAACAGGACCCACAACCCGACGGCGATGATGGCCAGCGGCCAGACGTAGTGCCAGACCGCCCGGTCGAAGATCCTCAGCCTAAGAAGCAGGAAGAACGTGCCGAACAGGATGAAGAAGACGGCCGAGCCCACGTTCCGGAAGTTGTTGCTGAACAGGATGGAGACGCCGATGAGGATGAAGAGAACCGGCCAATAGCGGCCGACGAGGTCGCCGAAATCCACGCGGCCCATCTGGTCCAGCAGGAAGAGGACGCCCAGAAGGATCAGCAGGAGGCCCCAAAAGATGCGGCCCTGGTTCTTGTGCTCTCTCATTGTTCCCTCCGCCAGGCACTAGGATATCAGAACGGTCCGGGTCTGTAAAAAGGCCCGGATCAGAGACGGCGGATGCCCATGCCGCCGCTGACCTCGATCGCCGCCCCGGTCGAATAGCCGAAGTCGCCGCGCGCCAGGGCCGCCACCGCCCGGCCCACGTCTTCGGGCTTGCCCCAGCGCCCCTGCGGGATGAGACCCGCGGCGATGAGCTTGTCGTACTTGGCCTTGACCGCCGCGGTCATGCCCGTGGCGATGATGCCGGGGCGCACCTCGAAGACATCGATCCCCCGGCCGGCCAGGGCGTCGGCGAACAGGGTCGCGGTCATGCTCAGGGCCGCTTTCGAGACGCAGTACTCGGGCCGCGAGACGGACGACCAGGCGGCCGAGATCGACGTGATAAAGATGATGGCTGGGCGCCGGCCGTCCTTGACCGGTTTCTGGGCGGCCATTCTCCGGGCCGCGTTCTGGGTCAGGAAGAACGGCCCCCGGGCGTTGACGGCCATGAGCCGGTCGTAGCTCTCCGGGCCCGTCTCCAGGATGTCCGTCCGCCGGAGCGGCGCGACGCCGGCATTGTTGACCAGGACGTCGATCCGGCCGCAGACGCCGTAGGCGGCGGCGAGCATGCGGTCGTGATCGTCGATGCGGGAGATGTCGCCGGCGACGGGAAGGAAGCGGCCGCCGAGCTCCTCGACCCGGGCCTTGACCTCGAAGAGTCCCTTGGTCCTATTTCCGGGATCGAATTCGATGTCGATGCCGACGATGTCGAAGCCTTCCCGGGCCAAGGCTATAACGATGCCCCGGCCGATGCCGCGGCCGGCTCCGGTGACCACCGCGGCCGGCGCGGCCGGTTGTTTCTTCGGGCTCACGCTCATTCCTCCTCGACGATGGTCCGGTCATTCCGATAATCGGCCCAAACGGATTCGAACCAGCCTTCCGGGTGGGGGATCGGCCGCACCGGGACCCATCTCTTCTCGGGCAGTCCCTGGCCGTCCACGCGGATCTCGAGAATGTGCGAGGAGACGAAGTCCGCCGGCGCGGCCAGCGAAAAGGCCCACGGCGTCCCGAGCATGGAGTGGGGGATCGTCCCGGCCGTGTCGGGAACGAGATAGGACCCCCGGCTCTTCCCGCCGCGCCCGAGGTACTCGTCGATGGCTTCGAGATAGACGGCCTGGGTCAGGGCCAGGCCCAGAGCCTGGAAGCCTCGGGGCAGGTCGCGGGCCGAGGCGACGCCGATGTCCCGTCGGGCCCTGAGCCACAGCCCGCGGGCCCGCGTTTTTTCGAGGCGCACCTGGCCCGGGTTCCGGACGACCGCGCCGCAGGCCGACATGCGCCGCCGCACTTCCGCCAGGCAGGCCTCCGGGGTCAGGGCGTTCGACCGGAGATCGAGCATGGCCTCGGCCTGACGCCACTTCCCGAGGACGAGCGGGGCCGCGGCCCGGGCGAAGTCGGGTTCCGGCAGGGGCCCCCCGGCGCGCTGGCGCGAGATGAACAGCGCGGCCCGGGCGGCGCCGACCTGCCCGGCGTTGAGCGCCGAGCCGCCCGGCCTGGTCACGCCGTGGGTGCCGCAGAGCTCGCCGACCGGGAAGAGTCCGCGGAGGCTGGACTCCCACCAGATCGAGCCCCGGAAACCGCCGTTGTTGTGCTGGGCGCAGACGGCGATCTCCAGCGGCTCGCGGCGAAGGTCGATGCCGTGGGCCCGGTAGAGCTCGACGGCCGGAGGGTTCATCCGGATCAGGCGCGCGATCGGCGTCGGCCGCAGCGCGTCCGACTTCTCGAGATAGGCCGCGGCCTCAGGGCCGAGCTGTTTCGGCTCGAACGGCCGGAGGCGGCCGTCGCCGCGGGCGTCGCTCCGGAAATCGAGGAAGACCCGGCGGCCTTTGACCACGGTCTCGTTATAGACGATGAGGTCGATGAGCGACGATCCGCCGTCGACGGCCCGCCGCGGGTCGAACGGCCACTGGTAGCCTTTGAGGAAGACGGCCGTGGCCAAGGCGCCCATGTCCGAGAAGTAATCGTTGAGGAACTCCCGCGGGTCCTTGCCCGCGGCGTCGGTCGAGATATAGCGGGGCACCGCCTGCTGGTAGCTTCCGGAGACGTTCCAGCGGAACTTGGTCGAAGCCAGGCCGAACTGGGATTCGGTCAGGTTCTGGGCCACGGCGCCCGCCTCGAAGAGCAGCCCGTGCGACCCGGCCTGGCTCTCCGGATAGACCGAATGCTCATACAGGCCCCCCGGGCCGCCCGTGGCCGCGACGACATTCGCCGCGTTGAAAAGGACGAAACCGCGGTCCGGCCGTCCGAGCTTCCGGGTATCGAGGGCCAGGGCGCCGATCGCCTTCTTGGCCACCCCCCGGCCGGATGTGAGCAGGGCGATCACCGCGTGTCCGTCGAAGGTCCGGATCCTCCGCCGCTTGACCTCCCGGGCCAGGGCTTCGAACATGAGCTTGGAGGTCAGCGGCCCGGCCGAGGTGGCCCGCTGGCGCGGATCGTGGTCGGTCTTGTAGCCGACATAGGCGCCGAAGCGATCGTGAGGGAACGGCACTCCCAGGCCGACGAGGTGGAAAAAGGCCTCGAGCGAACCCTGGGCTTCGACGAGAGCGATATCGCCGTGCATGGAGCCGCCGGCGGCCAGGTCGCAAGCCATGTCGGCGGCGGAATCGGGCAGGTCGCCGGCCAGCGAGAGCTTGTAGTAGGTCTGCTTGTCGGAGCCGGATTCGGCCGAAGCTCCCGTTCCGAGCCGCTCGGTGACGATGGCGATGTCGGTCTGCCCGAGCTCGTGCAGACGGACGGCCGCGTTGAGCCCGGCCGCCCCGCTGCCGATGATGAGTGTATTCAGGGAGTGGACCGGGAAGGCCCGCCCGCCGATCCGGACCTGGCCCGATCTCATCGGATCGTTCGTCCTTTCAGCGCCGGGGAGGCCAGGAGCGCCGTCGCGGCCAGGAACACGAGGCCGAAGACGGTCCAGGCGTCGGTCGCGAAGAAGAGCACGCCGCAGGTGATGATCCACAGGAACCCGAAATAGATCCACCAGCTTCTCTTGAAAAAGAGGACGCCGACGAGGATGAGGGTCAGGGCCAGGAAACCGGCCAGCGCCGCGCGCAGGTCGGCCGTTTCCTTGATGATCAGGCCGGCGTAGATCCCGGGGACGAACAGCCACAGCCCCCGGCGCTTCCTCAGGGTGATCAAGAGGGCCGCCCCCAACGCCGCGGCAGCGAATCCGAAGGTGGCCACGGCCTCGAGCCAGCCGGGGGGACCGGGCCGCCGTCCTTCCGCCAGCCTCTCGATCCTGACCATCATCGTCCTCTCCATGACGAAATGGGCCGGTTCGAGGAGCCAGAAACTGAACAGGCGCCCTATGATCCCGGGCGGCGGACCGCCCCGGCTTCGGGCGTAGAACCGCGTCCCCCCGTCGGCCGTCGGCTCGAGGGCGAACGTGCCCCAGTTCCTGAGCGTCAGGGACTCGCCGGGCGCCACGAAGGCGACCTTCCAGCCCGGCAAGAACGTTTTTTTTGGCAGGCCGAACAGATAATCCGGCTTGACGCCGCGGACGAGGTCCTTGGCCTGCCGCGTCTGCCACTCCGGCCGGATCGCATAAGTATTGTGGATGTCCGCGAGGGTCAGGTTCTCGAGCCAGGTGTGGCTGTAGAAACCGGCCCGGTCCTGGCCGATCTGGATAAGCCATTCCCAAACCTTCGTCGGCGGCGCTTTGACGGTGATGGCCCGGGTGCCGGTGACGACGCCGCCGATCCAGGCGTCGTCACCGAGCACGGCCCGCGTCCGCTCCTGCGGCGTCGTTCCCCAATTGGCGAAAAAGGGACGGGCCAGGAGGGAATAGGCCGCGATGGCGGCCAGGATAATAACGAAGGACGTGCCCGTGATCGCGAGCCAGGTCCTCTCGGCCTTGTTCATCCGTTGTGTCCTTTCGCCGCGGCCTTGCCGTATTCCGGGTCCCGCACGGCGCAGCCGACGTGTCTCTGGCGGCGCAGGAGGTGCGAACAGAGGGAGCACGTCGTGCAGACCTTCTTTGGCGAGAGACGGCCGTGGCGGATGAGATCGGCCGCGAAGTCCGGATAGGCGAGGGCGCCCCGGCCGAGCCCGAACGCGGCGCTGCGTCCGGCCGAGACCATGGCCGCGGCGACCCCGGGGCCGAGGGTGCGGAGCCAGGAATACCCGGCCCCCACGACCGGGGTCCAGGGCGACGACCGCTGGATCTCGGTGGCGATCCGGAGATGGCGGGCCACGCCTTCGAGCGGGTGCTCGTCCGGAAGCGGGCCGCCGGGGACGGGTTCGTCGAACGGCCGCCCGTAGTGGGACCTCCAGGCCGGGATGCCGAGGGACAAGGCCAGGAACCAGACGCCCGCCCGGGCCAGCAAGGCCACGAGGGCCTTGGTTTCCGTGAGGTCGATCCGGTCCGGGTCATCGGCGTCCATGCCGAACCCGTACGGGAAGGGGAGACAGTCCGTCGCGGAGATCCGGCTGGTGACCAGGATCCCGGGCGCTTCCTCGCGGATGTGCCGGACGATCTCCAGCAGCAGCCGGGCCCTGTTCTCGAAGGGACCGCCGTAGCGGCTGCCCTCGCGGCTGCGCGCGGCCAGCGTCTCCGAAACGAGATAGCCGTGACAGGCCTTGATATCGACGCCGTCGAACCCCGCCGCCGCGGCCAGGCCGGCGGCCTCGACGAAATCGTCCCGGATGGCCGCCAGCTCGCCGTCGGAAACGACCAGAGCGTCGGGCGGCAGCTCGTGGAGGGGATCGAGGTGGGGGTTGTGCTGGACGATGATCGGCCGGGGTAATCCCTCGGGCTTGGCGAACCGGCCCGAATGCGTCAGCTGGAGAAGGAGGAGGGGGTTGTGACCGGCGCCCCATTCTCTGCGGGCCGCGTCCCGGGTCTCCTCGACGAGCCGGGCGAACCCCCCCTGCGTTCCTTCGGTCACCATCAGCTGGTTCGGGTTCGAGCGGCCGCCCGGCCGGACGGCGGCGGCCTCGCACCAGATCAGGCCGGCCCCTCCGGCCGCCGCCCGCCGGTAGCGGCGCCGCGTCAGATCGGAGGGTGCACCCGAGGCCTCGGCGTCCGCCCCCTCCATGGGCAGGACGGCCAGCCTGTTGGGGACCTCGCGCCCGCCGAAGAGGGCCCGGTCGAGGAGGATCGAGATCTCGTCCTGGTAAGGGATGTCGAGTCCGAGACGCTCGGCCTCGACGCGGAGATCGCCCGCTCCCCGCAGCCGGAATCTCTCGTGCGTCGCCACTCTATGTCCTGGGGCCGGCGGCCATGCGCCGCACGGCCTGGAGGTCGCGCTTGACCCGGGGCTCGCAGACCGCCGGCCAGCGGTCCCGGGCCAGAACGGAGAGCTTCCCGGCGTCGAGCAGCGCCTGGGTCTTGACGCCGAGGCCGACGAGCCGGACGAGCTCGGGCACGGCCAGGTCCGGGAAACGGGCCAGGAAGTCGGGATCGGCGACCGGGATGGCGAAGTCGCCGCCGTGGTCCTCGACGGTCAGCGTCAGATGCGGGTGGGCCGCCGCGAGCGTCTCGATGATGGCCGGAAGATCGATCACCCCCTTGCCGGCCTCGGCCGTGAACGAGACGAAGCCGTCGGGCCCGAGCTTCAGGCCGCCGTCCTTGACGTGGGTGGTCACGACCCAGGGCAGGAGCCGGCGCGAAGCCAGGACCGGGTCCTCGAGCATGGTCAGAAGGTTCATCGTGTCCAGGCAGATGCCCAGCCCTTCGCCGGGCGCCGCCCCGCACATGTCGAAGAGGCGCAGCAGCTCGAAGGAGGTGAACTCGAAGTGGGTCTCGATCGCCAGGATGACGCCCAGGTCCCGCAGCATCGGCCTCTGCTCGCCGAGCGAGGCGGCCATGAGCCGGAGGAGCTCCTGGGTCGGCCGGGCGTCCTTGGCCCAGCGCATCAGCCCGCCCGAGCAGGAGCGGACCGTCGCGGCGCCCAACTGGCGGGCCTGCTCTGCGGCGCGCCGGTTGATCGCGGCGATATCTTTCGGCCGGCCGGTGGCGAGGTCGACGGGGATGTGTTCGCCGCCGCCCCACTCGAGGTACAGGCGGTTCTCCCGGGCGAAGCCGCCGAGCTCCTGCAGGAAGGTCTTGTCGATGACCGTGCCGGGCGGCACGTTGACCTCGGAGAACTGGACGCCGTCGGCCCCGTTCAGGACCGCCCACTCGATGAGCTCGAACGGCGACAGATCGAGGGGCTTCAGGCTGTAGCTGTCGATTCCGACCCTGAGCGCTTTCATGTCCCCGTCCGGCGGTCCTCATTCTATCAGTTTTCAAGGACCCTTGACCAGCCTGCTTTATTCATAAAAACGCCCATATTTCTTTGTCTCACTCTGATCAGGCGTTTTTACCCTGCGGGCGAACCGATCCGACCCCATCTGCTTAGTTCTCGGGGATTCGCAGTACCGAAGAGTACAGCTTCACCGCTCGGCCTCGCATCTGGGGCCGCCTCGATTCGTGAATAATTCAGGCCAGATGTACCGGCTTGAAAAAACGGGGGCCTTGGGATATCCTACCGTCCCATGAGACGGACTTTTGCGGCCCTGGCGCTGCTTTTGGCGCTCATCCCGGCCGCGGCCCGCGGCCAGTCGTCGCTGGTCGCGGAGATCGCCGGGGACAAGGCGGCCACCCCGAAGCTCTTTTTCAGCCTCGAGTTCGGGCTCAACTTCTCGCACTTGACGGGGGCCGTCGATATGCGGCACACCGGCGGCGTCAGCTTCGGTCTCACCGCGACCATCCGGCTGAGCGACCGCTTCTCCCTCGTGCCCGAGATCACCCCCTTCCTGCGCAAGGGCGTTTCGGACATTCCCCTGGGCACGACCGGCGACCCGGGGCTCGATCCGTTCTTTGCCGACCCGGCGTCTTCGGAGCTCGCCCTGGACTACGTGGACTTCCCGGTCCTCGTGACCTACCGTCTGGGCCGGTTCCATCTCGGCGCCGGGCCTTATGTCGCCCTGCTCAGCACCGCCCGGGAGATCTTCCGGAGCGAGCCCACGTCCGACCAATCGCTGAGGTTCTCGCGCGATGTCACGAGCCAGTACAAGACGACGGATGCCGGGCTGGCCGTCGAAGCGTCCTGGACCATGGCCAAGCCCCGGCGGGGCCTGGGCCTGATCCTCCACGTCCGCTATGAGGCCGGGCTCCTGAACGTCCGGGCCGCTCCGTCGGCGACGGGCTCCGGCCGGAACTCGGTCATCCAGGTCTTTCTGAGCTTTCCGTTCGTTCTCTGATAAAGGCCCGCAAGGCCGCGCATTTTTCCGGAGGAGAGTCGAGATGCTGAACAAGATGCAGGACGCCCTGATCGCCGGCAAGAAGGCCGAGGTCGAAGCGCTCGTCGACCAGGCCCTGGCCGCCGGGATACCGGCCGGCACAATCCTGAACGAAGGCCTGATCCCGGGCATGGCGCGGCTCGGCGTCCAGTTCAAGGCCAACGAGGTCTTCATCCCCGAGGTCCTCGTCGCCGCCCGGGCCATGAACGCGGGCCTGGCCAAGCTCGAGCCGCACCTGGCCAAAGCCGGGGTCAAGCCGCGCGGCGTCGTCGTGATCGGCACGGTCAAGGGCGATCTCCACGACATCGGCAAGAACCTGGTGGCCATGATGCTTCGGGGCAACGGCTACAAGATCGTCGACCTGGGCGTCGACGTCGCGCCCGAGAAATACCTGGAAGCGGCCAAGGCGAACCAGGCCAACGTCATCGCCTTGTCGGCCCTGCTGACGACGACCATGGTCCAGATGAAGACGGTTATCGAGGCCGTCGAGAAGGCCGGGCTCAAGGTCCCGATCGTCATCGGCGGCGCGCCGGTCACCAAAGATTACGCCGACCAGATCCACGCCAGCGGCTACGCCCCCGACGCCGCCTCCGCCGTCGAGGAGATCAGCCGCCTCATCGCTGCCTGATGACCTCTCGCGAGCTGGTCGTCGCCAGCCTCGAGCTCCGCGGCCCGGAGCGAGTGCCGCGCCAGCTCTGGACCCTGCCCTGGGCCCAATGGACCTGGCCCCGGGAGCTGGCCGGGATCGCCCGGAGGTTCCCTGACGACATCGTGACCTGTCCCGCGTTCCTGCGCGAGCCGCTGCGGACGAGCGGGCAGGAATACGAGCCCGGGCTCTTCGTCGATGAATGGGGCTGCCGCTTCGAGAACAAGCAGCGCGGCATCATCGGCCAGGTCAAGGAGCCCGTCCTCCGCAGCTGGGACGATCTCGACGCCGTCCGGGTGCCCCGCGAGCGGCTGAGCGTCGACACCGGTCAGGTCGACCGATTTTGCGAGGCCTCGGAGGCCTTCGTGCTGGCCAAGACCTGGTCCCGCCCGTTCGAGCTCGTCCAGTTCCTGCGCGGCCCGGAGAACCTCTATGTGGACCTGGCCGAGCGGCCAGCCGGGCTCGAGCGCCTCCTCGAGAAGGTCCACGCGTTCTATCTCGAGGAAATGGCGATCTGGGCCTCGACAGATGTCGACGCCCTTGTTTTCGCCGACGACTGGGGCGGACAGGGCTCGCTTCTCGTCGCGCCCGCCCTGTGGCGGGAGCTTTTCAAGCCGCTCTACCGGGACTATGTCGAGATGGCCCACCGCCACGGCAAGTACGCTTTCATGCACTCGGACGGGCACATCGAGGCCATCCTGCCGGACCTCGTGGAGATCGGCCTCGACGCGCTGAACTCCCAGCTCTTCACCATGGACATCGACGGGATCGGGGCGCGCTTCGCCGGGCGGCTGACCTTCTGGGGCGAGGTCGACCGGCAGCACCTCCTGCCGTACGGCACGCCGGCCGAGGTCCGGGCGGCGGTCTGCACGGTGCGGCGGGCCCTCTGGCGCCGGGGCGGGGTCATCGCCCAGTGCGAGTTCGGCATCGGCGCCAGGCCCGAGAACGTGGCGGCGGTGTTCGAAGCCTGGGACGAGCCCTTTTGACGGCAGAGTGATATAATTCGAAGATAGCCGGGAGGACCGGCGGTCCCCTCGGGCCTGAGGAGGTCACATATGACACGAACGATGCGCTGGGCCTTTTTGGTCCTGGCGGCGGCGGCCGCGCTGGCCGTCCCCGCGTTCCCCAACGATACCTTGGTGAGTAGTGCGTGGGCCTCCGCGCCGGTCAAGATCGATGGCCAGGGCCAGGATTGGGGGAACGTCCCCATGCTGACCGACAAGGACTCCAAGGCCGAATACGCCCTCGTCAACGACGGCCAGAACCTCTATATCCTCTTCGTGTTCAAGACGCCCGAGGCGGCCTCGACGATCGAGGCCACGGGCTTGAAGATCTACTATGGCGCCGCGGACAAGAAGAGCAAGGATCGCGGCGTGCACTTCCTGAAGAAGAGCGTGACCGCCGAGGCGCTGATCGCCAGCCTGGAAAAACAGGGCGAGACCCTGACCGAGGCCCGCCAGGCCGAGCTCCGGCAAAGGAAGGACTATATCCTGTTCGAGGCCGACGTCATCAACCCCAAGAAGGTCCCGGCGCCGACCGATCCGGCCGTCAAGACCGAGCCGCCCCTCTTCCATGCGGCCCGGGCCCAGGGCCTGGTGTACGAATGCCGCATTCCCCTCAGCCGCACCAACCAGCCCGGCGGCTTGGGTGTCGAGGCGGGCGGCGCCGTCAAGATCGGCTTCGATTGGGGCGGCCTGACGGACGAGATGAAGCGGAACATGATGGCCCCGAGCGGCCTGTCCGGCGCGCGCACCTCGACCGGCGATAGCCTCGCCAACCCGCGGAACGATGAGGCCAGGGACAGCGGGGCCATGCTGAGGCACGATCCGAGAACGAAGGAGCACGCCTTCTGGATTGACGTCAAGCTGGCCGCCGAAGGCCGCTAGGCCTCAGCGACCCGACGTCCCTGCTTGTTCGCGCGGGGACATGTCCGCACCGGGGGGGCCCGCGGGGTCAGAACGGCCGTGACGCCAGATAGGCCC
>Ga0326726_10004325_pt1 | contig 12970 bp, 15 predicted proteins | sample MHFenrmetagenome_2_FD_207603 | JGI IMG/M metagenome (GOLD analysis project Ga0326726, IMG submission 207603) | Lab enriched peat soil microbial communities from Michigan Hollow, Ithaca, NY, United States - MHF15MN | ecosystem: Environmental > Terrestrial > Soil > Wetlands > Peat | place: USA... | reverse complement strand
CGGCTTTCGGGAGCAAGCTAAATACCGATTGCATTCTGGGGATGGCCAAGACGAACGGAGGGGTCAAAATTCTCCTGGACATCGACAAGGTGATGGGAAACGGGGAGATGGCCTTTTAGTTGGGCGAAATTAGGGGTTTCTGAGTAGAACATTCCTGGAAATTCCAGGATTCCAGCCGGAATGATTTCAAAGAATTGAAACGGGAACTCGGGAAATAAGGGGCAGCCTTAGGGCTGAGAAAAGGAACTAAGGAGAAAAAAGAAAACCTGAGCGGATAGGCCCCCGGGGCCTTCATCCATCCAAATCCATTCATTCAATCGGAGGGTAAGTCAAAATGAAAAAGATGTTTGCACTGGTCCTGGTTCAAATTCTGGTGATGGGATTCCTCGGCTTTGCTCTGGCCGCTGATAACGGCACGGCTTCGGAGGCCGAAGCAATGGTAAAAAAAGCCGTCGCTTATATGAAAGCCAACGGGAAGGAAAAGGCCTTCGCGGAGATCAACAACTCCAAAGGACAGTTTACGGACAGAGACCTGTACGTTTTTGTCTATGATTTGAACGGGAAATGCGTAGCCCATGGGTTTAATCAGAAGATGATCGGAAAAGACCTGCTGGAGATGAAGGACCCGGATGGGAAGTACTATGTCAAAGAAAGAATTGAGATTGTCAAAAGCAAAGGGTCAGGCTGGCAGGATTATAAATTCACCAATCCCCTAAGCAAAAAACTCGAAGCCAAAACCGCTTTCGTGGAGAAGTTCGAAGATTTAATCCTAGGCTGCGGAGCCTACAAAAAGTGATTCTTGACGGCGGCTGATTACTCCTATTCCGCCGCCAGGTTTTAAGAAGGGCGGGAAACAGAGGGGGGAAAGAAATGAAGCGGTTCATCGCCAACCTGAAAATGTCAAGAAAATTATTTATAGGACCTCTGCTGGTCATGGTCTTTTTGCTTCTTCTGGGCTTCGTATCGTACTCCGGCCTTTCCAGCCAAAAATCCTCGATTGAGGATATCTTCAATAATCGCTTTAAGGGATATCAAACCAGCGCCGGCATCCTCAAAGACCTATCCCAAGTTCATGCCAATCTCTACAAGGTCATCAGCTGGGCGAATGCCAATTATGATGCCAAGAAGGTGGAATCTCTCGGGAAAGAGCAGTTGGTGGTGGTTGACCAGACGCTGCAGACCATCGGAAAGGCCCTGGAGGACAAGAACACAACCTCAGAAGGAAAAGGCCTCTATCAGAAATCTCTGGCCCACTTGAATGAATACAAGAAGACGGCCGTTTCAGCGGTCGACCTGTCGGGGTCCGATTTGAATATGGCCACCATGTACATGAACACAACGGATGAAAAATTCCAAGTTCTCCACTCAAGCCTTCAGCAGGTCCTGGCTTTGGAAGACAGGCTGAGCAGGGAAAAGTATGATTACTCCCTGAAAAGCTTCTCCACCTCCATGGTGACCGTGCTCGCGGTCCTGGGAGCCGCCCTCGGTTTGTCCCTCCTGGTGAATATTCTGATGACCCGGCTCATTACCTTACCGGTCCATAGAACCATTGAAGCAGTGGATAAAATAGCCGCCGGTGATTTGACCCAGGTCATCGGGATTTCATCCAAAGATGAGATCGGCGACCTGGCCCGCTCCGTGGACACGATGCGGGAGAAGATGGAAAAGGCAGTGGGAGGCGCGGTAGCCACATCCCAGATGCTTTCCGAAGCCGCTTCCGAGCAAGCAGCCTCTCTGGAAGAGACTTCCTCTTCCCTGGAGGAGATGGCCTCCATGACCCGGAAGAACGCCGAGAACACGGGCCAGGCCAGCCAGCTGATCACCCACTCCAACGAGGTTATACGCAAGGCCAACGGTTCCATGGCTGAGCTGACCCGTTCCATGCAGGAGATCGCCGGGGCCAGCGAGCAGACCCAAAAAATCGTCAAGTCCATCGATGAGATCGCCTTCCAGACCAACCTCCTGGCATTAAATGCCGCGGTGGAAGCGGCCCGGGCCGGGGAAGCCGGAGCGGGGTTTGCGGTTGTGGCCGATGAGGTGAGGAATCTGGCCATGCGGGCGGCGGAGGCGGCCAAGAGCACGGCTGTTTTGATGGGGGAGATTGTGTTGAAGGTGAAGAAGGGGGAGGAGTTGGTGGGGGGTACGGCGAAAGAGTTCGGGGAGGTAGCCGGCAGTTCGGAGAAGGTGAGGCAGTTGATGGGAGAGATAACCGCCGCTTCCCAGGAACAGTCGCAGGGGATTGGTCAGATCAATAAAGCGGTGGCGGAGATGAGCAAGGTAACCCAGCAGAATGCCGGCAGCGCCCAGGAACTGGCTTCCACCATGGCCGTCTTTCGAGCTAAGGAAGCCCTTGGAGAGGGCTCTTGATCGGCTTTTAACGGCCGCCTCTCCCTGGGAAGGACAAACTCCATCGATCCATTCTGTGGATGCAACGGCTCCCCCCTATGCCATTTATTGGACTTCTCGAAATGGGCTCCCTGGTTTTCAAAAATAGAATAACATCTGTTAAGAAGGATTAAACCGGCGAGGAAAAGAGCGAGTGAGTATGAGGGCGGAATTCATTAACCCCTTTTTGGAAGCCACTCTTTCGGTTTTGAAGACCATGGCCTCTGCCGAAGCAGTGCCCGGAAAACCCTATATTAAAACGGGTTCCGCCGCCTGCGGGGACATATCCGGAGTGGTGGGAATCACCGGGCAGGCGGAAGGATCCCTGTGCCTCACTTTTTCACGGGAGGTGATCCTCCAGGTGATGACCAATATGCTCGGGGAAGAGCAGAAAGAGATCACCGAAGAGGTGAAGGATGCCGTGGGGGAGCTGACCAACATGATCTCCGGGGATTCGCGGAGGAGGCTACAGGAGAAGGGCTTTACCTTTCATGGGGCGATCCCGTCGGTCATATCAGGCCCCGGACATGAAGTGAAGCACATCACCAAGGGGCCGGTCCTTTCCATTCCCTTCAGCCTCAATGGCGGAAATTTCGTGGTGGAAGTCTGTTTCAAATAGGGGAGAAGAGGCGGCCGCGGGTAGAAAGGCTCAGATGAATCCAGGCGAATATCCCTGGTCAAACCCAGAGCTGACCGACGGGGAATTCGAAAAGATCAGCCGTCTGATTTATGAGGCTTGCGGAATCAATCTTACCGAGGGAAAGAAGGAGCTGCTCAAGGCCCGGCTGGGAAAAGTCATCCGCGCCGGGGGTTTCGGCTCATTCCGCGAGTACTACGATCACGTCCTGCAGGATTCTTCGGGCCAGGAGCTGGTCCATTTGCTGGACGCCGTCTCAACCAATTTCACCAGCTTCTTCCGGGAGCCGCAGCACTTCGATTATTTGAAATCCGAGTTCCTTCCGGAGCTGCTCGGGGACAAGGGAAGGAATGGGAGAAAACTCCGTTTCTGGAGCGCCGGCTGTTCCTCGGGCGAAGAACCCTATTCCATCGTCATTTCCCTGCTGGAGAGTCTGGAGAACCCCAGAGGTTGGGACCTGCAAGTGCTATCCACGGACCTTTCCAGCAAAATTCTGCAAGCGGCCGCCGCGGGAATTTACCCCAAGGGCCGGATTCAAACCATTTCCCAGGATTTGGTAAAAAAATATTTTTTGCGGGGGGAAAACCAGTGGAAAGGCTATGTGCGGGTAAAGGATTTTTTGAAGAAATATCTTGTTTTCCGGCGGTTGAACCTGATGGAGCCGTTTTCTTTTGCCGAGCCCTTTGACGGGATCTTCTGCCGGAACGTGATGATCTATTTCGACAAACCGACCCAGGCTTCCCTGCTGAAGCGGTTCTTCCAAAACCTGGGGCGGGGAGGGGTGCTGTTCATCGGACATTCGGAAAGTCTGGCCGGAATCGAGCACCCCTTCCGGTATGTACAACCCGCGACCTATCGAAAAGAATTATGAATCTACTTGTCGGGATGGGAGACATGAAGGTCTCGGACGATCCCCAGGCGACGATTGTCACCTTCGCTTTAGGGTCCTGCATCGGAATCACCGTTTACGACCCCTTGGTCAAAGCAGGTGGGCTGCTCCATTTCATGCTCCCCGAATCTTCCACGAACCCGGAGAAGGCATTGAAAAACCCCTTCATGTTTGCCGACACCGGCATCCCGCGCCTTTTCCAGGAAATCTACAAGGTTGGAGGGGACAAACGGAGGCTTCGAGTCAAGATCGCGGGGGGGGCGCAGCTGCTGGATGAATCCGGTTTTTTTAACATCGGGAAACGGAACTACGCGGCCTTGCGGAAGATCCTGTGGACGGGCAACCTGCTCATCCACGCCGAAGAGGTGGGAGGTCAGGTCAATCGTACGGTACGCCTGGACCTTTCCACCGGCAAGGTGTCGGTGAAGACTTCCGGGGACGGGGAGAAAGAGATATGAGTAAAATCGACCTCATCCTCCAGTCCATCACCCATATGCCGTCTTTCCCCGCGGTGATCCATCGGGTTCTGGAACTGGTGGAAGACCCCAAAACCTCCGCCAAGGATGTGGTGAAGGTCATTCAGTATGACCAGGCAACCACGGCCAACGTGCTCCGGGTCTGCAACTCGGCCTATTTCGGGCCCCGCAAGCCCGTGCATTCCCTGAACGAAGCCTTGGTTCGGATCGGGTTCAACCAGTTGATGGAGATCGTTCTCAGCAAGGGAACCGCCTCTTTCTTCACCCGGGCCTGTCAGGGATACCACCTCGAGGCGGGGGAATTGCGGCGACACTCGGTGGCCAGCGCGATCCTGTCGCAGATTCTGGCCCAGCAGATTCAGAAGGAAACATCGCCGCTCCAATTCACTACCGCCCTCCTCCACGACATTGGAAAGTTGGCTCTCAGTGAGTTTGTAAGGGAAAGCTTCGAGGAAATCCGGACCCTGGTCAGGGAGAGGAAGATCTCTTTCCTGGAAGCGGAGAAAGAAATCCTGGGGATCGATCATGCCGAGCTGGGGGCGAGGATTGCCGAGCAGTGGGAATTCGCTCCCGGGATCGTGGCCGGCATCCGGTTTCACCATACTCCTTTCCAGGCACCCGATTTCCAGGACCTCGTGTCGATGATCCACCTGTGCGATGTGGTCGCCCTCCTCACCGGCTGCGGAGGGGGGGCGGATGGGTTGTCCTACCATGGCTATAAGGAAATCATGCAGCGCTTTGGTTTGCAGGAGAAACACCTGGAGCGGGTCATCAGCGAATTGGACGACCGCCTCAAACAGGCCGAAACGCTCCTGAACAGCCCCTAAAAAGGGGCCAAGGGAAGGAATATCCTTTTGCGCGGATGAGGAGAGAACCATGGGCTACAACGTTCTCATCGTAGATGATTCCCGGACCATGCGGAGGGTAATTCGCAAGTCTGTGGACCTTTCGGGCCTTCCTTTGGGAGAATGCTGGGAAGCGGGCAACGGGGTGGAGGCGCTAAATCTCCTGGGGTCCCATCCAATCGATGTCATTCTCACCGACTTTAACATGCCGGGGATGAACGGCCTGGAGATGATCCGGGAGCTTCAGAAAAACCAGAAACATTGCCGGATCCCGGTGGTTTTGATCACCACCCACAGCCACGATTGGGTTATCCAAGAGGCTTTGAGTCTGGGGGTCAAAGGGTTTATCCGCAAGCCCTTTCACCCGGAGGCAATCCGGGATTTATTGAGCCAGGTCATGGAGGCGACAAGTGGTTGAGGAGATTCGTCAGAGCGCCGTGGGGGCCGTTTCCAAGGTTTTCGAGGAGATGTTCTTTATCTTCCCCGAAGAGCTGGAAGAGTCTTCCGGTGCGGGGGCAGGGGAGGCCCAGGGAGGAGTGGAGGAGAATCCCTCTGCCGGTTCCATCCGGGCGGAGATCGAGTTCGACGGAGTTTCCTCGGGAAAGATTATCCTCATCCTTCCCGATGGATTGGCGCGGAAGATGACCGGAAACCTCATGGGAATGGATGAAGGAGAAGTGGGCGAGCCAGAGGTTCTGGACATGGTAGGAGAACTCAACAACATGATCTCCGGAAATCTCTTTTTCCTCCTGAAAAGGAAGGGGGAGTACCGCCTCACCAAGACGAAGGCCGAGAGGGTCTCGGCGGCTCAGACTCAGACAGAGCCCCAAGACGGAGGGATGGAAATTCATTTTTCCGCTGATGGGGAACGGATCAAATTGACTATCCATCTGGAACCCTGACGGGTCCTTTACAGAGAAAGCCGGAAGAATCAGCAGAGTCGAGGATCGGGAGCAAAGAAATGGGCGGACAGCGGATCAAGGTTCTCATCGTGGATGATTCGGCCATCGTACGAAAGGTTTTCACCGAAGCCCTGTCCAAAGAGCCGGAGATAGAAGTGGTCGGCAGCGCGCCGGACCCCTTTGTAGCCCGGGACAAGATCGTTCAGCTGAAGCCCGATGTGATCACCCTGGATATTGAAATGCCCCGGATGGACGGGCTGACTTTCCTGAAGAAGCTCATGCAGTATTATCCCCTTCCGGTCATTGTGGTCAGTTCTCTCACTCCTCAGGGAAGCAAGATGGCGGTGGAGGCCCTGGAGAGCGGGGCGGTTGAAGTCCTGGCCAAAGCCGATTCGGCCTATTCGGTGGGAGATATGAGCCTTCAGCTGATCGAGAAGATCCGCTTGGCGGCCAGGGCCAATATCCAACGGGCCCGCTCCAAACCGGCTCCTCTTCCACTCATACGGGGGGCGGAGAACGGGGCCCTCAGCCAGACGACCCAGAAAGTGATCGCCATCGGAGCCTCCACCGGCGGGACCGAGGCCATCAAAGAAGTCCTGATGCAGATGCCCCCGAACATCCCTGGAATCGTAATCGTCCAGCACATGCCGGCCTACTTCACCCAATCCTTTGCAGAGAGGCTGGACAGCCTCTGCGGCATCCGGGTCCGGGAGGCGAAGGATGGAGATGGGGTGATGAACGGCCAGGCCTTGATCGCCCCGGGAAACTTCCATATGGTCCTGAAGAGAAGCGGGGCGAGGTATTTCGTGAACATCAAGGAAGGTCCCATGGTCCATCACCAGAGGCCGGCGGTGGACGTCCTTTTCAACTCGGTGGCCCAACATGCAGGGGCTAACGCCGTCGGGGTCATCCTGACCGGAATGGGGTCCGACGGAGCCGAGGGAATGCTCCGGATGAAAGAGGCCGGAGCTCGAACGATCGCCCAGGATGAGGCCAGCTGCGTGGTGTTCGGGATGCCGAAGGAAGCAATCAGGCTGGGAGCGGTTGAGTGGATCGGCTCCCTGGAAAAGATCCCCCAGGAAATCGTCCGTAGAATTCAGTCAACCTGAACCGGCCCAGGGGGAAGGAACGACGGTAGCAGGCGGATGAATGCCCGGGATTTCTTGGCTCAGAACTTGAATTGCTCTCGCCTGCCCCACGAGGGGATGAAGATTGTCCAAGAGAGGAAAAAAAAGAGAAAGTCTGAAGAGCGGAAGGCTTCTCTTTTTGGCGATGGCGGCCGCGTTTCTTTTCCTGGCCCCCTGGATGGAGATGGCCCTTTTTTCCGACCCGGGGATTGGCCGGGCATGGGCGGGGGAGAAAAAGGAAGAACCCCCCCCCTCGGCAATGGATGCGGGGCCCATGATCAAGCTAAGCTCGCTGGTCGTGAATTTGAACGAAGCCAGCTGCCGCCATTACATCAGGACCACGATCGTCCTGGAGGTGGCCCAGAAAGAGTGGGTGGACGAAGTTCAGAGAAGAATCCCCTTGCTCACTGACATGATAATCGTTACCCTCGGCGATAAGAAACTGACCGATCTGAAAGGTCCCCAGGGGAAAGAGGAACTGAGAAAGGAACTATTGGTAAAGGCGGGAAAGACTCTGGCCTCGCCGAGGATCAGGCAAATCTATTTCGATGAATTTTTACTCCAGTAAGGCAAGATAGCGGGTCCGCGCCGGGATGAAAAGCCTAATTGACCGGCGGGGAGAGGGAACCCCGATAGAAAACTCCCTTCCACCGGGCAAAAATTGCCCAGCGCTGCCATGGCTTCAACGTTACTTACCTGTCAAGGGTGTGAATCTGATAGGTCTTTTCCCCCGCAATTTTTATTTCCCGAAATATTCCGTCACAATCCATCCGCCATCCGACCGGGCAGATTAAAAGGAGGCAGAGAAATGCCCGGCACCGAACTTGCATAGGTCTTACCCAAGGTAGAATCATCAGGAGGAAAGTGTCCATGGATGTGAAAGAGATCGGCGGTCCCCCTTTGGCCTTCGGCAAAAAGGGGAAGAGGGAAGAGTTGGAAGGAGCGGATTTTCAAAAGGCTCTGCAAGAAGCCCAATCCCATCTAAAAGAGTCTCCATCGCCCTCCATTTCCACGGGAGGTGTGGGAGGGGCCGAATGGCTTGAACCGGTAACCTTCCCATTGCCCCCCTCAAATTTGGCAGCAGGAGCCCCTTCGCCTCAGTCCCAGGGGACTAAGGCGACGGAAAGGTCCCTGAACCTGCTCGAGCGGTACCAAGAGGCCCTGTCCGATCCTCGGGTGTCTCTGAAAGAGGTGTATTCTTTGGTCCAGTCGCTGCGGCAGGAAGTTCAGGAGATGGATCGATGGAGCGATCAATTGCCCCCCTCCGATCCTCTGCGGAAAATTATGGGGGAGATCGGAATCCTTTCCAACGTGGAGATTGAAAAGTTCAACCGGGGAGACTACGTCTAAGAGTTTACTCTCCATCGGGCCTCCCCGCAAGGTGCCATCTTTGGCTGAGAAATCCACAGAAGCCTCTGAGTTGAGGTCTCATGCAGCAAAAATTCGGAGGCCGGTTGTTCACATTGTCCTTCTAGGGCTTCTCCTTAATGTCTTCTCTTGGGGGGAAAGGACGGCCTGCGCCCAATCCGGCAAAGTCCCGCCAGGAACAGAACCGGAGAGGGTTTTCCCGGAGCCAACGGAAGGAATCGGAGCGAAAGAGGTCCCGCGCGAGGATGGAGGAAAAGACAAGATATACTACTCCATCATCACTCCGGAAGAGGAGAGAAAAGCCAAGCAAGAAGAAAAAGAGAAAGAAGAGAGGTCCTGGGATATCCTGAAAAATATCGTCATCGATAATCACCGGCGCTAGGCCATTCCTCAGTTCTCCTCCCCAGCCTTTTCACAACTGTCAATCGGTCAACCCCCAATCAGACGCCCAAATTGTCCCTGCCAAAAAATCCGACAGGCCCTTCAGTTAAGTATTCAAATTAACTTCAATTCCTTCCAAAATAAAAAATTGACATAAAATTGTACATATCGTAAAATGGCTTTCAAATGGAGGCAAAGGGAGAGGAAATGAGTAACGAAAAAATTCTGGTCATCGACGACTCACCGGAAATTCTTACTCTTTTTTCCGAGTACCTACGAGCCGAAGGCTACGAGGTGGACACCTCGTCCGATGGGGCCAGCGGGATCGAGATGGTCGAGAAGAAGTCCTATGACCTGATTATCTCCGACCTCAAGATGCCCGGAATGGACGGGATGAAAGTGCTGGAGTTTGCCATGGAACACTCTCCTGACTCCATCTGCATCATCCTGACCGGGTACGGGACGGTCAAAAATGCCGTGGAAGCCATCAAAATGGGGGCCTTCGACTACCTTACCAAACCGGTAAAGATGGATGAAATGTTGGTCACCCTGCGGAGGGCACTGGAATACCGGAGCCTGAAGATGGAAAACATCAATCTCAAGAACCAGCTGAAGAAAAAATACAAATTCGAAAACATCATCGGCGATCACGAGAAGATGCAGAAGGTCTTCGAGATCGTGGAGAAGGTGGCCGATACAGATAGTACCATCCTGATTCTGGGGGAGAGCGGGACGGGAAAGGAGCTCATCGCCAAAGCCATCCACTACAACAGCTACCGGCGAGAGCGGCCCTTTGTGCCGGTCAATTGTGCCGCCATCCCCAGCGAGCTTCTGGAAAGTGAACTCTTCGGCCACGAAAAAGGGGCCTTCACCAACGCCATCCGCACCCGCATCGGGCGGTTCGAACTGGCCAATGGGGGAACGGTTTTCCTGGATGAGATCGGCGATATGAACCCCCTGCTGCAGAGTAAATTGCTGAGGGTCCTCCAAGAAAAGCAGTTCGAACGGGTCGGCGGCATCAAAACGATCAAGACCGACATCCGCATCATCGCCGCCACCCACCAAGACCTGAAACAGGCGGTGCAGCAGAAAAAATTCCGGGAAGACCTCTATTACCGGCTGAATGTAATCCCCCTCCGGCTTCCCCCGCTCCGGGAACGAAGGACCGACATCCCGCTGCTGGCCCACTATTTCCTGGATCATTTCAACCGGACCAAGAAGAAGAAGATCCGGGCCATCGAAGACGGAGCCATGGAAGGCTTGATCGGGTATGAATGGCCGGGAAACGTTCGGGAGCTGGAAAACACCATCGAGCGGGTGGTCATTCTCGTGGACCATGACATCATCACCGCCCCGGACCTGCCGGAAAAATTCCATTCCCTGCCCCAGCCCGAACCCCCTCAGATTCTGGAGATCCCCGAGGAAGGAATCTCCCTGGATACCGCAGTCAACGAATTTGAGAAGAACTTAATCCTCCAGGCCCTGATGAAGACGGGATGGGTGAAGAACAAGGCCGCCCGTCTGTTAAATCTGAACCGGACTACGCTCATCGAAAAGATCAAGCGACAGAACCTGCAGCGCCCGGACAATTAATATCCAATGCGGAAGGCGCCTGGGCCCTTTGAGGTTCAGGGCTACCCTGCACTCCAGGCGGGGCAGTGGAAAATTCGAATATCCTTTTCTTTCGGCAAGCGTACATTTTAACGCCCCCACCTGCTTCCCCATTTCCTTATCATCTATTCAAGTCGTCTTTACCACCGTCAAAAATGTGACGATTACTTTTTTTGTTGACCTTCCTGATTCATCCAGTTTGTTCTAACCAATTATATTAATTTAAGTTTTTTTTATGTCCGCAGTGGCATAGGTCTTGCTCAAAGGTCTCCCATGCACGGGGGAATAGCCCCCTTTGGCTCTTGGCGAAAAACCTTCGAAAAGACCCCTCATGAACCGCAGACCCATATTGATCGTCGAAGACGAGCCGGAATTGGGGAGAGTTCTCCTGGAGAACCTTTCGCAGAATGGATATTCGGCCCATCTGGCGGAGAGTGCCGAAAAAGCCCTGAACCTAATCGGCCAGAAAGCATTCGACCTGATCGTTTCGGACATCCGCCTGCCCCACATGAACGGCCTTCAGCTCCTGGACCATGTCAAGGGCCATTCCCACCCCGCGCCGGTCATCCTGATGACCGGTTTCGGAAGCGTGCAGAACGCGGTAGAAGCCATGAGGAAGGGCGCTTTTGATTATCTCCTGAAGCCCTTCTCCTTAGAGGCCCTGGAGCAGGGCATCGAGAACGCTCTTCGCCAGAGCTTCTCGGGACAAATGGGTGAAGCAGAATCCCCTTGCCCTCCATCCCGAGTTCCCCTTATCACCCAAGACCGAAAAATGAAAGAGGTCCTCGCCCTTTGCGGGAAAATCGCCCCGAGCAAGGCCACGGTACTCATCCAGGGGGAAAGCGGGACGGGAAAGGAACTCCTGGCCCGCTACATCCATGAACAGAGCCAGCGGAATCAGGGCCCTTTCGTGGCTGTAAACTGCGCCTCCTTGCCCGAAACCCTCCTGGAGAGTGAACTTTTCGGACATGAAAAAGGGGCTTTCACCGGAGCCATGGCGCGCAAGATTGGAAAATTCGAACTGTCCCACCGGGGTACGATTCTCCTGGATGAAATCAGCGAGATGAATACCTTTCTGCAGGCCAAAATCCTAAGGGTCCTTCAAGAAAACGAAGTGGACCGGATTGGGGGAAGCCGTCCCATTCCCATCGACCTTCGGGTCATTGCCACCACCAACCGGGATTTGGAATCCTGGGTGAAAAAAGGAGAATTGCGAGAGGACCTTTATTACCGGCTCAAGGTGATCGAGGTCATTCTGCCCCCCTTGCGGGAGCGCCCGGGGGATATAGAACTGCTAACCTATCATTACTTGAGAAAATTCGCCGACGAATATGCCCGGCCGGATCGTTCTGTTTCCGAACCGGCCCTGGCCTGGATGAAGGAGCAGGAGTGGCGGGGAAACGTGAGGGAGCTGAAGAACGTCATTGAACGGGCGGTCCTGATCTCATCCCGGAAGACACTGGAAGTAGAGGATTTTTGGGAAGACACCGGTGGAGGAGTGGAAAAGGACAGGGGAGCAGAGATGGGGGAATCGGCTTCCTTTTGCCTAAAGCATATGGAGCAGCGGATGATCTCCAAAGCCCTGGAGAAAACCCAGGGAAACCGGACCCATGCGGCTAAAATGTTGGGCATCAGCATCCGAACCCTGAGGAACAAACTGAACGAATACAAAAGAGAACTGCCAGCAGGGCTTTCCTGAAAGGTTCAATTTTCCCCGGTTGAAAACCCCTTGGCACAATATTTGCTAAATTGAATCGGCTATGAACCACTTATTAATCGGAAAAAAATTGTTCGACAAGACCATGTCCCTGGTCCAAAGGTCCATGGACATTCGGGCATCCCGCCACCGGGTTCTCTCGAGCAATGTGGCCAACATCGAAACTCCGGAGTACGTTTCCCGGGACCTTCCCTTTCAAAAGGTCTTCGAGGGCTACCTGGAAAATTCTTCCATCCTTCCCCTGGGCAAGACCCACCCGGCCCATCTGCCGGCGACCGAAGGACCTCTTTCCCAGGATTTCTCTTCTCACATCGAGATGGACCCCGGGCCGGGAGGGGTGGACATCGACCAGCAGATGTCCCGACTGGCGGAGAATAATCTCATGTTCCAGGCCGGAGTCCAGGCTTTGATTAAGAAGTTCGAAGCCCTGAAAGTTGGAATCACCGAACCGAGGTAAAAAATGAACCTTTTCCTATCCATGCAGATCAGCGCCAGCGGTCTGAGTTCCCAGCGGACCGTGCTCCGGGTGATTGCCGAGAACATGGCCAACGTCCAGACCACCCGGACCGAAGAGGGAGGACCGTACCTGCGCAAGCGGGCCATCCTGTCGCCCACCCCTGTACCCTCTTCTT
>Ga0326726_10004324_pt1 | contig 12971 bp, 10 predicted proteins | sample MHFenrmetagenome_2_FD_207603 | JGI IMG/M metagenome (GOLD analysis project Ga0326726, IMG submission 207603) | Lab enriched peat soil microbial communities from Michigan Hollow, Ithaca, NY, United States - MHF15MN | ecosystem: Environmental > Terrestrial > Soil > Wetlands > Peat | place: USA... | reverse complement strand
GAAGTTTCAATAAGAATTGAGTATTTGGTTTCAGATGTGAATTGCGGATATATGCTAATCCGATTGGTAATTTAAGTTTGTGTGATATTGCATGAGAAGTTACCATCCCAACTTCGACTCCCTCATCTTCAAGAATTATTCGTCCATTATTAGTTTCTATCGGATCACTGAATTTCAAACCAACAAGTTTTTTTTGCACTTTATCGTAGTTTTGTAACCTGGCTATTACTTCCTGACCAATATAACATCCCTTATTAAAGTCGACATAATCAATAAGACTGGCTTCGTGAGGGTTATATTGATCGTTAAGTTCGTTAGGTGCAACAGGTAATCCTTGCTCAATTCTATAAATGTTATACGCTTCCTCTCCAACCATACTAAAATTGAAAATACTCTTGTTCATCATTATGAATGTTATTAGCCGTTTAGAATTTTCCAGATCAGCGAGAAACCAAAATTTATTTGTGTTTCTCTCTCCACGTAGTTTAATCAAGAAAAAAAGAATATTTTCGGTATGAATAATTCTAAAGGAGTCCGTTTGCATTTCATTGACGACGTTACCGCATACTAATGTTGCAAATGACTCAGCCTGCGGACCGCATAACTCAAGTAAGTTGTATTTTGCATTAGCATCATTTACTTCAACATCATCATTGATGACATATTTTTTAATCCAGCTCATCACTTTCGATTTATCAACTCTGTCACAAACAAGCAATTGGTAATTTTCGAAATTCAACAAAGTTGTTAACCCAATTATTTTTCCCTTTTCCGATGTGAAGATAGTCTTCCTAACACCTTCTTTAGGTAAATCTTTTACACTATTAGTAGATATTCTGTGAATCAAATCCAGAGCGTCGGAACCTTTGAGCTCAATAATACCCTGATGAGAAATGTTTCTTAATACCACACCATGGTAAAGTGAATCAATTTCCTCGTCAACTTTGGTATACTTATTAATAACTTTATACCCATCAATAGGAAAAGAGGGAAAACCTAAAGATTCCAGAAATTCAATCAATTGAAAGTTCTTATCGTCCGTAGAAATCATTCGATAATATCAAATTTTAGAAGTTGGTAGAATTTATTTATACATCAAATTTAGTGCTACAAATATAATGTTAAGAAATGAATAAAAAGCCTTGATTAACAACTGATTTTTATTATGAGGATGTATTTTTACCCTAAAAACTTGGTAGTGTCAGAGTTGTAATATTCTAACCTGGCAATTTTCGAAAAAATATTAGGAAAAGTAGCATAATATTCCGGCGTACAAACTTGATTAAAAAGTTTTCAATGGAAACTTAATTTCACTTTTTATATTAAAGAAAAATATCCTGTCTCATCCTGGATATTCATATAGGAAATATGCTGATGTTAAAATACCCAGGTGAAAATGATTAAGGTTAAAATGTTCGTTCGGTGAATGAAGATTTTCAGAATCAAGTCCCATTCCCATTAAAACCGGTGAAGCTTTTAACTTTTTAGCAAAAGTAACAACAATTGGAATCGAACCACCTTCCCGCATAAATACAGTCTTCTTACCAAAAACTTTCGATAATGCATTAGCAGCAGCGATAGTTGCACTGTCATCCAAAGAAGTTGCAATGGGATAGGCACCGTGAAGATCTTTAATATTCAATTTAACTGTCTTCGGTGCAATTTTAGTTACATAAGATTTAAAAAGTTTAGCTATCTTTTTCGGATCCTGGTTCGGAACCAGACGCATACTGATTTTTGCCGTTGCTTTGGAAGGAAGAACTGTCTTTGCTCCATCACCAGTAAAACCACCAAAAATACCATTACAATCCAGAGTCGGTCTTGCCCATATTCTTTCGAGAGTTGAATAGCCTTTCTCACCATTTAATTTTTTTACACCCAACTCTTGTGCATATTTTTTTTCTGAGAAAGGTAAAGTTTTAAAATTTTCTCTTTCCTTTTTTGTCAGATTAATAACATCTTTATAGAACCCGGGAATTTTAATCTTACCATTGCTATCTTTCAGCTTCGATATCATTTCAGCTAAAACGTTAATTGGGTTATCTACTCCTCCACCAAAGGTACCTGAATGTAAATCTCTGTTAGGACCTGTAACTTCAACTTCCATATAACATAACCCTCTTAAACCGTAAGTTAAAGTAGGAATTCCTGGTCCGTATAGGGATGTATCAGAAATCAGGACAGCATCACATTTAAGCATATCCTGATTCTTATTAACAAATTCCTCCAGGTTTCCGCTGCCAATTTCTTCTTCACCTTCAATAATAAATTTTACATTTAATGGAAGTGTACCTTGAATCTTCATAAATGCTTCAACAGTTTTTACATGCATATACATCTGACCCTTATCATCGGTGGCACCACGAGCATAAATTTTACCATCTTTAATTGTTGGTTCAAACGGAGGTGAATCCCAGAGATTAATTGGATCAACCGGTTGAACATCGTAATGTCCATAAATCAGAACTGTTGGTTTACCAGGTGCATTCAACCAATCCGCATAAACAAGCGGATGACCTTTGGTTTCAATAATTTTTACATTTTCTATTCCTGCTGAACGAAACTTTCCCGCAACAAATTCTGCAGCGGTAATCATATCACGTTTGTTTTCGGCTAAAGTGCTGATGCTCGGAATTCTTAAGAACTCTTTTAATTCCTCAACGTAATTATCTTTGTGCGAATTAATATAACTAACTACATTTTCCAAAATTACCCTCCTTGTGTTTAATCTCTAATAAATCTAAAAATTACAGTGGAATGCTCTCTTAAAAATTACAAAAAAAGATTTTACCTTTTTTCAGGTAAATATAGCTAATGGGGGACAATAATCACACATAACAATATTGCTAAACTAAACAAGCTTAATTATTTTTATTCTGATGATTGCTCACAGATATATACTTAGGGCTCACTTTATACCTTTTATCTTTTCCACCATCACTCTAATGGGAATTTTCCTTCTGCAATTCCTGATGAAATTTGCAGATAGATTGGTAGGTAAAGGTCTTAATACGTGGTTATTAACAAAATTAGTTGTGTTTAATCTTTCCTGGATGCTGGTACTGGTAGTACCTATGGCTACTTTGGTTGCAACTTTAATGGCATTCGGAAATTTTTCTCAGAATAATGAAATTACAATATTAAAATCTTCTGGCGTGAGTCTTTACAAAATGATGAGTGCGCCGTTTTTGGCCAGCATAGTATTGGCGGTGCTGCTTTTTCTTTTTAATGATCAGGTTTTACCGGATGCCAATCACCAGGCAAGAATCCTGATGTCCGACATCTCACAACAAAAACCTACACTATCTTTAGAGCCCGGTTTTTTCTCTCAGGAGGTTTCTAACTACGCCATCTTAGTAAGAGCAATAAATGAAAAAACAAACGAGCTGAGTGGCGTTACAATTTACGATTATACCACTCCAACAAAAATAAATGTGGTAACTGCTACCAGAGGTAAAATCTATTTTACTGCTGATCAACAAAATCTTATTATGGATTTATGGGATGGTGAGATTCACGAATCCGATGTAAAGAATTCCGGCCTGTACAGAAAACTGGTTTTCAGTAAACACCGGATAGTAATGGATGGTTCACAATTTTCCTTTCACCAATCACAGGGAGGAATAAGAGGTGAAAGAGAATTGGGTGTGGACACGATGAAAACAATTGTAAAAAACTTAAAATCAGAAAGAGAAGAATACTTAACAAATCTATATAAAGAGACTGATAAATACTTTCTCGTAGATTCATCCTTTGCTTCACACTATCAAACCCCGACTCCTTTAACTAAAGATAAACTTGTTTTGGTAAGAGTTCTGGATAAAATAAGAGCTGCAAAAAGTATTGTGATTTCAAAAACCAGAAGTATAGATTGGGCAGAGAGTGAAATTGAAAAATATGATGTTGAAATTGACAAGAAATATGCAATTCCTGCTGCTTGTATAATTTTTATTTTGATCGGCGTACCTCTTGGAGTTATGGTAAAGAAAGGCGGCTTCGGTGTTGCGGCAAGCATCAGCTTATTATTCTTTCTTGTTTATTGGGCATTTTTAATTGGCGGCGAAAAACTTGCTGAACGAGGCTTCTTCTCTCCGTTTATTGGAATGTGGGCTGCAAATATTCTGCTCGGTTTCCTTGGAATAATTCTCACTATCAAAACTAACCGGGAAACAGTTACTATCAGACTCACTTTCCTCAAGAAACTGATTCCAAAAAGATTCAGGATTAACCAGGAAACAGATGAAACTTATTGACAAATATTTGATCAGACAGTTTCTGCAGACGGTCTTTTTTTCATTGCTTGCTTTCATAATGATATTTCTAGTCGTGGATGCAATGGAGAACCTTGATGACTTCATCGACCAGAATGTTCCCGCACTTCAAATTATTCATTACTATATAGTCTTCTCACCGGAAATTATAAAATTAGTAACACCTGTAGCGGTTCTCTTTGGAGCATTATTTACTGCAGGCAAAGCATCCAGCCTGAGTGAACTTACAGCAATGCGGGCAAGCGGAGTTAGCCTTTATCGTTTTATGGCACCGTTCGTAGTGACTGCTTTAATTATAAGTTTTGTGTCCCTTTATTTTGGAGGATACATTGTTCCGATGGCAAATAAGACAAAGATTTACATTGAACAGACTTATCTGAAAAAAGGATTGGGCTTTACAGGAAGCAACATTTATTTTCAGGATAGCAATACAAGAATTGTAAGCATTTCATTCTTCGACAGCAATTTAAATTGGGCAAATAAAGTCAGCATCCAGGATTTTAATAAGAACAATCTAACAGAAATGACAGACAGAATTGATGCACAAAAGCTTGAATATGATTCCCTAAGTGGTTCGTGGATTGCTTTCAGAGGAATAAACAGAGCTTTTACAAATGAAAGCGAAACGGCTGAATATTTCGACACTTTAAAAATGACCAACCTTCACTTTAAACCAATCGATCTTACAAAGAAACAGGAGAAGCCTACCGAGATGAACCTTGGAGAACTTTCTGATTTAATTGATTCGCAGAAGCTAGCCGGCACCAACCCAACTGTAGCGCAAATTGAGTATCACTCCCGCTTTGCTTTTGCAATGACAAGTGTAATTATTGTTTTATTCGGACTTCCAATATCTGCAGGCAAGAGAAGGAGCGGTTTAGCTGTGCAAGTGGGAATAAATATTCTTATTGCTTTTGTTTACCTGGTATTTATGAAAGTAAGCCAGGCTTTTGGCAAGAACGGTGCACTAGATCCAATATTAACTGCCTGGTTTGCTAATATTATTTTTGTGATCGGAACCTTCATCACTCTGCCGAGGATGAAGTATTAGTTTTAATTGATCGAACATTTGCCATTCGACAAATGAACAAAAAAAATTGCATTGACGTGAATATAGTTTTTAAGCATATTTTTATTAAGCTAAATTTTAATATGGTCAATTTAGTAATAGGGTAGCTAGCGAGACAAGATTACGGTTCTAAAACGTTTATTTCATTAAACAACCCGAGGTTAAAATGAAAAAATTAGCCGTTTTATTCCTGTCGTTGTTATTCTTCAATACTTATTCTCAAACACATCAAATAATTTATCCACAGGCTCAATCACTTAAAAAGCCATCTGATTCAACTTATAGCCAGATCATTTATCTGGGAACAGATTACGACTCACACGATTATGAATATTTATTTAATCACTGGTATCAACCAGATTATGATATTCATCTAACAACTAGAGAGGGGCGTCGATTGCTTTTCACAGATATAAATGCCGACAATGTAATCGATATGGTAGGAAATTCAGAGACTCAGGATACCTCCAAAGTAGGGTATGCTGAATATGATCCGAATGCAGTTCCAATTTTTCAATTTGTAACTAATTTTTCTATGGCAAATTATTGGCCGGAAAACCTCGCCGATTTAAATAATGACGGAACTGACGAAATACTTACCGGCAGTGAATTCCCTTCCTTAAATGTATTTAATAACGATATATCTTTTTTCCGAACTCTTCCTGTTAGAGTATATAACGGATTCAAACAAACATTAGTATCAGATTTGGATGGGAATAACAATATTGATTTTGTTACAACGCAGTATTTAAATGGAGACTTTTCGATAAATTTTTATGAATACAACTATTTAAATGACACTTTGAATCTTACCACCAGAATCGATTCAATTATAAAAAGATATATAACAAATGGCGATACGCTGGATACACTTGTCAAAATCCATGATGATTCATACAGTAGATTCGTTAAGGGTGATCTTGATGGCGATGGATTTACTGAAGTAGCTGCCGGTCATGTCGACGGTAACGCATGTATTTTTGAAAACAATGCTACTGGCTATAAGCAGGTTTATTTTGATAATATGCAAACATATAATATGTATCAGATAGCAATTACTAATGATATTAATCTAAATGGAAAGTCAGAGTTAATTGTAATGGGTAATTATGATGGTGGACCCCTGTTTTGGATTGAAGCTGACAGTAATAACAGCTATAAAGTGATAAGGAAAGACTTTATAGATTACGGACCCAATATTTCAATACTGATGCTACAGATGTATTCTACAGATGTCGATTTAGATGGAAAGGACGATCTGGTTTTTATAAATGGAAGCCTGGTCTGGGTTTTAAAATGGAATGCTTCAGATAATAAATGGGATATGCTTTTCTACCTAGATATTAATCACGATTATGACACTATGTGGGGAAATCATTATGATCGTAGCTTTCCTGGTCTTGCTGTGAATATGGAATTTTATGATATTGATAATGATGGAGACAAGGATATGTTTATTAGTACCGATGAGGATGTTACCCTGTTTTTCGAATCAAATCTTAGTGTACTAGGTGTTGAAAATCCACCAGATATCTTGCCAGTAGAATATAATCTTTCACAAAATTACCCCAACCCGTTTAATCCTATAACAACAATAAAATATTCTGTGCCCAAAACTACCCATATTGCTTTGATTGTGTATGATGCTTTAGGAAGAGAAATTAGGAAACTTGTGAATGAAGAAAAGTCCGCTGGCAATTACACCGTTCAACTTAATGGGCCTAACTTATCAAGTGGTGTTTATTTTTATGTTATGAAAGCAGATAACTTTATTGAAACTAAAAAACTGGTTTTACTTAAATAAATAAATTAAAGGCGAGCCACCGACTCGCCTTTACGAATTACAATTTATTTATCATATACCTTACGGTGTTGGCGGTGTAACTTCTCCCTCACCTCCGCTGTTGCTGCCATTTCTCATAAAGCTCTGTTTAATAGAATCTCATATCACTTAAAAATCAATTCTTCAATTCAAGTATTTTCGTCCTTAAACCTTGAATTGGGTTCTGCAGTTTTAGAGTGAGCAGGGTAAAACCAATATTTAGCACGAGAAAAATGAAAGTTAGCTAAAGAAAAGTTAGAGGGAGCGAAAGAAAACCTATAGTTTATGACATCAATCACAGATTTAACTCCGTTAACTATAGAATGAGCAAGAGAAAAACAAGAGTGAGCAAAAGTAAACCTATAGTTTATGACATCAATCACATATTTAGCTCCATCAACTATAGAACGAGCTTAAGATATCCTTGTATTGACTGTAGAATTCTACAAATTGAAAATAGAAAGATTTTGAAGGTTTTTGTTGAATCCTATAAAAATAATGTTGAAGTTTATTGTAGAAAATTAATTTTTATGCGCAAGTAATTTCGGGATAAGTAATAGTTATACGTTAAAATGAAAAATATTTTAATAATAGCTTCTCTGTTTTTTATAACTCTTTCGGTAGAAATATATGCTTTCAAATTGGAGGGATATGTTGATGATAAAAAATATATAGGAGAAGTAATTGATGCAATAGTATCATTAAATAATGACGAATTCATAACAAGAACCGGACGACATGGTTATTTTATTTTTGAAAATCTTTCACCAGGAATTTATACAATTAAAATACATAAAGAACGTTATAATCCATTTATTGATGCACTTAAAATATTTGAATCTGATATATGCATTCGTGTAGGTTTAATTCCACAGGATATTATCATTGAAACAAAAAAAGATATTGAGGCATACCATAAATATTTTGATTCATTAGATTCTTCGAAAATATTGGAAATTAAATTAGATAGTTTAGATCAAGATAGAACAGGGTTTCTAAAAATTTACGCGAGTTTTTACAATAAAACTGATAGCATTATTTATGTTATCCGAGATGTTGATTGTTTGCGAATGGTATACCCAATTGTTAAAAATAGCAAAGGCAACATAATGAAAGGCAATGTATATTTCTTTGATTGTTTAGGTAGAAAAGAATTTCCAGATCCAATAGATTTAATTGAAATTGAGCCACATAAAAAGAGCGATTATCCAACTATAATTTTATATTTCCATTATGTTAATAGTTATCCGGACGATAATTATTTTATAAGTATTAAATATTCTTTTAATATAAATAAAGTTAATTCATCTGGAATAGATAAGGTGAGTAGAACTATTTATAATCTTGCTTTGCGTGGAGAATATATTTCGTGTAATTCTTTAGAATATAACAACTCTAAAAGTAAAAGGAAGTAAACGTATAACAAGCAACTCAACCCGACCGCTTCTTTTCTCATGGCATTTTTCAGTTTCCTGGGATAGGTGCAATAACGTTAGACTTTTCTAATCAAAATAACAAAAGAGGTAAATTATAAGTACGTATGTTTTAATCCATGGGGCGTGGCATGGAAGCTGGTGCTGGGATAAAGTTATCCCTCTTCTAAAAAAAGAAGGACATAATGTAGTAGCTCCAGACCTTCCAGGTCATGGAAAGGATAAGACGCCAATTCGCGAAATCTCACTTCAAGCATACGCTGATAGAGTCTGCCAGGTTTTGGACTCCCAGTCTGAACAAGTAATTCTTGTTGGCCACAGTATGGGTGGTGTGGTCATCACTCAGGTTGCTGAATATCGCCCTCAAAAGATAGAAACACTAGTATATCTTACAGCATTTCTGCCGCGAAACGGCGAATTCCTGGTTATGCTAGCCGAGCAAGATCCTGAAGCGATGGTTATGCCCAACCTGATTTTTGCAGATGATCAAAGTTACATTACAATCAGAGATGAATGGATAAAAGAAGCATTTTATGGTGATTGTTCGGATGAGGATACGGTGCGTGCTAAAACTCTTTTAGTGCCTCAGGCGACAGCTCCATTTGCCACTCCGGTGAATACCAGTGAAGAAAAGTTTGGCAAAGTACGCCGGATTTATATTTCATGTCTTCGTGACAGAGCCATTACTCCGGCAGCACAGGAGAAAATGTACAAAGCTTTACCATGCGAAAAGGTAATATATATGGATACAAGTCACTCGCCTTTTCTATCAGCCCCGGAAAAGCTGGTGAATCATCTGGTTTCATTGTAGTTTGTAAATTTAAAGGCTTTCATCAACGTCAAATCAGGAATACAATGGACAATATTGAGGAGATTAAAAAGAAAGTAAAACCAAATAAAGCTGGAGCTGTGAGAAACTAAAAATGCCACCTCACCAATAATGAGATGGCATTTCCAATTTCAGCTCCCTTTTATTGCAGTTTAATTTACCTTCTCTGGACCTTTCGGCGGAACAAAACCAAAATGCTGGTCGTGCGGCATATCCACTTTTATCTCACCGAAGCGTGCTTCAAATTTGTCTATGTTATCTTTTAATGCTTTCATCAGCATCTTTGCGTGCTGCGGTGTCGTGATTATTCTAGCGTGCACTTTTGCTTTCGGCACTCCCGGCACAATCCGGGTAAAATCAATTATAAATTCAGCCGGAGAGTGAGTAATGATTGCAAGATTGGAATAAATCCCTTCCGCTTCCTTCTCTCCAAGCTCTATGTTTATTTGCTGTCCCTGAGTTGGTTTATTTTGATTCATTTTTTTTATTTACTTTAATTCATCTGCTTTTTTAAATGCATTATTTGCATCATCATTCATTCCAAGAACGGAATACACTTTACCAATAAGCTCCCACATCTGCGGATTTTTTGAATCTGACTCAACAACTTTTTCCAAATATGGAAGAGCTTTCTGGTATTTTTGTTTATAATCTTCACTAAGAATACCCTTAGCTTCTGCTTCCAGATTCATTGCAGTTCCCCACTTAACGTAAGTAACGGCTATGTTATAGATTGCATTTTCATAATTAGGATCCAGTTCAAGAGCTTTAAGCAACTGGGTTTCTGCATCCGGGTAATTTTCCACATTAAGTAAAAGCACACCGTAATTGTAATGGTAAATAGCATTATTGGGTTCTTTTTCTACCAATGATTTGGCAGAAGTTATAGCTTCAGTAATTCTACCTGCTCCAATGTAAGCACTTGTACGCGCAACCTGCATTTCAGAATTTTCTGGATATTTCTTCAATCCTTCTTCCAGTGTCATAATTGATTTATTGTAATAATCCATTGCCGCAATACTATCTTCCTTATTTCCGTCATTCTTAAATTCGCTCATCTTATTCATTCCCAACGTATAATAAACTTCTCCAAGATATTGATAACCTTCTTCTGCCTTTTCTAATTCAATAAGTTTTTTAAGTGGTTCTACTGATTCCTCAGTCTTACTGGTGGTTAAGTAAACGAACGCAAGATTTCTGTAAGTTAAACCTGAATCCGGCTCCAGCATTGCAGCTTTATTATAAGCATCAATCGCCATGTCATAATACATTTTTGAACTGTCTTTATCCTCTGTTTTATTTCCTCTCTGGAAAAGACTTACACCTCTGTTATAATTATTTGCCCACTGGAAAGCTTTGTATTCCTTTATTTTAGGTGCATACTTATCACTAATTGCAAGTGAATTATTAAAAGCTCCTATCATTTCTTCAGTCTTGTTCAATTCACTATAGACGGTACCCAATAAATAATAACCTTCGTCACTTTTAGGATTTTTTTGAACCTCAGTCTTTAGTAATTCTAAAGCTTTATCCCAATTTTTTTGATCGATATAAAGTTTTGCACTTGTCAACTCAGTTGATGAACACTGAAAACCCAGGAATATCATCCCTAATAATAATATTCCAAAAACTAACAGGTTGGAATTTTTCATATTAACTCCATTCTTCTTATGGCTAATTAAAGTTGTTGTTTTTTTGATGAAATTTGTGCTCCAAAAATACAACTATTATTTATAAATCGCAGATAATTTATTGTTATGATAATACACTTTAAATTGATTTTGGGAGCTTAAAAAGGTAATTTTTGATTTGAAAAACGAGGTAATTTTTTGATAACTGAAGAGATTGTAAAATCCGTTCCCAAAGTTCTGCTGCACGATCATTTAGATGGGGGCTTACGACCACAAACAATAATTGATCTTGCTGGTGATATAAATTATAAGAAATTACCCACCCGCGATAAAGATGAACTGGCTGAATGGTTTCATATTGGTGCAAATAAAGGAAACCTTGTTGAGTTCCTAAAAGGCTTTGAACATACTACTGCTGTGCTGCAAACCAAAGATGGATTAGAGAGAGCTGCTTACGAAATGATGGAAGATATGAAAAGTGATGGGGTTGTTTATGTTGAAACCAGATTTGCACCTGTTTATCATGTAAATAAAAATATGTATCTGGAAGACACCGTTACTTCTGTACTGAAAGGATTGGAGAGAGGCCAAAACGATTTTGGGGTTGGCTATGGATTGATACTATGCGGTATGAGAAATATGAAAAATACTTTGGAGATTGCAGAACTCGCAGTCAACTTCCGAAGAGATGGTGTTGTAGGATTTGACCTTGCAGGTGAAGAAGGCGGCTACCCTCCTAAAAAACATCTCGATGCTTTTCACTTTATTCAACGCGCTAATTTTAATATTACAATTCACGCCGGTGAAGCGTTCGGGAAAGAATCAATCTGGCAGGCAATTCAATGGTGCGGTGCTCACAGAATCGGGCATGCAACAAGATTAATTGAAGATATAATATTAGACGAGAACGGTGAAGTTGTAAGCTTTGGTGACCTTGCACAGTACGTTTTGGATAAAAGAATTCCTCTTGAGATTTGCCTGCTTAGTAATGTACACACCGGCGCTGTTGATAAAATAGAAAATCATCCTTTTAGTATTTTGTTTAAAGAAAAATTCAGGGTAACCATAAATACAGATGACCGGCTGATGAGTGCCAATAATCTCACAAAGGAATTTTTAACTGCGGTAAAGTATTTTAATGTCAGCTTCGATGAGATTGAAAAAATTACCATAAATTCAATGAAGTCTTCATTTATTCCTTATAAAGAAAGACTTCGGTACATCTATGAAATTATTAAACCGGGTTATCAAAAGATCCGGGATCAATTAACTACTTCAAATTAAATCCGATATGAAAAAACTTTTTACTAATTATAATTTTGAATTCGATAAAAATGAAAGAAAGCTCATCACCACATTCTGCAAACAAGCACTCAAACAATTAGGTGATAGTAACAAACACTTTGGAGAAATAAAAGCATTCAACTCGATAATAGAGAAATTAAATACCGATGCAGAAACAGTAAAGCTAACCAAGGATGAAAAGATCAGACTCTCTAATAACTTAAAACAGAATATTGAGTATATAGAAAAGCAAATGAATAAAAGCTGGTTCCTTAAAAAATGGCTTATGAAATCACTGCACAGTCAGTATTCAAACTTATACCAAAATCATTTCAATGGATGAATAATGATCCAAAGGGATATAAAAAATATTAAAGCACCTACCGGAACAAAACTAAGATGCAAAGGATGGATACAAGAGGCAGCAATGCGAATGCTTATGAACAACCTCGACGCGGAAGTCGCCGAGAAACCTGAAGAACTTATCGTTTACGGTGGAAGCGGTAAAGCTGCACGCAACTGGCAAGCATTTGAAGCAATTATTAATTCCCTAGAACAACTGGAGAACGACGAAACACTTTTAGTTCAATCGGGCAAACCTGTTGGTATTTTTAAAACTCACACAAATGCAC
>Ga0326726_10004323_pt1 | contig 12974 bp, 12 predicted proteins | sample MHFenrmetagenome_2_FD_207603 | JGI IMG/M metagenome (GOLD analysis project Ga0326726, IMG submission 207603) | Lab enriched peat soil microbial communities from Michigan Hollow, Ithaca, NY, United States - MHF15MN | ecosystem: Environmental > Terrestrial > Soil > Wetlands > Peat | place: USA... | reverse complement strand
CTCCTGGCGGAAGGTCTCCGCGAGCTCCGCCACCATGCCCCTCATGGCACCCGCGCTCAGCACCTTGATCTCCGCGGCCTGGACGGACGACGCACAGGCCCAGGTGCCGAGCGCGGCAGCAAGAAGGCGGAGCCCTTTCGATCTCAGTCTCATCTCATTTTCCCGATGGTCAGCCGATGACGCGGCCGCCCATCACGCGGATCTCGTCGCCGGTGATATAGGCCGATGCGTCGGAGGCAAGGAACAGACACGCGTCGGCGATCTCCTCCGGGCGGCCCATACGGCCGAGCGGGATCTGCTTGAGCTGCTCCGGAGCGCCCGGCGGTGCCTGGCGAAACTCCGGGTACCACTCGGCGTAGCGACGCTCGGTGTCCATCGTGCCGGGTATCACCATGTTCGCGCGGATGCCGAAGGGGCCGAGCTCGGCGGCCAGCGCGCGCACGAAGCCGAGCAGGCCTGTCTTCGCCGCGGTCACCGCAGCGGTATTCGGCCGGCCGGTCAGGCTCGACTGCCCGCCGATGGCGATGATGCTGCCGCGCCTGCGCTCCTTCATGCCGGGCACGACGGCGCGCGCCAGATAGAAGGCCGAATGCAGATTGACGCCGATGACGCGATGCCAATCCTCGAGCGACGTCTCGGTGACGGCCGTGTGCGGCCGGATGGCCGCATTGCAGACGAGCACGTCGATGGCGCCCAGCTCGGCCAGCCCCTGCTTCACCATGGCCTCGACGGCCGCGGCATCCGCGATGTCGCCGAGCACGGGGACGGCGCGCACGCCGGCCTTGCGACACTCGCCGGCCACCGCTTCCAGCTCCTCGCGGTTGACGCGCGTGTTCAGCACGAGATCCGCACCCTCGGCGGCGAAGGCCAGCGCGATGGCGCGGCCGATATTGCGACTGGCGCCCGTGATGAACGCCGTCTTGCCCGTGAGCTTCATGCTCCCTCCCGTTCATGTGAAATCGAGCGAACAGTATGGCAGGCCCGCAAGGTTGTCAATTTCGCCCGGGCCGGGAGGACATCTTGACATAGCGGATGCCTGTTGCTATCGATTGCCGCCATGAAAACCCTCATCGAAGGCGGCTGGGTGGTGGCGTTCAACGGCAAGAGCCATGAAGTGCACGAGCGGGGGAGCGTCGTCTTCGAGGACGACCGCATCGTCCACGCCGGGGGGCCGTATGCGGGCCCGGTCGACGCCCGCCTGTCGGCCACGGGTAAACTAGTCTCGCCGGGGTTCATCAATACGCATGTCCACACCACCGGCAATGGCGGCGACTACCTGCTGCTCGACATGGCAAAGAACGACTACCGCACCTCTAACTACATGAGCTTTGCCGCGCCGCTCAAGGGCAAGATGACGCCGCCACCGCCCGAGGCGGTGGCGGCGCTCCGCACTTTCGTGTTCCTGCACGCGATCAAGCAGGGCACGACCACCATCATCGATGTGGGCGGCCAGCGCGGGGACTGGGAGGGGTACGTGCGGCTGGTCGACGAGCTTGGCGTGCGCGTGTACGGCAGCCCGCCCTTCCGCGATCGCAACACCTTCTGCGACGCGCAGGGCCGCCTCTACTACGACCACGACGCCAACCTCGGCACGCAGGGGCTGAAGGACGCGGTGGCCTTCATCCGCTCCTACGACGGCGCGGCAGGCGGACGCCTGCGCGGTATGCTCAATCCGTCGCAGGTCGAGACGTGCAGCGAGCCCCTGCTGCGCGCCTGCAAGGACGCCGCGCGCGAGCTGGACGTGCCCGTGCACACGCACGCGGGCGGCAACCTCGTCGAGTTCCAGCGGATCATGGACGAGTACCGCAAGACGCCCATCCAGTTCCTGGCCGACATCGGCTTCCTCGACGATCGCGCCCTCATCGGCCACGGCGTGTTCACCACCGCGCACCCGTGGAGCCACTATCCGTTCGGCGACGACGTGCGTGTGCTCGCCGAGCGGGGCGCCACCGTGGGGCACTGCCCGTACAAGTACGCCAAGATGGCCATGACGCTCAACTCGTTCCAGCGGTATCTGGACGCCGGGGTGAACGTGGCCATCGGCACCGACACCTTTCCCATGGACATGGTGGCCGAGCTCCGCTGGGCGTCCATCCTGGCCAAGGTGGCCGACGCGAACTATCAGGCGGGTCAGCACCGCGACGTCTTCAACGCCGCCACCCTGGCGAGCTGCAAGTTCCTGCGCCGCGATGATCTCGGCCGCCTCGCCCCGGGCGCCAAGGCCGACATCGTGCTGATCAATCTTGACCACCTCGGCGCGGGGGTCTATGCCGATCCCATCAAGTCGCTGGTGGACGCGGGCTGTGGCCGCGACGTAGACACGGTGATCGTGGACGGCAAGATCCTGGTGCAGGGAGGCCGGACCACGCGGATCGACGAGGACGAGGTTTACGCCAAAGCCCGGCAGGCGACCCAGAACTTCTGGAGCCACGTACCTACTTGGCGTTGGGACGGCGCAGGGGTCGACCGCATCATTCCGCCGGCGTTTCCCATACGAAGAAGCTCTTAGTGGGGTCATGGGCCATTCAGGCAAGGAGGGGATCATGAACGTCCGACTGCGCCCCGGCACGGCGGCGGACGCCAAGGAATGCGGACGAATACAGTATGAGGCGTTCAAGTCGATAGCCGAGCAACACAGCTTCCCACCCGACTTCCCTTCTGTAGAAGTCGCGACGGACCTCGTGACGATGCTCCTCTCCCATCCCCGCTTCTATTCGGTCGTAGGGGAAGTCGACGGGAGGATCGCGGGCTGCAACTTCCTGGATGAGCGGTCGACGATCGCCGGCGTTGGCCCGGTATCCGTCGACCCATCGGTGATGAACGCCACGATCGGGCGCCAGCTCATGCAGGCGGTCATGAATCGCGCCGCCGAACGCCGCCTTTCGAGTGTACGCCTGCTCCAGATCGCCTGGCACTACCGCTCGCTGGCGCTCTACGCGAAACTCGGCTTCGAGATCCGGGAGACGATCTCCGGACTTCAGGGACCACCTCTTCACCTCAAACTCCCTGGATATGAGGTTCGCCCGGCGCGGGAGGAGGATGTGCCGGCTTGCAATCAGCTCTGTTTCCGTGTTCACGGGCATGATCGGGCGGGGGAGCTCGCCGATGCCGTTCGCGACGGAACCGCAAACATCGTCGAACGTCTGGGCAGGATTACCGGCTACGCGACGGCGATCGGGTGGTTCCATCACGCCGTGGGCGAGACGAATGATGACCTGAAGGCCTTGATCGCAGCGGCGCCGTCCTTCCTCGGGCCGGGGCTCCTTTTGCCGTCTCGTAACGGCGAGTTGTTCCGCTGGTGCCTGGCCCACGACCTTCGCGTCGTGGCTCAGGCGACGCTCATGACCATCGGCCTGTATAACGAGCCTGCAGGTGCGTACTTGCCATCGATCCTCTACTGAGTCGTGTCAAGCAACTGGCCGAGCATCACGCTTGGGCGGACCCTGGGGCTCGCGATGCTCGCCCTCGGCCGCAGGGGGACCGTGTGAGGAACGAGGCGGAGCAAAGAGCGTGATCGCAGCGGTCAGTGGCAACGTAGCCCGGTTCCCGATCAGCTTCGATCGCTGGTACGGTGTGTTCTCGAGTTTCCTCGGTCTACCGCCTTCGACCGCCTATGTCGAGCTTGACGGAGCAGAGGTTGAGGTTCGGATGGGGTGGGCGTTCCGATCACGCTTTCCGCGATCGGCGGTTACCTCAACTTCAACTCTGGATATCAGGCCATTCAGCCGAGGCGTGCATGGCTTCGGTGGTCGCTGGCTAGTGAACGGATCTGGGCGGGGAATCCTGAGTATCCACTTGAATCCCGTTCAGCGTGCATACCTCATGGGCGTGCCAGTCCGATTGCGGGAACTGCTGGTCAGCGTCACCGAATGGCCCGCGCTGGCGGCAGCCCTCAGAGACTCGGCCTGACATGCATCCGGCGAGGCGCACGGAGGCCACTAGGAGTGTCGTATGCAAGAAGTCTATGTTTCGACAGATGTAGAGGCTGACGGGCCAATCCCTGGGCCCAACTCCATGCTCAGTTTTGGGTCCGCGGCATTCTCGGCCGATGGGAAGCTCATTTCCACCTTCAGCGCCAACCTGGAAGTCCTAGAGGGGGCTACAGGGGACCCTGAAACAATGGATTGGTGGTCAAAGAATCAAGATGCATGGGCCCAAACTCGGATTGATACGCAAAACCCCGTAGATGCAATGGCGCAATACTTGGCCTGGCTTAAGTCCCTGCCGGGTAAGCCCGTATTCGTTGGGTACCCCGTTGCGTATGACTTTATGTTCGTCTATTGGTATTTGATTCGTTTTACCGGGGAGAGCCCCTTCAGCCACTCGGCACTGGATATCAAGACTTTCGCGATGGCAGTTCTTAAACTTCCTTACAGAGAGTCCACCAAACGAAACATGCCAAAGCGATGGTTCCCGAAAGCTCCACACACGCATGTTGCACTCGATGATGCGATAGAGCAGGGTCAGCTTTTCTGCAACATTCTCACCGAGCATCTTCATGGGCCCGGCCCGTCGGTCTAACCTGCGCATGCACCAGACCCAACGGCAAGCGGCTGGTCTGGTGCAGATCGGCAGCTTGAGCCGGCCTTTGTGCATGAGGACGTTTGGGCTCGGGAGGTAACCATGACGGCAGACGATATCCTCATCTTTGGCGGCAGCGGCAGTCCGAAGCTCACGCTCAAGATCTGCGAGTACTTGCACGTGCGACCGGGAGCGAGAGAGGTGCTTCGCTTCTCGGAGGGCAATCTGTTCGTTCGCGTTCCAGGAAAACGTGCGTGGACGCCGCGTCTACCTCGTGCAGTCGACGGTCTTTCCTGCCAACGATCATTTCATGGAACTTCTCTTCTGGGTTGATGCGTTCAAGCGCGCGAGTGCAGAGTCGGTGACGGTCGTCATGCCCTATTTCAGCTATGCGAAGGGAGACAAGAAGGATGAACCCCGGGTTTCCATCCGGGCCAGGGTCTGCGCCGATGCGATCGAGGTGGCCGGTGCCGACCGTGTGGTGGCGCTTGACTTGCACGCCCCCCAGATCCAGGGCTTCTTTCGGATCCCAGTGGATGCCCTCTACGCCCTGCCCGTCCTGTGTGAAGCGATTGTTCGCAAACAGCTGCCCGATCTCGTCGTGGTTTCTCCGGACACGGGCTTCGCAAAGCAGGCCCGTAAGTATGCCTCGTTCCTCGGCACCTCCATCGCCATCGCCGACAAGCAACGCAAGGCACACGATGAGCGCGCTGAGGCCCTCGAGATCATCGGGGAGGTGCAGGGGAAGACAGCTTTGATCGTCGATGACTTCACGATCTCTGCCGCTACGCTTGCTGACGCCGCGGAGAAACTCGTACAGCGAGGAGCAAAGGCGGTGTATGCCGCGGTGTCTCACGGAGTCTTCAGCGAGGGTTCGATGGAACGACTTGACCGGAGCCCGATCCACCGTCTCCTGGTGACGGATTCGATCGAAACCCAACCGGTGGCGTTATCCCAGAAAGTCGAGGTTGTGTCAGTGGCACCGCTCTTTGGGGAGGCGATTCGTCGTATCCATAACAGGGAAAGCATCAGCGACTTGTTCCCGGCGTAGAGCCATGCGGTTCACCGGACGGGCGGTTCCGGCTTCCGTACGTCCTCGTGCGGGAATCGCTCCCGAGTGTCGGAACGGGGCCGTGCCCGCCTTGTTTGACCCCAGGAAAGTGAGCTGACATGACTTGTCTCGTATCGCATCGCCGAACAATGCGTTGCGGCGGGCCGACGGCTCACGATGCTCGCCCTCGGGCCGCTGAGCCCGGGCGTTAGGCCGCCTTCCCGTGTCAACGCCATGAAACCGTTCCTCAAGGTCGCCGTGGTCGCCGGCGGGTACATTGCGGCCTTCCTCATGGCATCTGCGGTTGTTGCCATCCGCATAGCGAACACGAGCGGTCCGGACGCTCAGGCGTCAAGCGGCATGTACGCAGCCGGGGATGCGATGCTTTTGGTCGCCGTATTCGGTGTGTCTGCTCTCGTGCCAACGGGCGCCGCGCTCTTCTTCCTCAGACCCTACCGTCGCTTCTGGACAGTGCTCTCGGCAATGGGTCTCGCGGTGGCGGTCACGGGTGTTACGGCAGCGATCCTCTTCGCCGTCGGTAGGCATGCGACGGCTTCGCCCCTCGCGATATGGGCCGGGCTCTCTGTGCTCAGGATCCTCGTTGCGCCACTCCTCGCACTCGCCTTTCTCGTGTGCACGATCTTCTCGCCGCACCGCTCCCCTCGGTTCGCGTTTCTTGCGGCAACCGTGATGGAGGCGGCGGTGAGCGCGTATGGAGGGGCCGTCTGGTTCGTCCCGCTGTACTTCCATAGGCCATAGCTGTCCCTTGCATGAGCTGCGTCTACCCGCGTTACTCTATCCGTATGGTTCCGGTGCGATCGGCCACCCGCTCGATCCCGTGAGATGGGCGGAGGAACGGCAGTATCTCCGCAATGACACCCGTGAGACTCTCGCCGCATTTCAACGGCGCCGGACTGAGGTGCTGATGGTATGGAGAAGCGAGGAGGATCCATGACCAGCCCATCGGCAATCTCGCTCCGTGATGCCGCAACCCTGTTCGTCGTCCAGGATGTACTCCGAAGCGTCGAGCATTACCGTGACGTGCTCGGATTTCGCGTCGAGTTCACGTATGGAGAGCCGGCGTTCTACGCGGGGGTCGAACGGGACAACGTGGCGATTCACCTCCAGGCGGCGAGTGAGACGAAGCGGAAGCCCGGTCAGGGTGCGCTCAACGTGTTCGTGACCGGCGTGGACGCCCTGTATCAAGAGCTGAAAGCGAGAGGTGCCGGAACGACGGAAGAACCGGCGGATCGGCCGTATGGTATGCGGGACTTCGACATCAGGGATCTTGACGGCAACCAGCTCTGCTTTGGGGAGCCGACGAGCAGCTGACGCTCAGACCGTCCCTAGCGCGGCGTGTCCCCCGCCAGCGTCACGCGGTGCATGATCCGCCGAAAGCCCGCGTAGTCGTTCACCGCGTTGTGCTGCACGCAGCGGTTGTCCCAGAAGGCCAGGGAGCCGGGCTGCCACTGGAAGCGGCAGGTGAATTCGATCTTCACCTGGTGGTGCCAGAGATACTCGAGGAGCGGGCGGCTCTCCTCCTCCGTCCAGCCCTTGAAATGCGACGTGTGGCCGATATTCAGGTAGAGGGCCTTGCGGCCCGTCTCCGGATGCGTGCGCACCACTGGATGCTCGCCCATCAGCACCTTCATCTCCACGCCGGCGCTCTTCAGGCGCTCCTCGCGCGTCTTCGAGGCATCGGCCTTGGTCGAGGTGTTGACGCCGGTGAGGCCGTCGAGCGTTTTCCGGAGGCCCTCTGACAGCGTCTCGTACGCGGCGTACTGGTTGGCGAAGATGGTGTCGCCGCCGTAAGGCGGGATCTCCACCGCGTAGAGCATGCTGGCCATGGGCGGCTGCGTCAGATAGGTCGTGTCCGAATGCCAGACTCCGCCGAAATTGATGCGCTCGTTTTCGAGCTTCACCACGGGCGTGATCATCGGAGCCTCGGGCAGGCCCTTGAGCTGTGGGTATTCCATCGGCTCGCCGAAGCGCTTGGCGAAAGCGAGCTGCTCCTGCGGCGTGAGCTTCTGGTCGCGGAAGAAGACGACGAGATGATCCAGAAAAGCCTGGCGGATCTCGGCGATGACCTCGTCGCCGAGCGGCGCGGAGAGATTCACGCCGCGGATCTCGGCGCCGAGCGATCCGGCCACCGGCTGTGTTTCGATGTGGCGATACGTCCGTCCGGGCATCGTGTCTCCTTATGACGGCTACAGCGAGTTGAAATGCTCCGCCATGCGGCGCCGCATCGCCTCGTCAGGCAGCGGACCGGTGGCGGCAGCGAGATTGTCGGCGACGTGCTTGGCGTTGCGCGTGCCCGGGATAACGCAGGTGACGGCGGGCTGGGCGAGTATCCACTTGAGAAAGAACTGTGCCCAGCTCGCGCAGCCGGCCGCCTTCGCCCACTCTGGGATGGACTGGCCCTTCACTCGCGAGAACATGGCGCCCTCGGCGAACGGGCGGTTGACGATCACCGCGGTGCCGCTGTCGGCGGCCACCCGGAGAAGCCGCCGGTCGGCCTCCGGCTCGGCGAGGGAGTAGTTCACCTGCACGGTGTCCATGTCCCCCCGCGCGATGATCTTCTCCAGATCGGCATGCGCCCCCGCGTGGTAGTGCGTCACGCCGAGGTAGCGGATGCGGCCGGCGGCCTTCCACTCGCGCAGCGTGGCGAGCTGCGTCTGCACGTCGGAGAGATTGTGCACCTGGATCAGGTCGAGGCGCTGGACGCGGAGCTTCCGCATCGAGTCGTCCATCTGCCGGATGCCTGCCTGCTTGCCGGTGGTCCACACCTTGGTGGCGACGAAGAGCTTCGACTGCACGCCGAGCTCGGCCGCGAGCTGGCCCGTCACGGCCTCGGCCGATCCGTACATGGGCGAGCTGTCGATGACGCGGGCACCCATCTCGACGAGAACCTTGAGCGCTTCCTTGGCCTCGGCCATGCCGCGCGCGTCGCCGCCAACATCGAAGGCCTGCCAGGTCCCGAGACCGACGGCGGGCAGCGGCTCACCCGATTTCGGGATGCGCCGCTCGAGCAGGCCGCTCGCGCTGGAGCCCTTCGGCATCAGCATTCCTCCCAGGACGGCGGCGGCGCTCGTGAGGAATGTGCGCCGGGTTGACCGGCTGCTCTTCGCGCTCGCCATCGCGACGATCGTGCCAGAGAGCCATGGGCAGGTCAAACGCCGAGGCGGAGCTTGCCGCGGCGTCTGAGCGTGAGGTAGCAGGGAACGACGAGGAAGCACAGCGCTCCCGCTACTTTCCACGCGAACGGAATGCCCCAAAGGTCGGTGACGTAGCCGCCGAGCAAGAGCCCAATGGCGCCGCCGGCCGTGGCCATCATGCCCCGGAACGACAGCATGGTCGCGCGCGCCTCCGGGGCCACCTCTTCGTTGAACCAGGCCAGCGCCAGCGGCTCCCGCGCGCCCTGGAAGGCGTTCATAAGAAAGAGGAGCACCAGCGCCTGATTTGGCCTGGCCGCGAGAAAGCCCGCCCCGAGGAGCGTGAGCCCGGTGGCGATGGTGAGGCCGCTCAGCAGGCGCGGGCGCGCCGAGGTGAGCGTCAGTATCCGCGCCGCCGCCTCGGCGCCGAGCATCTTCCCAAGACCCAGCACGCAGAACACCCAGCCGACCACCCACACGCCGGCGCCGTAGCCGTCCTTGAAGAGCAGGGGCCACTGGAGCCAGTAGGGTGCCATGACACCCAGGGTGATGGCCTCGGCGAGGCTCAGCAGCCGAATGGATCGAATGCCGAAGCCCTGCCGAAGGCCCGAGCCGATCTGAGCGCGCACCGCCGCGCGGATCGCGCGGTGACCTTGTCCGGTCGCATCGCGCGGCCGCTCGTGGAGCAGCGTGCCGGCGAGGGCGCTCAGGAGGAAGCCGGCCGCGCCGAGCAGCCAGGGCCACGCGATGTCCACGCTGCCCACGAACGAACCGATCAGCGCAGTGGCCATGAAGCCGAGGCTGGAGAGCTGGGAGATGCGCGAGAAGAGGCCGTGCTTGGTGCCCTCGAAACCGACCTCGTCCAGGGCGTCGACACCCCACGCGTCGATAGCGCCATTGCAGAAGGTAGTGCCGATCGCGTCGATGGCCTCCGCGAGGAGGAAGAGCACATAGGTGTGCGAGAGGAAGTAGAGACCGAAGGCGAGGCAGCGGAGCCCGCAGCCCACGATGAAGCTCCGGCGCCGCCCCAGCGCATCGGCGAAGGCGCCCGTGGGCACGTCGAAGAGGAAGGCAACGGCGAAGTACACGGCGAGCACGCTGTTGATCTCGAACTGGTTGAGACCGCGCGCGCGCAGGAAAAGCGGATACACACCGCCGAGGAACCCGCCGGCCAGCGAGTAGGCGAGCCAGACACCGTAGTAGCGACGAACAATGCTGGTGGTAGAGAGCTGCGTCGCAGGTCCGTCCATGGCCTTGCGATCCTCAGCCACGCCCCGGCCATCCGTCAAGCGGCGGCGATCGCCCGCGAAGTCCCGACTTGGGCTAGGCTGGGGACCCCATGGATCCCGTATATGACTAGGCTCGGCGCCAATGCGCATCGCCAATCGCTGCGGCACCACCTCGCCCAGCTGCAGGCGGCGGATGCGCTGCACATCGTCCGCGAAACGGTGGATCTCGAATTCGAGCTCGCCGCTTACTTGTGCCTCCTGCCCTCCGATCGCGCGGTGCTGTTTGATGCGGTGCGCGGACATTCCACCAAGGTGGTGGCGAGCCTGCTCACGTCGCGCGAGCGGATTGCGTCCAGCCTTGGCGTGGCCCCGACGGGGCTCCAGCGGAAGATCGTCGACGCCATCGCCGCGCCGATCGCGCCGCGGCTGGTCACGGACGCGCCCGTCCAAGAGATCACGCTCAAGGCGCCCGACCTTGTCCGGTTGCCGGTTCCCACGTTTTTCGCGGGGGAGGCCGGTCCGTACATCACCGCGGGAGTCATCGTCGCGAAGGATCCGGTGACCGGGCGCGGGAACATGTCGATCGCCCGGCTCAAGCCGCTGGGAGGCAGCCGGTCTTTTATCGGCATCGCGCCGAATCACCATCTCGCCGTCCTGCTCCGTCGCGCCGAGGAGCGCGGGGAGACGCTGCCCATCGCCGTGACGCTCGGCCACCATCCGGCCGTACTGCTCGCGGCGGTGCTCTATCTGGGACTCGGGGACGACGAGCTCCACGTCGCCGGTGCCCTGCTCGGCGAGCCGATCGAGGTCGTGCGCTGCCGCGGCGTCGACCTCGCGGTGCCGGCCCATTGCGAGATTGTCCTGGAAGGGCATATCGATGCCGGGAATACGGTGGAGGAGGGCGCCGTCTCGGAGTTCCACGGCATGTACGAACGCTACGGTGTCGGGCAGGTGGCCACCTTCGACCTGCTCACGCAGCGGCGCGACGCCATGTTCCAGGTCATCCAGCCCGGCTATCACGCGGAGCATGTCTGGATCGGCGGCGTTGCCATCGCGGCCGGGCTGGCGCGGCGGATCGCGCAGAGCGTGCCCTCCGTCGGCGAGGTGGCCGTCACGCCGGGTGGCGCGGGCCGGCTGCACGCCGTGGTCTGCCTGAATAACCCCCGCCCGGGCGACGCCAAGCGCGCGATGTTCGCCGTGTGGGCCGCCGTGAGCCTGATCAAGCAGGTCACGGTAGTGGACGTCGACGTGGACCCGTGGGATCCCGTCCGCGTCGAGTGGGCGCTCGCCACGCGCATGCGGGCCGAGCGCGATCTCCTCGTTGTGCCCGACGTGCGGGCGGACCGGGCCGAGCCCCTCGAGCGCGGCGGGCTGGTGGGCAAGCTCGGCATCGACGCGACACGAAAAGCCGGGGATCGCGCCGATTGGACCGAGGCACTGCCGCCGCCGGATGTCATGGAGCGCGTGCGCCGCCGCCTCGACGAGCGGCGATGATCGTCAACGCCGTGTCGGACGGCGCGAGGATTGCGGTCTCCGCGCCGCTCGGCTATCCTTCTCCACCATGACAACTCCCGTGAAGTGGCCCAACGGCGCCCGCTGCGCCATCATGATGACGTTCGACCTCGATGGTGAGTCCCCGTGGATCCAGCGCGACCCGGCCCTCGCCGACCGGTACCTGCACATGTCGATGGGCTCCTACGGGCCCAAGACGGGCATGCCGCGCATTCTCGACGTGCTGGACCGCTACGACATCAAGACCTGCATCTTCATTCCGGGCTGGATCGTCGAGCGCTACCCCGCCCTCTGCGAGGAGGTCGTGAAGCGCGGCCACGAGGTGGGCCAGCACGGCTATCTCCACGAGCGGCCCTCGTCCCTCAAGAGTCGCGAGGAGGAAGAGGAGCTGCTCGTGAAGAGCCTCGACATCTTCAAGAAGATCCTGGGCGTCACGCCGCTCGGCTCGCGGTCGCCGTCCGCGGATCCGAGCAAGCACACCATGGAGCTCCTGAAGAAGCACGGCTTCGTCTATCACAGCAATGCCCTCGACACCGACCTGCCGTACCTCATTGACACGCCGCTCGGGCCCCTCGTGGAATTCCCCACCGCCTGGTGCAACAACGACGCGCCCTTCTTCCTCTTCAGCTCCAATCCGCCGGTGGGCAATGGAATCTGGAGCCAGCAGGACGTGTGGGAGATCTGGTCCGAGGAGTTCGAAGGCATGTACGAGGAGGGCGGCTTCTACAACTGGCTGGGGCATCCCCAGGTCGTCGGTCGGCCCTCGCGCATGCGCATGGTCGAGCGGCTCATCCAGCGCATGCTCGGCAAGAAGGACATCTGGTGGCCGAAGCCCATCGATCTCGCGAAGTTCTGGCTCGAGAAGAGCCAGGCCGGCGCGGCGCGGTAATGGGCGAAGGGCGGCTCGAGGGTCGCGTGGCCCTCGTCACGGGGGCGAGCCGCGGCTTCGGACGTGCCATCGCGCTGGCCTACGCCAAGGAAGGCGCGCGCGTCGCGGTGAACTACTTCTCGAGCCCGCGCGAGGCCGATGAGGTGGTCGGCCAGGCGCAGGGGATGGGCGCCGAGGCATTCGCCATCCGCGGCGACGTGGCGCAGGATGCCGATGCGCGCGCGCTGATCACGGGGACGGTCGACCGCTTCGGCCAGCTGGACATCCTGGTCAATAACGCGGGCATCATGGTGCGCGGCCCGCTTCTGGAAGTGCCGGCGGACGGCTACCGGCGCATGCTCGACATCAACGTGACGGGCACCATCCAGTGCGCGCGTCACGCCCTGCCCGTGATGATCCCGCGACGCTACGGCCGCATCATCAACCTGTCGACGCAGCTCGCCCAGCGGGCGGTGGGTGGCGGCGGCTTCGCGGCCTACGCCGCGACCAAGGGCGCCGTCGAGTCGCTCACGCGTGCGCTCGCCTCCGAGGTCGGCTGCCACGGCATCACCGTGAATGCCATCGCGCCGGGCGGCATCGAGACCGACATGAGCAAAGACGTGATGACGCCCGAGTACAAG
>Ga0326726_10004322_pt1 | contig 12975 bp, 12 predicted proteins | sample MHFenrmetagenome_2_FD_207603 | JGI IMG/M metagenome (GOLD analysis project Ga0326726, IMG submission 207603) | Lab enriched peat soil microbial communities from Michigan Hollow, Ithaca, NY, United States - MHF15MN | ecosystem: Environmental > Terrestrial > Soil > Wetlands > Peat | place: USA... | reverse complement strand
ATTTGCGTTCGGTCCAGGTGAGCAGCAGAGCACCGAGCAGCGCGGCGGCCAGCGCGGAGATCTGCACGGCGATGCCCTCGGCCTCCCAGCCGAGGAAATCGGCCAGCAGCACTCCGACACCGGCGATCTGTGCAATGGCGATGTCGATGAAGACGATGCCTCTGGCCAGCACTTGTTTGCCCAGCGGCACGTGGGTCGCTGCCACCAGAAGCCCCGCAACCAATGCGGGTAACAGCACGCTCCAGCCGATCGCGCTCATGCTGGCTTCTTCGCTTTAAGCAGCCGGGCAATAGTGTCATCGAACAGTGAGAAGAGATCCTTCGCCTCCGGCGTGCCGCCCACTGTGTACGGCAACATGACGCCAGGTATCTTGGTGCGATCGCTCAGCCATTCGACTGCTTTCGGATCCTGATAGGCGTTGCGCGTGATGGCGTCGGCGGGCTGCTCCTTGAGCTTGACCAACAGTTCGGTGAGATGCCCGGCGCTGGGCGGAATCCCCGGCTTGGGCTCGATGTTCATCTCCTCTACGAGACCCAGCCAGTGAATGAGATAGGCCTGATCCTTGTGATAGGGAACGAGCTTCATGCCTTTCAGCGGCGCGGCGCGCGCTTCCCACTCGGAGATGGCTTTGCTCCAGCGCGCATCGAACTCCTTGGTGCGCTGCTGGTAGTAAGCACTGTTCGCGCTGTCCACTTTAGCCAGCCGCTCGCCGAGCGCCTGCGACACGCGCAAGATGTTGCGCGGGTCGAGATGAATGTGCGGATTGCCGAAGGGGTGTATGTCGCCCTGCGCGCGGTCGACGGCGCTCGGGACCTCGAGGCGGGCGACGAACTCCGATGCCATGAAGCTGCCGGGCTGACCGCTTTGCACTTTCTGATTTCCGGACGTTTGCAGCAACACCGGCAGCCAGCCGACCTCGAGGTCGGCCCCACTGCAGACCAGCAGATCGGCCGAGCGCATGCGCGCGATCAAGCTGGGACGCGCTTCGATGCGATGCGGGTCCTGCAATGCGGTGGTGGCCTGATAAACCGAAACTTTGTCGCCGCCGATTTCCTTGGTGAGCGCGGCCCACTCGGGTTCGCAGGCGAACACGTTGATCGCGGCATGAGCCTGAGCGGTGATGAGCGCTGCTGCAAGCGCCATCGACAAGCTGAATGCGATTTTCATTGGTGTCGTCTCCACTAGAATTTGTGCGCGCCGTGCGTGCCGAGGCTGTACACGTACTGCATGAACACTTGATTGTCGACGAGGCCGATCTGGGATCGGTCCTGGTTGAATTGCAGCCGGATGCGGCTGAACTCGGATGGACTCCAGTCGATCATGGCCGAGTAGCGCCACGGGGTGAACTCCGGTCGCGTGACGCCGCCGGCGGTAGCGACCGGCCCGGCTTGCCACGTGCCCTCGGCGAGCTGATCGTAGCGCAGGCCGACGCGCCATTCGGGATGGAACTGATAGACGCCTTGCACGTACCAGCCCGATTCATGCAGCTTGAAAGCCTCCGCCGCCTCTGGCACGCCGGCTGAGTTTTCGTTGAACAGCAGCGTGCCATCGCGACGGGTCGTGAACCACTCGGCGATGAGCTTGAAGTTCTGATACTTGGTGTTGCCGTCCGGCGCCCACTTGTAGACGAAGTCGACTCCGTAGAGCCGCGTGTCGCCGACGTACGGACTGTGGGTGCCGGTGCGATCGTCGATATCGACGATCGATGTACCGCTGCCGTTGGTCGATGTGCGCAGCGTAGAAACCCCGAATCGGTAGCTACCTCCCGTGCCGATGTCATCGCCGATATGCGCGAAGAGCGTGGACGAACCGATGCCGTTCTTGTCGGTGTTGCTACCGGGCGGGTTGGCGCCGCGTCCCAGCTCTCCGCCCAGCTCGACGTACACCGGCAGCGGCGCGACCCAGACCAGTTGCACGCCGTCGTCGGAATAGTTGTTACCCAGGAAAGCGCGCTGCACGAGAGACGTATCCTCGAAATCCCAGGCATGTGCGTGCACCGAGTTGTTGTAGCCGATGCCCGAGAAGAAGCGTCCGGCCTTGAACGTGAACCCGTGTCCCAGGCTGGTCGTCTGCGCGAACGCTTCCTCCACATCCACGGTGTTGTTGTCCGGTCCGACCGCGAAAGTCGCCTGACCATAGAACAAATGATCGACGTTCGCGCTCATCGTCACCTCCGTCTCGCCGATCGAGAAGCCGCGCGGCCCGAGCGCTTCCGACTCATTGGAGTTGGACAGGAAGCCGGTCATCGTGCGCTTGGTCGGATCCTGACTGTAATTGGCATATTGACCCATGAGGATCAGTGAGATCGCGGGGTTGAAAGCATTCTGTGAACCCGCTGATGCCGCAGCGGCAGGGGGCGCGCTTGCGGCTGCTGCCTGCGCTGCTGCGGCTGCCTGTTGCGCGCCCTGTGCCTCCTCTGCTGCCGCCTTCTGCGCCGCAGCCGCGTCTTCAGCGGCTTTCAGGCGCTTCTCCAGAGCCTGAATGCGGCTCTCATAGGCGTCTTTCAGAGCCCGGATCTGGTTGCGAATCTCTTCGAGCTCGTTGTTGCTCTGAGCCTGCGCGGCCGTGCATAGCGCACAGGCAAGCGCAATGGCGCATACCCGCATGGCTTGTTGGAACATGTCAGCCTCTCCGATGAGTTGGATCGATACACGTGCACCGTCTGAAAGACGGATGCAGCTAAGGCCAGATGCTCAGAGAAAGGCGGGAGGTGCTCGCGAGAAAAACGGACGAACGGGACGTGGCAGGTAAACGGTTTGCGGCGCAGTCGCGGCATGCGCCCCAGGGTTGCCGAGCCAGCCCTGGGCAAGACACGCATCGAGCAGAGCGGCACCGAGATGGGCACCCTGTACGCACTTGTCGCAAGCCTTGCCGTGCGGAAGCTGCTGGTCCTGGGATCCTGGGACGTTGCCCAGGTGGGTGGCCGCATGCGAAAACGCCGCCTGCTGGCTGAACAGCAGGAACAACGCTAACAGCAGATGCGTCAGGGCTCGGCGAGCTTGCATGGGCGGTGTTATACGAAAAGCCGGCTTGGCGCGCGGTCTCCTCCTGGTGCCAAAGTCTAGCCCAGATGCGCAGGAAGTCAAATTCAAACCTTCAGTCCTCCCGCAATATGGCCGAAAACCGGTGCAGTGCGTGCATTAGCGAGCGAGAATACGCGCTGTCGTTTTCACCTCGGAAGGAGCAAGGCATGGGTATCGAGCGAAGACGCGCGCGCTGCGATGTCGGGCACCGCCGCGGTTTTCTCGTTGCGTCTGCGGCGCTTGGCGCGGCGTTGCTCTTGCCGGCCGGTGCGTCGGCGGGGCAGGTGAGGGTGCTGCAGGGTGGCGTGCGGGTCAACGGCAAGAAGGCATCGAAAACGACCGTGGTCCGGCCCGGCGACACGGTGGAAACCGCGAAAGGCGCGCGCGTGGTCTTCGTCGTTGGCGAAGATGCTTTCCTGTTGCGCGGCGAATCCAAGCTCATACTCGAGCATACCTCGGGAACCAGTCCGGTGCTGGTGACGGGCCTGCGCTTGCTTAGCGGCAGCCTGCTGGCGGCGTTCGCGCCCGGCCCGCGCCGGATCGAAACGCCCATCGCGACCGCGGGGATCCGCGGCACAGCGGTGTATATCGAGGCATCCGCCCAACAGACGTACTTCTGCACCTGTTATGGCGTCGTGGAACTGCGCGATCGCGCCGGCGGGGAAAAGAAGACGGTCATCTCCGGCTATCACTCGGCCAACATGATCTTCGCCAATCCCGCCGAGCACGGCAAGATAGTCGAGGCCGAGTTCAAGGACCACACCGACGAGGAGCTGATCATGCTCGAGCGTCTGGTGGGACGGACCTCGCCGATCCTACAGAGGAATCAGAAGCTCAAGGAAGGTTCGCAGCCCGATGCGCCCGAGTCCCGTGCGGCGCCCGAACCAAAAGCGGCTGAGGAGAAAAAGCCGGCCCCCGATCAACCCGCGTCGGACAGCAGCAAACGGAGTGCGCAACCAGCGCAGACAGAGGCTGCCCCCAAGGATCTCCCGCAAGGGACACCAGCCGGGAGCACCAACGCCGCAGCGAAGCCTTCGAGCAAGAAGACGCCCTCACAGAAACCAGGCAAAGCCAACGCGAAGCCGACGCCCGAAGCGGCGCCGCCACAACCAGCGCCGGTGCCCGAGAAATCCGACATGCCCGGGCTTGGCCCCGCACCTACGCCGCCTGCGGCGCCCCAGCCACCGCCTCAGGAATATCGTCTGCCGCCCCCGCGGTTGGACCAGTAACGCGCATTCCGCAAGACGCGCAGCCGAGCCCGACCTCAGAACTCATCGAGCGCGGCGTCGCGCGTGAGGTGGGAGATATCGCCCCAGCGCTGTACCGACCAGCGCTGGTCTTCACACAAGATGAAATTCAGGCTCGCGTTGTAAATCGGGAAATCGCGCGGGCGCGCGAGCGCGATGCCGGCGGCAAACCGATGCAGCGCGTCGAGCACACCGCCATGCGTTACCACCACGACCCGCTCGCCTGGGTGCCGCAGAGCGAGGTCGGTGAAGATCCTGCCGACGCGATCGAATAGTTGACGCACGCTCTCGCCCCCGGGAACGACGTGATCGGGATCGCGCAATTTGAAGCGCGCATACTCCTGCGGATATTGCTGCTCGCACTGCGCTCCGGTGAGGCCCTGAAACACTCCCAGATGACGCTCGCGCAGCCGGGGCTCGGGCATCACTTCATGCGCCGTCCGATCCGCGATCGGCTGGACTGTCTGCAGCGCGCGTCCGAGGTCGCTGCTGTACAGCGCGGAGAAGGGTTCATGTGAGAGCCGTTCTGCAACCAGAAGCGCTTGCGCCAGGCCTTCCTCGTTGAGGGGGCTGTCGAGATGACCTTGAATGCGCGACTGCGCGTTCCATGCGGTTTCACCGTGGCGGATGACGATAAATTCAGTCTTACTCATGTTGCGATCAGCAATCCTTTGAGATATTCGCCTTCGGGAAAAGCCAGCGCCACCGGATGATCCGGCGCGGCACCCAGGTGCCGCAGAATGCGCGCGTCCACGCCGGCGTCGAGCGCTGCGCCGGCGACGATCTTCTGAAACAAGTCTGGCGAGATGCCGCCCGAGCACGAGAACGTAAGCAGGATGCCCCCCGGGCGCAGCAGCTTGAAGGCATAGAGATTGATGTCTTTGTACCCGCGTGCTGCGCGTTCCGCGAGTGCGGCGGTCGGCGCAAACTTCGGCGGGTCGAGCACAACGAGATCGAACTGCCTGCCCTGGTCGCGCAGTTTGCGCAGGGCCTGAAACACATCGGCTTCCAGGAACTGCGCCGGCGGCAGCCCATTGCGCTCGACGTGTGCCTGCGCTGCGCGCAAGCTCTCCGCGGAACTGTCCAACGCGAGCACGGAGGCGGCGCCGCCGGCCAGCAACGAAACCGTGAAGCCCCCGCTGTAGCAAAAGCAATCGAGCGCCTCGCGCCCCGCTGCGAGCGAGCGGGCAAGCAGTCGATTGTCGCGCTGATCCAGATAGAACCCGGTTTTGTGACCGTGTTGCGGGTCGGCGGTGAAGTGCAACCCGTTTTCCTCGAACTCCACAGCGCTCATGGTGCCGTGACGCAAGCCGATCGCCGGCGCGAGCCCTTCCAGCGTCAGCACGTCCGCATCCGATCGCTCAAATATCGCGTGTTCGGGCAGCAGCGAGGACAACTGCTCGATGAGCGTGTCGCGCCAGTAGTACGCACCCGCGCTGGATAATTGCAGGACCAGCGTGCGCGCGTATCGATCGACGACGATGCCGGGTAGGCCGTCCGACTCGGCCTGCACCAGTCGAACCGCGTGTCTCGGTCCGGCTGCGCACAGACGGGTGCGCATCGCAACGGCATCGCTCAGGCGCTGCCGAAAGAAATCCGCCCCAATGTGCTGCCGCTCGGCAAAGTCCCATACGCGGGCCAATATGCGCGATTGCGCACTGTACGCCGCCCAGCCGAGAAACTGTCCTTCATGCGAGCGCACCTCGACGGTAGCGCCGCTTTCCGGCGTACCCTGGACCCGCTCCACGGCACCGGAGAAGACCCACGGATGCCGGCGCAGGAGCGAGCGCTCTTTCCCGGGTTTGAGAATCAGCTTCGCCATCGACAATGCACCTGATGCGAAATGCTCACCAAGGTGGGCGCTGCGACTTACTTCTTCCTTTTCTTGGCACGCGGATGCGCGGCATCGTAGGCCTTCGCCAGATACTGATAGTCCAGGTGTGTGTAGATCTGCGTGGTCGAGATGCTGGCATGTCCCAGCATCTCCTGCACCGCGCGCAGATCGCCGCTCGATTGCAGCACGTGCGATGCGAACGAGTGGCGCAGCATGTGCGGATGGACGCGCTGTGTCAGTCCCTGACGTGCGCCCCAGCTGGCAACCCGTCTTTGCACGGTGCGTGCGCTCACGGCCCGCCCGCGATGATCGACGAACACGGCGGTCTCTCCTGCGGGTGCGAGCTTTGATCGCACGCCGAGCCAGGCTTGCAGTGCATCGCGCGCGAAGGCACCGACGGGAACCACGCGCGCCTTGTTGCCTTTGCCCAGCACACGTACCGTGCCGTCCGAGAAATTCACGTCACTCACGGCAAGCCGCGTGAGCTCGGAGAGGCGCAGGCCAGAAGAGTAGAACAGCTCGAGCATCGCCCGATCGCGCACGGTGAGCTTTTCGTCGCCGGACAGCGCAACCAGTTGCGCAGCCTCGTCCGGGGACAAGGCCTTGGGTAGTGGCTTGCGCGACTTGGGGGCGCGAATGCCCTGAAATGGATTGGAGGTGAAGTGATGGTCGCGTGCCAGATAGCGGTAGAACGTGCGCCACGCCGACAGCATCCGCGCCACCGAGCGGCCCTGCAGTCCGCGCCCGTGCACGATTGCGACGAAGCGGCGTGCCTGATGCACATCGAGATTGCTGAGCGGTGTGCTGCCCGCCAGCCCGAACAGCGTGCCGATATCGCGTGCGTAGTTGTCGGCGGTATGCGCGCTCAGCCTGCGCTCGTGGCGCAGGTGCGACAAGAAGCCTTCCAGGTAAACGTCATTGCTCAACTCAAACCTCGCAATAGCGGGAGAGCGCCATGCTGACCACTTCCGAGAGACGGGCGAGATAGAGCGTGCCCTTGTCGCGTGCGAAACGGTCCGCATCTTCGCTCGCCAGAACCAGCAGGCCGAACGTCTTCTCGGCGCGAAGCGGCAGGTAAGCGAGCGAGCCGACATCGTCCGCCATCGCCGACAGCCACTCTGTGCTTTCGAACATCGGTTCTGCGCTGAAGTAGGCCTCGGCCAGGCTCTCCGCAAAAATGCGTGCCTCCGGGCTCACTTCGGCGAACTCGCTGCGCTCCATGTCCAACGTATTGGGCCACGCGCGCACGGTTACCGCGCTGATTGCGAATTCGCGCTGCAAAGTAGCGTACAGGGCATCGAGCAACGACGCGATGTCGCGCGCTTTGAGCAGCGCGAGCGTGACGCGATGCAGACGCTCGCTGATGCTGTCGTTCTCCTCCCCGAACTGCACCAGCTCACGGAGCTTGCCTTCCAGCACCTTGCTTTTCTCGCGCAACGTCAGCATCTGCCGCTCCGCCAGCGGGATGGCGCGCCCGCCGTGCGGATGCGCAATATAGATCGAGCCGAGCAGATCGGCGTACTCCTCGAAAAACTCGGGATGACTCTTCAAGTAGCGCGCGACTTCTTCTGAGTTCATGTTTGCCTACAGCTCCAGTTCGCCTTCGAAAACCGTCTGTGCTGGCCCGGTCATGAGCACCGAGCGCGATGGCCCCTCCCATGTGATGATGAGATTCCCGCCGCGGGTCTGCACAGTCACTGGAGAGATCAGCAGACCGCGGGAGATGCCGGCCACGACAGCGGCGCAGGCGCCGGTACCACAGGCCAGCGTTTCACCGGCGCCGCGCTCGTAAACCCGCAGACGGATCCGGTGGGAATCGAGGATCTGCATGTAGCCGGCGTTGACGCGCTGTGGAAAGCGCGCATGGTGTTCGATCATCGGTCCCTGTGTCGCGACCGGCGCGCGATCCACATCGTCGACCACTTGGACGGCGTGCGGATTGCCCATCGACAGTGCACTGATCTCCACCGACTCGCCGTCGACCTCGAGCAGATAGGTCAGCTGCTCTTTGTCGCTCAGAAACGGGATCGTGTCGGGCGAGAAGATCGGCACACCCATATCCACGGTCACCTGCCCATCGGGCTCGAGGCGAGGCGTGATCACGCCGGCCAGAGTTTCCACCCTGATCTCGCGTTTGTCGGTGAGATGTTTGTCGCGCACGTAACGCAAGAAGCAACGCGCTCCGTTTCCGCAGTGTTGCACCTCCTCGCCGTCGGCGTTGAAGATCCGGTAATAGAAGTCCGTGCCCTGCGATCGCGGACGCTCGATCAGCAGAAGCTGGTCGCAGCCCACGCCGAAGTGGCGGTCTGCGATCGAGCGCACGTTCCCTGCATCGAGCGTGACCGCCTGGTTGATCGCGTCCACGACCACGAAGTCGTTTCCGGCCCCCTGCATCTTGGTGAAGCGCAAGCGCATCAGAGCCGACGCCCGCCCGCCGACCCGGCGATTGCTATCAGCGGCGCGCTCATGGGTTCGGTTCCGGAGCGATGTCTTTGGCCATCACGTAGTCGTCCATATAGAAGCCATTGCCGATGTCGAACTTCACCGCTTGTGCGATGCTGAAGCCGTTGCGCCGGTACGCGCTGATCGCGCTGCGGTTGTTCCTGTTGACCTGAAGACATAAGCGCGTGCACCCGGCCGCGCGCGCCCGCGCTTCGACGTTGCGGATCAGAAGCGACCCGTATCCGTGGCCGCGCAGGTCGTAGCTCACGTAGAGCTTATCCAGCTTCATTTCTCCAGGGCGCTCGGACAGCTCGCATGACGAGAACGCCACCATCCTGCCACTCACCATCAACTTCTCCCACCACGCGCGCGCTCCGGAGATCTGAGCGCGAATCGCGTCGGGGTGATAACGCTGATCGAGCATGTATTCTATCTGCTCGACGCTGATTATGTCCGGATAGTGCCGATACCAGATGTCGCGCGCGAGCGCGATCAGAGCGTCGATGTCCGATTCGAGCACCGGAAGAATCTGGACATCGTTCATGCTGTCGGCCATCAATAGTACCCCGGCTCGGCGTCCGGCCGGGTCTTGAAGCGTCGGTGTGTCCACAGGTATTGCTCGGGCATCTCGCGGATGCGCTCTTCGAGGAATGCGTTCATGCGGCGTGTGTCAGCCTCCAGGCTGGCGCTGGGATAGTCCTCCCAGGCGGGGTAGAAGCACGCGACATAGCCGCGGCCGCCTGGAAGCTGCCGGATGACCAGTGGCACAATCCGCGATCGCGTCAACTTGGCGATGCGCGGCAGCGCGGTGACCGTCGCCGCTGTCACGCCGAAGAACGGTACGAATACCGCGTCACGCGGGCCGAGGTCCATGTCGGGTGAGAGCTGCAGCGCCTGTCCATTCCGAAATGCGCGCAGAATCGCCTTCACGCCCTCCTGGCGCGCGATCATACGCGTCCCCGGAAAACGCTCGCGCTTGCGCTTGAGGAACGCATCGATGTAGGCGTCTTTTTGATGGACGTATACGGCCGCACCACAGTAGTCCAGGGTCATGCGCATGCCCTCCAGCTCGATGCCGACGAAATGCGGCACGAGCCCGATGAAACGCTCGCCTTGCAAAGCGCGCACATGGTCTTCTCCCTCGATGCGTACCGTGCGGCGTAACCTGCGCTCGCTGCCCCACCATGCGATGCCCGATTCCAGAATGCCGCGCGCGAAGCAGCGGAAGTGACGGCGCAGCAGCCGCTCGCGCTCGGCAGCGGAGAGCTCGGGGAAGCATAGATTCAAATTGACGCGTGCGATATGCCGGCGCGATTTCACCACGACATACGCAACCATTCCCAAAGCTTCACCGACACGTGCCAGCAAAGCGAGCGGCAGGAAGTGCAGCAGCCAGAGCCCGAAGACGGCGAAGCGGCCCATTCGCTCAGCTGCTCCCGCCGCGCGCCCCATGGCATCCGGCGTCGGCGAGGTAGCAGCAGTCCGAGCACAGTCGGGTAATCACGACGCGAAGCGAGCGCACGCCGCCATGCTGCGCGGCCGGAAACATACCCTAGCGAGCGAACCAATTGTGCGTGAACGGTCCAACCAGGGCCGCATGAGCGGATCACTCATTCGTCTTCAAGCGTCAGGGCTTATCTGCTATTCTGACGGACCTTTCCGTCGCGATATTATTTCGAAGGCGTTTTTGCAATGAGTGAATATTTGTTCACTTCCGAATCGGTTTCGGAAGGTCACCCCGACAAAGTCGCAGACCAGATCTCCGATGCCGTTCTGGATGCCATCTTAGCCCAGGACAAATTTGCGCGGGTGGCCGCCGAGACGCTGGTAAACACCGGCCTCGTCGTGATGGCCGGCGAGATCACCACCAATGCTGTGGTGGATTTTCAGAGCCTGGCACGCCAGACCATCAAGCGCATCGGCTACGACAACTCGGAGTTGGGCTTCGACTACCGCAGTTGTGCGGTGCTCGTGGCCTATGACAAGCAGTCCAGCGATATCGCGCAAGGCGTAGATGAGGGCCAGGGTCTCGATCCGGAGCAGGGCGCCGGCGATCAGGGACTGATGTTCGGCTATGCCTGCGACGAGACGCCCGTGCTCATGCCGATGCCGATCTATCTGGCGCATCGGCTGGTCGAACGTCAGTCGGAGGTGCGCCGTGACGGTCGTCTGCCGTGGCTGCGTCCCGACGCGAAGTCGCAGGTGACTATCCGTTACGTGGATGGAAAGCCGGAAAGCATCGAGACGGTGGTGCTGTCGACCCAACATGCACCCGAGATCGAGCACAAGCAACTCACCGAGGCGGTCATCGAAACGGTAGTGAAGCCCGTCCTGCCCAAGCATATGGTGAAGGGCAACATCCGCTATCTCATCAATCCGACCGGCAAATTCGTAATCGGCGGCCCGCACGGCGATTGCGGGCTTACCGGACGCAAGATCATCGTCGATACCTACGGCGGCGCGGCACATCACGGCGGTGGCGCGTTTTCCGGCAAGGATCCGAGCAAGGTGGACCGCTCGGCAGCGTATGCCGGCCGCCACGTCGCCAAAAATATCGTTGCAGCCGGGCTTGCGCGCAGGTGCGAGGTGCAGGTGGCCTACGCCATCGGCGTAGCGCGTCCGGTCTCGCTGATGGTGAACACATTTGACACTGGACGCATCCCGGACGAGAAAATCGTGCAGCTCATCGAGAAGCACTTTGATCTGCGGCCCAAAGGCATCATCAACGAGCTCAACCTGCTGCGTCCGATCTACAGCAAGACCGCGGCCTATGGCCACTTCGGCCGCGACGAGCCGGAGTTTTCCTGGGAGAATCTGGAGAAGGCTGCTGCTCTCAAAGCCGAGGCCGGCACGGCAGTGGCGCACGCCTGACTCGAGCGCCACGCGGGCCCCCTCCTGACAGCGGGCTCATTTCTGGCATATAATTCCGGTCCCCCGAGGAGCGTTGCAACGGGCATCTGGCTCGCCAGGCTCGGGGATCCAAGCAGTTTGCAACGGCGCTCACGAACTTTTTTCTTAACGGAAAGGAGGGCGTGATGAGCGCCGTATTGCAATCCAGAAATCCCCCCAAAGACTTCACCGACTATCGCGTCGCCGACCTAGCGCTTGCCGACTGGGGGCGCAAGGAAATTGCGATCGCCGAAACCGAAATGCCGGGGCTGATGGCGATCCGCGAGGAATTCTCGCCCGAGCAGCCTTTGCGTGGCGCGCGCATCGCGGGCAGCCTGCACATGACGATTCAGACCGCGGTGCTGATCGAAACGCTGCAGGCCCTCGGCGCCGAAGTGCGGTGGGCTTCGTGCAACATCTTCTCCACGCAGGATCACGCGGCGGCGGCGATCGCTGCGAGCGGCACGCCGGTATTCGCATACAAGGGCGAAAACCTCGATGAGTACTGGGAGTTCACGCACCGCATCTTCGGCTGGCCCGGTGGCGAGCTTGCCAACATGATTCTGGACGACGGCGGCGATGCTACCCTCCTCGTGCACCTGGGCACACAAGCCGAGAAAGATCCTTCCTGCATCCGTCACCCGGCGAATGAAGAGGAGACCGCGCTGTTCGCGGCGATCAGCAAGCGCCTGGATGCGCACCCGGGCTGGTACTCCAAGCTCAAGGCCAGCATCCGCGGCGTGACCGAAGAGACCACGACGGGCGTGAAACGCCTGTATCAGATGCACAAAGAAGGCCGGCTCGGGTTTCCCGCCATCAACGTCAACGATTCGGTAACCAAATCCAAATTCGACAATTTGTACGGCTGTCGCGAATCGCTGGTGGATGGCATCAAACGCGCCACCGACGTCATGGTCGCCGGCAAGGTCGCTCTGGTGGCCGGGTATGGGGATGTCGGCAAAGGCTCGGCACAGGCGCTGCGCGCTCTCTCTGCGCAGGTCTGGGTGACCGAGATCGATCCCATCTGCGCGCTGCAGGCGGCCATGGAAGGCTATCGCGTGGTGACCATGGATTATGCGGCCGACAAGGCCGACATCTTCGTAACCTGCACCGGCAACATCGACGTGATCGCCCACCAGCACATGAAGCGCATGAAGAACAACGCGATCGTTTGCAACATCGGCCATTTCGACAACGAGATCGATGTCGCGAGCTTGAAGCAGTACCGCTGGGAGAACATCAAGCCGCAGGTCGATCACATCATCTTCCCGGATGGCAAGCGCATCATCCTGCTGGCCGAGGGCAGATTGGTGAACCTCGGCTGTGGCACTGGCCACCCGAGCTATGTGATGTCGTCGTCCTTCGCCAATCAGGTGATGGCGCAGATCGAGCTGTGGGCCAATCAGGCGCAGTATCCCGTCGGCGTATATACGCTGCCCAAGCATCTGGACGAAAAGGTCGCGCGCCTGCAGCTTTCGAAGCTGGGCGCCATGTTGACCGAGCTCAACGACAAGCAGGCGCGCTACATCGGTGTGGATAA
>Ga0326726_10004321_pt1 | contig 12977 bp, 12 predicted proteins | sample MHFenrmetagenome_2_FD_207603 | JGI IMG/M metagenome (GOLD analysis project Ga0326726, IMG submission 207603) | Lab enriched peat soil microbial communities from Michigan Hollow, Ithaca, NY, United States - MHF15MN | ecosystem: Environmental > Terrestrial > Soil > Wetlands > Peat | place: USA... | reverse complement strand
CGCGCATTACTGGGTCTGATTATACCGAAGTAGGGCTAAGAAGCTTGCATTAAGTATCAAGATATGCGATACTGTTTCCATGATCAAGAACACGTCGCCCATCCTCGACGCCCTGCGGAAGGCCACGATCAGCGAGAGCGCAGCCGTGGAGTTTCTTGAAGCGCAACGATGGGGCACTGCACCGGCCTGCCCGCGCTGCGGTGATGCGAACGTCTACAAGATGATGGCCGCCGATGGCACGCGCAACGCGGATTCCCGGTGGCGCTGCCGTGGTTGCGTGAAGATGTTCACGGTTCGCACCGGAACGATCTTCGAGGAAAGCCGCTTGCCGCTCCGCGTGTGGGTCTACGCCTTCTGGAAAGCAGCATCGAGCAAGAAAGGCATCAGCGCGTTGCAGCTTTCCCGCGAAATGGAAATCACCCACAAGTCCGCGCTGTTCGTGCTGCGCCGGATTCGGCACGGCCTGAGCAGCGATGTCGCAGGAACGGAGCCGACGAAGTTCACCGGCACCGTAGAAGCCGACGAGACCTACATCGGCGGCAAGCTTCGTCGGCCGAACATGACGAAGGGCGCAGGCCGTATCCGCCACAACAATCGCGGAGCAGCGGACAAAGCCGCCGTTGCCGGAATCGTCCAGCGCGGCGGCGACGTGCGCTTCCGCCTACTGGATCGCGTGACGGCGGATCGCCTCAGCGAACTGATCGCAGAGAACGCGGACCTCACCTGCCGTCTGATCACCGACGAAGCCCCGGCATACACGGCCATCGGCAAAGCATTTCAGGGCGGACACGAATCGGTGAATCACTCTCGCGGCGAATATGCCCGATACAACAGCGACGTTCACAGCAACACGATTGAGGGCGTGTTCAGCCTGATCAAGCGTGGCGTGATGGGCACGTTCCACAGCGTCAGCCGGAAGCACCTGCCGAACTACCTGAACGAATTTGAATTTCGGTGGAACCCGCGCAAGATGGACGACGGCCAGCGCGTATCTGCCGCGATCAAACAGGTGGACGGCAAGCGGCTGGAATACCGGGAGTCGGTGGACAACCCGCCGTATCTGGTCCCGGCGTGGGAATGGCGCGTCAAGCCGGTGCAGGCAGACGTACCCATCGACTACGACAAGTACATGCCGAAGCGGGAGGAATAGAGGGCATGACTACTCATGCTTCAGCATCTTCTCCAGCGACTTGGTGTAGGTGTAGTGCTGCCACACACGATAGGTCAGGTACACCGGAACGAGCGCGAGAGCGACGAGGCCAAGCGAACCAAGCATGCCCACTCCTTTGAGGAAGCTCAGGCGGCGAGCCTATCAGGACAAGAAATGGCTTTCAACAGATACCTAGTCCCGTCAGTGGCTATCCACCTCGACCCGGCGGTCGAGGCCAAGGCGTCTCATCTTCAAGTACAGACCGCGCCTGGTGAGGCCCAGTGCGCGTGCGGTTTCGGAAATGTTCCCGCTCGAACGGTCCAGCGCCGCCTGAATCAGCTCACGCTCCACGTGCTCGACCGCTGACGCCAGGTGTTGATCGCCGATCGGGGACCGGAAAGACGCCACCGGCGTCGAGACCGACGGCCCCGTCCCGAGTTCTGGCGAGAGGTGAGCCGGATCGACGGTACCGCCAGGGGCGGAGAGCGCCACGGCCCGCTGGATCTCGTTCTTGAGCTGGCGCACGTTGCCTGGCCACCAGTACTGCGAGAAGACGTCCAGCGTCTCCGAGCTCAGATGGATGTCCGGCTTGCCGAGCCGTTCGATGGCCTCCCGAAGAAAGAACGTGCTGAGGTGCGGGATCTCCTCGCGCCGTTCGCGGAGCGGCGGGACGTGAATGCGGATGACGGCGAGACGATAGTACAAATCCTCTCGGAACTTGCCTTCGGCCACGCGTTGCTCGAGGTCCGCGTTGGTCGCGGCGAGCACACGGACGTCGACTCGCTGCGGCTTGGTCTCGCCGATTGGCATGATTTCCTGCTGCTCGAGAAAGCGCAGGAGCTTGGGCTGCACGTCGAGCGGCAGATCGCCGATCTCGTCCAGAAAGAGCGTGCCGCCCGCGGCGGTGCGCACCAGACCCGGCTGGTCCGAGACGGCGCCGGTGAAGCTGCCGCGCTTGTGCCCGAACAACTGACTGTCGGCCAGCTCGCGGCCCGTCGTCGTGCAGTTGTACGGCAGAAACGTCGCCGCGCTTCTCTGCGAGCCGACGTGAATGGCGCGCGCGATCAATTCCTTGCCCGTGCCGCTCTCCCCGGTGATGAGCACGGTCAGGTCGTTCCCCTGCAGCCGCTGAATCTGATCGACGACGCGCGTCATCGCGGCGCTGGCCGACAGGAATCCCGGCAGGAGCGGCTCGAGCGATCGATCGACCAGCAATCCCGCCGACGGCGCCGGGCGATCGCGGGCGGTGCAGAGCGCGAAGCCCTGCCGCGCGACGGCGGCGATCATCCGCAGCCGGCGCATGACCGGATGCCCGATCGCCCGCGGCGACGCGACCACCGCGAAGCGCGGGCCTTCGGGATCGCGCCCGAGCGGCTCGATGACGACCGTGCCGCGGCCGTACGAATTGCCGTGGACGGCGCCGCGGACAATGGCCCTGGCGGCGCCCGGCTCGCATCCGGCGGACGCGATGATGCGGACGTCCCCGCCCGGCATGTCGACGTAGACCACGGCGCAGTCGCCGGCCGCGGCCTCGAACAGCGCGGCTGCCGTCTCCCGTCCGAGCAGCTCGGGGAGGGCGGCCGCATCCACGATCCGCCGGACGATCGCATCGTCGGCGTCGGCCGGCGAGATGACGTACTGCCCGGTGCCGACCGTGGTGAGCAGGGCCTGCGCCGCGCGCGTGTCGTCCAGATCGCGCTCGGCGCCCAGTTGCTGGAAGAGCGCGAGCGCGGTGGTCAGGTGGCGCTCGGCCACGGACCGCGCGCCGGTCTCCGCGACCAGGCGCCCCAATGCGAGATGGCTCAGGCCTGACTGATATCGCTCGCCCAGGAGATCGAGCAGCGTCGCGCTCTGTGAGAAGTCGTGATACGCATCGGCCGGGTTCCCGCTGCGCGCGTGGAGGGCGCCCCGCAGCCGCAGGTATTCCCCCCACGTCGCGGGCGCCAGCCTCGGATCCAGCCGGTCGGCGGCGGCGGCGAGACGCTGCTCGGCCTCGGCGAGGTGGTTGCCCGCGGTGAGCGCCTCGGCGGCAATCAGCGTGGCCTGCAGCGCGTCGAACGGCGGCGCCCCGGCCTCGAGAATCTCGTCGGCGCCGGCGACCGCCTGATCCAGCGCGCCGCCGCGCAGCGCGAGGCGCGCGCCGAGGACGCGCACCGACCACTCGTACCACTGACTCGTCTGCCGTCCGTAGGCGCCGAACGCCTCGCTGGCCCGGCCGAGAAAGTCGGCGGCCGTCTCGTACTGGCCGCGGATCATGTGAATCTGCGCGAGCGTGTCGAAGACCGCGCCCGTCGTCTCGTGGAACTGGATCGGGCTCCGGACGTCGAGCGCGCGGTGCAACGCGTCTTCGGCGCGGATGAGATCGCCGAGCCGGACGCAGATCTGGCCCAGCGTCGCGAGCGCGACGGCGAGGCCGTGTCCCGATCCGTGCGTTTCGTGCAGCGACACGCTCCGCTCGGCGAGCGCGAGCGCCTGCTCGTAATGATGCTGCAGCATCATCACGCTCGCCTGGTTGCCGCAGACCGTCGCCAGCACGTCGTCGGCATGGACCACCGAGGCCAGCCGCTCGGCCTGCCGCAGCGCGGTCATGGCTTCGTCGTACCGGCCGAGCTGCGCCAGGGCAATGCCCGAGAGCGAATGGACCAGCGCCAGGTGGCGGCGATCGCCGGCGGCGTGCAGGGCCGACGCGGCCTTGGCGATGTGCTCGCGGACAATGGCGATGTCGCCCACTTTGCGGTAGCACTGGCCGAGCTCGTAGTGCGCGAGGCCGATCGCGAGCGAATCGTGCGCGGCCTCGGCCTGCTTCAGCGCGCGGGCGTGCAGCGCGATGGCGCGCGACTGATCGCCGCGCGCCGAGGCGAGCCGGCCGTGCAGCCGCCACAGCGTGGACAAACGGCGGGGCGGGACGGTGTCGCGGAACGTGTCCGGCGGCCGCCCCAGCGCGCTCGCGGCCTGATCGAGGTCGTCCTGCAACAGCGCGGCCTCGGCGAGCATCGACCGCACCCCGAGCTCTTCGTCGCGGATCATCGACGAGCGCATGGCGGGCGCCAGCATCTGCGCCGCTTCGGCGCCGCGTCCGCGTTCGAGCGCCGCGGCGGCCCGCGCGAGGAGTCCCTGGAGAGCAGACGAGGGCACGGAAGAAGTATAGAACTTCGAACTTGGAAGTTAGAAGGAAGAAGGCAGAAGGAAGAAGGCAGAAGGAAAAAGACAGAAGGGACGGCCGACCAGGGATCAGCGGCGGAACGGGCGGCCTTTCGTCGCGAGGCGTGCGTCGAGGCGCGCGGTGCAATCGCAGTCGCCGCACGACCACGGTTCGATGCCGTTCAGATCGCGGCAGCGGCTGCGCGCGTGCGCGTCCTGCACTTTCAGCAGATCGAAGTACGGCTCCCAGTACTCACGTTCCTCCTGCAGCGGCGTCGGGCAGTAGCAGACTTCCACCCATTGCACGCGGCCGTCGTCCAGCTGGCGCGCCGCCTCCATGTTGCGGAAGTATTCGTCGCCGGCCACGGAACCCTGGCCGAGGGTGCCGGTGTCAATCGCGCGCGCGAGCGCCTCCGTTTGACCGGGCTTCACTCGGGCCGTGACCAGGTAGCGCATGCGTGAATTGTAACGCCGCCGCTACGACGCCTCGAGCACGGCGTTCAGGATCCGGTCGAGCAGCCCCGGATCCGGTGAAGGCAGGTGGACGTGCAGCGCGCGGCGGCCGGTCTGGTCGAGCGACGCGAAATCACCGAGGGCCTGCGCGAGCTCGAGGGTGCCGAACGAGAACGCTTCACCCGGAATCGGCAGATCATCGGCCGGCGTCGCCGAGACGAGCACAAAGACGCCCGTATTCGGACCGCCTTTGTGCAACTGTCCCGTCGAGTGCAGGTAGCGCGGACCGTACCCGAACATCGTCGCGGCCCGCGTGCGATCGCGCACGGCCAGGCGAAAGCGCCCCAGGGACCGCGCGAGCGCTTCATCCGGCCCGAGGTAGGCGAGCAGCGCGACGTAATCGCCGTCGCGAAGCAGCGAGAGCAGCGCCTCGGGATCGCGGCCGCGCAACTGCGCGCGAGCCGCGGCACTCAGTGTCAGCTCGGCGCCGCCGTCGCGCGTCCGATCTGCCGCCGCTGCCGGCAGCACGCGCGTCGCCTTGTACCGATCGAGAATCGTCCGCGTCGCGTCCTTCGCCTGCTGCACGTTCGGTTCATCGAACGGGTTGATGCCGAGCAGCGCACCGGCGACGGCCGTCGCGATCTCCCAACGCATGAATTCGGCGGCCAGAGCTGCAGGCTCGGGCATGTCGAGCTCCACGACCGGTGCGTTCGAAGGGAGCGCACGGTCATTCACTGCCTCGTGGTGGCTGCTCGATCGCACTCGCACGAACAGGCGGTCGGTCCGGTACGAAACCGTGTCGGCGATGGGCTCGCCGGCGATCGGCACGACGCCGACGCCGTTCTTGCCCGTGCTCTCCGCCACGAGTTGCTCCACCCACAATCCAAATGGCTCGAGTGCCGGCGGCACGATCAGCGTGAGCTTGTCGCAGCCGGCGCGCGCGCCAACCGCCATTGCGAGCCCGAGCGCGATGGACGGATGCGTCGTTGCGTCGGCTGCAGGTGCGGACGCCGACAGCATCGCCAGGGCCCAGCCGACGAGGTCGGCGACGTCGTGGCCCATCAGCGCGGCCGGGACGAGGCCGAAGAACGAGAGCGCCGAGTACCGTCCGCCGATATCCGACGGGTTGATGAAGACGTCGCGGAAGCCTTCGGTGCGCGCGCGACGCGACAGCTCGGTGTCATCATCCGTAATCGCGACGAAGTGGCCGGCCCACCGCGGGACGCCTGCCTGCTCGAGCCTCCAACGGAAATGCGCGGCAAGAGAGTTCGGTTCGATGGTCGTGCCGGACTTGCTGGATAACAAATACAGGGTGGTTTCCGGCGGTGTCCCGGCGGCGCGGACGGCGGCGGGATCGGTCGAGTCGATCATCTGGAAGCGCGGCCATCCGGCGGCGACGCCGAGAACCGCGCGCATCACCTCCGGCGCGAGGCTGGATCCCCCCATGCCAAGCAGAACGACGTCGGTGAAGCCGTCACGCTTCACGCCGGATGCGAACCCCGTGATGCGATCGATGTGCTCCGCCATCAGCGCCGGCGATTGCATCCACCCCAGTCGATTGGCGATCTTCTGCTGGACTGCCGGGTCCTGGCTCCACGCGGCCGGGTCGGCTTGCCAGAGCCGTTCGGCGGCGCGCACTGCGGCGGGGCCCGAAGCGCGCAGCGCGGCGGCCAACGGGCCGGGGGCGAGCCGCAACGAGTGGCGCAGTCGATCCTGTCGGGCGGCGACGTCGATGGCCGGCCAGCGCGCCAGCGGGTCTCGCATGCGGTCCATCCCCGTAGAATACTGTAGGCAGCGATGGCGAGAGGATTCGAGAGCAAGGACGTCGAGTTCCAGCAGGCGGAGGCCGAGCGCGGGAAAACCGCCGGTCACGCGCTGACGAAGGACGCGCGCGACGCGCTCGCGAAGCGCCGGACGGTGGAACTGTCGCTCGCGCGGGCGCGCGCCGATCTCGAGAAGGCCCGCACGCCGGCCCACCGGCAGATGCTCGCGGACGCCATCAACGCGCTCGAGGATCAGCTGGCGCGAAAGACGTAACATAGACGTGATGAAGCTTTTCAGGGGCGCACGCGTCGCGCTGTTGGCGCTCGCGATCGCCGTGATGACGGGTGCCTGCGGCTCGCGCGCCGCGCGCGAGGACGAGCGTGATGGTGCCGCCGCCCCTGCGGCCTCCTCGTCGGCGCCCCCGAAGGCCTCGTCGATTGCGCCCGCCACGGCCGGTGCGAGAGCCGGGACCCGGCCGCGCATCGCGATACTCGGGGACAGTCTGACGGCGGGTCTCGGACTTCGCCAGAGTCAGGCGTACCCGACCCTCCTTCAGCAGCGGCTCGACGACGAGGGACTCGGATACGAAGTGGTGAACGCGGGCGTGTCCGGCGATACGTCCGCGGGCGGGCTCGCCAGGCTGGATTGGGCGCTGCAGGGCGACGTGCGGATCCTGATCGTCGCGCTCGGCGGCAACGATGCGCTCCGCGCGCTGCCGACGGATCAGTTGCGCGACAACCTGGCAACGGTCATCGAGCGTGCGCAGGCGCGCGGCATCACCGTCGTGCTCGCCGGGATGGAGGCGCCGCCCAACTTTGGCCGCGACTACATCGTCGCGTTTCACCAGGTCTATCCGGCCCTGGCTGCCCGCTACCACGTGGCACTCGTGCCGTTCCTGCTCGCGGGCGTGGCGGGCATCGACGCGCTCAATCAGCCCGACGGGATGCACCCGACCGCCGCGGGGGCGCGGATCGTCGCAGACAACGTCTGGAAGCTCCTCGAGCCGATCGCGAAAGAGCACCGCGTGGAGAAACGCACCGGCACATGATCGAATTGCGCGACGTGTCCAAGACCGTCGTGAGCGGCACCGAGCCCCTCACGATCCTGCATCCGCTCACGCTCACCATTCCCCGCGGACAGTTCACGGCGATCGTGGGACCGTCGGGCAGCGGGAAGTCCACGCTGCTCGGCCTCATCGCCGGACTGGACTCGCCATCGTCCGGGAGCGTGCTGATCGACGGCGTGGACATCACGCGGCTCGACGAGGACGCGCTGGCGAAGCTGCGCGGCGAGAAGATCGGTTTCGTCTTCCAGTTCTTCCATCTCATCCCATCGCTGACGGCGTACGAGAACGTGGCGGTCCCGATGGAGATCGCCGGCGCGGCGGACGCGAGGACGCGCGCGGAGGCGCTACTGGAAGAAGTGGGGCTGACGGGCCGCGCGCATCACTATCCCTCGCAACTCTCGGGCGGGGAGCAGCAGCGGGTGGCGCTCGCCCGCGCGCTGGCCAACGATCCGCCGCTCGTGCTCGCCGACGAGCCGACGGGCAATCTCGACAGTACGAACGGCCGGCACATCATGGACCTGCTGCGGCGGATCCATGACACCCGGCATACGACGGTCGTCCTCGTGACGCATGACGCTGAACTGGCCGGACTGGCCGACGCGCGGCTCGTGCTGCGCGACGGCCGCGTCGTGGAGCGAAGCTGATGATGTTCGTCTTGAGAATGGCGGCGCGCGAAACGCGGTCGTCGTGGCGGCGACTTCTGTTCTTCTTCATCTGCATCGCGGTCGGCGTCGCGGCGATCGTGACGCTGCGCTCGGTGATTCAGAGCGTGCGGCAGGTCTTCGGCACGGAAGCGAAGGCGCTGATCGCCGGCGATCTGCTGATCGCGACCAACCGTGAGTGGACGCCCGAAGCGCGACAGACGATCGAACGCCGGCTGGCCGATGCCGGCGCGGCCGAGCGGACGGAGATGGTCGAGACGCCGACGATGGTGCGGCCGGCGGACCGGTCGCGTCAGGTCGCGAAGATGGGGGAGTTGCGCGCGGTCCAGCGCGCGTTTCCGCTCTACGGCGCGGTCGAGATGCAGGGCGGCCAGACCTACTCGCACGCGCTGCTCGAGGGCCACGGCGCGCTCGTGCGTCCCGAGTTGCTGACGTCCATTGGCGTCGCCGTCGGCGATCAGATCGTCATCGGACAGACGGCGTTCACGATCCGCGGCGTGATTGCGCGCGAGCCCGGCCGCGGGATGGGCGAGTTCAGCCTCGGTCCGCGCGTCATCATCGACTACGACGATCTGGCGTCGACCGGGCTGCTGAGTGTCGGCAGCCGCGCGCGCCGTGTCGTGCTGGTGAAGATGTCCGACGAATCCCGCGTCGAGGCGCTCGTCACCACGCTTCGAGACGACTTCAAGGACGACTTCATCAACACGCGGTCGTTCCGCTCGACGGAAGATCAAGTCGGACGGGACTTCGATCGCGCCGAGAACTACCTCAGCCTCGTCGGCCTGATCATCGTGATCCTGGGCGGCATCGCCGTCTCGAGCGTCACGCGCGTCTTCATCCTGCAGAAGATCCGCAGCATCGCGGTCCTCAAGTGCGTCGGCGCGCGCAGCATGCAGATTGTGGCGGTGTACATCCTGCAGGTCGTCACGCTCGGCCTGGCCGGGAGCCTCCTCGGCGTGGCGCTCGCGCGTGGCGTCGTCGCCGCGATTCCGATGGCGCTCGGCGGTTCGACGTCGCTGCTCGCGACCGTACACTACGGCGTGACCTGGAGCGCGGCGACGCAGGGCATCGGCATCGGCGTGCTCGTCTCGCTGTTGTTCTCCGTCGTGCCGCTCCTGCACGTGCGTTTCATCAAGCCGTCGCTGCTGTTGCGCGACGAGACGGTCCGGCGCCGCATGGACTGGCTGGGTCTCAGCGTGCTGGTCGCCGTGTCGGCGGCGCTGGTCGCGCTGACCGCGTGGCAGGCCGCCTCGCTCAAGGCCGGCCTGATCGTCTGCGCCGGCTTCGCGGGCCTCGCGTTCGTGCTGCAACTCGCCGGGCAGGGCCTCATCGCGCTCGTCGCGCCGCTCGCGAAATCGAAGTCCTTTCCGCTGCGTCACGCCGTCCTGCACCTGTCGCGGCCGGGCAACCAGACGCGCGTCATCCTGCTCGCCGTCGGTCTCGGCGCGTTCTTCATTGTCGGCGTGCGCTCGCTGCAGGCGAGCCTGCTCAACGAGTTCTCGGTGCAGGTCGCGACGGACGGCCCGGACATGTTCCTGCTCGACGTGCAGCGGGCGCAGGAACAGGGCGTACGGGCGTTCCTCGCCGATCCGGCGCGGGACATCGGCGAGTTTCAGCTGATTCCGGTGCTCCGCGGCCGCGTGGTCGGCGTCTCCGGCCGCGAAACGAACCTCGAAGGCGCCGATGAAGTGCGTCAGAAGGGCAACTCGATCGGGCGCGAATTCACGCTGACGTATCGCGATCATCTCGAATCCAACGAGCGGGTCATCGACGGCGCGTTCTGGAAGGGGCCGTCCACGGAGCCGGAAGTCTCGATCGAAAAGCAGATCGCCGAGCGCGCCAGGATTCACGTCGGCGACACGATGCGCTTCGACATTCTCGGCCAGATCGTCAGTCCGAAGGTGACCAGCATCCGCGACGTCGAGTGGCGCGAGTCGCGCAACGGCGGCTTCGTGTTCGTGTTCCGGCCTGGCGTGCTGGATCGGGCGCCGCAGACCTACGTCGCGCCGTTCCGCGGGCCGCACGACGTCGCGGCGCGCGCGCGATTCCAGCACGACCTGGTCGAGCGGTTTCCGAATGTCTCCGTCATCGATTTTCACGAGGTGCTCGAGACGATTCGCGACGTGATGTCGAAAGTGACGCTCGCGATTACGGTCGTGGGAGGACTGGTGCTGTTGAGCGGCGTGCTGATTCTGATTGGCGCCGTGGCCATGACGAAGTTCCAGCGCGTCTACGAGGCGGCCGTGTTCAAGACGCTCGGCGCCAACACGCGCACGATCGCGAAGATGCTGTTGTTCGAATACGGCGTGCTGGGATCGCTCGCGGGACTGATCGGATCGATCGGCGCGGTGGCGCTGACATGGGGCGTGAGCAAGTACGCGCTCGAGATTCCGTGGCGCATCTTCCCCGGCGAACATACCGCGGGCGTGCTGCTCACGGCGCTGCTCGTCGCGGTTATCGGCGTGTTGTCAAGTCTCGAAGTCCTGCGGAACAAACCGCTGGCCACGCTGCGCGCGGAGTAGAACCCGCCGAACCGGTAGTGCTATCATCGGGTGTTACGCTGGCCCGCTCGGTCGTTGCAGGGGCAGGAGTCTCACAGCCAATGGAAGAGCAGAATTTCAAGGACGCCCTCCTCAAGAAGCGCACGGAAATCCTCGGCACCGGCGGAATCAAGCCGTTGCAGGCGTCGATGGAGAACAACACTCGCCAGGGCGACATGGCCGATCAGGCGAGCGGCAACAACGAAGTCCACATCCAGCTGAAGTTGAAGCAGACCGACGCCAAGATCCTGCAGGCGATTGAAGAGGCGTTGTGGCGTCTGGAGAAAGGCACCTACGGCGTCTGCCGCGATTGCGGCGAGCCAATCGCCCCGGCGCGGCTCAACGCGATTCCGTGGACGCGCGTCTGCATCAGCTGCAAGGAAAAGCAGAACACGTGACCGACCTCGTCGCGCTGCTTCAGGAATTCCACCGCGAGAAGCTGGCGATGCTGCTGCGGCACCAGGCGGGCGCGCGCCTGGTGGCGCAATACGACGCGAACAACACCTACCAGTACATTATCAACCGCGAAGAGGTCCAGCTGTCCTGGCTGGCTGTGGCCCTCACCGAGCTGCACGCGAGCATTCCAGACGCCGCCGAGCCGGACCGCTCGGGGGCGGGGAAGGGCACGGCCGCGGCCCAGGCCGTCTTCGGCGAAGACGCCCGCGACGCGCAGGCGTTCGTCGATCGCTGGAGGCCGCGCGTTGACGCGATGCCCAACGCCAGGCATGCGAAGATGCTGCGCGTCATCCTCGGCGAGACGCTCGAGCAGAAGCGCTTCTTCGAGCAGGCGCTGGCCGGGCGCACGGATCTGCTGGGCCGCCGCGGTGACGAAGTCGGAGCCCGGGTGGGTTCGGTGATGTCCACTCGGTGGATTGAGTAAGCCGCACTGAACTGGGTAATGGGATCGTTGGGTAGTGGGGTAATTGGTAACCGCCGCGATTTCGCTTGGCAGTAACCTCGGTGATCGGCGCGCGCATCTGGACTTCGCCGTCGCCGAACTTCGCGCCCTCCTCGGTCACGCCCGCGTCTCCACGTACTACGAAACGGCGCCGGTCGGCACGCCTGACGATCAGCCGCTGTTTCTCAACGCGGCGGTGGTGGGCGAGACGTGGCTGGCAGCCCGGGATCTCCTCAACGCGCTGCGCGCCATCGAAGACGCCCGCGATCGGCTGCGGCCCTACGTGAACGCGCCACGCACGCTCGATCTGGATCTGATTCTGTTCGGGGATGCCGTGATCGAGGAATCAGGGCTCGTCGTGCCGCACCCGCGGTTTCGCGAGCGCCGGTTCGTCCTCGAGCCCCTTGCGGAGATTGCGCCCGACCTGGTCGATCCCGGGACCGGCGCGTCGATGGCGGAACTGCTGAAGAACGGCTAGCGAGGATTCGGCCGCGGAGCAGGCCGCGGCATTGGCATCGCCGCGAGCGAGGCGAGCGCCTCGGCAATGGCGTCCGGAATCGACGCCTGGGCTTCGGCAATCGCCACCGGAATCGCCGCCTGCGCTTCGGCGATGGCCTGCGGCATGGCCGCGTGCGCCTCGGCGAGCGCTTCGGCCACGACGGCGTCGACGTCGAGCCCGAACCGGACGAACCCGAGGTCGCCCTTGTCCTTCTCTTTCTCTTTCGCCTTGTCCTTGTCCTTGTCGTTGTCGCTCTGGCCACGCCGCTTCCGTTCGGTCTCCGGCCGCGCCTCGCCGGGCCGCCGCAGCGAAATCGTCCCGCTGAACGATTCCAGCTCGATGTGCGCGCTGCCGTTGCCGAGCGTCAGCGACAGCCGCTTGTTCCGCCGGTCGGCCATGTCGGCGGGCAGCGTAAACGTCGACCGGATCCCGCCGTTGTAGGTGCGCGCCGTCAGCACGGCGTTGGCGCGGTCGGCGACCGGCATCGCGATCAGCCCGTTGTGTGTGGTCAACCGGTAGACGCCCTTGTCCTTCACCGGGCCATCGTAGGAGATGTTGCCGTTGACCGTGTAGAGATCGACGTTGCTCGAATCGATCCGGTCCAGGATGATGCTGCCGTTGGTGGATTCCGCGGACAGGTCGCCGTTGATGTCGGCGAGATGGATGTCCTCGTTGACCGCGCGCACCTCGATCTTGCCCTTGGCCTTCTCGACCGTGACCTCACCTTGCACGGTCTTGAGCGAGACGAAGCCCGATCCGCCGCGAACCTTGATGTCGCCCCGCGTCGTGTCGACCGTCACGTCG
>Ga0326726_10004320_pt1 | contig 12978 bp, 8 predicted proteins | sample MHFenrmetagenome_2_FD_207603 | JGI IMG/M metagenome (GOLD analysis project Ga0326726, IMG submission 207603) | Lab enriched peat soil microbial communities from Michigan Hollow, Ithaca, NY, United States - MHF15MN | ecosystem: Environmental > Terrestrial > Soil > Wetlands > Peat | place: USA... | reverse complement strand
GACCTCGGTGGAGCCGAGGATGATGTCGAAGGGCTGGTCTACGGGCAGGGTCACCGGGTTTCCGTAGCCGGGATAGGGATTGCTCGTCGCGGCGTCGAAGATCGAGAAGCGTACCTGCATGGTGCCGTTGGTACCCGGCGGGGCCGAATCGAAGGTGTGATCGAGAATGATCTCTCCCTTCATCTCGAGGTGTGGGAACAAGGCGAACATCCCCGAGTCCGCTTGGCCGACCGGTGTGACCGTGTCGTCGAGCGTGATGCCGGGGAAACCCGCGCCCAAGGCGTTCACATCGTTCGCGTTGATCGAGCGCCCCCCCATCTTCACCTCGCCCGTGAGATCGGAGGTCATCGTGAAGCTGACTGAGGAAGTGAGATCCTGAGTCTCCGCGTGCATGCGCGCAGACACCATCGTGGGAGTCGTGACGAGGTCGTCCGTCAGGATCAGACCACACGAGTGACACGGGGCTTGGAGCCCGATGCCAGCCTCGTACCCGAACCTCAGGTCCCCGACGCCGATGCCGTCTGCTCGCGAGCGACTCGACGAGAGCGTGAGAAGCGTCATGACCACGAGGGCAGCGACCGGACGGATGCGGTGCACGGCATCACTCCTTCCCGCCATCATAGTCGAACGAGGGCGCGCAGAGCGCACCTGAAGGGCACGGAGTGACTCCGGAGAGGCGCTCCCGATGAGATTAGACTGGTGTAAATGTCGAGAAACTCGATGCGCCGCGCGCTCTTCCGCGGCTAGCTGCGCAACCGCGCAGTTACCGACCAAGCTGGCGCGCTGGGGAGCTGTCCGTCGCGTGACCGGTGCACCGAGCGGCACCCTTCGGCGCCGATGACGGCACCAGACGGCACCAAGCGGTGTCACGCTCGCGCGGTCATCGCAGGGGGAAGATGAAAACCCCAGTAAGTGCAAGCCGTTCGGTGGTGGGCCCTCCCGGGATCGAACCGGGGGCCGATGGATTAAAAGCGCCCCGTACTGAGGAGCGACGAGGGTCGCGGGCTTCATCGGACCTGCCTGCGCCAGACAGGCTAGTAGCCGGAAGGGCAGTCAGCGCCGAGCCACCACCACGTACCACGGCTCGGGGCTGGGCGGCGCGGCGGCAAGCGCGTGCACGTCCGCGAGGTGGCCGACCTCGACCCGCGCGAACCCCGCCCGCTCGAATAGCGCGGCGACCGAGCGCGGGCTGCTGAAGCCCATCGCGGGCAGCGCCTCGCGCGTCTCGGCCGTGTAGTAGCGGTCGAACAGGTTGGGCGCGTCGGGGTCCGGCGTCTCGGTCGGCGCAGCGTCGCGGAACCAGAATCCGTCGATCGCGACGACGCGGCCGCCCGGCCGCAGCAGCGCGAGCCAGCTTCGCAGCGCGGTCTCCGGCTCGCGCAGCGTCCAGAGGAAGTGGCGGCAGAGGATCGCGTCGAGACTTTGCGGCGGCAGCGTCGGCGCGACGGCGTCGCTGAGCTCGAAGCGGATCTCGAGCGCGTCCTCCGCAGCCGCCTTGCGCGCTTCGGCCAGCATCGGCTCCGCCAGGTCGATCGCGATCACGTGGTGGCCGAGCCGCGCTGCAGCGCAGCGTCAAGCGCGAAGAATCCACCCTTCGGTGGACGTTCCACCCGTCCCGACCGCGTAGGCTATGCCTCGTGGACCCGGATCCCCAGACGCCCTCCGCTCTCTCGGCCCTACCGACTGGCGTGGTCACCTTCCTGATGACCGACGTCGAGTCCTCGACGCGCCTCTGGCGCGACCGGCCGGAGGCCGTGCGGCTGCTCGAGCGGCAGCGGGAGCTCATCGCGGCCGCGGTCGGCTGGCGCGGCGGGGCGTTCCCGGCCGATCAGGGCGAGGGCGACTCGACGCTCGCGGCCTTCGCCCGCCCGGGCGATGCGCTCGCGGCGGCGCTCGACGCGCAGCGCGCGCTCGCGACGGAGCCCTGGCCGGAGGATGCGCGCGTGCGCGTGCGCATGGCCGTACACACGGGCGTTTCGGAGATGCGCGGGGAGCGGAACTACGGCGGCCTGGCGCTGATCCACTGCGCGCGGCTGCGCGCGCTGGCGCGCGGGGGACAGGTTCTGGTCTCGGGCAGCACGGCGGCGCTTGTCGCCGAGGGCATCGCCGACGGCGCTTCGCTCGCGGATCTCGAGACGGTCTCGCTCCCGGACTTCGAGCGGCCCGAGCGCGTGTACCAACTGTGCCATGCGGACCTGCCGAGCGGCTTCGCGAGCCTGCGGCGCGAGGCGTCGACGCTTCGGCCCTGGCCGACGCCGCTCGTCGGCCGCGTCGCGGAGTGCAGCGAGGTCGCGTCACTGCTCGCCGACGCGCGGCTCGTCACGATCACCGGCGCGGGGGGATCGGGCAAGACGCGGCTCGCGCACGCCGTCGCCGTCGAGCTCGAAGATCGCTTCGAGAACGGCGTCGTCTGGGTCGAGCTAGCCCGGCTCGGCTCCGAGGCGCAGGTCGCGGGCACGGTCGCCGCCGCATGCGGCGTCTCCGAAGTCGCGGGTCTGTCCGCGCTCGCGGTGCTCGAGCGCCACTTCGCGTGCGTCGAGCTCTTGCTGGTGCTCGACAACTGTGAGCACCTGCTCGGCGCGTGCGCCGAGCTCGCGGACGCCGCGCTGCGCGCCGGCTCGCGCGTCCGCGTGCTCGCGACGAGCCGGGAGCCGCTCGGGGCGCCGGGCGAGACGACCTGGCAGATTCCCTCGCTGGCCCTCCCGCCCGAGGACGCCCGCGACCCGGAGCGCATCGGAGAGAGCGAGGCCGTGCGGCTCTTCGTCGATCGCGCGCGCGCCGCGCGCCCGGACTTCCGGCTCGACGCCGGCAGCGCCCCGGCGGTCGCGCGGATCTGCCGCCGGCTCGACGGCATCCCGCTCGCGCTCGAGCTCGCTGCCGCGCGCGTGCGCGCGCTGTCGGTCGAGCAGCTCGCCGCTGCGCTCGATGACCGCTTCCGGCTGCTCACCGGCGGCGCGCGCACGGTGATGGCTCGCCAGCGCACGCTCCTCGCGTCGGTGGAGTGGAGCCACACGCTGCTCGACGAGGACGAGCGCGTGCTCTTCCGACGCCTTTCGGTGTTCGCCGCGCCGTTCTCGCTCGACGCGGCCGAAGCCGTCGCCGCGGACCACGAGCTCGATCGCTTCGCGGTCTTCGACATCATGGCCCGGCTCGTCGACAAGAGCCTGGTCATGCACGCGGGCGACCGCTACCGGCTGCTCGAGACGCTGCGGCAATACGCGCTCGAACGCGCCGCGGATGCGGGCGAGCTGGCCGAGCTTCGCGATCGGCACCTGGCCTGGTTTCGGCGCCGAGCGCAGGGTTGGCGGCTCGATCGGGAGCTGTACGACCCGACGGTGATGACGTCCGAGATCAGCGTCGAGGTGCCCGATCTGATCGCGGCGCTCGAGTGGTCGATCCGACCGGAGCAGCATCCCGTCGTCGACCTGCTCTGGCCGCTGGTCGAGCACTGGTTCGATCGCGCCAAGTTCGAGGAGTCTCATGAGATGGCCGCGAAAGTGCTCGGCTCCCAGCCGGAGGGTTCGGAGGCCTGGCTCGAGCTAGTGGCGCCGCTCGCGCTGCAGATCACCATCGGAGGGGATGTCGGGTGGTTCGGCGCCGCACAGCGTGCCCTCGAAGTCCGCGGCTCGAAGCTCGATCCGATCTCGCGCCTCCAGATCCAGCTCGCCTTTGCCATGGCCCCTACTTACGGTGCCCGCGGAGTTCCCGCGATCCGGGCCGTCGCGGAAGACGCGAAGCTCGCGGGCTGCCGACGGCTCGAGGTTTATGCCTCGACTCAGGAAGCCATGCTCCAGGCGTTTTCCGGGGATACGCGCGGCGCACGGCCGCTCTTCGCATGGCTCGATCGGCAGGTGCCTCCCGATCACCCGCTCCGCCTCTTGCTCGCCGTAGGCAAGGCGTGGGTCGCGTGCTCGAGCGGTGATCTCGATGCCGCACGGGGGAGCCTCGCGGCGTTCGTCGAGGGGCGCGTGAAGGACACCTTGACGGTGGGCGGGCTCAGCGTGGCCGGTTTCGTCGGTCTGTGGGCCGACGACGAGAGCTATCTGCGGCGCGTGCTCGCGCTGGCCGAGAAGCTCCCCTCGAGCCCGCTCAGTGCGGATCTCGTCCCCGATCTGCGCGGCAAGCTCGCGCTCATGCGGGGGGAGCTGGAATCCGCGATCGAGTCACTGGCGGAGTGCCGCCGCCTGGACCGACTACTCGTCGCGCGAAGATCAATCACGGGGATCCAGTGCGCGGAGGCACGCCTTGCCCTCGGTGACCCTTCTGGCGCTGGGGAGGACGTAGCGGCCATCGAGCGCGAGCTGTCCGACGGGGTATTCTCACTGCCCGTGACGCTGCTCGACGTGCTGAAGTCCCACCTGTGCCGGATGGCCGGCGAGCCGGCCAAGGCGGAGTCACTCGCCCACGCGGCGCTGGCGCACTCCGCCGAGCTAGAGATCGCGCACGGTGCGATCCTCGCGCTCGAGGCGCTGGTGCTGCTCGCCGGGGATGCAGACCGGCTGTCGGATGCCGCTCGACTGCTCGGCGCGATCGAGGCGTTCCGCGCACGCACCGGCTTTTCCTGGCGGCCGCATCACTACCGCGAGTCACTCGGCAAGCTGCGTGCGATGCTCGAGCCTGCTGCGCTCGAAGAGGGCGGCGCGCTCCCGATCTGGGACGCCGTCGCCTGGGCGCGGCGCGGCCGCGGCGAGCGCGGCCGGCCCGATCGCGGCTGGGAGAGCCTCACACCGACCGAGCAGCGCGTCGTCGAGTTGGTGGCCGAGGGCCTGCTCAACAAGGACGTCGCGCAGAAGCTCTTCGTGAGCGTCGCGACGGTGAAGACCCACCTCATCCACGTCTTCGCAAAGCTCGACGTGCGCACTCGCGCCGAGCTTGCCGCCGCGGCCGCGCGGCGCGGCGTCTCCTCGCCCGGATGACCGTATGCCAGGTAGTCGCGGAGCTACGCGATCGGGAATGCGATCGGCGGATGACGCGGCCTACCGGGTGGATTGTTCGCTCGTTGATGCCACCTCGATCAGCTGGACTCACCTCCGCCTCTACAGACCTCGCTCGTCAGCTTCCTGTAGTACGGTCGTACCCGAAGGTCGACGTCGATAATTTCGAGAGGTGCCCCCCCGGGGCTCGCGACCAACCAGCTCCCGTCTCGGGTTCAGCAGGCGGATCGCGAAGCTGGTCCCTGCCCTTCGCACGCGCGCTCAGCTGGATGCTGAGGCTTGGACCAAATTTGGTTGGTGGGCCCTCCCGGGATCGAACCGGGGACCGATGGATTAAAAGGCACCGGCTCCCTTTCCGCGTGACGAGCGCTGCGCAGCTGTCCGCATGCGCGAAAGCGCGTCCACTTCCCGCCCCGGACCGCGATAGCCGATCACGGTGTCCGCCCGCCCGGGGCGTCCGAGCTCGCGCTCGTTCCCTCGCTTCTCGGTAGATTCGAGGTGTGGGACGCTTCAGCGCGCGACGGGTCGCCGAGGTCGCGATCAGCGGGTTGTTTCTCGCGCTGGCCAGGACGCTGGCCGAGTACTACCGGCTTGAATACACGCGCGGGTCATCCCTCGCGCTTGCGGAGGTCGCGCCTTACATAACGGGTGCGCTTGTGGCTGCGGTCGGCGCGTGGGGTGCGGTGCTCGCGTATTTCGTCGGGCGCTACCGGATGTCGACCGGGATTGTCGGGGTCGTGGTCGGGGCGATGCTGATCTACAAGCTGGTGGTCATCGGCGGGTTGCCGTGACTCGCGTCAGGATTCGCCTTGGATCGTTGGGGCGTGCGATCGAGCTGAGCAGAGGGCGTTGTTGAGCCAGCTGACCCCCTCCGGTGTCGCGAACTCCACGGTCTTGCGGGTCATGGCCGCGAAAACTCGAGACTGGGATCGTCCCAAAAAGTCAGTTCGGAAGCAGTCCGGTCAGGCCAAGGCCACGATCAACAGCATCACCCGGCATGCGCTTCGCCGGCCAAAGGACTCACGGGTCCTCCCCGGTTTGGCCAAGCCGAAGAACACCACGCAGAGCACCCAGGAGTATTGCGAGAACGACACACAGACCGCTTCCCAGGAGCAGCCTCGTCATGGTCGCGATATGTGAGGCGCACTGTGACTCTCATCTAGCGACGGCACTGTCGCGCGGCGACTCGAGCAGGCGGTACAGAACGTTGTCCGTGAAGGCGGGGTCGCGGGTGAGCGCCAGGTGGTCGGCGAACACGAAGGTGAGATCGGTCCAGGCGATCGGCGAGACGACGCCCGGCCGCCATGCGCCGGTCTCGCGTTCGTCCATGATCGCGCTGGTGCGCAGCACCGTGCCATCTCCGGGAGCGCCGCGCGCGACCGAGAGCTTGCCCCCGGCGTCGACGGCCAGCACGGCGGGTGTCGGCTCCGCGTCGCCGGCGAAGAGGTGCAGGGTCAGGCCCGGCGGTGGCGCGGTCGGTACGTCGAGCGCGGCCTGAAACTGTCGTGCGCGAGCCAGAGACTTCGCTAGCTGGTCGAGCGCGATCGCGTGCCGCTCCGCGGCGTCGTGGACATCGGGAAGGAGGACCGCGAGCGCTGGGTCGGCGTCGCGCGCCGCGAGCCCCCAGCCGAAGCGCTGCCAGGTCGCGACGTCGAGGGGGTCGAGCGGAGTGCCGTGCTCGTCCAACACCGCACGGTGTCGCGCGCGGGGCAGGAGCTGGTACAGCGACGGGAACGTGCCGATCACGGGCGAGGGGTAGCGCGGCAGGAGCCAGGAGAACGACACGCCCTCGACCAGGTTCGCCAGGGCCTCGACCGAGCCCGCGTTCGGGGTGGCCACGAAGACCGCGCGCGCGACGAAGGGCGCACCCGCCCAGGTCGGCGCCGGCGTCGAGCCGTCGGCGGGCAGGTCGGCGTCGCCGTACTCGAGGAAGTAGCGCAGCAAGAGCCCGCCCATCGAGTGGGCGATCACGTCGAACTTGAGGTCGTCGCGGCGGACGCCGTAGCGGCGCAGGAGTTCGGCTTGCACATAGGCGCGCTTCTCGACCATGAATGCGCGCAGCGCGCGCGCGTTCTCGGCGTTGTCGCGCCGCCAGTCGTAGGGGAACTGGAAGCAGGTGAAGTGCCCGGGACGGTACACGACTGTGCCGGAATGGCCGAGTGATTCGTCGCGGTATCCGCCGACGCCGAGCGTCTTCAGGATGTACACGTAGGCCTGACTCTCGAGCGGCAAGCCGATCAGCGAGATACGCACGCTGTCGAGCACACCTTCGGGCGCCACGCGATCGCGCAGCGCGGCGAGCGGGACGCCCTGCGCCATGGGCAGCGCCAGGAGTCGCGCGCCGTCGGGGTCGCTCGGGTTCGCGTAGTCGCCCGCGAACGCGCCCCACACGACGCGGCCGCTCTCGCGATCCACCAGCTTCGAGCCCAGCACGCCCGGGATCACAATCACAGGGTTGCGGGTCGCGTCGTCGAACTCGGCCGCCCGGTTGTACAGCCCGCCCAGGTCGGGGACGCTCCCGGCCGCGCAGGCCACGAAGACCAGCGAGAGCGCGAGCGCCTTCCTCGAGCAGATGGTCGGGTACACGCAGCGAGTCGCGCGGGCGGGCCGAGCCGTTACGGCGCCGGTTCCGCTCGGAGTCCTCGGGGCTGCGCCAGGCCGCCGCCGAAGCGCGGACCGGCGACTGAGAAAAACGGGGCGGGTGCGGTCGGGCCGGCCATTGAACGGGAACCCAAGGAGAGTGACTCGCCGATCGTGAGGGCTTGCCGGTGCCTCATCTAGTCCAGGTTTTCGGAGTTGCCGGTTTCTGGACCGTTCCGGCCGGCGGCCGGCCCGAGACAAAGAACGAGAGCCACTCCATGCGGCCCGCTGGAAGCGTTGGTCGTGACCGTGAACGAGCCGTATCGCCACCAAGCGCGCGCAGAGTCTCTCTTCATCCTTCCCTACGGCGTGCGAGCTCGCGCTCGTAGGCACTCATCATGTCGCGATAGTCGAGCATGCCGACGATCCGGCCGTGCTGGAGGTCCCCCTCCGGACTCACCGAAGTAGGCGCTTCCAAGACCGGGATCTGCGGGCAGCTCGTCGAGCGGAACAGCTCGTGCGCGCGGTACAGATCGTCGTCGGGGAGCAGTGAGAGCGGCGGCACGGCGACGTCGCTCGCCACGATGAAGCTGTCGAGCTGTCTCTCGTCGAGCACCGGCCGGAGCTGCTCCGCGGTGACGAGTCCCACGAGCCGTCCGACGTTGTCGACGACCGGAAGCGTCGCGTCGGCCCCGCTGAGCAGTAGCCGGCGAAGCGCCTCAAAGCGCATCGACGACGAGACGACCGGCACGGAGTCGGATCTCCGAAATACGTCACCGACTCGCATCTCCTCGAGCACATTGACCGTCAGATCGTCGAGGTGCGCGGGCGACGAGAAGCGGTCTTTCACCTGGTTCTCGTAGATCGAGCTGCCGCGCGCGAGCAGCATCGCGAGCACGGAGACCAAGACGAGCGGCGGCAGAAGCGCGTAACCGCCGCTCATTACGGCCACCATCAGCATCGCGCCGATCGGCGCCGACGCGACGCCCGCGAAGAAGCTCGCCATGCCTACGAGAACGTAGGCGGCGGGATTCGGGAAGAAGGCGGGCGCGAGCGAGGCGCCGCCAAATCCGATGAGCGCGCCGAGCATGCCGCCGATGAACAGCGTCGGCCCGAAGACACCGCCACTTCCGCCGGAACCGACGGTGAGCGTGGTGGTGAGTATCTTCGCGGCGACGATCCAGGCCAGTGAAGCGACAACAACGTCACCGTTCAGTGTGCGCTGCAGCCAGCCCCAGCCCGTGCCGTAGGCTTCGGGCACGAACAAGCCGATCGCGCCGACACACAATCCGCCGAGCATCGGACGCAGCGGCTTCGCGATCGGCAGCTTCGCAAAGACCCCGCGCCGCATGAAGTGGAACAGCGCGATGTACGCGCGCCCGACCGGCGCGGAGAGCAGTGCGAGCAACACGTAGCCCGGTATCTCGATCGGGCGGAACGCCGCGATCTGGGGGATCGCGAAGATCGTGTGACCACCGACGAGCAGCACGAACACGACGTACGCCGTGATCGACGAGATCACCGCCGGCACGAGCGCCTCCGACTCGAAGTCCTCGCGATACACGATCTCGACGGCGGTGATGGCTGACCCGAGCGGCGCGCGGAAGATCGCGCCCAGCCCGCCCGCGGTTCCCGCCAGTAACAGCACGCGCCGGTCCCGCGCGCTCAGCCCGAGCAGCCCCGCGACGAGCGAGCCAATTCCGCCGCCGACCTGTGCAACCGGTCCCTCCTTTCCTGCGCTCCCTCCCGTCGAGAGCGTGAGGATCGTCGCGATGGCCTTCACCAACGGAACGCGCGGCCGCATCACGCCGCGCGCTTGGTGGAAGGCGCGGATCAGCTCGTCGGTGCCGGTGCCTCCGGCTTCCGGAGCGAGGCGCCAGACCAATAGTCCCGAAGCGAGGCCGCCGAGCGCCGGCATCAGGAAGAAGAGCCAGCGCCGAGGCGGCCCGGTGCCCTCACTTGGCGCCGCGAGAAACGCGTCGCCCGGTGGCGGCTCGGGCGGAGGCTCGCGCACCAGCGTCACCATCGTGAAGTGAGTCGCGTACTCGAGCGCGACGAAGAACGCTACCGCGGCAAGTCCTGAACACGCCCCGACGACGACGCCGTAGATGACCCAACGCGTGCGCACGTGAGCGATTCGCGCGACGAGACGGGCAAGCACGGGATCTGCCGGGCCTGATCCCGTCATACCCGCCTTCGTCGTTGGCGCAGAAGTGACCCCGGCTTCTCGATCGCGATGCCGGAATTTAGGCGCTCACCGCGCCCCCCGTCGACCTCTCCCTGCCGATCTCACTCCGCGGAGTATTCGACCCACGAGAATTCGTGGCTTCCTCGAAGCTTCGTGGCTCCCACGGGCTGTCGTGGGTGGCCCTTGGACGGTCCATGTCGTGGTAAGTGTGCGAAAAAACTGGGGATCTCTGCTTCTGCCCCGTCTGGCATCCCGCTTGCTCAAGCGCCCTCCCGAGAGGAGGGCAACTCGATGCTCCGAATCACTAGCCGGCCGAACGGACCGAGCGAAACCCAGCTCGTACTCGAGGGGCGGCTCGTCGACGAGACGGTGGAAGAGCTGCGGCGGATCTCGACTGAGATCGCTGCGCAGGGTCGGCGCATCGCGCTGGATCTGATCGCCCTTCGCTATGCCGACGCGGCAGGGATCGGCCTGCTGCGCGAGCTGATCGAGGACTCGGCCGAACTGCAGCGCGCCTCGGCATTCGTGAGCGCGCTCTTGGGGGAGCCCACGCCATGAGGAACCCAGCCCAATCTTCGCATTCCGTCCCCGCGTCTCAGCCGGCTGAACGCGCCCCCGACCGTGACGCTCCGCTCCTCGCGCAGCTGCGCGCAGGTGACGAAGCCGCGTACACCGAGATCGTGCGCCGCTATCACGGCTCACTCGTGCGGGTCGCGAGCGCGCATGTGCGCAGCGCGGCGCTCGCCGAGGAGATCGCGCAGGAGGCGTGGCTCGCGGTGCTGAACGGACTCGCGCGCTTCGAGGGCCGCAGCTCGTTCCGCACCTGGCTCTTCACGATCGTCGCGAACCTGGCCAAGACGCGCGGCGCCCGCGAGGCACGCACGGTGCCGTTCTCCGCCCTGGCGCGCGAGGAAGGCGAGCAAGAACGCCCGGTCGAGGACGGCCGATTCCTCGAGGACGGCCACTGGGCAACTGCGCCGGCCGAGTGGCGCGACCCCGGGGCCCGCCTGCACAGCGAGCAGACACTCGCGCAGATCGAGCGCGCGATCGCCCAGCTGCCCGAGGCGCAGCGCACCGTCATCACGTTGCGCGACGTGCGCGGACTCGACGCCGAAGAGGTGTGCGAGTTACTCGGGATCAGCGACGGAAATCAGCGCGTGCTGCTCCACAGGGCGCGCGCCAAGGTACGCCGAGCGCTCGAGGGTGTGCTCGCTCCGGAGTGAGTAGGCACGGAGCGCCAGACCCTTCTGACGATCAGCGCCAACGCGAGGGCCGCGAGCGCGAGGCTCGGACCGATGATCTCGAGGCCGAACGCTCCCGCCAGAAGACCCAGCGTCGCGGGCAAGAGTGATTGGCCGAGCGCCGCGAGGGCGATCTGGACCCCAACCGCGTTCGCGGAATGGCCCGGGCCGACACGGCGCGGTGTCGTCGCGATCAGGGTCGGGAAGATCGGCCCGCAGGCAAGCCCCACGAGCGCCAGGCCGCCCAACTCGACGCCGCGAATCGGCGCGAGCCAGACGAGCACGGTGCCAGACATGAGCCCCGCGAGCGCGAGCCGGACCAGAACCTCCAGTCGCAGTGCGCCGGCCAGCGCGCCTGCCAGGACTCGCCCCGACGTCAGCCCGATCCAGAAGGCACTGACCCAAAAGGCCGCGACCTTCATCGGGAAGCCCCGGCTCGTCGCTAGAAGGCTGTAGCTCCACGCTCCGACCGATGCCTCGATTCCCGTATAGACGAAGAACGCGGCGCAGCCCCATCGCGCCGACGGCAGGCGCAGCGTGGCTCGCAGTGTCTCGCCCGGCTGCGGCTGAGTCGAGCTCGCAGTCGGCGGAGGCGACATCGCGGGCCAGGCTCCGTAAGTCACCCCGAACGCGGCGGAAAGCGCGAGCTGGGCGCCGCAGACCAGGAGATAGCCGCGCTCCCAGCCGAGCCCGCGAGCGAGCACCGCCGACATCAGCGCGGGACCCGCCGCCGCGCCGACTCCGTAGCACGCGTGCAGCCAGTTCACCGTTCGCGCACTGTGCTGGCTCGCGACGTAGGCGTTGATGCCCGCGTCGATCGCGCCCGCGCCCACGCCCGCGAGCAACCCCCACGCGACGACGACAACCCAAGACGGGGCGGTCGCATAGCCGAGCAGGCTGATCGCCGTTCCGAGACACGAGAGCGCGAGCAGTCCGCCGATCCGCATGCGACGGAGCAGCCAACCGGCGGCGAAGCTCGCCGACATGTAGCCCGCGGTCACTGCGCCGAGTAACCCGCCCAGCGCGCCCTGCGGCAGCTCGAAGCTCGCGCGCATCTCGGGCCAAGCGACGCCGAGCAATCCATCGGGCAGGCCCAGACTGACAAAGGCCAGGTAGGCGAGTACCAGCAGCGCGATCGGCGAACGCAACGGCTCGTCCCTTAGCGCAGTGCCAGCGAGCGCGTCGCGCCGGCGCCGGGAACATCGAGGCGGATCCGGTAGAGCCCGGTGCGCGCGGTCATGTAGAGGGTCTTCCGGTCCGTCCCGCCCCAGGCGAAGTTGGCGGGCAGCTCGGGCGCGACGATCTGGCCGATGTGCGCGCCCTGGGGCGACAAGATCCAGACACCGCCCGGGCCCGACACGTAGAGATTTCCGAGCGCGTCGACCTTGAGCCCGTCGAGCGCTTCCTCGCCGGGTGCTCCGCCCATGTCGAAGAACACGCGGGCGTTCGCGAGCGAGCCGTCGCCCGCGACCTCGTAGCGCATCACGACTTTCTTCGCGGGATCCCAGTTCGTCACGTACAGGAATTTCTCGTCGGGCGAGAACGCGATCCCGTTCGGCCCGGAGAGGTCCTGACTCACGAGCTCGAGCCCACTCGCGTCGAGCTTGAACACGCCGGAATACGGCAACTCCCGGCGCGGGTCGGCGTGGAACTTCGGGAGACCGAAGGGCGGGTCGGTGAAGTAGAGCGTGCCGTCGGAGCGGTACACCAGGTCGTTCGGGCTATTCAGGCGCGCGCCCCGGTAGCGCTCGGCGATGGGCGTCTCGGTGCCGTCAGCGGCGAGCTTCGAGACGCGGCGGTTGCCGTGCTCGTCGATCGTGAGCGCGCCATCGCGGGGGTCGACGGCGAGCCCGTTCGAGCCCGGCTGGCCGTAGTCACCGATGTCGGGGCCTTGGTAGCCGCTCTCCCCTCGAAACACTGAGACACGCCCGCCGCCCGCCGGGTCGTAGCGGTAGATGCGGTTCCGGTTCGGGTCACTGAACAGTAGAAAGCCGTCGCCCTCGGCGATCCAGACCGGTCCCTCTGTGAACGCGAA
>Ga0326726_10004319_pt1 | contig 12979 bp, 16 predicted proteins | sample MHFenrmetagenome_2_FD_207603 | JGI IMG/M metagenome (GOLD analysis project Ga0326726, IMG submission 207603) | Lab enriched peat soil microbial communities from Michigan Hollow, Ithaca, NY, United States - MHF15MN | ecosystem: Environmental > Terrestrial > Soil > Wetlands > Peat | place: USA... | reverse complement strand
GCGTGCTCGAGAACTACGTGCCGGACGTCGACGCCACCGTCGTCACGCGCATCCTCGATGCCGGCGGCACGATCCTCGGCAAGACCGTGTGCGAGGACCTCTGCTTTTCCGGCGGCAGCCACACCTCGCAGCCGCTGCCGGTGAAGAACCCGCACAAGCCGACCCATTCGGCTGCCGGCTCCTCCAGCGGCAGCGCGGTCGTCGTCTCCATCGGCGAGGCCGACGCCGCGCTCGGCGGCGACCAGGGCGGCTCCATCCGCCTGCCGGCCTGCTGGACCGGCGTCTACGGCCTCAAGGGCACGCACGGGCTGGTGCCTTACACCGGCGTGATGCCGATCGAGGCGACGCTCGACCATTGCGGGCCGATGGCGGGCACGGTGGAGGACGTGGCGCGCCTGCTGACGGCAATCGCCGGGCCGGACGGGCGCGACCCGCGGCAGATCGACTGCAAGACGCAGGACTACATGGGAGCGCTGAAGAAGGGCGCCAGGGGCCTGAAGATCGCGGTGGTGAAGGAGGGCTTCGGCCGGGCCGAGAGCCAGGCGGCGGTGGACCGCAAGGTGAAGAAGGCGCTGCAGCGGCTGAAGGCGCTGGGCGCCACGGTCGACGAGGTATCCATTCCCATGCACATGGCGGGCTACGACATCTGGAACGCCATCATCATCGAGGGCGCCACCGAGCAGATGATCAAGGGCAACGGCATGGGCCACAACTGGGAGGGCACCTACACCACGAGCCTGCTCGACGCCTATGCGCGGGGCTGGCGCTCGCGGCCGCAGGACATGTCGGAGACGGTGAAGCTCGTGCTGTTCATGGGCGAATACATGCACCGCTACTATCACGGCCGCTACTACGCCAAGGGCCAGAACCTGAAATGGGCGCTGCGCCAGGCCTATGACGACGTGCTCGCGAAGTACGACCTGCTGGCCATGCCGACGATCCCGTTCACGGCGACGAAGCTTCCCGAGGCCGGCTGCCCGCGCGAGGAGTATGTGGCGCGCGCGCTCGAGATGATCGGCAACACCTGCCCGTTCGACGCCAGCGGCCACCCCGGCATCAACCTGCCCTGCGGGCGCGAGGGCGGGCTGCCGGTGGGGCTGATGCTGACGGGCCGGCGCTATGACGAGGCGACGGTGCTAAGGGCGGCGGCGGCGTTCGAGAAGCTGGGGGATTGGAGGAAGATGTAGGGATGAGCATCGAATGACGGCTGATGAGCTCCTGACGTCGTGGAATCTGTCAACCTGCTGATTTTTAAGTTGATTTTCGAACCTTCTGCCTTGTACGATTACTCTAAGAGCGTGCATGGAAACGGAAAAGCCCCCAGCGTTGGACTGCTGGGGGCCTGTTGGATCCTTACCGAGCACCGCACAGACTGGTGGAGGGCCGGCGCTTGGTGTGGGAGCACCTTGTGCCCGGCTCTTTGCTTGTATGCCCGTTGGCTCTTCATGTCAAGGGTGACAGTGCTGTAACACACTGAAAAATAATAATTTTATTCGATTTTCTCAACATCGGAAAGATTCAAAAGGGCAATTATTCCTAGAAAAGTCTTCTGCAGTCAGCTTGACTCTCGGTAGTTGATGTTCTCTGATCGTTCCGATGCCGGCCGCGGACCGCTGTGGAGCTTTTGCGCCAGCCTCGCGATCTACAGGCAATGGCCGCGATGGCGCTCGCTGTTCGACTTGGCGTCGGCCAAGGTGGCCCTCCTGGCGTGCTGCCGACGATGCAAGCACTGCGCCGAGACGCCGAGGGTGACTGAGGTGGAGCGGTGAGCGAACCGCGCGACCACCACTTCGTCCCGCGCTTCTATCTGGCGCGCTGGTGCAACTCTGAGGGCAAGCTGACTGTCTACTCTAGGCCGCACCGGAGCGTGGTCACGTCGCAGCTGACGCCGAAGGGCACAGGATTCGAGCGAGACCTTTACACATACACGGGCGTTCCATCGCCACAGGCGCTCGAAACGAAATTTATGGCTCGGATCGATGATGTGGCTGCGCCGATCCTTGACAAGCTGTTGGCCGGAGGACTGCCGAATTTGACCGGTGCGGAACGATCCGACTTCACACGCTTCGTTCTGTCGCTTCGTGCTCGCCACCCTGGCGCGGTGACGCTGAGCAAGAGTGAAGGTGAGCGAGCACTGAGCTATGAGCTTGACCGCGACCCGGAACAATACCTCGCCATCAAGGGAGACGAGCCGGCAAGTAACTTGAGAGAGTTCCTCGAACAGAACGCGCCGCATGTCGCCCCGAATTTCGGATTGTCGATGCTGCCCAAGGTCATTACTCACCCGGAGGTCGGCCAGCGCGTCTACTCAATGCCTTGGTCTACGTTCAACGTGAGCCGCGCGAACACCGATCTGCTGACTTCCGATCGCCCCTGCGTCCTGGAGGGCAACGCTGTGGACGGTAGATGTGTAATCGTCCTACCTCTCAACCCGGCAATGGTCGTGATCATCAGCAACGATGCGACCTTGACTCTGCGACTTCGCCGCCTGACCCATACCGGCTTAGTGAAGCTGGTCAACCGCGCAGTCGTGAGCCACGCACATAAGTACGTCTACGGGACCGGCCGCCAACATCTGTCACTTGTCGAGAAGCTACTCGGTTCGCGCGATCCAGGTGGAGGAATAGGAGAAGATGAGCAGCCTGACAGTTGAGGACACGATGCGGAAAAAAGGGACGCTACCTTTTGTTCTCGTGCTCTTCGCGCGTGCGCGGGCGTCCGATCGGGCGGAAGCGCATGGGGCGGTCGGAGACCATCCCCGCGATACAAAGGAGACGCCACCTTCTCCACTATCCGCGCGGTTCTCGAGAGAGGGTAGCGTCCCCTTCTATTTCTGCTACGAAAAGTAGTCGCCTTTGGATGACCTAGTTAAGATGTCCAATGGCTGTAGCTTGATAGGACACTCGTATCAGGTGACCATCAATGTCACTGATCGCCAGCGATACCGTAAGAACAATTTGACCGTTAACATTTAGCCAATTGCAGTTGTCAGTCGCCCAACCAGCATCAACTGCAGTATGACTATTGCTGATGGCAGCCAGTGCTGCCATGGGTGCAACGTTGTCAAGACTTTTCCAGCGTGGTCCGATCGGAATCCACACTTGGTCACGATACCAGGTTTGACCCCGTCCCGTTAAGTCAGCACCTGCGGTTCCTGTCAAGAAGACCAGATCACGATTGTCTCCTGAGCGTGTCCGCAGTTCATGAGGACTATCGATGAATGTCGACCAAAATGCCATGATGTTATCCCTTTCGAATGAAACCTCAGGGTTTTGGAAGCGACTTTAAGACCTCTTGCGTCGTGGGAAGATTCGACGCGTCGATCTTCACAACTTTGCCCGGGACATCCCTCAGTGCATCATTGGGCAAAGGCGGCGTGATAAGCTGACGCAGTCCTGGTGAATGAGGTGACTGCTCCACCGAAATCGGCGTAGATCGCCTAGCTACCTGCGCGCGCCGGCTAGGTGCGAGCGGTTCCTTCTTGGTGTCTCCAGATCTAGCTACCATTTCAGACTCCTAACTCTGCACATACATGCAGAAATGAACTATTCACCCGATAAACGTGAGAAGCAGCCAACCATGGCCGCACTCAACGTCAAGCTCCCTGTCGTTCAGCACTTCGCCGATTTCCTAGTCTACGCGCCGAAGCGATTCGCAACCCGTGCAACGGACCGCGGCCATTAGCGCTCCCGCAGGAGATCAGCGCGCGTCGGCGTCATTTCTTTGATCAGACTCTAATTCTAAATTGCGACCCGATGGTCAGTGCCCAGGACTTCTTGTATTGATATCTCATTGAGAGGGCCTCGTAAGATTCGCGATCGTCAATGAACCGCCACCATAGTCAAAAAGCGCCGCGTCCGCACCTCCCATTCGAGGGGAGCGGCTTTGTTCTCTGGGGATGTCTTACCCCGGGCGGTCAACTAGCTCCTGACCTTGAGATGACGGCTCGCCGATAGGCACCTGACCCGAACTGCGGGAATTTCGATAACAGTACACTAAGAGTCCGTTTCGAAACTCGGGAACAGGCCCAAAACCGATGTGCAAATGTCTTCAAGATGGCTCTTCTTCGAGCTTAATGGACGAGGACCAGGGCCCGGGTACAGCCGCGCTTTGAGTTTCGAAACGGACTCTAAATAAAAAAGGGGGACGCTACCCGTTGTTCTCCTCCTCTTCGCGCGTGCGCGGGCGGCCGATCGGGCGGAAGCGCAAGGGGCGGTCGGCGAGCGCTTCGAGCTTGGCGATGAACGCGTCCGAGCCGCAGGGCAGCCCCTTGTCAACGTTGCGGCGGAGCACGGCAAGCTCCTCGCTTTCGTCGCCTTCGGCCAGCTAGGCCGACCAGTCGTCGACAGCCGCGAGCCGCTCGCGCCAGATCGGTGCGTGTGTGAGGACGCCATCGGCGCGCCGCGCGCAATGGGCTGCGGCGCTCGACCAGGCTTAGGTCTCGGCGCGGCGGACCAGCCGGGCGCGCACGGGATTGTGCTCCACATAGCGCAGGGCGGCCCACAGGTAGGCATCGTCCAGGGGCGATGAGAAGAACCGGCCCTGCCAGAGATGCCCGTGCCAGCCGCGGCGGCGATTGATCCGCTGGGCGTAGCGCATGTGCAGCGGCTTGAGGGCGCGGTGCAGGCCGTCGTCGCGCGCGGGCACGGCGACCAGGTGGACGTGATTGGTCATGAGGCAATAGGCGAGGATCGCCACCGCGTGCTCGTCGCAATAGGCCTTCAGCCACTCGAGATAGGCGCGCCGATCCTCGTCGGCGAAGAACACGTCCTCGCGGCGGTTGCTGCGCTGCGTGAAATGATGGGGGACGCCGGCGAAGACGGCGCGGGCCAATCGGGGCATGCAGCGTATGCAAGTCACCGTAACGAGCGCCCTCTGTATGCTCGCCACGGTGCCGCTTGAGGGAGTACCTTGAAGCCAATCAACACAGGACGCGTGGAGGGTGGCTTGTGGCCGTGCAACGCCTGAAGAGGTTGAAGATGACTTGAGAATCCATTCGCCACTATGGACAATAAGGGAGGAAAGACATGGCGGCCAAAATTCTGCAAATCAACTACAGGCTCAACGGGCCGAGGGTCGAGTATGAGAAAGAAAACTTGCCCTATGCTCAACCCATCGCGGACATACCTGGCCTGCGCTGGAAGGTCTGGATCATAGACGAGGCCCGAAGCGAAGCCGGCGGGATTTACCTGTTCGACGATGACGCTGCCGTGCAAGCCTTCGTGGACGGGCCAATTATTGCGGAGATCAAAGGTGACCCGACGTTGAGCATCAAGGCGTTTGACGTGATCATGGAACTCACGACCATCACACGTGGCCCGGTGAAGCAGTAAGTAATCGGGCTCACTGTCGAATTACGGTGATGGGGTGGACGGTGCCCACCCCATCACCGTAGTTCTGCTCTCGTCGTGATCAACTATTTCCGCGTTCGCCAAGCCTTCTTGGCTGCTGCCGAGAGACCCTCTGGCCCCAATGTTCGCGCTCGCTTCAGCGCCGCGATACGTCGCCTTTGCCGTTGCGCCTCGACATCGCTCAGAAGGGGCAGTACGGCTTCGGCTGCCCGAATGCGCTCGCTCAGCTGGCTGCCTTCTTCTTTGATGATCGTTGCCTGCCGGTGGACGGTTGCTTCAGCAATCGTCCTAAAGACTTCATCGCCCCATTGTCCGAGGCCGAAGTTCACGGCCGTACAGACCAGGCGCACGTTTCCGCGGACATACCCCTGCCGGCTGTCGATCCGGTCCAAGCTGGGGCCATAAGGATGCTTGACGAGGGCTTCCGAGAAACGCGCCATGCTGAAACGGAGGCCGCTGACTGCACAACGCCCGTTCTGAGTGCGCCACAGGTTCGGGATGTCGTCAGGCTCCAAATTGAACTGGAAGTTCGATAGAGCGGAACGCCGCCTTGCCGATCCCGACAGGCGTCGAAGTAGCCGTTCGACCTCGACAGGCTTTTCCAAGATGTCTGGATCCATTGGAGTCTTCCCGACCCGAGGGTGGACGCCATCCACCCCATCACCGCGATTGGATTCGATTGGAAAAGGGGACGCTGCCCTTTTAGTGCTGTCGACGAACGAGCGAAAGGGAAGCGTCCCCTTTCTAGGCAGAGGCGGTGATCGCCTACGCCAGTGAGCCGATGATCTTGCGGTATTCGTCTTCCGAGAACGCCTTGAGCGTTTTGGTTCTCACGTTTCCGAGCGTTGCGAGCCCGAGGATGAACTTCGCAACGGTTTCATCGTTCGGCGCGTCGAGGTGGGCGACCATGTCGTGCTCGCCCATCGTCATGTAGAAATCTTTCATCTCCATGCCGAGCTTCTTCGCGACCGCACGCCCGGTATCCAACCGCTTCGGCGAGTCTTTCACGTTTCTAACGCCCTGGTCTGTCCAATTCATGAGGATGATGTACTGAGCCATGCACTCCTCCCTTGGCGTTGGTTGTCAGGAACGCCTGAGTATCGCACGAAACTGAAGAAGTCGCGCAAATTTGTTGCTCGTCAGCCTAGGCAACAGCCGTCATCCCTGGCGCGCTCGCATCAAGCAAAAAAGGGACGCTACGCCTTGTCTATTTATCCAGGGCCGCAGCGGCGCCGTTACGGTGCTTCGAGCTTGGCTTTCAGCGAGGACAGGCCGGCGTCATAGATGCCGGCGATGACCTTGCTGGCGTCGGCTTCCGAGGCGCCCTTGGGATCGAAGGTCGAGGACCAGGTGATCGCGACCGTGCCGGCCTCGGCGCCATCCTTGACGACGATGGTCGAGACGTAGTTGGCGACCGGCAGCGGACTCTCCAGGATCGCGTAGCCATAGGCGTGGCCGGCGTCGTCCCATTGCGTGAGCTTCTCGACGAGAACGCCGCCGTCCTTGGTGGTTAGCGTGCGGATCTTGGCGCCGTCCTTTTCCGAGAGCACGCAGTTGGCGATGACGGGATGCCAGTCCTTGATGCCGCAGAAGTCGCCGAGCGCCGCCCAGGCCTTGTCGGCCGTGGTCTTGATCTGGATGACGTTGCTGACGTCGGTGGCCGACGCCGCGCCCGTGAACGTCAGGGCGAGCAGCGCCGCGCCCGCCAGCATCGTGATTCGCATCGGATGATCCTCCCCTCGGATTATCGATTCTTGCTTCAAGTCGGACGGATCGTAGCTTGCCGGCATCGATATTCACAGGCTTGTGTCTACGGATACCGGCGTGCGCCGATATGCAGCCGGGGGAAGCTGCGATTCGACCCGCCCCGATATTGCCCAAGCGCCAGGCACTATTTGTAATTAGTTGCAATAGTGACCGAATAAATGTTAATTTGTGGTAATCCGGATTCGAACTTCCCACCCACCCTGCGGCACACACGCCTTCGCGGCGAAAAGGCGAGCGTCCCTTTTTCAGAACCATCCCGGGAGCATCGGCTTAATCGGATTCACGAGGGTCTTTCATGAGCAACGTCGAAGTCGCAGCCGCTTCGCGGAGTCAATACGTCGATTTCTGGAACGAGATCCTCGTCCCCAAGTTCGTGCGCTGGCGCCACATCCTCGTCGGCGGATTGACGCTGCATAGCGCGAAGGTGTTTCCCTCGCTGGCGGTGCGCAAGGGGGACGCGGTCGTCGATGCCGGCTGCGGCTTCGGCGATACCGCCATCCAGCTCGCGCGCCTGGTCGGGCCGTCCGGGTCGGTGCTGGGAATCGACTGCTGCGAGGGTTTCCTGGCGTACGGCCGCCGCGACGCCAAGGCCGCCGGCCTCGCGAACGTCACTTTCCTGGAAGCGGACGTGCAGACCTATCCGTTCAGGCCGGTCCACGATTTCTGCTTCTCGCGATTCGGAACGCAGTTCTTCGAGAACCCGGTGGCGGGTCTGCGCAACATGCGCACCTGCCTGAAGCCCGGCGGCACGATGACGATGATCGTCTGGCGCGGGATCGACCATAACCCGTGGCTCGGCCTCGCGAAGCAGGTCGTGCTGCGCTATCTGCCGCCGCCCGGCGAGAAAGCGCAGACCTGCGGCCCGGGACCGTTCTCCATGGCCGACACCGGCGTGGTGACGAAGCAGCTCGAGATCGCCGGCTACCAGGACATCCGGTTCGAGCAGATCGATGCGCAGGTCTTCGTCGGCAAGGACCCGGACGATGCGGTGGGATTCCAGCTTGCCATCGGCCCGGCGGGCGAGGTGTATCGCGAGGCCGGCAAGCTCGGCGAAGAGCGCCACGACGAGATCGCCCGCGCGCTGACGGCCGAGCTCGCCAAGTATCAGCGGGCGGACGGCGTCATGATGGATTCCAGCTCGTGGAAGGTGACGGCGAGGAATCCGGGATAGATCGCCACCGGCGCGATCGTGCGTAGACGGCGGCGCGACGGCCTGGAGGCTTGACTTACGGCCCTCCAAGCGCCGGATAACCAGGCCGGTGCGTTTTCGGCGCTCCTTCGTCCAGACTGTCGCCGGCAGGTGCAGCACCCGGCATTCCCGAACTCGCGCTATCGATCGATGCGCATCGCACGCTGAGCGGTCGAGCGCGTCACCAAGCCGCACGATCGGGGTTCGTTGATTCAGGTCAATAGGGTCGGGCTTGCGCTGGGGCAATCAGGCTGGGTTCCACCCCGTCCGAACTTGTCCGCGCCAGCGGCGCACGCCGAACCGACGCAAGACCGAGTGGAAATTGTCCGTGAGCCGGCGCCCGATCGAACTCTTCCGGCTCGTGCCATTTCTTCACGAGTGATTTTGGAGGATGCCATGTCCCAATCGACAGCCCGCGAGCTTTCCGTCCGGGCGCCGGCAACGCCGTCGGCGTCACTGTTCCTGGACCGCACCATGCCCTGGTGGCCGAAGCGGGGCGCCGACATCGTGTGGAAAACGACGCCGGTCGGCACGCTGGCGACGCCCAGAGGCTTCCTGGGCGCCGCTCTGGCGGGCCATAAAGTCTACACGTTCGGAGGCCAAACGCCTGAATCCCAAGGGGCGCTGGATACGGTCGAGTCATTCGACATCGAGTCCGATCAGTCCGTCGCGCTGCCCAACCTGCACCTGCCGCATGCCCGGAGTAGTGCGGCAGTGGTCAAGGTCGCCTCGGGGTCCGTCTATGTCTGCGGCGGCGGCGACGCGCATAACGGCCAAGCGGCAACGTGCTATGAATGCATTCCGCCGGGCGGCCCTTGGCACGCCAAGGCCGACATGCCGCAGACCGCAGTTTGCGTGGCCGGGGCGGCAGACTCCGACGGCAGGGTCTATGTGATCGGCGGGCTCCAAGGCGTGACACCCTCGAAGGCCGTCCAGCGGTTCGACCCCGCCGTTGGGACCTGGAGCCAGGTTCAGGCGCTGCACGCGGCGCGCTTCGCCGCCGCCGCGGCCGCCGCCGGCGGCAAGATCTACGTCTTCGGCGGCCTTGATCATAAGGGATACGTTGAGAGCGTCGAGGAATACGATCCTGCCACTGACAAGTGGACCGTCTTGACGCAGCCGATGATGACTCCGCGCTACGATCTCGCTGCCGTCACCGGCAGCAACGGCCGCATCTACGTGATCGGCGGGATGCGCCAATGCAGCGGCGTCGATCTCGTGGAGGAATTCAATCCGACGACGAAAAGCTGGAAACAGATGACGCCGATGCCGACGCCCCGTTATGGCGTCGGCGTCGCCGCCACGACCGACGGCCGCATCTTCGTGCTCGGCGGCTGGAGAAAGATCAGCGGCACCTATTTGGCAACCGGCGTGATCGAAGAAGGAACCCTGCCGACTTAGGCGTGAGCGAGCGGGGCCATCGGCAGCGTCCCCCTTGGCGGCCGCCGCCACTCCGCACAGGGTCATCGCCGGCAAGCTCCCCCTCCGGCCGGCGATGTGGACGTCGTCGGCGCCGCCGCACTCGGTCAAGCACCCCGGACATCGGCGATCTCGACGGGCCGGGGCGCCGAGAGATACGATCCCGCGGGTGCAAGCGGTCGCGGCGCGTGGGCGTTCGCGGATCGGCAGGAGGGAGCGATGGAGAATCGGACGCCGGGCCGCCGGCTGGATATCTCGGGATATGAGACGGTGATGGAGGGGGCGGACATGCGGGTCGTGCTGCTGACCCTCGCCGCCGGCGAATGCGTGCCGTGGCACTATCATTCGGACATCACGGACCGGTTCTTCTGCCTGAGCGGGCCGATGGTGGTGGAGACGCGCGCGCCGCGCGCTTTCAACGAGCTGCAGACCGGCGAGAGCTGCGCCGTGCCGCCGAAGACGGCGCACTACGTCCATGGCAAGGACAACGGACCGTGCCGCTTCCTCGTCCTGCAGGGCGTGGGAGTCTACGACAACATGCGGGTCGGGGGCTGATACGCCCAGGGGATACAGTGTCGGCAAGCGCGACGCTGCTCCCGCCGAGGAACGTCTCCGAGCCGCTCAATTGACCGCCGCGGTGCAGCGCCCTAGCATTGCGCGATGGCGGCGGGGCCGGACAAGACGAAGAGTCAGAGTGTCGTCACGGGCATCGTGCAATCGATCGGGCCCGGCGGCGGGACGGTGATGGTGACGCTGCCGACGCTCCACGGCGACGCGATCAAGCACCGCGCACGCCTCGATCCCAGCTTGCTGCACCCGCGCGGGGGAGTCGTGCAGTTTCCGCAGCCGGGCGACGAGGTGTTCGTCGCGTTCGAGCAGGGCGACGTCAGCCGCCCGTACGTCATCGGCGGGCTATGGAACAGCGAGTCCGGGGCGCCGCCGACGAGCGGCGGCAATGGCAAGCGGCCGCCGACGACCGGAAGCAAGGCATCGGGATTTGCCAAACCGTCTGCGGGTTTCGTCCTGCCGCACCGGCCGCGAAAAGGCTGATCGGCGGCGGCAGCCACAAGAACAGGGTCTGCTTCGCCGCGGCGCGGCCGCTGCAGGTGGTTCGCATCGTACGCGTACCTCGGCGATCTGCAGGGAGTGGGAGTCTACGACGACATGCCGGCCGGAGGCGGATAGCCCCGGCACTCGCAGTGAGGCTCTAGCGACTGGTCCCAACCGGATTTGACGCTCTCCGCTCGCGAAGGCAATCGGCGACGATGCGCTGAAATCTCTGGCGCTCATTATAGGCGCCCATGTTGCGTTCCAGCGTGTCCGATCCCTGGGTGGTGTGCTCGTGCGTTTCCTGCTCGTGTCCGACGTCCGAGGAGATCTCACCCTCGGCATGCAAACTGGCGCGGGCGATCTGGTCGCAGTAGTCCAGATCGCTGGCGTAGTCCCCCTGCTCGGACGGGTAAGACGGATAATTCGGACTGTCGAAATACTCCACGACCTCCGAGCAGCCGGCGGCAGCAACCAGGGCCACCATCGCCACGCCGCGGACGAGCCATGGGCGGGCGTTGTCCATTGCGCGGCTCGCTTTGGATAGCGCTCGTTTCGACGCGGGAGAGGCCAAGAATGACACCATCGACACCGTTCCCTTCCGCGGTCACCATGGGGCCGATCGGCGCGGGGGTCCTTGACCTGGGTCAACGGGCCGGGGCTCTGAACTTCGGGCCAGCCAGGCCGATCGGTCGTCGACGGCCGCAAGAGGGTTGATCGACGGCGGCGCGATCTAAAGAATGCGACTTCGTCGTCGCGGATCGGCCGTTGCGATAGGTTGGATTGCACGAGGACCCCGGACCCCCGATGAACCACGACACGCTTACCGCGCTGATCCTCGGCGCCATCGAGGGCTTCACCGAATTCCTGCCGATCTCCTCGACCGGCCACCTGATCCTGGCGGGCGATCTCCTCGGCTTTCAGAGCGATCTCGGCAAGCTGTTCGAGATCGTCATCCAGCTCGGCGCCATCCTGGCGGTCGTCGTGCTCTTCTTCGGTCGCCTGTGGCGCGTGCTCGTCGGCCTCCCCAGGGATTCCGGGGCCAGACGATTTGCCTTTGCGGTCGTGCTGGCCTTCCTGCCGGCAGCGGTGCTGGGCGTGGTGTTCCACAATTTCATCAAGTCGGTGCTGTTCTCGCCCTGGGTGGTCGTGACGACGCTGGTGCTGGGCGGCATCGCCATCCTCGCGATCGAACGGCTGGCGCCGCGGCCGCGGCACCGCGAGATCGAGACCATGCCAATGGCCACTGCCCTCGGCATCGGCCTCTGCCAAGCCGTCGCGCTGATCCCGGGCGTGTCGCGCGCCGGCGCCACGATTCTGGGGGCGGAGATGCTGGGCGTCGATCGCCGGATCGCGACCGAGTTCTCGTTCTACCTGGCGATTCCGACCATGCTGGGCGCCACCGTGTACGAGCTCTGGAAGAGCAGGGACGCACTCTCCGCCAACGGCATCGACCTGATCGCGATCGGATTCGTCACCGCCTTCGTGGTCGCCCTGCCGGTGGTGCGCGGCCTCATCGGCTTCGTCGGGCGGCACGGGCTGGTGCCGTTCGCCTGGTATCGGATCGTGCTCGGCCTGGGCTGGGCGGTGTGGCTGTTCTATCGGGGATAGGCGCCGGGCCGGCGCGCCGGCATTCTTAGCCGCCGCTGTTGCCGGCCGCCGTCGGCGGCAGCCGTTCGACATTTCCGGGCTTGATCGATTCGGCGATGAACTCGGCATCGGAATCGCCGCCTTCGTCGGGGACGAAGTCGATCTGGCCGTTGTTGCGGAACAGCGGATAGCAGGAGACCTCGCCGTTCTCGAACGTGGGGTAGGCGAAGCAGGCGCCGTTCTTGCTGACGCGCCATTCGCCCGCGGTGACGCAGGCGTCCTGCTCGTAGGAGGAGCGGCCGTCGGGCCAGTAATACTCCATCCACGCCGTCCCCTCGCTGGTATGGCCATAGAAGGTCTGGTCGGCGAAGAGCGCGCGCAGGGCGGCCTCGCCGGTGATCGCCACGCCGTCCTGAGCGGCCGCGCTCGAGGCGCCGCAGAGTGCGGCGAGAAACAGACCGGTGACGATCGATGCGGGCCTCATCGCGGCCTCTCCTCGCTCGTGAACGTTCCCCCGCGTCTCCGCGTGAACCCCTTGGTGATCCCGGTCACAGAACGGGCGCGCGCGACGCGCTAAGATGGCGCCGCCCAAATCCGGAGACCGCCATGCCCGACC
>Ga0326726_10004318_pt1 | contig 12983 bp, 13 predicted proteins | sample MHFenrmetagenome_2_FD_207603 | JGI IMG/M metagenome (GOLD analysis project Ga0326726, IMG submission 207603) | Lab enriched peat soil microbial communities from Michigan Hollow, Ithaca, NY, United States - MHF15MN | ecosystem: Environmental > Terrestrial > Soil > Wetlands > Peat | place: USA... | reverse complement strand
CGGCATGACGACGAAGGTGCGCAGCGACGGCGGGATGCCGTCCGCCAGCGCCAGCCGCGGCAGGGCGCGCGACGGGAAAAGCTCGGCCGCAAGGCGATGGACGAAGGCGATTGCGATGTCCGACGCGGGCAACGCGCCGAGGAGGCCGAGCAGCAGCAGCCCCGGCCACGTTGCCCCGACGTCGACGCTTGCGAATACCGGTAGTGCAACGAGAAAGAGCGTCAGCAGCAGGATCGCGCCGAGATAGACCGCAACGCCATGCGCCAGGCACGCGCGCACACATCGTTCGTGCAGACTGCCTCGATATCCGAGTTCGCGCTCGAGCGCCGGCCGGCCCTCGGCGATCAGGTGCAGGCCGGGATCCTGCAGCCTCCCCTCCCCCTGCGCTCGGCCTGAGTCGGCGTGGACTTGCCGGGTCTTCGCGATGACCGTGCTCGCAACCGTGATCTCGGAGCAGGCCGAACCGCGCGCGAGGTCCTCGATGGCGTGCCGATAACGATCGCGCGTCTTGAAGTCCATCAGGGCATAACCCGGATGCTGCCGCAGCGTCGCGTCGACCAGACTCACCTGTTCGACGAACGCACGCCAGTCGAACGCGGCGATCGCGCGCATGCTGGTGATAACGTTGCGCACCGTGAGATTCGCCGCCGACTGGGCGGCATGCTGGGCCTGCACGATCTCTTCGGTGCTGCCCTCGCCCATGGCTGACTCGCGGTTGAGCCACTCCAGCAGCGCGGTTGTGCCCGCAGCCTGGTAGCGCAGGCGCTGCACCAGCTGCACCGCGAAGGCCGGCCACAAGGCCGGTGAGCTCAGGCTGCCGACGGCACGTGCGATGAGGTCAGACGGGCGCGCGTTCGGGTCGGGGCGCAATCCGTCGACGAACTTGTCCGCCTCTTTCCGCGCAATCTGCGAGCCGACGATCCGCACCGCCAGGCGGCGCAGGTTTTCGACCAGGACGATGCGCATTGAAATGGGCACCGCCCACAATTCGCCGATCGTGAGCGGCTGAACCCGCTGGTAGGCGCGCACGAAACCCGCCAACCACGCTGCGTCGAAGCGACTATCGGTATGCGCAACGATCGCCCAGGCCACGCCATACACGCGCGGATAACCGCGCAGCGGTCCTTCGGCGAGCTTCGGCAGCTTCCGGTAGTAGGCGGCAGGCAGGTGCTTGCGGATATCGCGCAGCTGGTCTTCGACGACATGAAAATTGTCGAGCAGCCATTCCGCCGCCGGCGTGAGCGCGAGAGACTGGCGCGCGGCATCGGCGATCAGCGTGTGCGCCTGGTGCAGCACGCCGCCGTTCTCGCGCACGCGCGGAACGAGCCTGCGCTCGTCGGCGGGATCGCGGGCGACCGATTGCGCAACCGCCAGGCTTTGTGCGTGCTGTTCGAGCCGTTCGGCGCTGAACAGTTCAGCGCGAATCGGCTCCTCGAAGTGCCCGAAGTCGATCGCCCCGCGGGAACGGGTCAGGCGCCAGAAGCGTTGCAAGGCGGTGTCTTTCCTGCGCCGGTCGAACCGATCATCGCAGGGCCCGACGTGTCGTCAACACCGGCAGGACAACGGAAGACCTGGTCCGGGGGCGCTGCCGCACGAGCGCGGCCTTTGTTGCGATACATGGCGAGGTCCGACACCCGTATCAACTCGCCGCACTCGATCCCGTCGGCGGGATAGACCGCGATGCCGAGGCTGGTGGTCACCTCGATCGCGGTGTCGCCGACCAGATAGGGCACCGTCAGGTTCGCGCGGATCTTCCCGGCCACCGATATCGCGCTTTGCTGACCATCGAGTTCGGGCAGCAGGACCACGAACTCGTCGCCGCCGTAGCGGCAAGCCGTGTCGGAGGTCCGTATGCAGGAGGCAAGGCGTGCGGCGACCTGCTGTAGCAACCGGTCGCCGGCCGCATGACCGAATGCGTCGTTGATGCGCTTGAAGCCGTCCAGGTCAAGGAACAGCAATGCAACCCGCTTGCCCTGCCGCGTTGCCAGCGCCACCGCCTGGGTGAAACGGTCCTGCAGCAAGGTGCGATTGGGCAAGCCGGTCAGTTCGTCGTGAAATGCGAGCTTGTACGCCCGCGCGTTTGCCTGGCCAAGCCGAATCACTTCCTCCTGCAGGCGCGACCTTTGTGCGAGCAGCAGGTCGATCTGCCGAAGCGCTGCCAGAAACTGTTGCCTGCTTGCGGCGAGGGCGTTGTGCAGGTCTCGTGTGCTCGAAAACGCGTGTGCCAAGGGAGGCAGCGCGAAAGCGCGGGCAGGGCTGACTGAATGGGGCATGCTTGGTCCTCCGATCGCTTGCTCAAGCGCAAATGCGGCACCTCTCCGCGACTTGCTGCCGTGTCGCATCGGGCCGAAAGGGCCCGAGCCTACGAACGGGCGTGCGTCCCGTCTGTACGCTGGCGAACAGAGGCGCTGCGAGGCTCAAGGGAAATGCGCCTCGCCTGGGCCGGCCTGATGAACCGGCGTGATGAGCAGCTTGTCGACCCGGTTGCGGTCCACGTCGATCACTTCGAACCGAAAGCCGCCCGACTCGAACGAATCACCCGTCCGCGGCATGCGGCGCAACTTGGCCATGACGAATCCACCGAGCGTGTTGTAGCCGCTTGCGTCGCCGGCAGCCATGGCGGCCGCGAGTCCGATCGTCTCGCTAACGCGCTGCACGCCCACCGCGCCGTCAACGAGCCAAGAGCCGTCGTCGCGGCGCAGGATATCCGCGTCGATCGTTTCCTCGGCCGCGCCGATGTCGCCCACCAGGGCCTCCATGACATCGGTCATGGTGACCAGACCCTGGATCTCGCCGTACTCATCCACGACAAGCGCGAGCCGGCTGTGGTGCTTCTTGAACGCTTCCAGCACGTCCGTGATGGTGAGGCCATCGGGAACGAACAAGGCTTTCCCGGTATGGCGGGCGAGATCGAACGGCCTCCCTTGCAGCGCGTCGTCGAGCAAGCCCTTGGCGTGAACGACGCCGACGATCGTGTCGAGGCCGCCCTTGCCAAGCGGGTAGCGGGAGTGGGACGCTCGCAGCAACAGGTCACGATTCGCGTCAAACGCGGCGTCGAGGTCGAGGAAATGGATATCGACCCGCGGCGTCATGACGCTGGTGACACGCCGCTCGTCCATCCGGAACACGCGCGCAACCATGGCCTGCTCATTCTTATCGAACACGCCGGCATCGGCACCCTGTCTCATCAGGACCCGGATCTCTTCATGCGACACCGGTTGCCGACGCGTTGTCACGTTGCCGAACGACCGCAGCACGCCGTCGGTCGCGAGACTCATCACCTTGACGAGCGGAAACGTCACTTGCGAGAGCACAAACATCGGCCGCGCGATGGCGCTCGCGATCGCCTCGGGATGCAGCAGCGCGATCCGCTTCGGCACCAGTTCGCCGAAGACGAGCGAAAAGACGGTGATGCCGGTCACGACACAGACGAGCGCGAGCGTGTCGGCGTACGGTTGCAGCAGCGCGATCGCGGCGAGCGACCCGGCGAGTTGCTTCGCGACGGTCTCGGCGGCAAACGCACCGCTCACGATGCCGACGACCGTGATCCCGATCTGGGTGGTCGACAGCAGGTGTGCCGGTTCGGCCGCCAGGGCGAGCGCCGCGCCTGCGCCTGCGCGCCCTTCATCGGCCCAGTGTTGCAGGCGGGCCTTGCTCGAGGCGACGATCGACATTTCGGACAACACCAGGATGCCGTTCAGCACGATCAACAGCAGGAGAATCAGGAGTTGCATGGGTCGGCCCGCAAAACCGTGAGTTCATGCGCGCGTGCGGACGAGACGCCGGTACCGGCAGGCGGGCGGAAACGCCGCGCACGCCGCGCAATCAGCGCAGGTCCTGCAGCAGCAACCGCCGTACGTCCTCGGCGAGCGCGAGGCTTGCGCGATACGCTGGATGGTCGATGCCAACGAACAGCCGCCCCCCCTTCTTGAGCTCGCGCACGCGCGCGTTGTCGAGCTCGAAGCGGAGGTAACGCACCGCCGGAATCCGGTTCGCCGCGGCGCGCTCCAGGCTCGACCCGGCGATCGCAAAGGTGCGGGCGAAGCCCTCGACCTGCATCCAGACGTGCGCCTCCACACCGATCAGTTCCGCCGTTCGGGCGTGTCGCTCGTTCGCGTCGGCGAATCCGAGCTCGAAGGTTGCCTTGAAGTTGCTCCCGTCGGGAATCAGGACGGCGTAAGCGTCCATCTCGGCCTGGACGGCTGAGTCCTCCGAGATGCTTTCCATCCGCAGCGTTTCCTGGAGCTGGTAGCGAACGGTGCTGGCATCCTCGAACATCAGCGCCGCGTTCGGGCCGATGTGCACCGTCCGCCGCTCCCTGTGCGCCCTGACTTCCGCGTGCAGGCCCTTGCTTTCCCGCGCGTACGTCTCCGGCGACAGCAGGTCGCCGGCATCGAACGTTCGGCTCATCGCAGGTCCATCGGCAGCGTCCGGCGCTCGTTCGCGCCGACCCGCTTGCGCTCGAATAGCGCGCGAGGAATCAGATCCCGGGCCTGCAGTGCGCGGCATCTCGTTGCCTTGTCAGCCACTAGGTTTCGCCTCGATCCGGCAAGGTCATCGCCCGCTCGATCGCGTGCAACTTGGCCGCCGAATACGGGAACCACTGCGGCTCGCGGTCGTTGTGGCCGTCATTGTGCGCAGCGCCCCCTTGCGGCACCGGCCTGGCGCCGTGCACGAACACGTCGTTGACGACCGCGCAGCCCGCTTTGAGCCCGGTCGCGATGTGCTCCGCGCGAGCGGGATCGCCCGAGAAGATGCAGGCATCGAAGCCGTAGGCGGTGTCATTGGCGAGCAAGATTGCCTCGCGATCGTCCTCGAACGCCTGGATCGGCAGGATCGGGCCGAACAGCGGTTCCTTCATGACCCGCATCGAATGATCGACGTTCGTGAGTACCGCCGGGGGCCAGTACCAGCCCTGGCGCGCGGCGCTGCGCCGTTCGCCGTGGTCGTGGCCGGTAACGTGCGCCGGGAAACCACCGGTCAACAGTTGCGCGTTGTGATCGAGTGCGTCCTGCAGCACCGCGCGCAGATGTTCGAGGTCGCGGCCGTTGGCGAGCGGGCCGAGCTCGCAGAACGGATTGGTGTACGGACCGCTCTTCAGCGCGCGCACTTTGTGCATGACCTTGTGAATGAACGCATCGGCGACCGTGCGCTGCACGTATACCCGCTTGACTGCTCCGCACGCCTGGCCGTTGTTCGAGAAACGCCCGAACACCGTGGCGTTGGCCGCACGCTCGAGATTGGCGTCGTCGCACACGATCACCGGGTCGGCACCGCCGAGCTCGAACAGCGCCGGCCGCTGCAGTGCTGCGAGTTCTGCCTGGAGTTGGCGCCCGACCGGCGTCGAACCGGCAAAGATCACTGCGTCGACACCCGCCGACCGCGCGACCAGGCGACCCAGCGCTCCGGCGCCGTGTACGACCTGGGCAAGCCCTGGGAAATCGAGAAGGGCCTCGTCGAACAGGCGCTCGATCAGCACACCCACCAAGGGCGCTGACGACGAAGGTTTGACGATGACCGCGTTGCCCGCAGCGAGCGCGAGGACCGCAGGCGTCATGGCGCGTTCGAACGGCGCGCTGACTGGCGCAATCACGCACACCACCGCGCGTGGCGTCCGGGCTTGCAGTAGCGCTCCGTACCGGCCCAGCAGCGCCGGAAGGGTGACCAACGCGGCGATCGGTTCGTCGGACAAGTCATCGGATGCATGCGCGATGCAGTCATCGAGTGTCTCGAGCACGCGCTTGACCTCGAACAACAATGCTTCGATCAACGGCTTGCCCATGCCGCACGCGATCGTTTCGGCAATCTCGTGCGCGCGCCGCGCGACGACTTCGCGCAGACGCGCCAGCGCCGCGGCACGCGACCCGAACGGCAGATCGCCCCAGGCGCGTGCGGCATCCTGCGCGCACGCAACGATGGCAGGAACGCGCGACGGCGCGGTCACGAACACCTGCGCCATCGACGCGCGTGTCTCTGGATTGATGGCGTCGAGAACCTCCGGCGCATGGCACGTCGCGCCCTGCTCCATCGCGAGGGCCGGGGCTGCTGCAGGCGGGGACGCAGGTTCTGCGCTGGGTGCTTGCGCACCGAGAATATCGATCGCGTTTCAGTCCAAGAGTCAGCGGGGCGCCGCATTCGACGCCGCCGATGCAGGATACCGGGCGCGGTCGCCGCCGTCCGTCTGCTCTCACACAAAACACGCGCGCCATGGTGACGCCTGCGCCGATCCATATCCCGCGTTTGCGAGCGCAGGGTTGTCCCGCGGTCAACTCGAGCGAGCGGATCTGTGCCTTGCGTATGTCTGCCACCGCACGGAACAGACAGCGATGCAGGCGTATGTTCACTCTAGTTAACGAGGAGTGAACAAATGAAGACGATCAAGAACGTATTCGGAAAAAGTCTGGTACTCGCCGGTGTTGTGCTGCTCGGCTTGGCAGGTTGCGCCAACACGGGTGAGAAGTCCGGCGTGTACGTGGACGATTCGGTGATCACCAGCAAGGTGAAGACCGAGATGGCGACCAACAAGGAAGTCAAGGCCCACAACATCACGGTCAACACAAGCAAGGGCGTCGTGACCCTGTCAGGCACAGCCGCGACGATGGACGAGTCGCTCAAGGCCGCTCAGATCGCGCGTAACGTCGCAGGGGTCAAGAGCGTCGAAAACGACATCCGCGTTCAGTGATCGAGTGAGAGTCAATTGATGCGCAACCGCTTCGCCCTTGTGTTGCTGTCAGTGCTTCTTTGCGCGGCGGCTCCGGCCCCCGCGCAGATAAGCGTCGGTATCGGGCTGCCGAGTCTGAGCATCGGGATCAATCTGTCGTCGTATCCGCAACTGGTGCCCGTGCCGGGCTATCCCGTTTACTACGCGCCCGGGCTCAGGTCGAACTACTTCTTCTACGACGGCATGTACTGGGTGTATCAGGACGACAACTGGTATGCGAGCTCCTGGTACAACGGACCGTGGGGGTTGGTCGCGCCCGAAGTCGTTCCGCTATTCGTCCTTCGCGTTCCGGTGCGCTACTACCGGCAGCCGCCCGCGTACTTTCGCGGATGGCGGTCGGACGCGGCGCCGCGTTGGGGTGAACACTGGGGCCATGATTGGGAACAGCGTCGCCCGGGATGGAACCAATGGAATCACGCCTCGGTTCCTGCGCGCGCTCCAGCGCCCACCTATCAGTCGCAATACCGCGGCGACAGATATCCGCGTGTGGAACAGCAGCCCACACTGCACGGCAACAACTATCACTACCAACCGCGCGAGCCTGTGGTGCGTGAGCACTATCAGGCACAGGGCGTGCACGTTGCGCCGCCGGCTGCGCGGCGCGAGCCCGGCAAGGGCCGCGACGGCGATCGCGAAAAAGGCGACGATCACAACCGCAAGTGAGCGGACGCCGTTCGAGAGGTTCGCTCAGATCTTCATCAGTACATTTGATACCGGAGAAAGACATGGAAGCAGCCGAAAGAACCCCGCCGGGTTCCAACGACGGAAACCGCACGTCGGCGCGCAGTCTCGATACGGCAAACGCCGGCGGCCGTCGCGCCATCGAAAGAGCGTCCGATGCGATGCATCCGGCGGTGGATCGCCTGGCGGCGGGCGCACACCAGGCAATCGACAAGATGGCCGGCGCCGCCGATCAGGCAGCGCAGTCCCTCGGCGCGAAGGGCGAGCAGTTGATGGGCGCACAAACCCGCGCGCTCGACCTGGCGCGCGGTTACGTGCGCGCCAACCCATTGACCGCGCTCAGTATCGCTGCGGCGACAGGCTATCTGATCGGTCGACTGTTGACATCTCGCTAGGCCATCAGGCGATGGAACCGGCCAGCGCGTTGAATCAAGACGACTCGTCTTGAGCGCGTGCGCCCGCGCCGACGTCGCGCCGGTCAAGCCGGCAGCGACGCCCTTCACGAATACCTTTGAAGCGGCGCCGTACCGGCTCGACGAACTGGACAGTGAGGGTGATTTGCGGCGCAAGCAGAAGAAGGCGAGACCGATCCTGCTGGCATAGCGGGCGGTGACCTGACGTGCCTTTGCAATACGCGCAGCGGCCGATCGTAAAGACGGCCGGGAAATAACATCCCCGGCCGGAACATCCACGTCCTCGCCAACGACCCGCGAGCGGGTCGCGCGAGGACAGGTGTCGATCTCATGACTTGCCGAATTGCGCCTTGGCGGTGCTCAGGCACGAATCCTTCGTCGCGCCCGCGAATCCGTCGCACTTCTCGATCGCAACCTTGTAGTCCGCCTCGCGCTTCTCTTCATTCGCCTCGGTGCGCGCTTCGGTCTGCTTCGTGACGGCCGTCTTGCGCGTGTCGCTCACGACGCGGTCGACCTTGGCGTTGGCCTTGCCCTTCACGAGATCAGCCTTCGCTTCCTTGACGCAGACGTCCTTGCTGTTGCCCGCCAGGTCATCGCACTTTTCCTTGGCCACGTCGTATTGCGCCTGGGCGTGCGCAATGCGCGCTTGTTCGCGTGCCTTCGGGGTGTTCTTGTAGGCGGCTTCCGCGTCGGCCTTGGCGACCTTCTCCTTGCCCTTGGCTTCTGCACCACAGATGTCCTTGGCGTTTCCGCTCAACGACGTGCAGGCATCCTTGTCGGCTTTGTACTGTTCGTTGGCGGTCTTTATCGCCATCGTGTAGGCATCCTTCGACATCGCGGATGGCTTCGGGTCGTTCATCTGAGCGGCGGCGGAGCCGGCGAAGCCGAGGCCGGTCGTCATAAGTACGGCAAGCATGAGTTTGGGCAATTTGTTTCCTTGGATTGACGTGCAAAGAGAAAGAAGGCGGGTTGAAAAAGCCAAAAGCGGAAGGCCACGTAAGAGGCCAGGAGCGGAGGCTGAAGCGCCACAGACGGCGTTTTTCACGACTTGGAGGCGGAGCCATCGGCACTCCGATGCGTAAGCCTCTCAGCGTGAAGGGGGCATTTCCCTATCGATTAAGACTACACGCAATGTCCGGGCGCGTCTGTTCGTCGTCGCACACATTGGCGGCGGATGGTGCTGCTACAACCGGGCGTGACGTTGCAATCGTCGACACCTAGCCGAGATTGTCAGAGGCAAACTCCCAATTGATCAGCTTGTCCAGCACGGCGTTCACGTAGTCCGCGCGGCGATTCTGATAGTCGAGATAGTAGGCATGCTCCCACACGTCGATTGCCAGAAGTGGCGTCGCACCGCTTGTCAGAGGCGTCTGTGCGTCGCTGGTCTTGACCGCCTTCAAATCGTCGCCTTCCAGCACCAACCAGGCCCAGCCGCTGCCGAACTGCGCCGTTGCGGCTGCGGCCAACGCCTTCTTGCATTCATCGAGGCTGCCGAACGAAGCTGCGATCCTGCGCGCCAGCGGCGCGGGGGGCTCCGCGCCCCCCTGCGGTCGCAGACTGCGCCAGTAGAACGTGTGATTCCAGGCCTGCGCTGCATTGTTGAACAGCGTCGCCAGGGCGGGCTTGCCGGCCGTCGCGTTGATCAGCGCCCTCAACGAAAGCGTTTCGTACTGGGTGCCGGTCAGCAACTTGTTGAGCGTCTCGACGTACCCCTTGTGGTGCTTGCCGTAGTGCAAGCCGATGGTGTGGGCGGAAATCACGGGCTGCAGCGCTTCTTCCGGGTACGGCAGCGGCGGTGGAACGTGCGAATCGGCACGTTCACGGATGTCGAGGGCGGTCATCTGAGATCCAATGTCAGGGCTTCAGTTGGGCGCGGATTTCGCCGTTCGGGTTCGCGACCGTGTGCACGTTGACGTACAGCGTGCCCGCCTTGAGACTTTCGAGCTGCGCTTCCGAGAGCTTCGTGCCCGGCGGAACCGAGTACGTGTCGCCACTCTTCGTGAGCGGAATCAGCACCGGGCCGTTCTTGCCAACACCCCCCTCGTGGATGTGCGCGGCTGTTCCGGCGAGTCCTGCGGTGGTAATACTTCCGCTTACGGTGTTGTCCGCACCGACGCTGATCGTGCCCGAGCCGGTGCCCGCACTCTTGAGCGACGGGACCTCCTGATCGCCGGACAACGTCACCTTGATGTCCGTCGCCGTGGCAATTGTCGAATACAAACCGAGCGGGAACGCCGCGCAGGCCAGTGATGCGCCCAGTGATACCAACTGTCTGTTGACTCTCATTTGAAACTCCTGATGTCGGGTAGCGCGATAGGACTGTGCGGGAGCGCAGTTTGGCGCAGAACGCGCAACCGCTCTGTACGTCAGCGTACATAGGCTGACCGCCGTGAGGCCATTCGGAATCGACCGGTACGAGCCGATATGTACGAGGCCGCACCGACGGCGGCTTGACGATGCTTGACAGTGAAGAAGCCGCTTGACAACCCCGCTACGGAAAACTGGTCACTTCACCGCCCGGCCCGACAGTCACCGTCAATCGCCAGGGTGAGCCGCGCGCATGACACCTGATCAAGAGAGTCGTCCGGTCGCTGGGTATCGCTGAAAGCGACCCCGCGCGATATGAGCACGATGTCGCGCGAACAGGTGCGCATCGAAACGGCGCAGTTCGTGCGCACGCATCGGTGGGACGAGACCACCGATGCCTGGGTCGCAAAGTAACCACCGACGTGAACGAAGAAGCCCGCAGCAGCGGGCTTTCTTTTCGCCCACGAGCGTCGCGGCGGGTTGGGTCGGCGACGCGCAGTCGACGGCGCTCAGTCGGATGACCGCGCGAGCGGCGCCGCGTCGCGGAAGAAAGCAGCACGTTTTATCAGATGCCGAATCTGAGTCGCGGCGTGCAGCGTCATGCGATGTTGCGTGAACCCAGGCCGCGGGGTGACGTGGATCGCCATCGATCGGGCGAGGCGGAGCTGATCCTCCGAGCCATCGGCAAGGAGGGCGATGACGAGGTTCTCGAGGGCGATCACGCGAATGCAAAGTTGCACCAACTCGGCGCTCGCGCGCGGCGGCCGATGCGATGTGCCATTGCCTGACGCCATGTCCACCTGCTTGCGGCATGGTCCGGCACCGCCCTCGCTATCCCAGCGCGCGAGCGCCAGTTCGCGCTGATGCGAAGACTTGCGTTTGCTTTCCTGGAGCACGGATGACTTCATGTCGTCTCGCGGTGAACGAATTAGTGGTTACTGCCGAACACGTGATCCCAGAACCCGCTGGTCACGCCATACCAGCCCCGCTGCGCGATGTAATGATGCAGGGCATGGCGGCGCTTGTGGCGGCGCAGCCAGGGGTTGTCGGAGTGCCAGTGATGCGCGGCGTGGTGAGCGACGCCGTAAGCCGTATAGCCGATGAGCACGCCGAGCGTAAGTGCACAGGCGAACCAGACATCACGCAGTACCACTGCAGGCAGGAACACAAGCACGCCGATCAGCGTCGCGCTCAGGATGGTCGGCGTGAAGATCAGCGCCGACGGCCGCTCGTGATGCAGCGCGTGCCAGCGGCGGAACGGCTGCAGACCATGAAACAGGAAGCGGTGCATGGCATATTCGATGGCCGTCCAGGCGACCAGCCCTGCGCCGACGATCGCCACGATCTCGGGCCATCGCTCGCGCGGACCATCGAGCAGTAGATAGCTCGCCAGGGCGACCAGCGCGATGCCGTAAAGCGCAAAGTCGGCGCGGTATGCAGCCTTGCTGTGCTCGAGCGAGAAAAGAACCACTGAATTCCTTTGTGCGACCTGATGCCCACCCGGTGGTGGGCCAGCACCGTGCGAGGTTAGGCGTGCCAAGCGTGGCCGTCGGTGCGCTGGCGGACAGACGGAGTAGTCTCGGCGCATCGCATCGAAGAGCAATGCCATGAACGAGGACGATCGCGGCGAACGTCGTATCAAAGTTGCACCCAGGAGTGCCCAGCGAACCGCTTCCGTCGACGGCAGGCGAAACCAGCTTCTGGCTGCGCTGCCGGAGGTGGAATGGCAGCGGTGGCTGCCGCAGTTGGAGGCGGTGGAGTTGCCGCTGGGCCAGGTGCTGTACGAATCGGGCAGCACGTTGAGTCATGTGTACTTCCCCACCTCAGCCATCGTGTCGCTGCTGTATGTGATGGAAGATGGGGCCTCGGCCGAGATCGCGGTGGTGGGCCACGAGGGCGTGGTCGGCATTGCGCTCTTCATGGGTGGTGAGTCGACGCCCAGCCGCGCGGTAGTGCAGAGCGCGGGACAGGGGTTCCGGCTCCGGGCGCAGGTAATCCGGGAGGAGGCGAACCGGGCCGGACCGGTGCTGCATCTGCTGCTGCGCTACACGCAGGCGCTGATCACCCAGATGGCGCAAACGGCGGTGTGCAACCGGCACCATTCGCTGGACCAGCAACTGTGCCGTTGGCTGCTTCTGAGTATGGACCGGCTGCAGGGTGACGAACTGGTGATGACGCAGGAGTTGATTGCCAACATGCTGGGCGTGCGGCGCGAGGGGGTGACCGAGGCGGCACGCAGCCTGCAGAAGGCCGGGCTGATCCGCTACGCGCGCGGCCGTATCACGGTGCTGGACCGGCCCGGGCTGGAGCAACGCACCTGCGAGTGTTATGCCGTCGTGAAGAAAGAGTACGACCGGCTGCTCCCCGACAACCTCGCGATCCAGCCGACGACGCGAAGGCTCGCCTCCGTCTAATCCACGCCTCGCGGGCCGCGTCGGAGTCTCATGTTTAAGGTTGCGCCACCCCCGGGAGACTGACGCAGAAGTTCGGCGCCGCGCACCCCATCGCGCACCGCCAACTGTAGTTCTCCGCCAATCCGTTTCCGGTTCCTGACGATCTCGACGCGGCGCACGCGTCCCTCTGTGCGGTAGCGAATATCTTGGGTTGCCGTTTACCGACGGCGCCGAGCCGTGACGAACTGGTGATGACGCAGGTCGCAAAGCTCAACTATCTCGTCCCTGTGTGCGCTGTCAGACAGTCACGCAGTGGCGCGAGGTCCATACTTGGGTTGGGTTGTCGCGCGGGAAATCCCTCAACGCGATCCTTCCAGCACGTACCGTCGCCCGCGAAGACAGGCCGGGGGAGGCAGTTGGCAAACGTCGAGAATCACCTGATCGAGTTGCTCCCACGCAAGGACCGCG
>Ga0326726_10004317_pt1 | contig 12985 bp, 13 predicted proteins | sample MHFenrmetagenome_2_FD_207603 | JGI IMG/M metagenome (GOLD analysis project Ga0326726, IMG submission 207603) | Lab enriched peat soil microbial communities from Michigan Hollow, Ithaca, NY, United States - MHF15MN | ecosystem: Environmental > Terrestrial > Soil > Wetlands > Peat | place: USA... | reverse complement strand
TGAAGTGCGGGGAACGGTGGAGGTGACCTTATGAAGAGCATCCGGCAAACTGTGTTCGCGTTCAGTGCGCTCGTTATGACCTTCGCGCCGGGATGCGTGACGGATCCTGCAACCGTCGCTCCTGTCGTCCCCGTCCCTTCAGCGAAGGGCGTGTACATTGTCAACGAAGGGAACTTCGGTCGTGGAAATGCGTCGCTCTCGTATTACGATCTCGAGACTTTCCGTCTCTACAATGATGTCTTCGGGGCGGTGAACGGCAAGGTGCTGGGTGATGTTGCCCAGGGAATGGTCATCAGGAACGGGGCCGGTTACATCGTTGTGAACAACTCTGCCCGTATTGAAATCGTCAGTGTCGCGACGAACGTCAGCCTGGGCACGATCCCCACCGGTTCGGGCACCAGTCCGTGGCAGATTGTGTTCGTGAACGACTCAATCGCCCTGGTTTCCGATTTCTACGGTAACCAGGTGCTTGTCGTGAATACGACTTCAAGAACAGTGACCGGATCCATCCCGGTGGGCCCAAATCCACAGGGAATTGCTCTCGCCAATGGGAAGGCATATGTTGCCAACAACGGATTCGGCTCCGGGAAGACCGTTTCGGTCATTCTGCTCTCCTCCATGACGTCTCTCACGACGATCACCGTGGGAGACAGCCCCTCTTCTCTCGTTGTTACGCCCGGCGGAGTGGTCGACGTTTTGTGCGGAGGCTCGTATGGCGATTATGCCGATCCCAACGATGACACGCCCGCAAAAATCACGGTGATCGATCCGGCGTCTGACGCGATTGTGGGGACAATGCTTATCGGAGGGCACGCGACCACCATGGCAGTCGGCAGTGACGGAATTGGCTATGTTCCATCAACCGACGAGGTTTTGCGAATCGACACGAGGATCAATGCTGTCAGCGGAACTTTTGTGAAAGGCTTCTATTACGGTATCGGCGTCGAAATCGTTTCCGGTGATGTGTACCTCTCCGATCCGAAGACGTATATTCAGCCCGGCACAGTTTCCGTTTATTCTTCAGATGGGCGGTTGCGGGTTCAATTCGACGCGGGATTGATTCCGGGATCCTTTACGTTCAAGCGCTGAACCCTCTCAATTGCACGGCCCTGCAGCGCTCCTGCCTCCGCGTTCCGGTGGAAAATCACCTGCGATTTTCCTACATTGGCTCAGGCTATCCGTCTTTACTAACCGCTCAACCTGAGTGCCAACCGTTCGCGTCCGCTTTGCCCCAAGTCCCACCGGCTATCTCCATGTCGGAGGTTTACGAACGGCCCTCTATAATTACCTGTTTGCCCGGAGAAACAACGGAGCCTTCATCCTGCGCATCGAGGACACTGACCGGGCACGGTATGTGGAAGGATCGGTTGAGAACCTCCTTGAGACGTTGCGATGGGCGGGACTGGACTTCGATGAGGGACCGGGGAGCAAGGGCGGCGCATCCGGTCCATATGTTCAATCCGAGCGGCTTCCCATATACAAAGCGAATGTTGAGGAGCTCCTGAAGAGCGGAAAGGCATATTACGCCTTCGAAACGGCTGAAGAGCTCAAAGAAGTTCGCCAGATGCAGGAGAAGCAGCAGATGCCGCTGCGGTACAGCAGAAAAGCCCTCGAGTTGTCTGCCGCAGAGGTGCAGGAGAAACTCAACGCAGGCATTCCCGCTGTTGTGCGAATGAGGATTCCGGACGATCCTGTCATCGTGTTCGACGATATCATTCGGGGCCGCGTCGAAATCGCGAGCGAACAGCTGGATGATCAGGTGTTGCTGAAATCGGACGGCTATCCGACGTATCATCTTGCAAACGTCGTGGACGACCACCTCATGGGAATCACCCACGTGATCCGCGGCGAGGAATGGCTCCCAAGCACGCCGAAACATGTGCTGCTTTACAGGTTCCTCAACTGGGAGCCGCCCAGGTTCGCCCATCTCCCGCTGTTGCTGAACCCAGACCGATCCAAATTGAGCAAGCGACAGGGAGATGTGGCTGTAGAAGAATACAGGAAGAAGGGCTTTCTCCCGGAGGCGCTTGTGAATTTCGTGGCGTTCCTCGGATGGAATCCGGGAGATGAACGCGAAGTCTTTACGCTGCAGCAACTCGTAGAAGAGTTTTCGCTCGAACGGGTGGGAAAATCGGGAGCAGTGTTCAATATCGAGAAGCTCTCCTGGCTGAATGCGCAGCACCTCCGCAGCAAGAGTGATGCTGAGCTGCTTGCGATGCTCAAGGAAGAGTTTTCCCGCTCATCGATTGAAGCCGGCAAGTTCGACGATAACTATCTTCTAGGAGTGATCCGCTCGATGCGCGAGCGAATGACGTTTGTGAGCGACATTCTTGTGAACAGTCCATATTTTTTCAGGCCGCCCGATGCGTATGACCCGGAAGTTGTTCGAAAGCGCTGGAAACCTGAATCGGCGGGTTACCTACGATCGCTGACGGAACAGTTCTCAAAGCTCGATGCGTCGACGGGAGCCAACTATGAAGCTGCTCTCCATCGGACGGCTGAAGCCGCGGGAATAAAAAACGCGGAATTAATCCATCCGCTCAGGCTTGCCGTGACCGGGGTTGGCGGGGGGCCGGGATTGTTTGATATTCTTTCGCTCCTTGGGAAAGAAGAAATCCTGAGGCGGATTGCGAAGGCATTGGAAACACTTACGTGAAGAGCATGCAGAAGGATCAGCATTTAACATCCGGAGGCGGCGAACCCAGTGTCCGTCAGAATTTCATCCGCGACATCATCGATGAAGATCTCCGCACCAACAAATTTGGCGGCAGGGTACACACGAGGTTCCCGCCTGAGCCGAACGGTTACCTCCACATCGGTCACGCAAAATCCATCTGCCTCAATTTCGGCCTGGCAAAGGACTACGCAGGGCTCTGCAACCTCCGCTTTGATGATACGAATCCTACCAAGGAAGAATCGGAATACGTCGAGTCGATCATGCGGGACGTCCGCTGGCTCGGCTTCGACTGGGGCGACAGGTTGTACTACGCTTCCGACTATTTTGAGCAGCTCTTTGCGTTTGCGATTCGCCTCATCGAGAAAGGGAAGGCATACGTCTGCGATCTGAACGCCGATGAGATTCGGGAATATCGCGGGACATTGACCGAGCCTGGCAGAAACAGCCCGGATCGCGACCGGAGTGTTGAGGAGAATCTCGACCTCTTTCACCGGATGCGCAAGGGAGAATTCCCTGACGGCTCGCGCACGCTGCGTGCAAAAATCGACATGGCATCGCCAAATCTGAACATGCGCGACCCTGTCATGTACAGGATTCTCCATGCGTCGCACCACCGGACCGGAAATGAGTGGTGCATCTATCCGATGTACGATTGGGCCCATGGGCAGAGCGACTCGATTGAAGGCATCACCCATTCCATCTGTACGCTTGAGTTTTCGGACCATCGTCCGTTGTACGACTGGTTTCTCGATGCGTTGGGGATTCACCATTCGCAACAGATCGAATTCGCCCGGCTGAACCTGAACTACACGGTGATGAGCAAGCGCAAACTCCTGCAGCTTGTCCAGGAAGGTCACGTTTCCGGCTGGGATGATGCGCGGATGCCGACGATTTCAGGCCTCCGCAGACGGGGATACACGCCGGAAGCCATCAGGATGTTTGCCGACAGAATAGGAGTGGCGAGGAGTGAGAGCATGTCCGAGATGGCACTTCTCGAAGACTGTCTTCGGGACGATCTGAACAAGCGTGCAGCCCGCGTCATGGCCGTGCTCCGTCCGCTGCGGGTCATCATTGACAACTACCCGGAAGGATCCGTGGAGCACCTTGACGCAGTGAACAATCCTGAAGATTTGTCGGCGGGGAGCCGCAAGGTTCCGTTTTCACGGGTTCTGCATATCGAAAAGGATGACTTCATGGAGCTTCCCGCGAAGAAATATTTCCGCCTCTCGCCGGGAGCGGAGGTGCGGCTTCGCTATTCCTACATTATCAAATGCGTCGGGGTGGTGAAGAACGCAACGGGAGAAGTCACAGAGTTGCATTGCACGTATGACCCCGAGACGAAGAGCGGCTCGCCGGCGGCGGGGCGGAGGGTGAAAGGCACGATTCATTGGGTTTCGGCCCCGCATGCCGTTGATGCGGAAGCGCGGTTATATGACCGTTTGTTCACCGTTGAAGATCCGGCCGGTGATTCGTGGAAGGAATCCATGAATCCACGTTCCCTCGAGGTGCTCCGCGGCTGCAAGGTCGAGCCGGGTCTTGCTTCTGCGAAGCCGCAGGACCGATTTCAGTTTGAGCGTCTCGGATACTTTTGTGTTGATGACGCGTCGAAGGAGGGAGCCCTGATCTTCAATCGTGCCGTAACGCTCCGGGACACATGGGCGAAGATTCAGAAGTCCTGAATCATCATCCTGAGCACCGCCGGGTTCCCAGGTTGATTCTCGCCGCATCGATCGGTATATTTTTCAAATATGGCACAGCATGATTCAGCTAAACGTCATACGCCTCAGGAATGCCGTCTTCTATGCGTACCACGGTGCGATGGAGGATGAACAGAACCTCGGCGGAAAATTCGAGGTAGACGTCGACATGCACTGCGATCTCTCCGCCGCGACCGAGAGCGATTCGCTGAAGAAGACGGTCGACTATGAGAAAGTGTACGCCTCCATTCAAAACACGATCACGGCAAAGAAATATCACCTCCTGGAGGCCCTCGCCCAGAGTATTGCGCGCGCGTTGATCCGCGAATTCTTTAACATCGAGATTGTAACCGTCCGGCTTCGTAAACCTCATCCCCCGGTCAAAGGCGTTGTTGATTACGTCGAGGTTGAATTCACCCAGAGGCGATAACAATGTACCGGGTATTTCTGGGCGTGGGCTCAAACCTGGGTGAACGGCAGGAGTACCTGAACCGCGCTGCCGCTGCAATCAGCAGACTCCCGGAGACGCGCGTGGTGTGGTTTTCCTCTGTGTACGAAACGGAACCGTACGGCAACACGGATCAATCGAAATTTCTGAACGCTGCGGCGGAAGTAGAGACTGCCATGGATCCGCCGCGACTCCTGGCAGCCCTCAAACAGATTGAGACGGAGACGGGGAGAACGGGCTCCGAACACTGGGGCCCGCGCGAGATCGACATCGACATTCTCCTTTACGACGGGCTCGTCTTTTCGGATGCGTCCGTAACGGTTCCGCATGCTGATCTTGAACGCAGGCGATTTGTCCTTGTTCCATTGAGAGAAATCGCACCGGACGTCGTACATCCGGTGACAGGTTTGACCGTGGAGGAGATGGCCGCCGCATGCACCGGGGGTCGCGTGGTCAAAACATCATTCCACATACGATTCTGACGAATCCCGTGTCCGATGATCACCAGGCTCATCCGGAGCCCATCCGGGAGCTGATCAACCAATCCGACGTCCGGTACCTCGCCATTGAAGGAGTCATCGGTGCGGGCAAGACAAGCCTGTGCACCATGCTGGGCGAAACGCTCGGCGGGCGCGTGGTCCTGGAGCAATTCGAGGAAAACCCGTTCCTGAAGGACTTCTATCGCGATCCGGACCGGTATGCGTTTCCAACGCAGATCTTCTTTCTCCTGACCCGCTACAAGCAACAACGAACGCTTTCCCAGGCAGATCTGTTTCATCAGGTACTGGTGACAGACTACATTTTTGAGAAGGACAAGATTTTCGCCTACCTGAATCTGCAGGATGAGGAACTGAAATTGTATGAGACTCTGATTGGCAGCATAGAGCATAATATCCTGCAGCCCGACCTGGTTGTGTACCTCCAATCGAGCGTTCCGAGGCTCATGCAAAACATCCGGCAGCGGGAGCGCTCGTACGAAGCAGATTTGACTGAGTCGTATATTCGCGATCTTAACGAGGCATATAACTATTTCTTTTTCCGATACAAGGCGACCCCGCTTCTCATTGTGAATGCGACGGAACTTGACTTCGTCAACAATCAGGAGCACTATCAGGATCTGGTGAAGCAAATCCTTCGACCGAACCGGGCCGCGGTGCAGTACTATAATCCGGTGGTGAAATGATAGGGAGTACCTGCCGTGCTCATTAGATTGTTGCTGTTTGTGGCAATTGGATATATTCTCATCCGGCTGATCCAGGTCACGATGCGGATACTCTCGAGCCGGGGCGGCCGCAACGAAGATGAGAATCTTCCTACCGGGTCGACCTCGCGAAAACCCGAACCCGAGCAGTTCAAGGACGTCCGGGACGCTGATTTTGAAGACATTACGCCAAAAGAAGGCGACGGGAAGAGCGAGTCGTCCCCTGGCACTAACCGGCCCGCCGGTTCGTTGTAACAGTAGAGAAAGCGGGGCCAACCACCAATGATGCAGTCAAATCCCGGCATCGACTATCGGGCTGAGATTCTCCGACTGAAGAAGGAGATGAATGCTGTCATCCTGGCGCACTACTACCAGGAAGGGGAGATCCAGGATGTTGCCGACATCATAGGAGACAGCCTGGAGCTCTCCCGGCGGGCCGCGGAGACCAGCGCCGACGTCATCGTCTTTGCGGGCGTCCATTTTATGGCCGAGACCGCAAAGATCCTCAACCCTTCCAAGCCAGTCCTCCTCCCCGATCTCGACGCTGGCTGCTCCCTCGCGGAGGGGTGCCCGGCAGATCAATTCCTGCAATTCCGCGCGCAGCATCCTGACCATGTGTCCATCACCTACATCAATTGTTCCGCTGAGGTGAAGGCAGCGAGCGATATCATCTGCACTTCAAGCAACGCCGAGCGGATCATCCGGCAGATACCTGAGGAGAAACCGATTTTCTTTGCCCCCGATCGTAATCTCGGGCGATACCTGGTACGGAAGACCGGACGGGATATGCTTCTCTGGGACGGATCCTGTATCGTCCATGAAACCTTCAGTCTCCGGAAACTGGCCAGGTTGCAGGCAGACCATCCCGAAGCAGAATTGATCGCTCATCCGGAATGTGAAGAACCGCTCCTCGAACGGGCGTCGTTTATCGGATCGACAAGCGCGCTGCTGAAACACGTGCAATCTTCTCCCCGTACCAAATTCATCGTGGCGACGGAGTCGGGAATACTCCATCAGATGATGAAATCTGCCCCCGGGAAGGAATTCATCCCTGCACCCCCTGAAGCGAATTGCGCCTGTAACGACTGTCCGTACATGAAACTCAATACCATGGAGAAGCTGTATCGATGTATGGTCGACCGGTCGCCGGAAATCCGTCTGGATGCGGTCACCATCCAGAAAGCCCTGGTGCCTATCCAGCGCATGCTCTCCATGAGTTAGTCCGTACGCCGGACCGGAAGAATCCCCGCACTTTTCTCCCGATTTCCTGCAATGCCTGCCGCAGGTTTCTCCAACGCAATGATGAATTCCATCAAATGGGGGTCTGGCACGCTGATTGAGCCCAGAGGTGACAGAACTGTATTTCAGCAACGAATCGACGTTATTGTTGGAGAGAGAATTGATGAAACATAGTTGGAAGATTGCCAGAACAATGGCTCTGGCCGTGCTTGTTCTTGCGATGTGTGCGGTGGGGTGCAAGAACAGTAACACCGTTGTAGATAGCTCGAGCATCACGGTCAGCGAAGATGACGCGGCGGACGTGATTGCTGCTTCCCTGGGAGGCGAAACCTCAACTCAGGGCTTCTCTGCACAGGTTGCCCAGGCTGCCCGAGCGGCAACGGCGGATAGCGTGGGATCCGACGCTTCTTTCCGAAAGACAACGGCAACAGAAGATACCGCAACGGTGGTCCGTCAGAAGACCGGGCTGTACAGTTACGACTATGTCTTCCGGTATTCCTGGACCCTCGTCTCCGGCGTGTCACTCTCCTTCCAATACTCCATGAGGGGGAAATACGAGACGCCGCGACTCGCGTCAGATGATTCGGCGCATGCCGTGTGGATGGTGACCGGACTGGGCGCGTCTTCGGAATATATCCTCAACGGAACCTATCTTCGGCTTGGCAGCGAAGGTCTGAAGGTCCGGGCCAAACCATCGCTGACGACAACACTTTCGCTCCACGCCGTAGCTGTCTCGGTGAACAAGGCGACAGGTGCAATTACTGCTGGAACAGGGACCTTTACCTTCTCGGGGAAGACGAGCGGGGGAAGGTCATTTGCGTACACCGGAACCATCAGCTTCCTCGGGAACCAGTTGGCGCTTCTGATGCTGAACGGCAGGCAATACGACGTCAACCTTACGCTGGGCGAAGCTGCCTCGAGCTGATCACTTGCGTTATCGGTCTGAGTGAAGCGTCATTCGTCCACCGGTTCCAGGGACGGATCGTTTGCCCTTCCCTTTTCTCCAACCCTCCTTCCTGCGGGGTGCGAGGCCCGCCTGTGTTTCCCTGTCTGCGGCAACGCCCTCCGGCAGACTTCATATTGAACCTGAGCCATCCGTTTGATATATTGAACAATACTTTACCTGACGAAGCCCTTCAGCACCTTTCCCCATGACGCGTCTTTATATTGAAGACCTCTCTCATCATGAAGGTGAGAGAGTCACCCTCCAGGGCTGGCTATACAATAAAAGATCCAGCGGGAAGATCCGTTTTCCGGTCATGCGCGACGGGACGGGGTACGTCCAGGGCGTGCTGGTGAAGGGATCCGTCCCTGAGGAGGTTTTCGGACGGTTTGATGCGCTCACCCAGGAATCATCGTTCACCATGACGGGCACCGTGCGTAAAGAGGTCCGGGCTCCTGGCGGTTATGAAATCGATGTTTCGGATCTGGATATCCTTGCAGTTGCAGAGGAGTATCCGATCACGCCGAAAGAGCATGGTGTCGATTTTCTCATGGACCGGCGGCATCTCTGGCTTCGCTCAAGCCGCCAGCACGCCATTCTGCGGATCCGTCACGAGATCATCAAAGCTATCCGCGAGTTTTTCGATAGCAGGGGGTTTCTTCTCCTGGATGCTCCGATTTTCACCCCCGCCGCCTGTGAGGGGACGTCCACGCTCTTTGAGACGGACTACTTCGACCTGGGGAAGGCGTATCTGACCCAATCCGGACAGCTGTACGGTGAGGCCGGTGCTATGGCTTTCGGCAAAGTGTATGTCTTCGGTCCCACATTTCGGGCCGAGAAATCGAAGACGCGGCGCCATCTCACGGAGTTCTGGATGGTGGAACCGGAAGTCGCCTTCAACGATCTCAATGACAATATGGACCTTGCCGAGGAGTTCCTCGAGCACATCGTTCAGTCGGTGCTGCGAAAGCGACAGACGGAGCTCAAGACCCTAGAGAGGGACACCAAGAGGCTCGAATCCGTGCGACGTCCGTTTCCGCGCATAACGTATGACGAGGCGGTAGAAATCCTGAAGAAAAACGGACACGATTTCCATTGGGGTGACGATCTGGGCGGCGCGGACGAAACCGTGGTGTCTCAGCAATTCGACCGGCCCGTTATGGTACATCGCTACCCGGCGGCGGTAAAGGCATTCTATATGAAACGGGATCCGGTGAATCCCCTGCTTGCTCTCGCCGTAGACGTCCTGGCGCCCGACGGCTATGGCGAGATCATCGGCGGCAGTCAACGTGAAGATAACCTCTCCGTTCTCCTCGAGCGTTTAAAAGAGCAAAAACTTCCCCAGGAAGCGTTCGAATGGTACCTCGACCTGCGGCGCTACGGCACTGTGCCGCATTCCGGTTTCGGGCTCGGCGTCGAGCGGACCGTTTCCTGGGTCTGCGGCCTGGATCACCTGCGGGAGACCATTCCGTTCCCGAGGATGATCTACCGACTTACACCCTGACACGAAAGAAGAATCGCATGCTCAAGGCGTCACACCTGCGCAAGGTCTTTGCTGCAACGGTCGCGGTAGACGATGTGTCGTTTGAGATCAAGCGCGGCGAGATTTTTGGCCTGATTGGTCCGAATGGCGCCGGGAAGACTACCACGATCCGGATGATCCTGAACATTCTCGAGCCGGACAGCGGGGTGATCATGTATGACGGTCAGCCCTTTTCAGGCCTGGTTCAGAATACGATTGGTTACCTGCCGGAGGAACGGGGGCTTTACCGCAAGAGCAAGCTCCTGGATACCATCCTGTATCTGGCGGAACTCCGGGGCATGAAGCGCAGCCACGCGCGGGCGGAAGCTCTCCAATGGTTGAAGCGATTCAATCTCACCGACTACAGGGACAGAAAGGTCGAGGAGCTTTCGAAGGGTAATCAACAGAAGATACAGTTCGTCATTGCCGCGATCCATGATCCGAAACTGCTTATTCTCGACGAACCGTTCTCGGGACTTGATCCCGTCAACCAGATTCTTTTCAAGGACATCTTTCAGGAATTAAAACAGGCGGGGAAAGGCATTGTCTTCTCCACGCATCAGATGGACCAGGCGGAAAAACTCAGCGATGCCCTCTGTCTCATTAATAGAGGTCGCGTTGTCCTGGACGGAACCGTTCGCAACGTCAAGCGGCAGTACGGCAAGAACTCGGTGCATCTGGAATTTGACGGCGAAGGGGATTTTATGAAGTCCCTCCCCGGGGTACACCGTGCGATCATGTACGAAAATGCTGCAGAGCTCGAACTCGCCGACGGTGCCCGGGCGCGTGATCTCCTGGGGGCGATCAACGGAAGGGTGGAGGTCAGGAAATTCGAGCTTCTGGAGCCGTCACTCGAATCGATATTCATTCAGATTGTCGGCGGGCCCGAGGTGGCGGCGCGGACCAGGGAGGCCATATGATGATGGAGAAGGCCTTCGCGGTCGCGAAATGGGAATATCTTGAGAAGGTCAAGAGCAAGGCCTTCATTATCGGTTTGTTCCTCACGCCTGCCCTCATGGTGGGTATGGGAGTCCTCCCCAGCATTTTTGCGAGCCAGGAGGACAAGCAAACAAAGGTGATCGGACTCATCGATCCCACCGGCGAAGTGGCGGGCCAGCTCACCCGCCTCATGGAGGACAAATACAAGCTGGAGAATGGAAGTCCGAACTATCTCATGAAGGTCGTTGCGGCAGGGAAGGGCATTGATGTCGATGCCGCAATCAACGAAGCGAACATGAAGACAGCGGCTGATGAGTTAGAAGGTTACTGCCTCGTCAGCAAGAGCGGGTCTCCTGACAGCGTCGTGGAATATCGCTCCAAATCAGTCGGCGATTTTCGGGTTTCCGCGCGACTGGAGGAAACAATCCGCGGAATCTACCAGGAGAAGAACGCTCTTGCACACGGGCTCGATCCTTCCCTGATGCGGGCGCTGAACGTCAAGCTCGATGTCAAGATGGTGAAGCTGTCGAAGACCGGCGAGAAGGAGGAAGCAGGATTCGAGACGGTATTTCTTTCCGCTTATGTCTTTCTGATGATGCTCTTCATGCTCATCATGATTTCGGGACAGATGCTGGTGCGAAGCATCCTCGAAGAGAAATCAAATCGCATCGTCGAGGTCCTGGTGTCTTCCTGCTCTTCGACGGAGTTAATGGTCGGCAAGGTTCTGGGCTTGAGCGGACTCGGGTTTACGCAAATCGGATTCTGGACTCTGATCGGTGTTGCCGTCACACTGCAATTTGGAATTAATATTGTGACGGCCGGTATCGCCGGCCTCCTTATCGTGTACTTTGTGCTGGGGTATCTCTTTTACGCCGCCGTCTTCATCGGGGCAGGCTCTCCGCTGACCACTGAACAGGAGGCGCAGCAGGTGACATCGTATCTCGTTATACTGCTGATCATTCCGCTTGCGCTTGCCTTACCCGCAATGAAAGATCCCGGAGCGATGTGGCTCAAAATACTCTCCTTCGTTCCGATGCTGACTCCCACGATGATGGCATTGCGGATCCCCATCCAGATGCCCTCGACGGGGGAGATCATCGGGACAATCGTCCTGATGGTTGTGTCCATATACGCCGCGATGGTCGCAGCCGGACGAATATTCCGTATCGCCATCCTCTCCACAGGAAAAAGCCCGAAGATCGCAGAAATCATCCGTTGGGCCATCAAGGGGTAAAGATTGCCATGAACATACCAAAAGTTGTGACAGTCCTGGTGCTCGTCGCTGTCATCGGCGCAACGACAAAGGCCCAGGTGATACTTCCGGAAAGAGGGCGGGAGGGAGGCATGCGCGATAACGTGTTCGGCCTCGGGTTGGCCGGCGGCGCTGCAACGGGTGTCGGCATAAGTTTCCGCCATCATCTTCCGGGCACCGTGAGTTACGAAATCACAGGGGGGATCGTCAAAGCTGACAACAAAACGTCGTATGCCATTGGAGGAGAGATCCAGTTTGATCTTGTGCGCGCTCCGGTGAGCAGGTTTTTCGTTGCAGGAGGGGTCGGTTATTACTATGCCGGGCGCGGATATGGAAACGAATTGAAAGGTCCCTCCAGAGTTGCCGTAGGCATCGGCGGGGAGGTACCCGCGGGTTCGGGATTCCATTTTTCGGGAGAACTCATGTTCACCTACTTCAGCGATGACACCGTACTCCCGCTGCCGCAAATCGGCATCTACTACTACTTTTACTGACCTTTTTGATTCTCGGAGGAAATTGCTTTATTGTACCATAACGTCCTGAACTTCCAGTCCATCCGTGTCCGCTGAATCCCTCGTTTTCTTTTTTCTGGCCGCTTTTGCGGTCACGACCGCAATCCTCATGATCGTGCAGCGCAACCCGCTCATGAGCGCAATATTTCTCATTTCCAACTTCTTCAGCCTGGCGGCACTTTACCTTCTTCTCCGGGCACAACTGCTCGCGGTCCTTGAGATCATCATCTACACCGGCGCCATTATGGTGCTGGTCATTTTCGTGATCATGTTGCTGAATCTTGGCCATGAAGAGCGGATGCGGGAACGGTTTGATATCACACTCGCTGCCTCTATCGTTCTCGTCGGCGGATTTGTCGCTGAGCTGATATACATTTTCACGTTCTCCAGCGATGCGCCGGCACGGCTCGCCGTAAGTACGGGAGCCGAATCGCTGGGAACTGTTGAGGGGATCGGGTCGGCGTTGTTTGGCCGGTTCCTCCTTCCCTTCGAAGTAACATCGGTCCTTCTCCTGGTAGCGATCGTAGGAGCAGTCGTCCTCGCCAAAAAGAATAA
>Ga0326726_10004316_pt1 | contig 12985 bp, 12 predicted proteins | sample MHFenrmetagenome_2_FD_207603 | JGI IMG/M metagenome (GOLD analysis project Ga0326726, IMG submission 207603) | Lab enriched peat soil microbial communities from Michigan Hollow, Ithaca, NY, United States - MHF15MN | ecosystem: Environmental > Terrestrial > Soil > Wetlands > Peat | place: USA... | reverse complement strand
ATGAGCGCACCAATCGAGGAACCGGCTATAGAGCGTATGTTGTAATCATTTTCTTCAAGCCAGTGAATAACGCCAATGTGTGCTAAACCCCGAGCACCGCCACTTCCAAGAACCAAAGATACGGTTTTCATATTCGTTTTATCCCCCCGTGATTTCCAGCAGCCTTGCTCTGTTTCCGCACTGCAGGTCAACCCGACAAACTAAATGAATGCATTAGATTGCATGCAGCCCAGCTGATTTATTTTTCTTGAATATAAGCCCGATATGAGAAGATGTCAACGAAATCGGTTGACTATGTCGTCAAATGGATTTGAATGGATAATTAATGGGTAGAGGTCGACTGAAGAATACAGCTTGTAAATTACATCGTTTCAAAAAATGGAAACTTGTTTGCTACAGGATGTAGCTGTTGGATAAAAGCTATATCACAATATGCAATGATACAAAATGAAATTGTTAGCGGTACTATCCGAATGAGATCGGATTTGATGCCCGATATTTACAGGCAACGCTCCGCAAATCGGAATCTGCAACTGTCCAAAATGAACCGGAATGAGTGTCCGTTTATCTCCGGAATCCCTGTCCAAATTGGGCCGAAACAGGTGCCCACTTATCTCCGGAATATGCAGACAAACTGGGCAAAGAGATTTATGCTCAAAGTCCCTTCCAGTATTTCTTCTGAATTGAGATGATTTTTTTTATCACCTGTTCAGCGGCGGGAGAGGGGGCTTCAGTCGTGGGACGAGGCGTCTTTCCCTGCAGGGTATTGAGCACCGACCTGACACTTTCCCGCAGACCTTGTGGATTATACCCGCCTTCCAGCGCAATCAAAACCTTCCCATCGCACGTTCTCTTTGCAATGTCCTGTACGATCGCGGCAAGCGCGCCGAAGCCCTCGCCGGTGACCTTCATGCTCCCCAGCGGGTCCCCGAAATAGGGATCGAAGCCGGCTGACACGAGAACGAGTTCGGGCCGGTATTCGAGCGCGATTGGTTTCAGGACTGCTTCGTAAATGTGACAATACTCGGCATCGCCGAATCCGACGGGGAAAGGCGCATTTACCGTAAAGCCCTCGCCCGGTCCGCTCCCCGTCTCGTTGAAATTTCCACTGCCGGGATAATAGGGATATTGATGGGAAGAGAAGTAGAGGACCCGGGGGTCTTCGTAAAAGGCGCGCTGCGTGCCGTTGCCGTGGTGCAGGTCCCAGTCCACGATCAGGATCTTTTTCAATCCGTAATTATTTTTCGCATATTCCGCGGCAATGGCAATGTTGTTAAAGAGGCAGAAGCCCATGCCGCGGTTCGGTTCGGCATGGTGACCGGGGGGGCGGACGAAAGCGAAAACCGAGTTCGGCGAGTTGAGTTCGGAGTTCGGAGTAAGAAGCGAATCAACCGCTTCGAGCAGACCGCCGGCTGCGAGCCGGGCGATCTCGTAGGAACGCGCTGAAAGGCCGGTATCGGGGTCGAGCTGGGAGTGGACCCTTCCTTCGGTTTTTGCCACGGTCTGAATATAAAAGGGGTCATGAATAAGTGCGAGCTCGGATTCTGTTGCGAGGCGCGGTGGTATGACCTGCAGGTCGGAGAATTCCTTGTCAATAAGATCATGAATCACCCGCAGCCGGTTCGGGTTCTCGGGGTGGCCCTCGCCGGGGTTGTGCTCCAGGTAGCGGTCGTCTTTAATGATGGCGGGGGATGACATTATCGCAACCTGAACGACAATAAGGACAAGATACGTCGTAAACAACGAAAAAAATGTTTACGCTGATAAAGAAGGATGACAGCGCAAGAAAAGTCCTGATTATGCATGGCGCACAATCAGGACGAATCAGCGGCAGAGAACCTGGTTCTATCGTCCCGCTTTTGCGATCGGCGGCGGAGCAACTTCCTTGTAATTTTTCACGCCCAGGGACTCCAGCCATTTTTGCATCGCCGGAGGGTTCGGAAGCTTGGCCGGGAGCTTTGCGTCCGGGGCGCAGACGGTCAGCACCGTTTTTACGAGGTCCATAACGCTGAACTCCAGGATCTCCTGTATGGCTTTCGGGGACGCTTTGTCGATCAGCATGTTCTCCCGGTACCATCCCTCTGCTTTCCGGGGGGTAATAGGACCGCAATTCATGTGGTCGGCATTTTTCGTCTTGACGCCCAGCTTTAAAGCATGATTAGAGACATCGGCCCGCAGCAGCTGAAGCCCCTTGAATGCCGGATTCGAGCAGATGCCCGCCTTTCCCCAGCAGATGGGATCGAAGCGGGAGATGTTGATTCCGCTGCAGTAGAGGTATGTTTGCGGGCCCTGTTCGGGCGCCTGTCGGATGATGATGTACAGGTAATCATTTTTATACTCATAGGACCGTATGGCCTGTCGATTATTCAAAATAAATTCCATCCTTTTCAAAAAGTTTAAATACTACGGCAGGCAAACAGGAAGGCTCCCGCTCCTGCCGTTGCCGGACCGATACTAGGTGCTTTTTTTCTTTGATGTTTTCTTGGTCTTTGAAGCTTTCTTTTTTGCTGCCGGTTTGGCTTTTGCCTTGGCCTCGAACTGCTGGACCTTTTTCTTGAGGGCTTCGTTCTCCTGGTTCAGGTCCTTGACCATTTGCTCGAGCTTGGCATTGTCCTGCCTGACCATTTCGAGTTCCTGTTTTGCCGCGTTCCGCTCAGACCGCGCCTTGCTCGCAGCCGCGAAACTCCAGACCAGGAGCACCGCAACCAGGACTGCGAGGGATAAAAAAATAAGCTTTGTCTTCTGCGTATCGTTCTTTTCGTTCCGGTCCGTTCTTTCCATCGTTTTTTTCTAAGACCTCCTCGAAGAAATTTATTTCTTAATTGCCTTAATGATATCGTTTCACTTCGAACCTGAAAAGCTTCACCGGCGTCCCCGGTGGTATGCCGGCTTTCTGCATGGCAATGCTGATCTGGTAATCCACGGTGTCGACGCCCTCGAGGTCCGGCAGCAGCAGGCCCCGCCGCGTCCCGGACTGAACGATCACACCGTATTGCCGGGGATCGAGTTCGCTACGTTCCTTGACCGGCTCCGGGGGCGTGAGCACGTCGACGGTATATTCGATGACGTCCAGCTCTTCGGCGCGCACGCAGGTGAAACGGGGGTCGCAGGTCGCCGCGCTGATGGCGTTGCGCACGGTCTCGTGCGCCATGTCGGGCTCCGTGGGTTGGAATGTGCCGATGCATCCGCGAAGAATGCCGTCTATTTTGAGACAGATAAAGACCCCCGCCTGCTCTCTGAATTCGGGAGGGAATTCATCTTTCCGCACTTCGCATATTTTGCCTTCCCTTACGTAGAGTTCAACGGCATCCTTTGCCAGCTGTACCAGGGGATGCATTACATCTCCCGCTGAACAACATAGTCCGCAAGCGCCATGAGGGCCTGGCGCGGAGGCGAATCGGGAAAGATCGCAAGGCTTGCCTTCGCCTCGTCGGAAAAGGTTTGTGCGACCCGGAGCGCGTCATTGACGGTCCCGTACTTTTCCATCAACTCGAGCGTGTACGAGAGGTCGCTTTCAATGACGTCATCGGCCTGAAGGATGGCCCTGAGCCGGTCCTTCTCTTCACGATTTGATTTACGAATAAGGTAGATGAGCGGGAGCGTTACCTTGCCCTCGGCCAGGTCCTTGCCGAGCATCTTGCCAAGCTGCTTCTGGTCAGCTGCATAATCAAGGGTATCATCGGTGATCTGAAACGCGAAACCCAGTTTTTTCCCGTAGGCCGTGAGCGCGTCCTCCCGGGAAAGCGGGGCTTTGCTGATGATGGCGCCAAGCCTGCAGGATGCGGAGATAAGCACGCCGGTCTTGCACTCCACGAGCCGGTAGTAGTCGGTCTCGGCCATATCGATGTTCTGGATCTGCATGAGCTGAAGGACTTCTCCTTCGGACATGGTCGTAGTCGTTTCAGAGAGGACGTCCATGACGCGCTGGTTTTGGAGGCGGACGCCATGGTAGAGCGCTTTGGAGTAAAGGTAGTCGCCGACGAGGATGCTGGCCTGGTTGCCCCAGAGCGAATTGGCCGACGATTTGCCGCGGCGGATATTCGCTTCGTCGATCACGTCGTCGTGCAGCAGCGAGGCCGTGTGGATGAATTCCACGACGCCTCCCAGCGTATATTCGGCGCTGTGGTCCCGGCATCCGCAAAGCCGCGCCGAGAGGAGGTGAAGCAGGGGGCGGAACCGCTTTCCGCCCGCGCCGAGAATATATTTGCTGACCTGCTGAATGAGCGGAACATCGGTACCGAGACTCTCATGAATACGGTGCTCCATCCGTTCCATGTCGGATTTGAATTCTTTGAGGACGTCTTGGAGGGTAGTTATCATCTCGATATTCTCAGGGTGTTAGAGAAATAATAGGGGAGACGTTCTGTGTTGTCAAGGTTTTTTTGGCGGGGCACAAAGTTAACAAAAAGGAGACGCTTCTCAGGGATACGGTTTCGAAGATTTACTGCGTGCGACGAGGTCGCCTGTGGTTAAAATTGTTTTCTCTACAGCTTCATCGCCTCGTTTACTTCCGCCAGCGTTTGGGCAGCCACGATGCGGGCGCGGCGCGAGCCTTCCCGGATGATCTCGATGACCATCTCAGGATGGGCTGAAAGTTCTTTTCGACGGTCCTGCATGGGTTTGAGGTAAGCGAGCAGGTGTTTCAGGAGCTCCTTTTTGTCGTCCACGCATCCGATCCCGGCGCGGCGGCATTCGACATCGACGTGACTGCACCATTCCTTGGGCGCGAAGATCCTGTCGAGCGTGAAGAGGGGGCAGACATCCGGATTGCCGGGGTCCTGCCGGCGCACGCGGGCGGGATCGGTGACCATCTGCATCACTTTTTTCGTGATCTCTTCAGGGGTGTCGGACAGATAGAGACAGTTGTTGTAGCTCTTGCTCATTTTGCGGCCGTCGGTCCCCGGGAGCTTGGGGTACTCGGTCATGAGCGGCTGGGGCTCGGGAAAGACCTCGCCGTAGAACTGGTCGAAACGGCGGCAGATCTCCCGCGTGAGCTCCAGGTGCGGGAGCTGGTCGATGCCCACGGGCACGAAATGCGCCTTGTAGATCAGGATGTCCGCGGCCTGAAGCACGGGGTATCCCAGGAACCCGTAGGTGTGCATGTCCTTGTCCTGGATCTGCTCCATCTTTTCCTTGTACGTGGGCACGCGCTCGAGCCAGGGGAGCGGCGTGGACATGGACAGCAGCACATGCAGGACAGCATGCTCGGGCACGAGGGACTGCTGGAAGAGCACGGATTTTTCGGGGTCGAGCCCGGCCGCGAGCCAGTCGATCACCATCTCTCTGACATACGTCCGGATCTTTGACGTGTCAGCGTAATTCGTCGTGAGGGCGTGCCAGTCCGCTATGAAGTAGAAGCACTCGTACTGGTCCTGCAGCTTCCTCCAGTTGTCGAGGGCGCCCATGAGATTGCCGAGGTGCAAGAGGCCGCTCGGCTGCATTCCGCTTAAGACGCGTTGTTTTGCCATAATTGAATCCTTTGTGCCGCAGAGCACGCTGGGTACGCAGAGTTGTTTGGGGAAAAAATCTCGGTGATCTCTGCGGTTAAAGATACTACATAATATCCCCGCCCAGCAGCAGCGAGAGTATCGGTCGTATGACGGGGGTGATGATAGAGCCAAGAATCCCAAACCCAAATAGTGCGAGGATAATGAGCAGGCCATATCGCTCAAGTCGATAATAGGTTGCCGCCGGACCATCTGGCAGGAGCCAATACACGACCCTGCTCCCGTCAAGCGGAGGGATGGGGATCATATTCAATATTGCTAATACTACGTTAATCATGACGCCGTACCCGAGCATGAGCGAGACAGGAACAACAAACCACTCCAAGACTTGTTTGGAGGCGAACCCTTCAATCGCCGGCATGACCATGCGGAGCAGGAATGCGAACACGACGGCCATGGCAATGTTGACTCCCGGGCCGGCGAGCGATGAGATTGCCATGCCTTTCTTGGGATTTCTGAAATTATAGGGATTGATCGGCACCGGTTTTGCGTATCCGAAAATGGGGCTATGCAAAATAATACACATGATGGGCAGGATGATCGTGCCGAAGAGGTCGATGTGCGAGATGGGATTCAGCGTGAGCCTGCCCATGCCGCGTGCCGTGTGGTCGCCCAGCTTGTCGGCCACCCATCCGTGTGCGACCTCGTGGAGCACGATGGCGAAGATGAGCGGGACTGCCATAACGGCGATTTTTTGTATCGTGTTGAGTTCTTCCACTCGATCCCTGCTTTAAGGCTGAACCGCCGGAACAACAGGCAGCCCGGCAACAATACTTGTAATTGATGAAAATCGATACTAAGGGAAAATGCGGGGCATTGTCAAGAAAAATAAGGGAATAAGCGTTATTTTTCGCTGCTGAGGAGCGTGAATTTGCCGTCTTCCACTTTGATGAGGAAAAGTTTTTTCTGCGCTTCGCCGTTCCCAGCGAAAGTGGCGGCGCCGGAGATGCCGGCGTAGTTTTTCAAAGCGAGAAGGCCGTCGCGGATTGCAATGGGAGTGTCTTTGCGCTCTTTTAAAAGTGAGAAGACCATCATGGCGGCATCATAAGCCTGGGCCGAAAGGATGTCCGGATCTTCCTGGTATGCCGAACGATAGGCGTCGACTACTGTTTTTGTTGCCGCGTCGATGCTCTCCGCATAGAAACCGTCAACGAAGACCGCCCCGTCGGCATAGCGGCCGGCGCGCTCGATCAGGTCCTGCGAATGCCAGTTGTCCGAGCCGAGCAGGGTCTTTCCGGTTATGTTGTAAAATGCCAGCTGCGGGATAAGCAGGCCGACCCGCTCCGCGTATCCCGGAAGATAGAGGGCGTCGAAGCTCGGCGTATATTCCTCAAACAGTTTTTTCCGCTCAGCATCATCCTCGGGGATCTGGATTTTCCTGGAGCGAAGGTCGATCTCGATGATCCTCTTGATATAGGGGCCGAAATCCCGGGTATCGGGAGGGTAGGCCACGCTCGCCAGGACCTCGGCTTTTCGCTCCAGCTCGTGGGCGAACAGGCGCGACAGGTCTTTGCCGTAGGGCTCATCAGGGTAGAAAATAACGAATTTCCTGAGCTTGAGATCGAGCGCGTACTGAGCGATTGCGCGCGCCTGGCTGTCGATGGTGAGCGCGTTCCTGAATATCCAGGCGCTCTTCGCTGAAAATCCTGCGCGGGAAGCCGCAGGCCGTATCACCGGGATCTGGAGCTTATCCAGTAAGGGAGCGATCGTCTCCTCTTCCCTTGTCGTGATCGGGCCGATGACCGCCACCACGCCTTTGGCCGAGAGTTCGCCCAAAGCGGCAACGGCCTTCTCCGGGGACCCCTCGGTGTCTTTCACGACAAGCTCGACGCGGTTGTCAGGTTCCAGGAGGTTATACTCGTTCACTGCGAGCTGGATGCCTTTGAGGACACGGTCGCCGAAGAAGGCGAGCTGACCTGTCTGGGGCAGAAGCGCGCCGATAGTGTACCGCGGCGCGGTGAGCCCGGACGTGGCGGCGTTCAACAGCATCTCCCCCCGGGTCTTCTCGGGGTGGGAGGGGAAACGCTCGAGAAAATCCTTGCTGAGCCTGGCGGCGTCGCGGTATTTCCGCTGCTCGATCAGAAGCGCCGCGAGCCGGAGCAAGGCCTCGTCCGAGGGAAAGGCGGCGCCGGCGGAAAGCGTCCTGAGTTCGTCCTCGGTCAGATATTTATCCACAAGCTCGCGAACGCGATCGCGGTAGCCCGCCCGCTGTTTCTCGTTCTGCGCGTGTGCGGCAAGGTAGACGTACTCCTTGACGGCCGAGGGGAAGTTTTTCCTGATCACATAGGCGACGGAGAGCATCTCTGCAATGCGTTGAAGCTTCGCCGGGTCAACGATCTTGCCCCGGTCCTCGAGATTCGCCACCGCGAGGTCGTATTCCTTGAGCTCGAAATAGCACAGTCCCAGCTTGTACTTGGCTTCCGGTATGAGCGATGACGCCGGATATTTTTCGATGAGATCCTTGAAGTAACTGAGCGCCTGGCGGTAGTCGCGCCTGGTCAGACGGACCTCACCCATGAGGCTGAGCGCCCTGTCCGCGTAACGGCTTTTCGGGTACAGGGCAAGGAACGCCTCGGCGGTCTTGGCCGCCTGATCGTATTGCCTTTTGGAAAACATCGTCTCCGCCTGTTCCACCTGGGCGCGGGCGTTTTTTTCCCATTCGGGTTCCGGCGGAAGCGCCGGGGCGCAGCCCATGGGCACGAGCGCGGCTGCAAAGGCAAAGACGAGCAGGAGGGAGATTAGGGCAGGGACAATACGCCTGACCGGCATCTGCTATTTACCTTTCTTGGCAGCGGCCTCGGCCATGGCGGTCTTGCGCTTTGCCTTTTGCCTCTCTTCTTTGCGTTTGCGTCTGCGGTTTATTTCTGTCTGTCTTTCACGCACGGTATGCTTCTCCTTTCGAAGGAAATGGCTGTTCTAAAGCCTGCACACTATATCCGAGATGGGCCTATTTGTCAATACGGAGAAACGGGAGCAGAGGAAGAAATCAGGCCCAATCTAAGGTTAAGGGTAAGGCAGGAAATGACACGCTCTTATTCATCGTCCTCCCCTGGCGCGTGAATTATTTTTCGCTTGATTTATTTTACCCGATAGATTAGATTATAGCCGCCTAACGTCCAAGGGCGAGTAGCTCAGCTGGGAGAGCGCCGCGTTCGCAATGCGGAGGCCGAGGGTTCGATCCCCTTCTCGTCCACCAATTCTACAATTCCTTATAGCCCCGCCGAAACTTTTTTTCACGCCCGATTGTGCTAAATTTGTGTTAATCCTGTCCAGTATCTCAACCCCATTCCTCAACTCTCCGAATAATGATGTGCGTAACGCTCCATTGCATCAACACGAACTGCGCGAACTAACTAATGAATGGCACGAATAAAGAAGGGGACATCCTACTGAAAGGATGTCCCCGAAGCTTACCTCATATCCCTCGATTATCCGCTACGGAGCAGTCGAAATAGCCGTGATCTGCTCGAGTGTGAGGTTTGACAGCGATCCCATACCGCCGCGATTGCTGGCAATGGCGCCTTGGATCGCACTCACGGTCTTGCCTTTCTTACTGGTGCCATGGCAACCGCTGCAGTATTGTGTATAAAGTGCAGCACCGTCGATATAGGTGCATGACTGCGACAGAACAGGCGCTCCTCCGGTGCAGCCTGCGGGAGATGACGTCAGCGTCGTCCTGGTCTGCGTATTGTTGGACTGACACGTTCCCCAGGCCGAGTACGTGAACGAAGTGCAGGTCGTGACCGGCGGCACATAGGTGCAGGACTGTGACACGACGGGTGTCCCTGTACATCCGGCAGGAGATGATGATACCACCCCTCTGGTCTGGGTGTTGTTCGGCTGGCATGAGCCCCACGCGTCATAGGTGTAGGTGCAGGCGGCGGGTGGCGGCGGCGTGGATGTTGCGCCAAGGGCCGTTGCGATTGCCTGGACCTGCAAGGCCGTCAGGGTAGAAAGCGAACCCATGCCGCCCGTGTTGCTCGAAATAGCCGACTGGATATCAGCGGCAGTCTGCCCTTTCTTGCTGCTTGTTGCCAGAGCGCTGTGGCAGGAACTGCAGTTACTGGCATAGAGCGCTGCCCCATCGACCTGTCCCGGCTGGCCGGGCATGTTCTCCGGGTGGAAGGTTCCGGCGTCGATGTTGTTGACCGACGCTGTAAAGATCACGCTGCCCGTCGCCTTGTTCGTTACGGTGATCATGCCGTTGGATACCGTGATCTTTACGTCGTCGAACAGGGCGTCGAGTCCGGTATGATCGGCTTCATATTCATCCTCTTCGGGGTCCTGGTTGGTTCCGTACAGCGAAAACAGTTGAGTCAGTTTTCTCATCAGGGTTCTTTTTATTGACGCATGACGGCCCCTCATTGACTCGAGGCTGGTGGGGTTCGGGTGTTCGGCGATTGTATCAGAATCAGACCCTCCGGCCGCGACAAAAACCGTGTCGGAGAAGGGGTTGGTGTTGGCCCTGCCGGCCCCCTCTGCAAAAGAGTGAAGCTGGTTCGTACCCTTCGCATCAGCCCAGGTGGTCGTGAGCACGAATGGCGGCCTCAGTCCGGCCACGGTGAAATAAAAAGCCCCGTTTGCCGACGTCGTAGCCGTCCTTACCTGCGTCGGAACCGAAGCGTCCCTCAAGGTAACGACAACGCCTTGGATCGGAGCTCCTGTAGCTGCAACGCCTGCCACATTCGCGTTCGACGAGGATATGACATCCGACTTGCCGCTGCCGCAGCCGCTGATCGCGACGGTCATTATCACTGCACATACTGTGAGAAACGTGAAAATGTTTTTTCTCATTATTTGTATCTCCTTTTTTAAATTTGGCCCCTGTGTTTCGGGCAGGGGCGCTGCGCTTTCTGCATTATCGTCTAAATCATGTGCTCTGCCGGGGGGGCTCTCCGTCAGAAAACAATGTTGGTGACCCGTTCGTGATGGTGTTTTTGTGAAACCGGTTGTCACGGGGCCGGGAGGGCTTAAGCTCGTGAGGCAACCATCCGTGTTCCGTTCCATGGCCATCATCACCTCCTTGCTCGCTTTTTCCGAGAGCGTTATTAAGAATTTATAAAATGCTCGTTTATAATAATGCGGGTACAGACGACTAAAGGAGTATGAGGGATGATACTCTAGGGCGGGAAATTTACAATCCGTCAAAAGGTGGATTTTTGGCTTTCAACTACAACTAAGGATGGAGTTTTTAAAAACTGGGACTTTAGTATTAAAAAGTATGGATGAGAGCGGATACGACTTGAGCCCTGTTGCTCACCCTCATTTTTTTGAAGATGTTGTTGAGGTGGGTCTTGACGGTCTTTTCGCTTATGTGCAGCTTATGAGAGATGCGTTTATTGGGCAAACCAAGAAAGAGATAGTTGATAATTTCCTTCTCCCGTTTCGTAAGAGGGTTCTCTAACTTCGAAAGCTTCGATTCCAGGTCCGAAGAAAGTCGTGGAGAGGATCGAACAAATTTATCGAGGAGCTTCCTTTCAGCCCATATGTTACCAGCATGTATGGTCCGCATGGCCTCTACAAGCTGTTTTAATTTAGCCGCCCTTTTGATATAGCCATCGACACCTCCCATCATGTATTGCATGAGAGACACGTCGGACATCTCCGTTTCCTGGAAAAGGAGGAGGATTCCGGTTCGGGGAGATTTTTTCTTCAGCTCATGAACGATCTGGAGCAATTCTTCTGATCTGAAGAGAAGAGGATCTAAAATAAAAACATCAGGGTGAAGATCCAGGCTTTTCATGGCCTGTGAACCATTGTCTATTTTCCCAATAATCTCAATATCCTCTTCTTGCCGGAGGAGCGTGGCTATTCCTTCACAGAATATTGGACTATTGCACGATATTATTACCCTCATAGTATTCATGTCAAAGAAATCAATAACTTAGAGACTGCTTCGTCTCTAAGAACGCTCCTCGCAGTGACAATTGGGAGTTTTTCAGCAATCTGTCAGAAATCGCAATATTCTGAAACTTTCATATTATAATTATAACCCGTGAAAGGAATAATTGCGAGTGGCATTTTCTGATGAGCAAGGCTTGACAATCAAACCGGCGTTTAAGGTGGCGTCGGTCAGAGCGAATCAAGGCATTTCGATTGTTCCGACGACCTGTAGTATTTTTTCCCGTCATTCCTCGCGCTCGCGCTGCGGAGGCGGGCACATACCTAATGATGAGTTCAGCTTCGCATAGCAACATCCTCGAGTTTTCGATTCTTGTAAGAAAAACACCGACAGAAAAAACAGCAAAGTCCTACAAAGAAATCAGACGTTTGCCCGGCCCTTTTTCGTTTCCGCGTTGTATACTTACTGTATACTGAATGAATTAAAACGATCCATTCATCTCCTGTCGACCAATAATGTGTAATGAAATGGCAGCTTTTCAGAATTGCCCTTATGTGTCCTGCATACATGTTGTTTTCTGCGGTCCCAAAGAGCACCGGTGCAGGTGGGTCTTGAAAACAGCCTTCAATCGCTTGATCACACAATATTCTTTAACTGATAAGAGGAGGTAACGTCATGTACAAAGTTGAGATTCTCGAGAGAAAGCGGCTGGAAAAGGGACTAAGCTACACGGAAATCGCGGAAAAACTGGGCATCCATAAAGTGACGGTGTCGAGAACCCTCAAGGGAATGACCATGAAGCCCAGGACCGTGAAACTGCTGGCGGATTATCTGAGCGTTGGAATGGAAGGGATCGTTCAGTAAGCGCTTGTCATCGGGTACGAGGGTACGAATCCCTTCTTTACCTGGGTCGTTAAGACAATATTGCGGAATGGCACTGCACAGGGTTGTGCGGCGAATTAATGGATTCCCTCCCGGTCTTTTCTGAGGTAGTCGATCAGTGCCGCAACAATGTGTTCCGGGTCCTGAAGCGGCCTGCAGGGTTGCGAGCGTTCAACTTGCTTCCGCAGGTACTCTTCTTCCGCCTGGGTAAGGGTGATGAACTGGATGCCGGCCCGGTACCCGAACCCGCTCTGTTTGCATCACACCAGAACGCCGCACTTTTGTCCGTACACACAATCCTTGAACCAGATGATGCCCGGCTTGAGCGGCCGGTCGGACTCGATCCCGAGACCGGTTGCGCTGAGGTCCACGATCCTGGCACTGTGGTCCGTCCACTCGAGATTGTCGAATGTGATGACCCCGAGGGAACAGTCGCGCTGCACGGTGACGGGGTGCCGTCTCAACCGTTTCCTCTGGTCGTCTTTTTATTTCAGCCATGGTGCGATTACCCCGCCGCGCGAAAGCTGCCTTGTTCTTTATAAACTCTTATCGAGGCCCTGTTGATAACTTCCCCCGATGTTCGTATTTTTTTTCAGCTGCAGTGAACTGTTCCTTAGGAGACCAGGACCAGCGTGTATCGATGTCCTTTGCAATATTTTTTTATTGTATGCATATTCGTTTCTGCAAACAAGCATATTTTTATCAGGTCCGGTCATGGAATAGTGCGCTGATAAGAGATATAATACTTTGTAAA
>Ga0326726_10004315_pt1 | contig 12986 bp, 20 predicted proteins | sample MHFenrmetagenome_2_FD_207603 | JGI IMG/M metagenome (GOLD analysis project Ga0326726, IMG submission 207603) | Lab enriched peat soil microbial communities from Michigan Hollow, Ithaca, NY, United States - MHF15MN | ecosystem: Environmental > Terrestrial > Soil > Wetlands > Peat | place: USA... | reverse complement strand
CAGATCACGGATGGCTTCGGCAAGGGGGTCCAGAATGTGGTCGGATTCCGTCAGGTCCACCAGCGCTGCGAGGAGCATATCCCCGGATATTCCGGCGATTTTGGGATCGATCACCAGGACTTTCATGTGAAAGGTCCTACGACAGAGCGGGCTGGTTCAGGCCGGCATAGATCTTTTTTGCAAGCCGTGCAACGTCAAATGCCCGGTCACGGGCGCCCGGTATCGCTTTGGTGAGGTATGCCCCCGTCTCTGCACGTTTCGCTGCCGACTTGGCCTCCTCCCCAAGCAGGGTCGCAATAGCCGCCGGCACGGTCACATTGATGATGGTGTGGCCGACGTACTGCAGTTCCTGGGTGAGCACGGCTCCGGCAAAGAGAGCGGTCCCCATATCCGGGTTTTCCCGGGCTTTTTTATTGAGGGCGAACTCGGGGACCGCCTTTGCCGCAAGGTTCTCGATGTGGTACGGTTTGCCGTCAATGGTGATATCATAGGACACGAAGGAGTCGAAGGCCCAGTATTTTTTCGTGAAATCATCGGTACGTCTCCCCCCTGGTTTTATTACGGAGAATTTCAGGGAGATTTTATGACCGGTAAACCCAGACAGGACCGCAGAGCCCCGGATCTCGACCAGCGCTTTCCTCTCCTCATCGAGTGCCCGTGCTGCTTCTTCTACGGATTTGCCGGCTTTTATCATCTCGTATACTTTTACCGCCCGCCGGTAGATGGCACGATCGCGAACCGCTTCGCTTGCCAGGATGCAGGCATGGGATACCGAACCCCGGGAAACGGTCTCAGCTTTCCGCGCAATGGTATTGAGCGAGCAGAGCGCCATCTCGGGATCGATGAAGGAATTCATCTTATACTCGGTGATCGCCTCGGCAACGGGATATGGGTCTCCCCGGTGTTTTATGAGCAGCCGGATTGCCGGCATGCAGTCCCCGCACACATGGCCGAGGGGCGGGTTGACCGGGCCTCCTGAAAACCCTGCTCCGATTACCGGGGATTCTTCAAACCCGGCAAATATCTCTTCCAGCGCCATGGACGCGATAACCGACGGTCCGCCGATGTCTTTCAGGATGAGCCCGAAGTCGCCTATCACGCGGGCGGTATCGTACTCCTCGTGGGTTCCCCGTACATGAATCTTCGCGGGGAGTTTTGCCGCCTCCATCGCGCCTTTCCCTGCCATGTACGCGGTATCGACTTCACCAAACTTTCCGAATTCCTCCCCGAGTGCTGCATCGGGATGGATCATTTCTAGCGCGACCGATGCTCCGATGAGTGCCGGCCAGAGCGGATATGCCGTAATGCCAGCGCCATGCATGCTTGCGAGCATCGCTTCCGTCCCGACCTTCGCGGTATTGCTGGCGATCTCGGGAATATTGATGTCTTCTCCCAGAGCGCTGTGACCATAGATGGCCCCGCCGGCGATGAACGGCGGAAGGACCGCGCCATCGACCCGGGTGAGTTTCTTATCCATGAGCTGGTTATATACGGCCAGGTACGCGGGGAATGCGGGTATTTTATGCGTGAACTTTCCCGTAGTAAGCGCTATTGCACTTGTCCGTGGCGCTCCTGCGTGCATCCTCGCAATCGCCCCGAGCTTCCGGTTTCCGAGCGGTACACCGGACCGTGCACATGAGCCGGTGAAATAGGCAAGGCTCGCGACAATCAGTGCAGCATTCTCAGGAGCTGCCCCGGCCAGCATTGCCTGGCGGATTGCCTTTTCCATAACCATGTCAAGAGGCAGGCTTCCCACTGCAGCATCGACAAGGGTCATCCGGCTCAGAAGTTCCATGTCCGGTGAACCGATGTCACAGAATACGTCCTCTGCAAGGGAATTTGCCGCACAATAGACAGGGATTACCAGGGATCCATGTCCTTTTGTTGCCGCTTCGAGTTTATCATTGGTCATATAATCAGGCTTGAAGGTTGCAGCAGCCTGCGTGGCCAGTAAAATTCTCTCCCGTTCATCAGTCACGATAAACCACTCCGTTGTTACTTTCGTAATGGATGGGGGGTATGATAAAATTTGGGAGAGGTTTCATAAAGGAGAAAGTAGTCCGGCCTTCATTGACGGTAACCCGGCATTGTGATTTCACGGACACTTTCATGAACTTTTCAGGAAGGTACGGTACGTCTCTATTATGTGCCATGAACGGATTCCTGTTGCGGGGGACGATGTACCCGCAGTTTCAGTAGATACCGGCACTTCTTCGGGTCCGAGGGGTTTCCGCCCTCTTCCCGCAGGATCTTCGCGACGGTGAGGGGACACTGCCCGAAGGGCCCGAGTTTCAGCCGGCGCAGGAATCCGGAGACCGTGTTGCACTGGTATCGGGTCAGGCCGAACCGGTCGCGGAGCTCCTGCACGGTAACCCAACACTCGGCAGACTCCTGTTCCTGCATGAACGTTTCGAGCATTTCAGGGATACCCGGATATTTTTTCATCATCAAATTCCCGTTTTTACCCGAAGAATTCTTTCAGGACTCGACCAGGTTGACCAGGTTTTCCATGACGGTGTCCACAGCCTTCCATGTGGCTGTATCTGCATGCCGGAGGATATACGGGCGCCCTTCGTCTCCCGCTTTAACCATTGCCGGGTCGAGCGGGATGGCACCAAGATAGGGCACGCCCAGATCCTCTGCAGCTTTCCTGCCGCCTCCCCTGCCAAACAGTTCTATGGATTCCCCGCAGTGGGGACAGACCATCCCGCTCATGTTCTCGATGATGCCGATCACCGGCAGTTCCAGTCTCTCGATGAATTTTATTGCCTTGACTGCATCGAGCACCGCCACGTCCTGCGGCGTGGTGACAATAACAGCGCCCTGAACATTCGGGGCCAGCTGGGCGATGGTGAGCGCCTCGTCCCCGGTGCCGGGCGGAAGGTCAACGATCAGGTAGTCGAGCGAGCCCCAGTTCACTTCGGCAAGGAACTGCTGAATCGCTGCCATCTTCATCGGCCCCCGCCAGATGACCGGTGTACTGGCATCGGGAAGCAGGAAGGCCATCGACATGACCGCGAGATTCCCGGTCACATGGACCGGCTCCATATTTTTCTCAAGAACCGCAGGCCGCTGGTCCTCGATGCCGAGCATCTTGGGGATGTTGGGGCCGTGCATGTCGAGGTCAAGCAGGCCAACCTGCCTACCGTGTGCCGCGAGAGCGGACGCAAGGTTTGTCGAGACCGTAGATTTCCCAACTCCTCCCTTGCCGCTCAGAACAAGGATAACGTGTTTCACATCGATCTTAGCTTTCGGTGGCAGCCCTCTGGGGGCGCTGGGGGTTTGTGCCGGGGCACAGGTGGAGTTGCATTTGGCTGGATCGTTCTGCTGGTGTGCTGTCATGGTAATTCCAAAAAATGATCAACCTTTTTTATCGTCGTCGGTTACTTGTGCGAGGACCGCTTTCGTCGGCCCGATATCGATGATTTTACCGCCCCGCATCAGGGCCAGCCGGTCGCAGATGTCCCGGACAAAATCCATGTCGTGCGAGACCACGATGAAGGTCTCGTCCATCTCGTCGCGGGCATGCAGGATTGAGTGCTTGACATCCTGTTTTGTGATCGGATCCATCGTGCCGGTCGGCTCATCGAGAACCACGAGACGCGGCTCGCGGATAAGCACCTGCGCAAGCGCGACCCGGTGGCGCTCCCCGTCCGAGAGTTCACCCGGGAACCGGTTGAGAATTGCTTTTGATTTCTCTTCGGAGAACCCGGCCATCCGGAGCGTGACAACCGCTTTTCTTACAGCGAGCTCCTTGGGGAATTCAAGGCCGATGGAATCCGTGAGGTTGTCGAGCACCGTGCGGTGCGGGAAGAGGTCGTATTCCTGGTGCAGGAGGCCGATATACTCTTTGGCCCGGCCCCGCTCTTCGATGCCGGGCTTTGTCATGTCAACCCAGTCATCGCCGATCAGGATGTTCATTTCGCCTTCCGTGGGCTCGATGATGCCGGCAATGATCTGGGAGAGGGTGGTCTTGCCCGCCCCGCTCTTGCCAATGATGCCGAAGATCTCCTTCTTTGCAACATCGAACGTCACGCCACTGACTGCCTTCACAACCCCACGATCCACGGAGATATACTTCTTGGTCACATCCCGTGCAGCAAGGATCTTTCCGCCCAGTTCTATCTCTTCTGACTCATCGATCTCGTGGTAATCTCTGGTAAACGATTTGATGACGGACTTCGGGGAACCGATTGCAGCGATCTCGCCGTCAGCAAGAAGGATGGCACGGTGTGCCATGTCTTCAATCACCTGTGAGAAGTGGGAGGTGACAACCATGCCCATGGTGTTCTTCTTCGCTGCTTCAAGGAGCATCTCATGGACAAGTTTTGCAGTCCCGGGGTCGAGGGTTCCTGTTGGTTCGTCGGCAAAGAGCATTGCGGGGTTCTTGGCCAGCTGCCGGGCGAGGACGACCCGCTGCTTCTCGCCGCCGGAGAGGTCGCGGGCGATGTGCATCATACGATGGGAGAGTCTCACCTGGTCGATGAGATCGGCAGCCCGGTTGATAGCAAGATCCTGCGGGTACCGGATATCATCCAGCGCATGAAGTACATTCTCAATCACCCGGTCGTCCCCGTAAAGCGCGAACGTCCGCTGGAACATGATTGCGGTCCGGTTCATAACCCTGGGTCTCATTCCGTTGGACTTGTCGTCCCAGAGGTCAACGTCCACCGCCACGAGACTGCCCCCGCATTCGGGACATTTTCCGCCGGCCCGGCTCTGAACATCCATGAAGCTGCAGCGGTCGCAGGCAGCCATATGATAGATGATGGAGCCCTTGGTCGGGGGATCCTCAACACCCCGTAAGAGATGCATAAGAACACTCTTTCCGGCGCCACTCCTTCCTATGACGCCCATGATCTCGCCTTCGGGAATATCGAACGAGACCTTATTCAAAACCCGGGTGTCGCCGTAGTCCATGCAGAGGTCGTTGACGCTGATAAATGGCTTTGACATGGAATATTCACTTCCGAGGTTCAGGCAGATTTCTCGTATCATTGGTTTCCGGCTCATCATCTTGAGACGTATCCCTGTGCTCCCGGTCGTTTTGCGAACAGGGTCCCCGGCCCCGGCCGATGACTCGACCCCGTTTCAGCGGTCCTTTTCCATCAAAATTCGGCATTATGCTTCCCTCACTCTTCGCAGGGAATTATTACGCATATGAGCATAAAGATTTAAGGATCGGGATGTAAAACAGATTTGCGGCACGGGCGCCGGCACGCATCTCCCGGATGCTTCTTCAGGCACAGGCATGCCGGGTCCCGACCGCTGAAAAAAACAGGGTGACCCTCAGTTCCGATCAGCATCAACGCGAGGGCATTTCGGGCATCGCCCTTCAGCAACCTTTGTGCAGCCGGCCATGTTGATGCCCTTGCCATTGACGAGCGCATCGGCAATTTTCCGGCGGGCTTCGTGCAGATCACGCCATGCGGTCTTGCGGGATACGCCCATCCGCTCTGCCGCCTCTTCCTGTTCCAGTCCTTCAAGGTCGATGAGCCGGATCAATTCGATCTCTTCCGGCTGGAACGAGATCCCCGTCCCTTCCTCCTCACGACAGCAGGGCTTGTAGCACCGGCATTCGGAGGTGCCGGCAATCGTCCGCCGCATGCGTGGCCTTCCCCTCCGGGGACATTCAATAATATCCGTCTTCTCACCTGCTGACATGGGCTGTTCCTTAACAATTACTATAAGATTCTCAATGATTTAACGTTCGCATGGAAGTATCGGATACAGTGTTCCAGATATTGTGCTGGGATTGTTTTTTGGGATTGCAGGTGACTTCTCCACAAGATATCTTCTCACTGAACGGTACGGATTCCTAGGGTCGCTCACCTGCTCTATCTTGATTACCCGGTATGGACAGAGGTACGTAGGGTTCTGGTATATTCGTTGAAAATATCCTGCTATGACCGGCGCACAGCTTTTCTGTAACTGAAAATAGGTGCGGAATTCCTGAACCGTGATCCAACGTGCTGACTGACTCTCTGCCTCCATATAGTCTTTGAGTAGTTCTACGATCTTTGGATGACTTGTCATAGACGCGACGGCGGTTCAGGATTTTTCATTATCGGATTGGATCTGCTCCGGATCACCGGCACCGGGGTCCGTGTCCACAACGGTGCTGGCTGCCTGCCGGTACGGTGCCGGACGCACAGCAGCAGGAATCGCCGAATTTTTTCGGAGACGTGCATTCGTCCTGGTGACTCCTGCTTCCCGGGCGGTGCCGGTGCTGTTCTCCACACGCGCAGGTGTGCAGGGTAGTGTTGTCGTCATCATTTTCTGGTATATCGCTTGAGTGTTGCTGAGTATCTTCTGGCATGTGTTCATCATCCGTACATTGTTTGTACGATAATTACTCATATGCGCATAAATCATTTAAAAACTTGGATTCGGACACGCATCCTCGATATCGGGTATTTCTGGAACTGAATGTACGACGAAACCAAAAACATATAGAGAGAATTATCCAATACTCATCCCCAGATGGGATCGTAACCAAACCGGCTTATCCAGAATTCGCGGGAATCGTAATCAGTCCCTTTCCTGAAATCCTCCTGGCTGAAAGAGATCTCAAAGTTCAGGCAATAGTCAACCAGGATTTCATATGCTTCCCGGACGCGGATGAAGGTTGCGTGGGAAATTTCCGGATCATGACGGGAGACATCCGGGTGCCACACTGTGTCCAGTTCGCGGAAGCGGGCATGGATGCCATTCAGGCTGGCCCTGCCAGGGATACCAAGGACATGCGCAGCTTCCGGAACAATCATGGTCTGTCAGAGTGTCATTAGGAGACTGTTGTCAGATATCCCTTAAACTAATTACCGGCACCGGGATCCGGATACCTTTATCATATCCGCGTGAAAGTGTAGATATATCATGGCCTCAAAGGAAGTCTTCCACGGTGTCCCGGGCATCCTGCGCCCGTTCAAAGAGTTTATCGAGAAAAACGGGCTGAAAAAAGGCGACCAGATTGTCTATTACGGTGTTCCGGGGACGTGTACTCCGTTTGTCGAGCTTCTCGCATTTGCCGTCCGTTCGCTTGAATTAAACCAGGTCTTCGTTCCCTACGTGGACGACAGCCGTGCAAAAAGGATAAGCCATGTGGAAGACGTAGGAATGCAGGCACGTGCCGGACCGGTGAGCCTGAACCCGAAAGCCATTGTCATCATGGGGGGTCTCTCCATGCCGAATGTGCCGGTAAAAGCTGAGCAGATGAAGTCTGCCATCGACAAACATCCGGGAACGCTGGTCATTGGGGTCTGCTTCATGCATATGTTCGAGAAAGCCGGGTGGCTTTCAACCGTTTCGTTCGACTGCATGATCGATGCAAATATCGATCCTGTGGAAGTTACGATAAAAAAGTGATCTCTTAACAGATCAATCCCTGGTGCTGCACCAGAAAAGACCCTCCCATATTATTTATTGCGGGTATTTACGAGCCGGATGATCTTATCCCCGATCTTTTGGGCTTTCTCAATGGCTTCCTTATCAGCGAGAACATCCCCCTCGTGATACCCGGTACCTTTGACTGAGCCTAACGATGAAAATTCATGAGTACTTAAGAATCCTTCCAGCGTCTGGATTGTCCTGTTTGCCCCTTTATGTGCCTGCACAGCTACTGCGACACCCTTCCTGCCAGCCAGCCTGCGGTCATGGTACAGGGAATACGTTCGGTCGATGAAATTCTTGAGATGGCCGCACACGTCGTAGTAATACGTAGGAGAACCGATCACGAGCACATCGCAGTCAAGCACTTTGCTGATTATTTTTTCCCAGTCATCGTTCCCAATGACGCAGCACTTCTTTTCCTTACATTTCTCACAGCCGAGACAGGGCTGGATCTTCTTCCCTGCGAGTGAGACGAATTCAGTCTTGATACCCTCTTCCCTGCAGCGTTCAAGGATGACCTTAACCAGATCGGCAGTATTGCCTTCCTTACGCATGCTTCCTGATAAACCGAGCACCTTCATAGCTAATGCTTGACGCTCAGGTTCATGATAATTGCGATGACCGGTTTATCGTTCCGTACTGGTATGCAGGAGACATTTCATGATTCCGCCGAAAGTAGAAAAACGGTAGGTCTGTTAAGTGATACTCGCAGTTTATGCCGCCGTTATTGCGGGAGCAGATTTTCGACCAGAATGTTTTTCTTGTTATAATAATAAGTGGATTGAAACAACTCGAAGAATCCTGTGAATTCCTCTCGTGTCTCATCCCTTCGGATGCGACAACCTGAAAATGGAGTGACTCATGTTACAACAAACCATTCAGTTGTTTAATGACAAGGAGGAAGAGTTAGTCAGCCTCCTGGTCGGGATCGGTATGAAGAGACCCGTTGCAAGGATGCTCGTGTATCTTGCGCGCAAATCCGAAGCCACCTCCCGTGAGATCGAACGGGGAGCCGACCTGCGCGAGCCTGAAGTAAGCAATGCAGTAAAGCACTTTACCCGCCTGGGGTGGATCAGGGACCGGAAGATTCCTTCCGACCGGAAGGGTAAACCCGTCAGGAGTATTGCACTTGCCCTGCCGGCCGGACATATTCTGGACATCATCGGGAAAAAGAAAATGGAAGAGACCCGGAGTCAGGTTGCGCTCATCAGGAAACTGGGAAATTCCATGTGAACTGGGGGGAGAAATTCCCCTGGTTCCTTCTTATCTTTTACCCGATTTTTCAGGTACATTTTATAACACGGGGTCAGAATTTCAGGAAAAATGACCCTGCCAAAAAAAATGATTATGGTTTTTTTATACCCATGCTCCGGTAATAATCCCAACAATCTGCTGAGCCGTCACCGGGTCCACAAGCTGAGCGAGCACAAAGCCGGCCAGAACAATGAAAACGCTCCAGAACACTTTCTTCACCTGCTCGTTCTTGCCGAATATCGTAAGGATCGTTTCGGTGTCTGTCATCATTCCCAGCCGGATGAGCTTTGGCAGGAAGACGAAGAGCAGGAGAAAGAGCATTGCCGCGATGGTGAACGAGAGCAGATTTCCGGTCTTTTCCGCAAGGAACATCCCGAGCGGGACAGTTATCCCCCCGGCCAGTCCTGCTGCGGCTGCGACCTCGCCAAACCAGAAGTAATGCCGGTTTGTGGCGAAGATCTTCTTCTCTTCTTCCGTGATTGCCGCAGGATCAAAGATCCCGGCAGTGCTGAGCACCCCATACCAGGCCGCAATTACCTCCGCCGGATCGGCAACAATGCCGATGAAGAGGATTACAGCTGGCACAGCAAGCAGGATGAGAGGCAGGTAGGCAATCAGGATGATGATGCCCGCGAGGATCCCGGCACTGCAGTTAATTGCCCGGGTCGCCAGGTCCTTCTCAGTCATTGCTTCCACCAGCCGTAATTCCGAATTCGAAGACCGGGCTCGTGGAACCACCGTTTGCCGGACTGAAGTCGCGGACCCTTCCTATCTGCTCTCGTTTCCTCCTCGCCGTCCGGATCCGTACTGTGTGGATGCCCGGCGAGCGCGGGTACACCCTCCTGCCATCAGTATCCCGTATCTCTCGGAAGGGAGGAATCTCGAACCAGTCCGGCCAGAACCGGATTCCCCGCGGGATGTCAGTCCCGCGTATCAGGTCCTGCAGCCGGATCGGTGCCATGTTGTCGTAAATGACATCGATGATCAGGTCCTTGTCTTCCTGTTGCGGATAGAGTTCCAGTTCATAGAAGATCGGATTCTTCCTGACCTCTTCCAAAGTAAGCGGCGTTTCCGGGGTCAGCGGTTCGAGACCGCTGATGGTCCCCCGGTACAACCCGGTCACGGTTGCGACCAGTGCGTGTTCAGATTCCATAATACACCTCCTTCATGTGTTCATGTTCCTCCCTGAGCCGCTTGAATTCCTCAACAATTTCGTCATACCTTCCAATCCGCTGGTGGATGACGTAGAGGATCGGGTAGATCGGGAGCACGACTCCAAGGATAATACCAAGAATTTCTGTCTCCATGTTTCCTCCGAGATTGCCAGTCATCCGGGAGGGGCTTCCCTCCCGGGATCTGGTCGGGGATGAGGGGGAGATGAAGGTATTGCCTTCTCGGGTCCGAAGATCCTCGATTGGTCGAAGACGTGTGGGCGGTTGAAAACCTGATAATCTTCTCCAGCTCCAAATCTGATAATCTTCACCAGATCAAAAAACTTCGTTCTTCTCCTCTCTCAAGTCTGATACCTTTCGAGATTCTCCAGCCTCATCCCTTCAGGGTTCGGCTCAGGCCAGTGCCGCCACCGTGTCGGCCCAGGTCTCGACCCTGGTGCGGATCGCGTCGTCCGAGTACGAGGTGAGGCTCACGCTGTCGCGGCCGAACGTAACCATGTAGATCTCCCCGTTCGGGTCGCGGCACTTCAGCGTAGCCGAGTAGGTCTCGTTTGCGGGATCCCGCACAGGCGTTCCCCCGTGGGCTGCCGTGAGTGCGGCATTTGCAAGGATTGCCGCTGCACCTGCATTGAACCCGGCGATCGTGCTGTACCTGCCGGATTCATTCCCAACAGTCTTTGCAAGGGTGTCCTGATAGACGACCTTTGCCACATAGGCTTCCTTGCTCTTCTCCACCGGCTGGTGGGTGACACCGCTTACCGAGTACGCAATGCACCCGAAGGGGTTGCCGGTGATCACGGACTGGACGATAAGGGATCGGGACGACCCAGACCGGCCTGCCCGCTGGCAGCCGACACCATTGCCAGAAACCCGGCATGACCCGGAACAGGCCTCACGGTACTAACCGGCTGCCCCTTCACGAACGGTACGCCATCACGATCGATCTCCTCAAGGCCGGCTGCCCCGACCCGGAAGAACCGCATTGCGCCGTGCCGCGAGTACAGCCAGAGCTCGCAGGAGACCGGCCCCCCGCAAGGGACCGTGCAGAGCCCGGCGATCGCATCGATATAGTCTGCACTAATCTCAGCAATAGTTGCACGGGAGAGCCGGCGGGCCAGCCGGAGACAGACCAGGATCAGGAGTCCGTTCCCATAGATCAGGAAATTGCTGACATACGCAGGCGATGACCGGAAGCGCATCACCTGGCCGCGCCTGAGCGCAACCGGAATTGCTGCCTCGAATCCTTTCACCGGCTCGGGTCCCCTCTTCATGAGTGGCTCCTCCTGCAGTCAGCCCGCGACCGCTTCCCCATCTCCGTCCGCGTAGCCGGGGAGATCGTTGCGACCTCCACCGGTGCAAGTTCCTTCCGGATCGGCCGGGTCCTGACGGTTACATTGAAATGGTGCCAGTGCGTCCGCTTCACGCTGATGCGGTAAAGGCCATCACCCCATTCACGGATTGTCCGGGTAATAACCTGCGGAAGGATGTGGAGAGGGATCTCTCCTTCAGTCCGTGACCTGCGCCTCGTCACGCTGACCCCCGTCTTGCCTCCAGGATCACCATCCTGCGGTTGAGGCGTTCGATTTTGTGCATGAGGCGTCCGGAAAGCCTTTGCTGCAAGTCCGTCAGGACAAAGACAAGGTGCCTCCATTTCTTAGGAAGGATGAGCCAGTCCTTCATCCCTTCACCTCCGCGACATCGGATCGTACATTCCGGATCTCTTCGATCCGGCATTCGAGCGCGTCAATCCGCTGCTGGAGATCCGCGACATGCATGAGCATCTCATCATATACCTTGTCCTGCCGCTGCACGAGCGAACAGGTGAAGTCTCTGAATGCGTCCTCGAAAGGGCGATACGCTATCATGCCGTCCGGATCCCTGATGTTCTTCAGGATCCGCTGGCGGGTTTTTTTGATCGCATCCGGTTCGGTCGGCGGTGCGATCCCCAGCAGTTCCGTATTCCGGAACACGGTCTTCGCCGGACGGTGCACCGTCCGGTGGCCCGGAACATGCTTCCGTGCCCATGCAAGTTCGTCATCCGCCGGCGTGGTCTTTTCCGTTGCGGGCATGGGATGGTCTGTGTCTGATACCTCGCGGGAAGGCTCCGAAATGCCGGAGCTTTCACGCTGCGGAATCTCTTCGGATCCCGCATCTCTTGTTTGCTTTCCATCTTCTGTCATCGTTGATCGGTTTGTGGTATGTTCATCAGCGATACAACACAATGGCGGATGAGGCGCTCTGCTCAGAACAATGAAATTCAATGCCGGGAACGGGCGTATTGGCAGTTCCCGGACTGAACCTGTCAGGTACGGTAATGCCATATTCCGCCCGTTCACTGGCGTATTATTGGGTAAACGGAAGAGCGCGGCTGGTATCCGCTGCAGTCCCGGTAAGCGCCGGGAAAATCCCACACATGCGCACGACTCCGGACCTGTCTTCACAAGCGAGGATTACCGAAAAAGCCGGCCGACCCATCTTCTCCGGTCCGGCGATCCGGTATCCCGTCACCGTATATATGAGGACCACTTGGAAGGTAATCACGGCAGCTAAGCACTGCGCTGCGTGCAGCGGGTGACCGAGAGCCATGATCTTTGTCGTCAGTGGAATGCAGAGTTCGTGATACATTGTGATTATTTTATAAAAGCATGGTTTGATTATATTGTTTCTGGTCGGACTGGCTTGAATACACAGAATCAGTATCCGGATTAACGACGGGGACTATCCTAAACGAATAACCCGTCCAATAGGAATACCTGCAAATCCGATCGGTTCCGGGTGAACGATAATCTGGCATCCTCACCGTAGCCTTTGAACCAGACGTATCCGGTTATTTTTTTGCAAGCTTTTTCAGGTTTTCTAGAGGAAGCATTTTTGCGATGCTCATCTTTGTCGGACAGCGACCCAGTTTCAGCCCGAGTTTCTTTGCCTCGTCCTTGAGCAGTTTCGTGTCAATATTTTTAATGAATTCACTCAGTTCTTTTTGTTCCATAGGTTATCGAAGAGTGATAATCATCCGGGAAAATAAGGTTTACGGCAACAGGGTGACTAAGCCGTTAAACAGGAAAATCCTGAAAAAAAAAGTTGGAATGGATTTACTTTGCCGGGATGATCAGTGAGCGCTCGCCAGCGGGCATGAACTCGCGGATAGCACCCTTTGCAAACTCGCGGCGG
>Ga0326726_10004313_pt1 | contig 12987 bp, 7 predicted proteins | sample MHFenrmetagenome_2_FD_207603 | JGI IMG/M metagenome (GOLD analysis project Ga0326726, IMG submission 207603) | Lab enriched peat soil microbial communities from Michigan Hollow, Ithaca, NY, United States - MHF15MN | ecosystem: Environmental > Terrestrial > Soil > Wetlands > Peat | place: USA... | reverse complement strand
TCCACGAGCGGGTCGTCGGCGCGCTTGCCGTGACCCACCCCTCGGCGAACGCCCGGTCGATGATCGCGGCCTCGATCGACTTGATCGTCACCGGGTCGTCGTTGATCGCGAGGACGCACGACCCCTCGCACGGGGCGGGGCACAGCTTCCCGGTGAACTCCGGGAAGTTGTTCGTGGCGTGCAGGCGGTCGATCGCTGCGCGCCACCGATCGCGGTAGACGAGATCGTTCCAGTCGGGGATCAGGTTGCCGAGCGGGCAGCCCTGATGACAGAAGGGCACGCCGCAGTCCATGCAGCGAGCGCCTTGGGCCTCGAGGTCTGCCTGCGGGTACGGCAGGTACACCTCCTGCCAGTCCTGAACGCGCTCCTCCACCGGTCGGGTGGGGTGCTTTTTGCGCCGGATTTCGATGAAGCCAGTGGCCTTACCCATGGGTTGGCCGCGCGCTCATCGACACCGGCTCCAACCGGCCTCCCGCCGGCGTGGCGCGCGACGCCGTGACGCCCGACATCGGCGCGTCCTGCTCCCGCGTTGCCAACTCGGCGAGCGCGCGCTTGTAGTCGCGCGGCATCACCTTCACGAACCGCCGGTGCATCGACGCCCATTCGGCGAGCACGCGCTCGGCGTGCGGGCTGCCGGTGAGCTTCACATGCGTCCTGATCGCGACCTGGAGGAAGTCGACGTCGTCGCTCTCGATCAGCGGTTCCAGGTCGACCATCTCCCGGTTGCAGCGTTGCTCGAAGCCGCCATCGGCATCGAGCACGTAGGCGATACCGCCGCTCATGCCGGCGGCGAAGTTGCGCCCGGTCCGTCCCAGGACGACCACGCGACCTCCCGTCATGTACTCGCAGCCGTGATCGCCGATGCCCTCGACGACCACGGTCGCGCCGCTGTTGCGCACGCAGAACCGCTCGCCGGCCACGCCGCGGACGTAGCCCTCGCCGCTGGTAGCGCCGTAGAAAGCGACGTTGCCGACGATGATGTTCTCCTCCGCCTTGAACGTCGAGCGCGGGGGCGGATACACGACGAGCTTCCCACCCGACAGCCCCTTGCCGAGACCGTCGTTGGCGTCGCCGACAAGGGTGAGCGTCATCCCGCGCGGGCCGAATGCGCCGAAGCTCTGGCCGGCCGACCCGGTGAACGTGATCCGGATCGTGTCGTCGGGGAGCCCGGCGCCGCCATAGCGCTTCGTGAGCTCGTAGCCGAGCCTCGTGCCGACGGTGCGGTCGGCGTTGCGAATGCGGGCATTCAGCTCGACGGGTGTGCGGTGCTCAAGGGCGGGAGCCGCCGCGCGAATCAGTTCGTGATCGAGCGCGACCTCGAGACCATGATCCTGCTCACGCACCTTGCGGCGCGCCACCGACGCCGGCACGTCCGGCTGGTGCAGGAGCGGCTCAAGCGCGAGCCCCTTGGCCTTCCAGTGGTCTACTGCCCGTTCGATGTCGAGACAGTCGGCCCTGCCGATCATCTCGTCGATGGTGCGGAAGCCGAGCTGCGCCATAAGCTCGCGCACTTCCCGGGCGATGAAGCGGAAGAAGTTCTCGACGAACTCGGGTTTCCCGGTGAACTTCCGGCGCAGCTCGGGATCCTGCGTCGCGATGCCCACCGGGCAAGTGTTCAGGTGGCACACGCGCATCATGATGCAGCCCATGACGACCAGCGGCGCCGTGGCGAACCCGTACTCCTCGGCACCGAGCAGCGCGCCAATCACCACGTCTCGACCGGTCTTCATCTGGCCGTCGACCTGCACGACGATCCGATCCCGCAGCTTGTTGAGCACGAGCACCTGCTGCGTCTCGGCCAGGCCGAGCTCCCACGGACCCCAGCGTGCTTCAAGCTCGTGAGCGGCGACGCACCCGTGCCGCCGTCGTGGCCGGAGATGAGCACCACGTCCGCGTGCGCCTTGGCCACACCCGCCGCCACGGTGCCGACGCCCCCTTCCGCCACGAGCTTCACGGCAATCCGCGCGGCCGGGTTCGAGTTCTTCAGGTCGAAGATCAGCTGCGCGAGGTCCTCGATCGAGTAGATGTCGTGGTGCGGCGGCGGCGAGATGAGGCCCACGCCGGCCGTGGAGTGCCGCGTCTTCGCGATCCACGGATACACCTTTTGACCGGGCAGCTGACCGCCTTCGCCGGGCTTGGCTCCCTGCGCCATCTTGATCTGCAGCTCGTCGGCGTTGACGAGGTACTCGCTCGTGACGCCGAAACGCCCCGACGCCACCTGCTTGATCGCACTGCGCTTGGAATCGCCGTTGGGGAGCGGCACGAACCGCTCGGCGTCCTCGCCGCCCTCGCCGGTGTTCGACTTGCCGCCCAGGCGGTTCATCGCGATGGCGAGCGTCTCGTGCGCCTCGGCGCTGATCGACCCGTACGACATCGCGCCGGTCGCGAAACGCTTGACGATCGCCTCGACCGGCTCGACTTCGTCGATCGGGACGGCCGGCCCGGCCGGCTTCAGCCGGAACAGCCCCCGCAACGTGGCCCGATGCTCGGTCTGCACGTTCACGGCCTGCGTGTACTGCTTGAAGATGTCGTACTGCCCCGTGCGGGTCGCGTGCTGCAGCTTGAACACGGTCTCGGGGTTGAAGAGGTGATACTCCCCGTCCCGGCGCCACTGGTACTCGCCGCCCGGCTCGAGTTCCGCCGGCCGAGGCGGCTGACGGCCGAACGCCCGCTCGTGCCGGCGTCGCGCCTCCTCGGCGATGACGTCGATCTTCACGCCGCTCACGCGTGACGTCGTGTGCGTGAAGTACTGGTCGATCAACCCCTGGTCGAGCCCGATCGCTTCGAAGATCTGCGCGCCGCAGTAGCCCTGCAGCGTTGAGATCCCCATCTTCGACATCACCTTGAGAACGCCCTTGTTGAGCGCCTTGATGTAGTGCTGAACCGCCTTCTCGTGGTCGATGCCCGGGAGCATGCCCTGCCGGATCATGTCGTCGATCGTCTCGAACGCGACGTACGGGTTGACCGCGCCCGCGCCGTAGCCGACCAGAAGCGAGACATGGTGCACCTCGCGCGCGTCGCCCGACTCGATGACGAGCCCGCACTTCGTTCGCGTCCCCTCGCGCACGAGGTGGTGATGTACGCCGGCCGTCGCCAGCAGGCTCGGGATGGGCGCCATGCGCGGACCGACGCCACGGTCGGACAGGATGAGAATGTCGAACCCGGCCGCGACCGCCTCGCTCGCGCGGCGGCAGAGCTCCGTCATCGCCTGCTCGAGGCCAGGGCCGTCGCTCGCCGGGTCGAATAGCATCGAGAGCGTCGTCGAGCGAAACGGCAGGTGCGGCGGCAGATGCCGCAGCTTCGCGACGTGCTCGTTGTGGATGATCGGGTACTTGATGTGGATCTGCCGGCACGATTCGGGCTCGGCCTTGAACAGATTCCGCTCCGGTCCGATCGTCGACCCCATCGACGTCACCAGCTCTTCACGGATCGCGTCGAGCGGTGGGTTGGTCACCTGCGCGAAGCTCTGCTTGAAGTATTCGTACAGCAGACGTGGCTTGTCGGACAGCACCGCCAGCGCCGTGTCGGTTCCCATCGAGCCGACCGGCTCCTCGCCGGTCATCGCCGTGGGCGCGATGAGCAAGCGCAGGTCTTCCTGCGTGTACCCGAAGGACTGCTGCCGGCTGAACACGGTCGCGTGCTCCGGCTGCTCCGCCCGCGCGGGCGGGAGGTCGTCGATGTCGACGAGGTGGGCCTTCAGCCACTCGCCGTACGGATGCTCGGCCGCAAGCGCGGCCTTGATCTCCTCGTCGTCGACGATGCGTCCCTGAGACGTGTCGACGAGGAAGATCTTACCCGGGCTGAGCCGCCCCTTGACCAGGATGTCCTCGGCCGGCACGTCGAGCACGCCGGCCTCCGACGCCATGATCACGAGGTCGTTCTTCGTCACGTAGTAGCGCGACGGACGGAGCCCGTTCCGGTCGAGCACCGCGCCAATGATCGTGCCGTCGCTGAACGCAATCGACGCCGGCCCGTCCCACGGCTCCATGAGCGACGAGTGGTACTCGTAAAAGGCGCGCCGCTCGGGGCTCATGGAGGGGTTCCCGCTCCACGGCTCGGGAATCATCATCAGGATCGCGTGCGGGAGCGACCGCCCCGACATCATGAGCAGCTCGAGCACGTTGTCGAACGTGGCCGTGTCGCTGTTCCCCTCACGGATGATTGGCAGAATCTTCTTCAGGTCGTCGCCAAGAACGTCGCTCTGGAGCAGGCCCTCGCGCGCCCGCATCCAGTTGATGTTGCCGCGGAGCGTGTTGATCTCGCCGTTGTGGGCGATCAGCCGATAGGGATGCGCCAGGGGCCACGACGGGAACGTGTTGGTGCTGAACCGCTGGTGGACCAGTGCGAGCGCGGACGTCACGCGCGGGTCGGCCAGGTCTGGGAACATGGGGCTCAGCTGCTTGGCCTGGAGCATGCCTTTGTAGATCAGCGTGTTCGACGACAGGCTGACGATGTAGAACGAGCGCCGCGAGAGCGCGTTCAGCTCCAGCGCGTCGACGGCATGCTCGACCCGCTTGCGGATGACGTAGAGCTTCCGCTCGAAGATGGCGCGCGATCCGGCCGTGTGCAGAGACGGGCCCGCCGCGATGAAGACCTGCTCGAACACCGGCTGCACCGCCTTGGCGCTGTCGCCGACCAGCCGGTTGTCGGTCGGAACGGCCCGCCAGCCGAGCACGTGCTGACCTTCCTCGGCGGCGATCTTCTCGACGAGCGCCTTGACGGTGTTGCGGCTCCCCGCGTCGTGCGGCAGGAACACGAGGCCAGCGCCGTACTGGCCGAGCGGCGGCAGCTCGAACGGGACCACCGCGCGCAGGAAGCCGTCCGGGATTTGGACGAGAATGCCCGCGCCGTCGCCGGTGTTCGCCTCACAGCCGCATGCTCCCCGATGCTCCAGGTTGATGAGGACCTGCAGCGCCTTCACGACGATGTCGTGGGACTTCTTCCCCTTGGTGTGGACGACGAAACCGACACCGCAGGCGTCGTGTTCGTCGCCGGGGGCGTAGAGTCCCTGCGGTTCTAGTGGCCCGTGGTGAGGAGAACACACTGATCTCACCGCTCGAATTCCTCCCAGATTATCGCTCATCAAGTTCGTCGCTCGCGCAGAATGCCCCGAGCCCGCTCCTTAAAGTCGGCGCTGAAACAAAAAAAGACCCGCTCCGTTGGGAGCGGGCCGGGGATCTACCATGCTGACTGCGCGCTACAGCACCCGGTCGCTCCCACAGTGGGAATTATCCGGCTTCGTAATCGTGGCGACCTTCGACGGGCATGTATGCACGGTGATTTGGAACCCCAGCCTCACAGTATGAACCGGTGCGTATGATTATGCATTCGACGGGATAAATATACCCGACCGGTTCGGAGCCCGTCAAGGGTGACGGTGCTCGCGCCGGGTCCCTTCGCGCCCCGGGTCGGGCGCGGCTAAGTTTCGGTCCCCCAGCCCTATTCGATTGGCGGTTCTCATGAGCTTCGCGGCGAGTCGGCGACGGCCGGTATGTGGCCTCATGCTTGCCTTCCTTGTGCTCCTCGCCCTGCCGCTGGCGGCGCAGGCGCCCGAGCTGTCGGTCCATTCGATCTTCGGGACCCGCGAGTTCGCGAGCAATCTGGTGGACATTGAGTGGATGCGGGACGGCGGCGCGTACACCGTGCTCGACGATACCGCCGGGCAGACCAACCTGTATCGGGTGGACCCGGCGTCCGGGAGCCGGACCGTGCTGCTTCGGGGGGGAGACCTGATACCCGCCGGCATGCGGGATCCCATCGACATCGAGAGCTACCAGTTCTCCAAGGACGACACGCGGCTTCTCATCTTCACCAACTCCGCCCGCGTGTGGCGCCAGAGGACGAAGGGGACCTATTACGTCTGGGACTTCACGGACAAGCGGCTCCTGCCCGTCAGCACCAAGCCCGGCTACCAGATGTTCGCAAAGCTGTCTCCCGACGGCCGCCAGGTCGCCTTCGCGCGCGACAACAACATCTTCGTGACGGACCTTGCAACTGGGATGGAAAGCCCGGTCACGTCCGACGGCGGGGAAAACGTCATTAACGGCACCACGGACTGGGCGTACGAAGAGGAGCTCGACCTGCGCGACGCGTTCCGTTGGAGTCCCGACGGACAGCGCATCGCGTTTTGGCGGTTCGACCAGACCGCGGTGCGCCCGTTCTACTTACTCGACGCCGACTCGCTCTACCCGACGCTCGTGCCGGTGCGGTATCCCAAGGCGGGTACGCCCAACTCGAATGTACGGATCGGCGTTGCTGAGCTCGCCACGCACCGCACGACATGGATCGATCTCGGCGCTGACGCCGACATTTATGTGTCGGCAATGGACTTCGCCGACTCGCCTGCCGAGATCTGGCTCACGCGCCTCAACCGCCACCAAAACCGGATGGACCTGCTGCTCGCCGACGCCCGATCCGGCGGCTCGCGCGTGATCATGACCGACAGCGACTCGGCGTGGGTGGAGTACACGCACCAGCCCCTCTGGTTCGACGGCGGCAAGCAGTTTCTGCTCGAGAGCGACCGCGACGGGTACACGCATCTATACCTATTCACGCGGGCCGGCGCCCTCGTGCGGCGCGTGACGCCGGGTGATTGGGATGTTGTGAGCGTGCAGGGCGTGGACGAGAAGGCGCGCGTCGTGTACTTCACGGGAGCGATTGACAGCCCGCTCACCCGGTCGTTCCTGCGAATTGGGCTCGACGGGAAAGGGCTCTCGCGGATCTCCACCGAGCCGGGGATTCATAACGTCGAGCTCGATCACACGTGCCGGTGGTACGTGGACACCTATTCGCGCGCGGGCGGCCCGCCGGTGCAGGTGTTGCGGGGTGCGGACGGGGCTGCCGTGCGGACGATCGCGGACAACCACGTGCTCGTGGGGAAGATCGCGGCCCTGAAGTTCGCGCCTCAGGAGTTCTTGAAGGTCCGGGCTCCCGACGGGACGATGCTCAACGCGTCGTTGATCAAACCCCCGGACTTCGACCCGGCGAAGCGCTACCCGCTGCTCATGTGGGTGTACGGCGGGCCGGGGTCCCAGACGGTCCTGGACGCCTGGGGCGGGCCGTACTACCTGTGGTTCCAAAAGCTGGCGCGCGACGGCTACCTGGTGGCGAGCGTGGACAACCGCGGGACGGGCGCGCGCGGCGCGAAATTCAAGCGCACGGTGTACCTGCACCTGGGCCGCAACGAGTCGGCGGACCAGATCGCGGCGGCGCGATACTTTGGCGCACTCCCCTACGTGGACCCGACGCGGATCGGGCTGTGGGGCTGGAGCTACGGAGGCTACGTCGCCTCGCGTACGCTGTTTGTCGGGGGCGGCGTGTTCAAGGCGGCGATCGCGGTCGCCCCGGTGGCGGACTGGCGGTTCTACGACACGATCTACACAGAGCGCTACATGCTCACGCCGGCGGAGAATCCCGATGGTTACGACGAGGGATCTTCCATGGCGTATGCCGACAGCTTGAAGGGCCGTTTCCTGCTGGTGCACGGCACGGGCGACGACAACGTGCACTTCCAGAACACCATCCGTATGGTCCAGCGCCTGGAGCGCGCGAACAAGCAGTTCGACATGCGGATCTACCCGAACAAGACGCACTCGATCGCCGGCGGCAATACCAGTGAGAACGTGTTCGGGTTGCTGACCGACTGGCTGTTGAAGAACCTGTAGGCGGGGGCTCCCCTCTCGGTCGATGAGTGCCCCCGCCGCTGTGCGCGAACCCGCGCCCCTCGCGCGCCGCGGGCTGGCGGTTCTCACGGTCATCAACCTGCTCAACTACCTGGACCGCTACGTCCCCGCGGCCCTGGGCGAGACGCTCCGGCACTCCAGCCTCCGGATCAGCGACACGCAGTTCGGCCTGCTCACGAGCGGGTTCATCGTCGTGTACATGTTCACCGCGCCGGTGTTCGGAACGTTGGGCGACACGCGCTCCCGCCCGCGCCTCATCGCGCTCGGCGTTTTCCTCTGGAGCCTCGCCACCGCCGCCGGCGGCTTGGCCTGGAGCTTCGCGAGCCTGCTGGTGGCGCGCGCCGCCGTCGGAGTCGGTGAGGCGGCGTACGGTACCATCGCGCCGACGCTGCTCTCGGACTACTACCCCCGCTCGCATCGTGGGCGGGTGTTCGCGGTGTTCTATGCGGCGATCCCGATCGGGTCGGCGTTGAGTTACGTCGTGAGCGGCCAGATCGACGTGCATTTCGGGTGGCGCAGCGCCTTTTTCGCGGCGGGGATTCCCGGTCTCCTCCTTGCCGCACTGGCGCTCCGACTCTCCGACCCGCAGCGCGGCGTCAACGATCCTCAGCCGGCGACGGGCGCGATCGTGTCGGGAGCTCGCGCGGCCTACGCCGCGCTGCGTCGCAACCGGCCGTACCTCCTGACCGTGCTGGGCTATGCCGCGTACACCTTCGCGCTGGGAGGCATGGCGGCTTTCATGCCGAAATTCCTCATGCGGGTGCGTGGGATTCCCGAGGGCTCAGCCACCACCTGGTTCGGGTTGATCCTCGTCGGAACCGGGTTCGTCGGGACGTTCGTGGGCGGTTGGGTGGGCGACTACCTGCTGCGATTCACGAAGCAGTCGTATCTATGGGTGTCGGGATTCGCAACGCTCCTGGCCGCACCGTTCGCGTTCATCGCGCTCAGCTCCCCGGTGCCGTCGGCGTATTGGGGTGGCATCGTCGCCGCGGAGCTACTGCTGTTCGTCTCCACCGGCCCGATCAATTCGGCGATCGTCAATGCAGTCGCCCCGGAGATGCGCGCGACGGCGGTGGCGGCCAGCATCTTCGCGATTCACGCGCTCGGGGACGTTCCCTCGCCTGCGTTGCTCGGCGTCCTCTCCGACCGCACCTCGCTCGCCGAGGCGGTGCTGATCATTCCCGTGGCGGTGCTGGTGGGAGGCCTGATCTGGACGTACGGCGCGTGGCACGGCGGGCGTCATGCAGGGACCGAGGCGACGCCGTAGACCATGGCCGGCACGCTCGGGATCCATCACGTCACGCCAGCGACCCGCAGCGCAACCTCGACTTCTACGTGGGCCTGCTCGGCCTCCGGCTGGTCAAGCGTACTGTCAACTTCGACGATCCGGAGACCTACCACTTCTACTTCGGGGATGACGTCGGCCATCCGGGGAGCATCATGACGTTCTTCCCGTGGCCCGGCGCGCGGCGCGGGCGGCAGGGGACAGGCCAGGTCGCCGTCACCTCGTTCGCGGTGCTCCCGCGCGCGCTCGGGTTCTGGATCGAGCGGCTAGTGCGTCATGGGGTCGCGTATGAGGGGCCGACGAAGCAGGTGATCTCCTTCAAGGACCACGATGGACTGATGCTCGAGCTCGTCGGGCACGCCGGCGCCGAGGCCAGACCCGCCTGGGGAGAAGCCGCCGGGATTGCGCGCGAGCACGCGATCCACGGCTTTCACAGCGTCACGTTGTGGGTGGAGCAGGGCGATGATACCGAACGCGTGCTGGTGAATGCGTTGGGGTTCCGTCCTGAGCGTGAGGACGGTAACACGCGCGTCTTCGCCACCGGCGATGGCGGGCCGGGAACGATCGTGAACCTGCGCGCCGTCGGTGGGTTCGTGCGCGGCGCCGGGGGTGCCGGCACCGTCCACCACGTCGCGTGGCGGGTGGCGGACGACACCGGGCAGCTCGAGGTGCGCGAGCGGGTCACGCGGGCGGGGTTGCAGCCCACGCCGGTGATCGACCGGAACTACTTCCACTCAGTGTATTTTCGTGAGCCCGGGGGTGTTCTGTTTGAGCTTGCGACCGACCCGCCGGGGTTCGCGATCGACGAGCCCGCGGAGCATCTGGGCGAGCGGCTCATGCTACCGCCGCAGTACGAGGTCCATCGCGGGGAGATCGAAGCGGTCCTGCCGCCCATTCACCTTCCGGTCCCCGCGTCGGGGGCGGCATTCTTGTCGGGCACCACGGGACCCGAGGACGTCAGCGGCGACGCGCTCGGCTTCGTCCATCGCTACATCCCGCCTGCTGCGGGGGCGGAGCTCGCCGGCAGCACGACGCTGTTGCTGTTGCATGGCACCGGTGGAGACGAGGAGGATTTGATCCCTCTTGGACAGGCGCTCCTGCCTGGCGCCGGGGTGTTGAGCCCGCGGGGCAAGGTGCTCGAGCGCGGCGCACCACGGTTCTTCCGGCGGCTCGCCGAGGGAGTCTTCGACCAGGAGGACTTGGCCCGCCGCACCGAGGAGCTGGCGGGGTTCATCGAGGCGGCCAGCGCGACATACGGGCTCGATCGCGACGGCATCGTGGCCGTGGGGTTTTCGAACGGAGCGAACATCGCCGCGAGTCTGCTGCTGCGGCGCCCCGGGTTGCTCCGCGGAGCAGTGCTCTTGAGCCCCATGGTCCCGTTCGAGCCCGATGCACCTCCCGATCTGACCGGCACGTCGGTGTTCATCGGAGCGGGGCGCGCGGACCCAATCGTGCCAGCGGCTCAAGCGGAGCGGCTCGCCGACGTGTTCCGCCAGGCTGGTGCCACGGTCACGCTGCACTGGGAGCCTGGCGGTCACGCGGTTGCCAGGAGCGAGGTCGAGGCGGCGCAACGCTGGATCGCGCAGTGCCTCACCGCGAGCCGTGGCGGTACTAGTGGGCCGGCTCCTGCTGCGTGAGACAGTGGATGGTGCCGAGCCCCCACACCAAATCAACGGCATGGATGCCGATCACCGGGCGGTCGGAGAACAGCTCCGCGAGAATGCCGAGCGCGACACGATCCTGGGGATCGTTAAAGGTCGGCACCAGCACGGCGGCGTTCGCCACGTAGAAGTTCGCATAGCTCGCCGGCAGTCGTTGACCATCGAAGTGCACGGGGGCAGGCATGGGGAGTGAGACAACCTCGAGCTTCGTCCCATCCTGCAGCCGCATCCCATCGAGCCGTTCGCGGTTCTCCTCGAGCGGCCGGTAGTTCACGTCCCTGGAATCGGTCTCGCGGCAGAGCACCACTGTGTGGGGGTCGACGAAACGGCACACGTCATCCACGTGTCCGTGTGTGTCGTCGCCCGCGATGCCGGCCCCGAGCCACAGGACGTTGGTCACGCCGAGGGAGGAGTGCAGCACCTGCTCGAGCTCCGAGCGGCCGAGCCCGGGGTTTCGGACCTGGACGGCCGGGTCGAGCAGGCATTCCTCGGTTGTCAGCAGGGTGCCACGGCCATTCACGTCGATGCTGCCACCCTCGAGCACGACGTCGCGGTTGCCGGCCCGGGCCCGGAGCAACTTCAGCTTGAGGTGTCGCGCCGCCAGCTCGGGCACCCGGTTGTCCTTCGCCCAATCGCGGTACTTCGCCCAGGCGTTGAAGCGGAATCGCGCGATCGCCAGCTCCGCGGGCCGCCCCGCGCGACGTACAAAGCAGGGACCGAAATCGCGGGTCCAGCCGCGGTTGGTCGGGAACCGGAGGAACTCCACCCGCTCAGGCGCGACGCCAACGCTCGCCAGCTGGCGCCGGGCCCCGCGCTCGTGCTCCGTTGAGTTGACGAGGATTCGCACCAGCTCACCGGGTGCGAGCCGGCGCACGATCTCCCCGTACACCCACGGGATCATGGCAATCTTGCCGGGCCAATCGGTAGCGTTGTGCGGCCAGCCGATCCAGGTGGCGTGATGCGGTTCCCACTCGGCGGGCATGACGAAGTTGTCAGACATCAGACGTCAGACGTCAGCAGGCTCGTCCAGGAACCGCTTGGCAATCCCGCCATAGGCATCGATCCGTCGGTCCCGCAGGAACGGCCAGCCGCGGCGGACTTCCTCGATGCGCGCGAGGTTCACCTCACCGATCACGACCGCCTCCCGCTCCGCCGGCGCTTGCGCCACCACGGCGCCGAAGGGGTCGGCGAGAAACGAGTTGCCCCAGAACTCGATACCGTCGGCGGCTCCGTTCGGCCGCTCGTGGCCGACCCGGTTCACCGCGGCGACGTAGAGCCCGTTGGCGATCGCGTGGCTGCGCTGAATCGTGCGCCAGGCGTCGAGCTGCCCGGCGCCGTGCGTCGCCTTCTCCTTGGGGTGCCACCCGATCGCCGTCGGATACACGAGGATGTGGGCCCCCTGGAGCGCGGTGAGCCGCGCCGCCTCGGGGTACCACTGGTCCCAGCAGACCAGCGTGCCGATCCGCCCCACGCGAGTGTCGAACACCCGAAACCCAAGGTCGCCGGGAGCGAAGTAGAATTTCTCGTAGTACGCCGGGTCGTCGGGGATGTGCATCTTGCGGTACAGCCCAACGAGAGTGCCATCCGCGTCGATCACGGCGGCACTGTTGTGGTAGAGCCCGGGTGCGCGCCGCTCGAACACCGGAGCGATCACGACGACCCCCGCCTGTTTCGCCGCACGACCGAGCGCCTCGGTGCTCGGGCCGGGGACCGACTCGGCCAGATCGAACAGCGCGGCGTCCTCGCTCTGGGCGAAGTATCGCGATCGGAACAGCTCGGGGAGGCAGACGAGACGCGCGCCCGCGGCTGCGGCCTCCGCCACCCGCGCCACCGCCGTCCGGAGGTTCTGCTCCGGATCGGAGGACATGGCCATCTGCACCAACCCGATCTTGTACATCGTCGGAGGCTGCCGCTCGTTCATGGATTCAAGACTACAACGATCCGTGTGCGGGCGCATCCGGCGGGCATGCGGACCTTGTCACCGCGGGTGAGAGGGACCATCGTTGCCGCACGCCTTCAACGAAGCACTGGTGTGTAACGGATGCTCACCTACGTCTTTCAGGGGATGACGGCGGTGGCCCTGGCTGCGCCGGGGCCGTGTGTCTCGCGCCCAGCGGCGCCTGTGCCGGCGGCCTACGCCGACGCGGTGACGCGCGCGCGCGCGATCGTGTGCGACAAGCTGCTGCCGCGGATCCCGGGGCTCCAGGTCGCGGTCGGCGTGAACGGCAGGCTCGTGTGGTCGGAGGGGTTCGGCTATGCTGACCGGGAGCGGGACATCCCGGTGACGCACGAAACGCAGTTCCGAATCGGAAGCGTGTCGAAGCCCCTCACAGCCGCGGCCGTCGCGCTGCTGTACGAG
>Ga0326726_10004312_pt1 | contig 12987 bp, 6 predicted proteins | sample MHFenrmetagenome_2_FD_207603 | JGI IMG/M metagenome (GOLD analysis project Ga0326726, IMG submission 207603) | Lab enriched peat soil microbial communities from Michigan Hollow, Ithaca, NY, United States - MHF15MN | ecosystem: Environmental > Terrestrial > Soil > Wetlands > Peat | place: USA... | reverse complement strand
TCATTGTTGTGAACCCCAACATCGACGCCATTACAGAAACGAAGTTCGCCCTGCAAAACTATGACGCTGAGTTCGGCAAAGCAGTAGCGGGAGTGGTTACGGTACAGACAAAGTCAGGCAGCAACGATTATCACGGCAGCGGTTTCTGGTTCCGGCGTACCGACGCCACCCAGGCGCGCGACCCATTCACGAATTCCGCACCAGATGCGCTGACCGGACGATTTCTCCCCTCGTCGAGATGGCAACAGTTTGGCTTCACTCTCGGGGGCCCGATCATCAAGAATAAATTGTTCGCGTTTGGAGACTACCAGGGAACGCGGCAGTCCAGCGGTATTACGAACCAGCTGTCAATTCCCACCTCTCAGGTGATTAGTACCTGTACCGGAGCCGGTGATGGCAGCGGATTCTGCAAACTGGACCAGTATGTGCCGTTTTTCGGCAATGGCATACCGGGCGATCCCACCACGCTGCTCTATGATCCCAACACCGGCGATCAAATTGCAGGGACGGGTCGGCTCGCATTCTGCGGTCCCGCCGGCTGCGCCACCCAACCAGACTGGCTTCCGATGACGGCCGCCGCGGCGACCTCGGTTGGCCACCCGGCGAACAGCATCGTGTCGCCCGTGGCGCAGAATATCCTCGCGCTGTTCCCGCCGCCGAGCAACAGCGACGTGACCAATAACTTTGTCAAGTCCGGAGCTGGCCCGTTTACCCAGAACAGCTTTGATACGCGCGTGGACTATGCTGCGAGTTCTACGGTCAGCGTGTTCGGGCGGTTCAGCCTGTCGCGTTTCACGTTGTCGGGAGCAGGCTCTCTGGGTGAACTCGGCGGCGTGGGACTGGGTCTGAACGGATTGGCGGGAAGCTCCGTCACACACAACTACAGCTTGGCGACGGGTTTCACCAAGACCTTCAGTGCCTCGCTGCTGACCGACTTCCGATTTGGATGGTTCAAATACAACCCCACTACGCATAAGCCGGACGAGGGAAAGACGCCCGCCCAGGACGTTGGCATCCCGAATGTGAACATGGGCGATCTCTTTACTTCGGGTTGGCCAAGCTTCCAGGGAGATGGTGGAAACGGCAAGCCTGGGGTTTGGACCGGCTTCGGTGACGGTTTGAACGTGGGCCGCTGCAATTGCCCGCTGATCGAGAGCGAACAGCAGATCCAGTTCGTCAATAACTGGACGAAGATCAAGGGTAACCATCAGTTCAAGTTCGGGGCAGACATCCGGCGCGCTTACAATTTGCGCGTCCCCAGTGATGCTGACCGCGCGGGCGTCATGAACCTGGACTCCGGGGTGACTTCCGATGCTGGGGTGGGCGGGAATGGCATCGGTACCTTCTTGCTGGGCTACGTCCACAACATGAACCGTTTCGTGAGCACCAGTCTGAGTGCGGCGGAACGGCAGAATCGGCTCTTCTTCTACGGCCAGGATACCTATCGCTTAACCCCGAAGCTAACGTTAAGTTACGGACTACGCTGGGAAATCTACTTCCCAGAGTCGGTCAATGCCAAGGGGAACGGCGGCTTCGCCAACCCGGTAGAGGGCATTATCCGCATTGCGGGTTACGGCAAGTATGGGCTGAACGGGAACATTGATAACAACTGGAAGGCGTTCGCTCCACGAGTTGGAATTGCCTACCAGGTGACACCGAAGACAGTGGTGCGCCTGGGATACGGTCGCAGCTACGATATCGGTGTGTTTGGTTCCAACTTTGGGCACGCCGTTACCCAAAACCTGCCGGTGCTCGCCAACCAGGGCGTCAGCGCCAGCAATAACACCGCAAATAATGGGTACACTTGCGATCCGCCTCCAGGCCAATGCGTTGTCGATGCGTACTTCCCCGCATTTACTCTGTCGCAAGGACCGCCCATTTTTTCGTTCCCGCCGATACCGTCCGACGGCGTACTACCGCTCGGTGGGCCGAACGGTAACGTACAACCCAGGATGCGTCCGACCAAGCAGACGTTGCCAACGTTGGATGCGTGGAACGCTACGGTTCAGCGCCAACTGACCAACACGATCTCGCTGGAGGTAGCTTATGTGGGCAGTAAGGGCACGCACGGATTCGCCGGCAATGGCCCCGCATACAATCTCAATCAGGTACCGTTTGGTCCCGGTACGGCGATCGTGACGACTGACGGTGTAACTCCGAACTTCACGGCCAACGTGCCCCGAGACCAGCGCCGCCCCTTCTACAACAAGTTCGACATCAACGGAGTCGTGTGCTGCAACAACGATGTGGTCATGGGTAACTACTTTGGGAACGACGCAAACTCAAACTACCACGCGTTGTCAGTTAAGCTGGACAAGCGCTTCTCTCACGGCGTGCAATTGATGTCGTTCTACACCTTCTCGCATGCCAACAACTACACCAACGATAACAATTTCCTTTATTCGGTCGCACGGCGCCAGAGTTATGGGCCTGACGACATGAACCGAAACCATGTGTGGGTCGCCAACGTGGTGTACGAACTGCCATTTGGGAAGGGCAAGACCTTCGCTGGAGACGCGGGCAAGGCGTTGGATATGGTGATCGGAGGGTGGCAGATCACCAGCACAACCAATTGGAGTGGCGGCCTGCCGTGGACGGCCAATGGCGGCGAGTGCGGCTTTGTGAACGACACTGGACCGTGCTTGCTAGACATGAAAGGCTCGTTCCATGTCGGGGCTGGATCGTTTAAGCACCCCGCCGGTAGCCAGCCCTACGTTCAGTATTTCACGCCGGTTGCGGGCTTAGCGTTTAATCCGGCAGACCTCACGGTGGATACGGACACTTGCACACTTGCTCGGCCAACCTCGGGGCCATTCTCGCTGCCCGCTTGCGGGACCGACGGCAATGTGGGGCGGAATTCCTTCCGCGGACCGCATCACTTCAGCGATGACATGTCGATTGTCAAGAACTTCTCGATCACGGAGAGGTTCAAAGCGCAATTCCGCATGGACGCTTTCAACGTTTTCAACCATCCGGTGTACGGCTTCAGTTCGCAGGATTACGGAGCCACGGGTGGTACCTGCGTGGACTGCGGCGGCACCAGCGGTCAGATCAGAGACATCGAAAACGGGACAACCATGCGGCAGTTGCAGTTTGCTCTTAAGCTGAGTTTCTAAAGAAGCGCCTAAGGCAGTTTCGGGGGGGAAGTCGGTACGGCTTCCTCCTTATTTTTTTTGCGCCGATCTCAACAGGAATCCCCGAACCTGTCCCGACCATCGCCAGCGAGTACAATTCGCAAGTGGCCGGAGGCCACCCGCAGGTGCTGAAGCTGTCCGGAGTTCTTCGCGAATGGTGGTCCATCTACATGGTTTTGCTTGGCCTGCTTGCATTCGCCGCTCCAACGGTCCCGAGTTCCACGGTCGCGAGCGCAAAACAGTACGTAGGCAACGAAGCCTGCGCTCAGTGCCACGCCTCCATCGCCAGTTCTTACTCGCATACGCACATGGCGCATGCGAGTGGTCGCGCGGCCGAGAACTTCATTCCCGCGGACTTCATCCACGCAAAATCCGGCGTTCACTATCGGATTTCTGAACAGGATGGACATGTTTGGCTCAGCTTTGACCGTCCGGGAGATCCCACGGTCCGTGGCCAACGAGAGTTGCTCTATTACATTGGCTCGGGCCATCGAGGCTTAACGTACTTGTTTTCGACGGATGGATTTGTTTTCGAATCGCCCATCAACTGGTACGGGAAGAAGGGTACGTGGGACATGACTCCCGCGTACCAGAATGCGAAGGAAATACCCCTGAATCTGCCGGCATTTACCAGTTGTCTGCACTGCCACGTCAGCGAGATGCAGCCTCCCATCCATGGGACAGAAAGCCGGTACGGGATGCCACTCTTCATCCATCCGGGTGTTACATGCGAGCGCTGCCACGGCCCCGGATCTGATCATTTGAAGGGTGGGCCGATTGTGAACCCTGCCAAATTGACTCCGGAGCGGCGTGACCAGGTCTGCATGCAGTGCCATTTGGAAGGAAAGGTTGCGATCGAAAGAGCTGGCCGGCACGTGTACGAATATCAGCCCGGCGACAATCTGTCTGACTTTATCCGTTATTACGTTCTGGCAGACAGTTCAAAGCTCGGTGCGGTCAGCCAGGTCGAGGCTATTTCGGAGAGCGGTTGCAAGAAGAAGAGCGGCGATAGGATGTCGTGCATCAGTTGCCACGATCCGCACGACTCGCCTTCCGAAGGGCGTCGGGTTTCGTATTATCGCGAGAAATGTTTGGCGTGCCACGGAGCGGTGTTTGGCGCCAAGCACCATCCCAGTCAACCGGACTGCACCGGTTGTCACATGCCGTCTTCTCAAAGCAAAGACGTGGCGCATACCCAGGTGACCGATCATCGGATCCTTCGCCGTCCAGAGGTTTCGCCACAACTTCTGGAAAGCGCAGGCCGGCCGGCCCGTCTGCAACTCCTTCCTTTTCCAGGTTCGGCCGGGGCGGAAGATGATGTGCGAGACTTGGCCCTGGCATGGGAGTCGCTGGCAGAGAGCGGCGTGGAGTCGGCGGCATCGGAAGCCGAACGTCTGCTACGTTCCGCCTTAAACAAATCTCCTGACGACCCGGCTGTCCTGTCAGCCCTTGGTTACATTGAGCAGAAGCATGGCGGTACGGAACGCGCTCGTGAGCTGTATCAGAAAGCGCTTGCTCATGATCCAAACTCCATCGACGCAGCAACGAATCTCGGAGTAATTGAGGCTCAAGCCGGCCACCTTCATGAGGCCGTCAAGCTGTGGCAGGGGGCGTTTCAGAGGGCGCCGGGCAGGAGTGGTATCGGCATGAACATTGCACGGGTATTCTGTGAGGCCGGAACGATCGATGAAGCCCGTTCTGTCATCTTGCGTGTGCTCGAATTCAATCCCGATCTGGGCGCAGCAAAGAGGCTGTTGCAGAGTTTGAATCGCACACCGGCAAGTTGCGGATCATGAACAGAGAGAACGAGATGGAGTAACGCTGCGCAGCGACGATGATGCGGCAAGGCGACCGCTATGGCTTCCACGAAAGAGGCAGATAAATATGTTGGGGTCGCAGCAGCGCAATCGGGCCGGCAGCTCAACACTCTGCTGAAACCGGCTACGCAGGATGGTTTATGTCACGGCAGCTGAGATTTGTCCTCTTTCTTTTTGTCCTTCTGTGCGTTGGGCAGTCTGTTGGACAGACGGCTCCTGCGCCCGAGAGTCCTCAACCACCTGAATCGCAATCACCGGACTCCGATTTCGGAGAGGCTCGTCGCCTCTCCCAACAAGGGAAGTTCGACGAGGCGATTACTGCATTGCAGCGGCTGGGAGACAGGAATCCCACGCGGAAAGGGTTGGCTCACGAACTGGGACTGGCCTATTACAAGAAAGGCGACTATCTAAGAGCAGCTGGGTACTTGAAGACGGCGCAAGCCGAAGACCCCCGCGATACCGAATCCATTCAGTTGCTCGGCCTCTCCTACTACCTGGCCGGCCGTCCGGCGGAAGCGATTCCGCACCTGGAAAAAGTTCAGTCCTGGTTTCCACGGGCCAACGTGGATGCGGCGTACATTCTCGGGATTTGCTACATCCAGACCAAGGATTATTCCAAGGCCCGAACGGCTTTTGCGCGGATGTTCGATGTGCCGGCGGATTCGGCGGCGGGCTATCTGTTGACGGCGCGCATGTTGTTGCGGCAGGAGTTTGATCCTGTGGCGGAAGAGTACGCGCAGAAAGCGGCTTCGCTCGATCCCAAGCTGCCGGGGGCGCACTTGCTGCTGGGAGAGCTGTATCTCTACAAATCGCGCGTGCCGGAAGCGATTGAAGAGTTTCAGAAGGACCTGAGCCTGAACCCAGCCAATGCGGCGACGTATTACAGGCTGGCCGATGGCTACTCACGCATTCAGAAATATGATGACGCAGAACGGCTGCTGCAGCGGTCCCTTTGGCTGGATGCGACCTCAACCGGGCCGTACATTCTGATGGGGAAGGTTCTCGAAAAAAAAGGCGAACTTGAATTGGCGGTGCGAGCGCTTCAGCGGGCGGCGGCCATGGATCCCAATAATCCCATGACGCATCATCTGCTCGGGCAGACCTATCGCGACATGGGCAAGAAAGAAGAAGCTGAGACGGAGTTGAGAATCGCGGAGGAACTGCGCACCAAGCAGGATTCACATCCGTGAAGAGTTCTCGCTCCAAGAGCGTCGGACTGGGTGAGATTTTGTGGGACATGCTGCCCAATGGAAAGCAGCTGGGCGGCGCTCCGGCCAATTTCGCATACATATCCACATTACTTGGGAGCGAGGGCATTGTCGCCAGCCGCGTCGGCACTGACGCTCTGGGCAACGAGGCCATACGGCAACTCGGGCAACTGGGTTTGACCACTGCATTCGTTGAGCGCGATCCGGTTCATCCCACCGGAACGGTTCAGGTCCAAGTCGATCATGCAGGCCAACCGAAGTTTGAGATCGCGGAGGGCGTGGCTTGGGACTTTCTGGAGTGGACCCGGGACTGGCAAGCACTGGCGACTCAAGCTGATGCGATCTGTTTTGGGTCGCTGGCGCAGCGGGCCGCGTCCAGCCGCGCAACGATTCGTCAGTTTGTGGGCGCGGCGCGGAAAAACGCGGTGCGGGTGTTCGACGTGAACTTGCGGCAAACGTTTTTCTCCAAGGAGATCCTGGGGGAATCGATGGCGGTCGCCGATATCGTGAAGCTCAATCACGAGGAACTGCCGAGAATCATGCAGCTGTTTGGTCTCGAGCATCATGATGAAATCGGCTCAGCGGATGCTCTCTTCGAATTGCACCACTTGAAATTGATCTGTGTCACTCGCGGATGCCGGGGGAGCTTGCTGATCAGCCTGGGCGGCTTGAATGAACATCCGGGATGTCGCATTCAAGTAGCGGATACGATTGGCGCAGGAGACGCCTTCACGGCCGGATTGGTGCACGAATACATGCTCGGCTCTTCCCTTCCCCAGATGAATGACACGGCAAATCGTGTTGGAGCATGGGTCGCAAGCCGGACGGGAGCAACACCGAGGCCGGGAGAAGGCGGAATCCGCGAAGAGATCGCGAGAATCAAGTAGCGGCTTGCCTAGGTGCCAGCTTCAGCGATATCACACTCGCATTTCAGTGATTCCCGCCTTTAGGCGCTGCGGCTTCCTTCTCCAGTTTCTCCACGGCGTCTTTCGGCAGAGCGTGCAGCAGTTCGAGAAAAGTGCCATTGGTCCAGCCGAACCCAATGACGTTGGCCTGATAACCCGCCGCAACCTGGGCTTCCGAAGAGCGCGTGACAACGTTGTACTTTTCCCGGATGGTACCGTCACGCTGGAAGTTCTCGAGCACAGTGGACAGAAATTTGTAAGAAAGGCGGTCGGCTTCGGTGTTGTAACCGTAGCGCCGCAAGCCCTGGATGGCCAGCAATTGTACGGGGGCCCATCCGTAGGGGTAGTCCCACTGCACGGCGGAGTTCTCGTTGCTCATGGCCAGTCCACCAGATTGCTCGAAGGTGGGCAAGTTCTTCACAACGGCAGCGGCCTGTTCGGGCGTCGCAAGCCCCGCCCAGAGCGGATAGTAGGTCGTGAGATAGCGATAAGCCGATCTTTTTCCATTGGTGAAGTCGTAGTCGAAGAAGAAGCCGTGGCCAGTGTCCCATAGATACTGCTGCATACGGCTCTTGCGGGTTTCCGCGCGGGCTCTCCAGAGCTTCGCGTCTGAAAGCTTGCCGATCAACCCGCTGATCTGATCCATGTCCCTTTCAGTTTTGTAGAGCAGGCTGTTCAGGCACATGGGAGCGTAGTGATGGGTAGCCGAGCCGTAGGCTCCGAAACGAAAGGAGATGTCGAAGCCAGACTCGCGCATGGAACGGTCGCCCTTGTAATAGTCGGCGTTGAGACGAACCACGTGCTCCGGTTCGCATTCGGGACGGGCCATGGTCATCGAGACGTCGCAAACCGTGATGGAGTAGCTTGATCCCAGGCCTTCAGCAGCCTGTCCTTGCTTTTGTTCGATGAGATAGTGGTCGGCCTGCTCAGGGTGGACCATGAAGTAGCTGACCACTTTGCGGTAGAAGCCGCCTTCATCCTGCAGGGCCTCGGCGGGAGGGCCCTCGCCGAAATCGTAGTAACGAGCGAGGCCCGTGGAACCTGCCAGATGTGGGTCGCGGGTCCACATGGAATAGTCTTTTTCGAGGAGTGGATAGGCTCGCGCCAGCCACTTGGTGTCGGCGTGACCGGCCTGCTTCTCGGCTTCGTAGACGACGAGGACCATCGAACTCAGAAAAGGCGGCTGGGAGCGGGTCAGGTAGTAGGTTCGATTGGCGTTGAGAAGAGCGCCATAGTTCTCGATTTCGAAGAGGAAGTTCTCCACCATGCCGCGGGCCAGGTCGGTGCGGCCGTCGCGCAGCAAGCCTACGATGACAAAGTAGCTGTCCCAGCCATACATTTCGTTGAAGCGTCCGCCGGGGACGACATACTTGTTTGGGAGATAGAGCAGGCCATGGGGATGGATGGCACGAGTATCGATCTCGCCGAGTTGCTGAATCGGCTTGGGGAGGTGCTCGATCTCCACGTTGCAGTCGGTGTGCAGCTTTTCGACGGCGGGCGGCACCGGGAAGCCGGCGGGCAGGTAAAGCACCGGATTCACCTTCATCTTAGGATCGACCACCGAGGCGCAGTCCGTCATGGAGCGGGTCAGCGTGTCCCATCCAGCCGAGATGTACTGGCGGATCGGAGCTAGAGCAGGGGTTGGCTCTTCTTGCTGCTGGGCCAGGGCGGCAAGCGAGGAAGCGACCAGGAACAGCAAAATGCCAGGCAAAACCGTTCGGCGGTTCATGTTCGGAGTTAACATCATAACGCCGAGCCGGGCAAGAAATAGAAAAAGGGCGGCTTGGGGATCGCCGCCCGTCAAGATTTGCTCTTTAGACCTTATCTTCCACGATGGGGTCCACTCCCGCCGGAGGAGTGTTGACCTCCGCCACCATGGCTGGGAGCTGAATGCCCACCTCCTCCGCTCGGAGCAGAATGCCCGCCACCGCCGCTGGGAACGGAACGTACACCGCCACCACCGCTGTTTCCCCGGTAGCCGCCGTAAGAGCCAGACCCAGAAGAGCCCCGGTAGCCGCCGTAAGAACTCGGACCGGACGAGCGCGGGGTGACGATGGGCTGTCTCATATCGAGCGGCGGACGAGAATACCCGCGCCCGCTGTCCCGAGGAACGGACTGCCGCCAGTTGCCGGAGTCACGGGAGGAGGTCGGCTCGCTCGCCGTGGGGCGCGCCGGTGTCATCCTCCGCCAGTCGTTCCCGCGACCTTGCGTGGGAGTTGGATCCTCACGTTGGAAACGATCGCGGGACGCTGGCGCCTCTGCCGGACCACTCGTGCTGCGCGGTCCAGATTGCGCTGACCGGTCAACCCTACGCCAATCCTGGTTCCCGCTTCCCTGCGGAGCCGAACTTGGCCCACGCCGATCAACCGGAGCGTTCCCTCGTGCTGCGGGATTGCTGTTCCGAGAACTGCTGCTCGCAGATCCCTGCGGAATGTAGGTTGAAGGCCGTCTCCAATCCGCAGTGTTTCCACTTGTTTGCCCGCGCTGACCAGAGCTCGAGAGCCCCGTTCTGGCGCCCGACGGACTTGACTGTGCAGGCGGGCCAATGCGACGCCAGTTCTGATTGGAGCCCTGGTTGGAACCCTGGTTCGAGCCATTGACCGGCCGACCGGCTGACGGTCTCATTGTGCCAGGACTCTCGGTATTGCGTCCCTGAGTGAGCGAGCGGGAATTCACTTCGCCTCCCGCTGACCGCTGGTTGCTGACGATGGGCGTGAAATGCCCGTCGCGCTGGATCGCGTTATGGACTTGCGCCGCTTCCCGATCGAACGATTGCGGCTTGGCCACCGCACGGTTCGTGAAGAAACGTTCCGGCTGCGCTCCGCGTCCGACGGTCGGTGGAGCGGCGCGGCGTTCACCGGCCAACACGCTCTCACGGTTTGGAACCACCGGCAGATTGCCGGCTACGAGTTTGCCGTCGCGGAACATCTCGCGCGATACCGGCTGAGCCGTGAATCGGCCTCTACCAAAATTACCCGACGGAACCGTCGACACGGCCTGCCGTATGCGATCGTTCTGCCCCGCCAGGCGCAGGTTGGAATAGCGGTTTCCACTCCTTAGCGGTGGAATTCCGCCGTTATGGACGTTGTAGACATTGTGGGCGTTGTAGATATTCACGACGTTGAAGCGCGACCGGTATCCACCCCACCAGGGATAGAAGCGGTCACAAGGGCCAATCGGAAGCCAGCCAATCGAGCCCCATCCGCCTCCAAAACCGAACCCGAAGCCACCGCGGCCGAAGCCGAAGAAGGACACATAGGCCGGCGCCCAGATCGGGCGATAGTGGCGATAGCCGTAAACTGGTCCTGGCCACCAGGCCCACGAACTTCCATAGAGGAACCAGCGTCCGTAGTGATACGGCGCCCAGCCCCATGGCTCATAGGAGACCCAGGTCCATCCCCAATAGGGTTCCCAGACCCAGCGTCCCGCGCGATACGGAGCCCAGCCATAATCAACGGCCGGAACCCACACGTCGCCATAGTCGGGAACGGACGTCCAATGCCCATAGGCGTCCAAATCTTCCGATCCGACGTAATAGCGATTGGTACGCGTCCACGCCTGGGCGTTGCGGATGGTGTTGTCGCGATCGCTATTCCAGCGATCAAAGTCATCTCTTCCCGGGGCGTCGGCAATCTGGTACTTCGTATCGTTGCCGGTGCCGCGCACGGTGATCAACTGCCCGTTTCTCAGGTGCGTGCTGCCCTGGGGCGTAGAGATGTCCGCCTCGCCCCTGCGGACCATAACTTCAGCTTGATCGTCGGAAATGACCGTAATGCGGTAGCTGCCGTCGCCACGGCGGGGATGGACCGAGAGATTGGGAGCGTCGATCTCGACATCGGCTTCGCTGTCCTTGACGACCGAGTAGTTGGCCAATCCGCGGGCGAGCTGAATCTGGATTTGTGTGCGGGTCAAACCGGTGATGTTGGCTTGCGAGCTCTGGTCGACACGCAGAATGTTGGCGTAGTCGAGCTGGACTTCGGCGCGCGAACTGTCACCGGTCGAAAGGCGGTCACCAGCGACGATCGGCTGGTTGAGGGTAGCGGCTGCCCAGTCGCCGGAGTCTCCGCGCTGGGTGGAGACGTTGCCGTGAATCAGACTGATGCGCGCCACGCCCGAATCGGTTTGAGGCTGGGTGCTGGCTTGGGCCGGTTCCGTTTGCGCCGGTTCGGCTGGCCCTTGGGCGCTGGCTGCGCTGGAGATCAAAATCAGGAGTGCTGCTACGGTTGCTATCAGTCTGAGTTTCATACTTCACCTCCCAGTTGCGGGGAAACGTCGACCTTAGTAATGCAGGGGGAGGGCCAAAATGACGGAACTGCTTAGAGGCTTGTTTTCAACAAGTTACGTGGATTGCTAAGTGCCGTCCCAGTGGGCGTGGTGGCCGGGTTCCACCAGGGTGGTGGATTTCGGCCAGAGGCATCAGCTTTTGGCAGAACCAAAAGTGTCCGAAGTCGGGTCCCAGAATTCCCCGGTCAAGCCCAGGCGCGCAAAGATTTCCAGCATCTCCGCAGGCGCTGGCCGACGTGAATCGGGCTGAAGACGCGTAGAGTACCACTCTCGGGCGAGGCCCCACAGCTGGTCCATCCGGACCAGAGGCCGGAGCGGGATGTTCTGCCCGCGACACCACTCACGCACCAGGTCTTCCGACCGGAAGAAGAGCATCTTGCTTCAAGTGAAAACGATGTCGTCCCACCAGTGAGCTGCAGGTACAGCGCAGTGGAACAGCCAATCTGAAGGTTCGGGGCCTTGCAGGCCAACTTCAAGGTGAAGCGGTTCCATGGACTGCTCGCAGCGCGAGTGAACGACCGCACGCTTTTGCAGGGCAGCAGGGATACCGAGGGCGTCCCAGGCACAATTCGCAAAGTACGATACGTTTCCGGCCTTGACGATGTGCTGCGTGGGCACCCCGGAAAACGGCGGTGCCATGCGGATCGAAGCTTCATCTGCCTCTAACACCAAGACTCGTTGAGAACGAAGCCGGTGGTAGACATCCAGAACATGGTTGGCCGCAGCGCCGACCCGCTCACCGATCTGAAGGGGAGACGGGCGGACGCCCGTCTCCGCGAAATGGTGGTAGATCGCTAGTTTTACGTCCAGGTCGAATCCCAAGAACCCTCCATGGCCAGGGGTTGGCTCTACTCTGCGTCGTTCTCGTCGGAAATTCCAATCTTCGACAACCGATAGCGCAGCGCATTGCGCGAGAGGCCGAGCAATCGCGCGGCCTGCGACTTATTCCCGCCGGCACGCTTCAGTGCTTCGCGGATCATCTCGTCTTCCCACTGGTCGAGCGTCATGCCGTCGGGCAGGAAGCGATCAGCGGAAGATGCCGGCCGGACTCGCGGCGAATCGAGCTGGATATCCTCGGCCTCGAGCTTGCTAGTCTTCGCCAGGGCGCAGGCGCGCTCGATCACGTTCTGCAGTTCACGCACGTTGCCGGGCCAGTAATGGCTGATCAGGAGATCCGTGGCCTCCCGGGAAAGTGCAGTCACTTGCCTTCCCGAATCGCTGGCAAATTTCTGGAGGAACAAATTCACGAGATCGGAAATATCTTCCTTGTGGTCGCGCAGCGGCGGGATGTTGATCGGAACCACATTTAACCGGTAGTAGAGGTCCTCGCGGAACGTCCCGTCTTCGAGCGCGGCGCGCAAGTCGCGGTTGGTGGCGGCGATGAGGCGAACGTCCACTTTGACAGTTCGGGTACCGCCCAGCCGTTCGAATTCGCGTTCCTGCAAAACCCGCAGAAGTTTCACTTGCGTGGCTGCCGGCACGTCGCCAATCTCGTCGAGGAAGAGCGTGCCCTTGTCGGCCAGTTCGAATTTTCCCGGCTTGCTGGTGTTGGCTCCGGTAAATGCTCCTTTTTCGTAGCCGAAGAGTTCACTCTCCAGGAGATTCTCGGGGATAGCGGTACTGTTGATCTTGATGAAGG
>Ga0326726_10004311_pt1 | contig 12992 bp, 9 predicted proteins | sample MHFenrmetagenome_2_FD_207603 | JGI IMG/M metagenome (GOLD analysis project Ga0326726, IMG submission 207603) | Lab enriched peat soil microbial communities from Michigan Hollow, Ithaca, NY, United States - MHF15MN | ecosystem: Environmental > Terrestrial > Soil > Wetlands > Peat | place: USA... | reverse complement strand
ACCCCTAATTCAGGTTATAACTCCAGGAAGGTTTACGGAAGCCTTGTTAAAGAAAGAAACCTGTCTCGTGCCCGTTCTTACCTCCGGGAGCACTGCGAGATCCTTGAAAAGATCAGCAGCGAATATTGCGTACCCAAGGAGATCATCGTCTCCATCCTTCTCGTGGAAACTCGTCTGGGTGATCTTATGGGGGGAAGATGGGCCTTCAATTCCCTGGCCAGTATGGCTCTGTGTACCGACCTGGAAACCATACAGCCGCACCTTCCGAAAAAATTGATAAATCCGAAAAATGAAGAATTCGCCAGGGAGATTTGCTGGCAGAAGGCCCAATGGGCGTACTCCGAGCTCAAGGCTCTCATCCTGTACGCCCATTTTAACGGATATGACCCCCTGAACCTTCCCGGCTCCATCTACGGGGCCATCGGCCTTTGCCAGTTCATGCCCACGAGCGCCCTGATTTATGGGGTCGATGCTGACCAAGACGGGCGCATCGATCTATTCGTGAAGGCCGATGCCTTCTACAGCATCGCCAATTACCTAAGCGAACACGGCTGGAGCTGTCAGATGGATCGGTCCTCCCAGCGCAAAGTGGTTTACGCTTATAATCACAGTGATGTTTACGCCAACACCGTCCTGGCTGTGGCCGAAAAGTTGAAAGACAGACCCAGGAAAAAGTAAATATAGAAGAACGCCGAATCCAAGAGTTCCGAATTCCACATTTCCTCTACTCCTCCTTCTTTCATTCCGCATTCCGCATTTACATAGTTCCCTTTGACACCCTCATTCGCTTGACATATAATCCCTTCATCGAAACACGTTTCCGTTCCTTATTCTTTTTATCCCAAGGGTGTGCCGGCCGGCACACCGAAAGGAGGCTGTCATGATTCGGAGGTATAGTTGGTTGGTGATGGGTGTCTTTTTGCTTGCCTTCGTAATTCCGGCTAAGGCACCAGCGGCTAGTTTTCCGGAAAAGGACCTCACCCTGGTAGTGCCTTGGGCTGCGGGCGGCGGTACTGATACCCTGGCCCGGACACTGGCCAAGAACGCCAAAAAGTACTTCGGGGTCTATTTGAACGTGGTGAACCGGGTGGGTGGAACCGGCGCCGTCGGCATGAACTCAGTAGCCATATCCAAGCCGGACGGATACACCATCGGCGTCATCACCTTCCACCTCAGCGCCTACCGGCTCATGGGCCTTGCTGAAATCTCCTACCGCGACTTCGACCTGATCGCACTATTGAACCGCAGTCCGGCTGGTATTTCCGTGAAAGCGGATTCTCCGTTCAAGACTCTGAAGGACCTGGTGGAATACACGAAGGCTAATCCCGGAGTGGTCACAGTCGGGCATGCAGGCCCCGGTCAGGCGTGGCATCTGGCGGCGGCAGCTCTGGCTCATAATCTAAAACTAAAATTCACTTATGTCCCCTTTGATGGAGCTGCTCCGACCCGAACTGCCCTGGTGGGGGGTCATATCAGCGTAGCCACTACTGGAATGGATGAAGTCCTGCAGTTCTACAAGACCCAGCAAGTCCGGATCCTTGCGGTCAACAACGTAACCCGTCACCCTGCATTCCCCGATGTGCCCACCGTGGCCGAGGCAGGATACCCGATTGAAAATCCGGTTCTTGACTGGCGCGGCTTGGGGGTCGCCAAGGGGACCCCTCCCGAGATTCTTAAGGTTCTTCGAGATGGGTTTCGCAAAGCGGCCCAGGATCCTGACTATATCAAGTTGATGGATGACTTGGCCCTGCCGCGCGTTTACCTTGAACACGACAAGTTCGCGGAATTTTTGGCCGAAATTGAAAAGACGCTGGAACCCACGCTGGATTTGGTGGGCCTTCTGAAGAAAAAGTAACCCAGCCGCCCTTTTTTCCATCGGGGAGGGGAAGAAGAACATTCGAGAAGGAAGGTCACTGCGGAAAATACTGGAAAAAGGAATCGAATAATTCTTCTTAGGGAGGGATCTTATGTTGAAGAGAATTGGATTACTTATCATTGTAGGTGCGGCTTTTATCGCTATGACCTGGACCCATGGAGCGGCCCAGCAATTTCCGACTAAGGACATCACCCTGGTGGTTCCCTGGGCGGCTGGCGGGGGGACGGATACGATCGCCCGGACCCTGGTGAAAAACGCCAAGAAGCACTTCGGTGTCAATGTGAATGTGGTCAACAAGACCGGAGGCCTGGGGGCGATCGGGATGGGCTCTGTGGCGACGGCCGCCCCCGATGGCTACACGGTGGGCGTGATCACCTTCCATTTGAGCAACTACAAAATGATGGGCTTGGCCCCCCTGTCTTACAGGGATTATTCGCTTATCCAAATGATTAACATCGAGGGCGCCTGCGCCAGCGTCAAGGCCGGCTCACAGTTCCAGAGCCTGAAGGATTTAATCGAATTCGCCAAGAAAAGCCCGGGAGTGGTCACCGCCGGCCATGCCGGGGCGGGAAGCGTCCAGCACCTTTCTCTGGCTTCCCTCTGCGTGCGGGAACAGGTAAAGATCGTCCATGTACCCTTTGACGGCTCGGCTCCTGCCCGAACTGCTCTCCAGGGCGGGCACGTGACCGTTGCGGTTACAACCATCAGCGAAGTTTTACAGCTATACCAGGCCAAATTAATAAAGGTTCTCTATCTGGAAGACACCAAGAGACACTGGCTCTACCCAGATGTTCCCACTATCGCCGAAGCGGGTTATCCCAATCCTAAAATCATCTATGACTGGCGGGCCTTGGGAGCTCCCAAGGGAGTTCCCGCGGATCGTATGAAGGTCCTGACCGACGGTTTCAAGAAGTGCTTCGACGACCCCGAGTTCCAGAAACTGGCCTATGACCTGGGACTGGCGACGGTTTACATGGATGCCAAGCAACTCGAAAAGTTCTTGGGCGACATGGAATCGTACCATCGGCCCGCCCTGGAGAGCGTGGGTCTGTTAAAAGAAAAGTGATCCCTGTCTGCGCAGCGAGAAGGAAGGGGCTGCCGCGCCCCCCGTCTCATATCTGCAGGCAGTTCCGTAAAGCCCGCCCATAGGAGTAGGGGCGATTCTCGTAGAGTCGAGTCTCCGACATGAATCGCCCTTACTCACTTATGACGGTCTGCAAATCGGCTGAGGAGTTCCCATGGTCCAACCATCCATGAAGAAGGGGGATATTCTTGTCGCCCTGATGCTCGTGCCCATATGTCTCTATGTCTTCTATGAGTCGGGAAAGTGGCCCAAGCAGGCTTTAATCGGCGCTCCCACGCTGATTCCTTGGGGGGTGGCCTTTGTTCTCCTTTTCGCTGCTGGATTGCAGCTGGTCAGGGCCCTGTCCGGAAAATCGCTCACTTTGGGAGAACCACTGGGGAGGGCGAATCGGCGGCGGGTCATCTTTATAGCCCTGCTCACCGGTGGCTATGCCTCACTTGTGTCCTACGTCGGCTTTCTTATTACTACGCTCTTGTACCTGCTGCTCTTTGGCCTGGTTGTGGGGGAGAGGCGGTGGACCCGGCTGATCCCTTTTGCGGTGATCGTGCCGGTCGCCATTTACATGATCTTCGCCACGACCCTGAACGTTCCCCTTCCCTCGGGCTGGTTCCGGTAGCACGCTTTTGAGGAATTGAACCTATGGTTGATCTGGGTCTGCTTCTAAAAGGATTCGGCACAGTCCTTTCCGGCTACAACCTCATCGCCCTGGTCCTGGGCTCTTTTATGGGCATTATTGTGGGGGCCATTCCCGGTTTAACCGCCACCATGGGCATTGCCCTGCTGGTTCCCTTCACCTTCGGAATGTCACCCATTACCGGAATCGTGATGCTTCTGGGCATTTACACCGGGGGTATCTATGGCGGGGGAATTGCCTCCATCCTGATCAAGACCCCCGGAACTCCGGCTGCGGCGGCGACCGTTTTCGATGGATACCCCATGGCCCAAAAAGGCTTGGCCGGGAAAGCGATCGGCATGGCCACGGTGGCCTCGGGCATCGGGGGCACCTTCACCGCCCTCTGCCTCACTTTCTTCGCTCCCATTCTGGCCAACTTCGCCCTTCGTTTCAGCGCCCCGGAATATTTCGCCCTAGCGGTCTTCGGGCTTTCGGTAGTTGTGTCTCTTGCCGGCCGGTCGCCCTTGAAGGGCCTCATCTCCGGGGCTCTGGGACTCCTTATCGCCATGGTGGGCCTCGATCCCATGGGCGGATTTCCCCGTTTTACCTTCGGCCTAATCGAGTTGACCGGAGGATTTTCTTTCGTCCCCATGCTCATCGGGCTCTTTGCCCTCTCCGAGGGGTTCCGGCAGGTGGAAACCATCCTGACTGCGCCTAAGGTCAAGGCCGTGTTGAAGGACATTTTCCCCAAGCTCCGCGAATTACGGGCCTGTACGGTCACCTTCATCCGTTCTTGTGTCATCGGCCTGATTGTGGGGATCACGCCAGCCATCGGGGCGGAGACTTCCTGCTTCATCAGCTACACCGAAGCGAAGCGGACTTCCAAGCACCCGGAAAAATTCGGGACGGGCATTCTGGAAGGCGTGGCCGCACCACAGTGCGCGGAAAATGCCAGCACCGGCGGGGACATGCTTCCCATGCTCACCCTGGGGATCCCCGGGGATGCAGCCACGGCGGTGCTCATGGGGGCCCTGACCATTCACAACCTTCAACCCGGCCCTCTTCTCTTCCGGGATCACCGGGAGCTGGTACACCAGATCTTTGGGGGCATGATTCTGGCCAATTTTATGTTCGTGATGCTAGGGCTGACCTTCGCGCGGTTTTTTGCCCGCGTCGTCAATATCGACCGCCGCTATCTCGTCCCCCTGATCTTCATCGCCTGCATGGTGGGGGCTTATTCCATTAATAACGTCATGTACGACCTGGTGACCTGCGTCGTCTTCGGATTTATCGGCTACCTGATGATACGGTATGACTACCCTGTCTCGCCCATGGTCCTGGCCCAGATTCTGGGCGCCATGATGGAGTCGAACTTCCGCCGGTCCCTGGTCATGTCCAGCGGCGACCCTTTGATTCTGGTGACTCGTCCCATCGCTCTGATCATTTTAATTCTGGCCGTGTTTGCCACGGTCACGGCAATCCGCCGCCAGCGGAAATCCCAGCAGGCCCAGGCGGCCATGGAAACTCCGACCTGAAATCTTTGGATCGGCTCGTGGACTTAGCTCAGCTGAGCCGAAATCAGTTGGCCCTGATCGGGCCCATTCTTGAACTGCTCTTACCCAATTGCGGTATTCTCAGCTGCTCTTTTCCTTTATTGCAGTACTCCACAAACTACTTGGTTGCCAATCCAAAGAGGCGGTGGGAAAGATTCTGTAAGAAGGTTTGAAAAGGGGGTGTGGAAATTAGGAGGGTTCAAACGAAATTACCGTTTATCTCATTTTCCAATTAACCCCTTTCCTGCGAGTTTATCGGCCACGTCCTTTAACCCGACTTTTTCTAGGCTTTCGCGGGTCTGCATTCCGCTCTTTTGGTCCCATCCCCAGAGTTCGTAGAACTGATCGAGCATGGCGTTATATTGATCTTCGTCGGCTTTGAAACCTTTATAGGATCCTGTTTTAACCTCCTCCCGCCGGAACCGTTGGGGAGGAAGGTCGTCTTCACGGCTGAGATTTGTGTGCAGGGTGTTAAATGCCTTTTCCAGGTTCCTGCCGATCACGGCGTAATGATCCATCAGGTCCTCTTCCGTGACAGGAAGCCCCATTGCTGTGCGAACTAGTTCGGCAAAGTTCTCCAGGGTCAGGAAGTGCGCCCCGGACCAGGTCCCCACGTAATTGCAGATCCCGAGGTTGTCTTCCAGTTCCTTTGTTTTAGCCTGCCACACGACCGCCTTGGCCTGGTTTGAGTAATGAGTAATATCGTAGTCGGTGCCGCTCGGTCCGGAGTGGACGGGCCCTCTGATCGCTCCTCGCAGGTGTCTTCCAGCCACCGGCGATGTAGAGACGCCCAATCCCCATCCTTTGGGAATCCGAAAGGGTTCGATGGAGGGCTGGCCTTTTAGGTGAATGAGATAATATTCGGAGCCCTGCCCTATTTTTTTCGCGGCTTCCACCATTCCGTCGGCCAGCAGATTTCCGATCCCCTCGCGATGGGCGAGTTTGTGCATCAGGTGGATAAGGGCCTCGCCGTTACCCCAAGTGAGTTCTAAGCCATCGGTTTCCTTCGGGCCGATATACCCTTTCTCGTAGCACTCGAAGACCCAGGCCAGGCCTGCGGCCACGTAATCCGTGTCTAATCCCAGTTCGTTGGCCAGAAGCCAGAAGGCCACGGCGGTTTCCGGGTCCGAAATATCGAATCGAGCCACGCTCCAGAGGGCATTGATCCAGAATCCCTCTCCTTTCATCTCCGGGTATTTTCCCTGGGCTTTCTCCATAAAAGGCATGCAGCCGGTGGGGCAGGAGAAGCAGGCCCGGACTTTCCGCCGCATGCTCGGGATCCCCGCTTCCGGGTTCATCAACTGGGCTCTTTTTCCCCGGTCCCAGTAGTCATCCTGCCCGTTTCGGATCACCATGCAGGTCTCCCAAGCTTCGAAGTCGAGGTTCTCGAAACGGGCCGCCCCCGATTGGCGCATGGAGTCCACTTTGACGCGATTGGCTTCACACTGGCGGTGAGCTCTGGCCACCGCTTCCATGAACCCGCGGGGGTCGAAAACCTGAATCTTCCCGCGCCCCCGGACGACGATCGCCTTGAGTTTTTTATCCCCCATGACACAGCCGACGCCGGACCCTCCCGCCGCCTTGGCTGTGTCGATCAGAATGGCGGAGCCCCGGACCCGGTTCTCCCCGGCAGGACCGATGGCCGCAATCTCGACCCGTTCATCGCCGAGTTCCTGCCTAAGAAGATTCTCCGTCTCATAGGTCGTCTTTCCCCAAAGCCAGGAGGCATCGCGAATCTCAGCCCGGCCGTCGGTGACGAAGAGATAGACCGGCCTATCCGCTTTTCCGCGGATGACGATGTGATCGAACCCGGCATATTTCAGCTCGGCGCCCCAGGACCCGCCCACATTCGCGGAGCCTTTGCCGCCGCTGAATACATTGATGGTCGAAATATCCGTGCGACAGGCCCCCGGAGCCGCGGTTCCAACCAGAGAACCTGCACCGAAGCAGAGAAGGTTTCCCGGATCACTCCACCCGGTCCCGGGCTCGATCTCGTTGAGCATGATGAGGGAGTTGGTACCCCTGCCCCCGAGGGTTCTTTCCGCATACCCAGAGCTCGCCTCCGTCCAGATTTTCCCCGTGGACAGATCGACCCGCAGGATTTTCCCCGCCAGTCCTCCCCTGATTTTTCCTTCCTTACTCACGTTGGCGTTCCTCTTGATTTGGGTCGGCGACCTTATGAAGGGCTTGGTAGGAACAGTATTTCACGCACAGGGGAGGTTCTTCACGCCCGCACCGGTCGCAGGTTTCGTCGATTCTCCAGCGGACGACCCCTGTCTGGGGATTGCGGAATACCTGAATGCTGCTCCGCTCCGGCCAGAAGCACCCGGTGTGATGAAGGGAGCAGACCAACTGGCAGGTTTTGCACCCGTAGCAGCGGTCCGCACGACGCACGATTCGGGTCATAGGATTGCTTCCTCGAAAGTTGAGAATGGCTTCAACTTAGCAGCTTGCGGAAGGACTCGATTCTGGCAGTCATTGCGAGGAGCGTAAGCGACGCGGCAATCTAATGGTGTTTGATTTTATTTATGAATGAGATTGCTTCGCTTCGCTCGCAATGACACTCAAAAGAGTTCTTCAGCACCCTGTTAGGATTCAAATTTACTTCTGCCCAATGATTCGCCGCCCTGCAAACGATTTCATCAATGGCGGACTCGGGTTTCCCCTTTTTCTTTTTGATAATACAGATAGGGATGCCTGTCAATGAGCTAGAAAGGCTTGCCCGTTCCCTTTCGCTACATCAGATGAGAGTCAAGGTATTAGGGCTTTCTCAGGCCCGGGGCCACGGCCAAGGATATCGCCAAGAAGTACAGAAAAATTTTGCTGCTCAGGAGTTCATCTGTTATACTGAATTCGTTCTTTCCGTTTCCGATGAACAAAACCCAAAGCCTTCCCAAAAGCCCACCAACGATGACGGTCGATCAATGAAAGAGACCCGGCAGCGGATCCCTACCTTTCGTCGCGGGCCGGGGAGAAAAGGCGTGATGAAGGAGCGGCCATGAAAAAATTGGAGACCCTTTTTGCCGGCGTGAAGCTGCGTAACCCCCTGATCCTGGCTTCCGCCACCCCTAGCTGGGATGGGGAGCGTTGTCACCAGGCCTGGCTCCACCAGGCCGGGGCCGTCGTCCCGAAGACCTTTGCCCCTCCCGACAAGTTCGCCCAGCATCCGCGGTGCGGTCGGATGAAAATCATCCGCCAGGGCAATACTCGGATCGGCATGGTCAACATCGAACTCTACACCACCATAACCCTGGAAGACTGGTTGAAGAATGATCTTGAGAAAGCTCACCAAGGGGGGAGCTGTATCATCGCCAGCGTCGTGGCCCACCCGGACCCGGAAGCGACCGCGGCCAATGCCAGGACGATTCAGAATACGGGCAAAGTGGCCATGTTCGAGATCAACGTTTCCTGCCCCATGCCGGCCGACCAGTCCTGCGTCGGATTTCTCATGGGCAACGATCCGGAGAGCTGCTACCGCCAGGTGAAGGCCTTGAAAAAGAGCCTTTCCCTTCCCGTGGGCATCAAGCTGACCCCGACGACCCACAACATGGTCCCCATGGCCCAGGCGGCAGAGCGGGCGGGAGCCGATTTCATCACCATCGGGAACTCGGTCCGGTCCTTCGCCGGGGTGGACATCAAGACCGGGCTTCCCAAGCTCCCGGCGTACGGCGGCTATAGCGGGCCGGCGATCAAGCCCATTACCCAGCGCCATGTCTCGGAAGTGGCCAAAGCCGTTAAAACCCCCATCTCCGCCTGCGGCGGCGTCTCCACCTGGGAGGATGTGGTCGAATACATCATGCTGGGAGCGACGACCGTCCAGACCTGCACGTCCATCATGTGGCGGGGGTACGGGCATTTTCAGACCTTGCTGAAAGGCCTGGAGGGGTATATGGAAGCCGAAAACCTTGAATCCCTCGACGCCATCCGCGGCAAGACGCTTCCCCATATCACGACCATCGAGGAGGTTTCCAAGCGCCCTCCCCTGGTCTCCCGGGTGGACCCCGAAACATGCATCAATTTGAAAAAGGGGGGATGCGAACTCTGCGGGCCGGTCTGCTTCTATGGGGCGATCGAGTTTTCTCCCCGGCTGAAGTTGAAACCGGGGAATTGCGACGGGTGTAACCTGTGCGTGGAGATCTGCCCGGTCGGGGCGCTGAGTCTGGTGCCCGCGAAATGAATAGGCGAAAGGGCGAAACGGGGGAAAAGACGAAAGGGAAGAGATAAAATGGATTCTCGCAAACAGGTGCTTAACTGGATTGAGCAAAATCGAAACACCATCGTCGGCTTCCTCCAAGCGCTGATCCGGATTCCCAGCGTTACCGGCGAGGAAGGGCCGATCCAAGAATTCATCGCCGGCCGGCTCAAGGAGATGGGTCTCTCCGTGGATGTCTTCGAGCCGGACCTGGCGTTCCTGAGGAAACACCCTGCCTTCGTGGAAGTCTCCCGGGGTTACGAGGGGCGGCCCAACGTGGTGGGAATTCTTAGAGGCCAAGGAGGTGGGAAATCCCTGCTCTTCAACGGGCATGTGGACGTGATTCCGGCGGGCGCGCCGGAGAGCTGGCAGCACGGCAGCTGGTCCGGCGACGCGGCCGATGGCCGCGTCTACGGCCGCGGGGCTTCGGACATGAAGGCGGGGCTGGCGGCCATGACCATGGCGGTCAAGGCCATCCGGGAGTCCGGCATTCGCCTGCGGGGGGATCTGATCCTGGAATACACGGTGGATGAGGAACTCTCGGGCAACGGCACCCTGGCCTGCGTGATGAAGGGGTATAAAGCCGATGGCGGGATTTGCTGCGAGACCTCCAGCATGCGGGTTCAACCCGGCTCCATCGGGCGCATCTGGTTCGAGATCAAGGTCAAGGGCAAGGCGGCCGGAATCCAAAGGCGGTGGGAAGGGGTCAACGCTATCGAAAAGGGCTACCGGGTGACCCAGGCCGTCTCCGATTTCGAGCGGGTGAGGGTCGACCGGCTGAGCCATCCCCTGTATCCCGACATCCGCGGCGCCATCCCCTGTATGGTGGGGGTATTCGAGAGCGGCTCCTACCACAGCGCCTTCCCGGACAGCTGTTTGCTGAAAGGTTCCATGGCCACGGTTCCGGGGGAGGACTCGGCTGCGGTCAAAAAAGAATTCGTGGAGTTTATCCGGGCAAAGGTCGCCGATGACTCCTGGCTGAAGGACCATCCCCCGGAGGTCATCTTCACCGGCTATTTTGCCGAGCCTTCGGCAATCCCCGTGGATAGTTCCATCGTCCAGGCTCTCTGCCGGGAATTTACTCAAGTCACCGGCCAAGAACCGGTTATCAGCGGCCGCGAGGGTGCGGCGGATATCCGTTTCATGAACCGCTATGGGGACACGCCGACGGTCATTTTCGGCCCGGGCATGACCGAGCAGATGCACGCCAACAACGAGTGGGTGAATGTCGAGGACCTCATTCAGGCGACGAAAATTTTATCCTTGACTATCCTGGACTGGTGCGGGATCGGCTGACCGGGTAAAAAGCCATTGACCGGTCGAAGGAGAAAGAAGCTCTTCCATGATTGACTTGAGCAAGAATGAGCGCAAACTGGAACAAGCGGTCCAGCGGGCGCGGGAACGGAAGATCCTGATTCCCACGTTCAAAGAGCAAATTCATCCCGAATTCATCCCCGGGAAAGTGAAGGATAGACTGAGAAGCATCGGCCTCTGGGACGTAAACCCACTCAACCTCTTCCGCATCACCTGGAAGAACGAACCCGCGTCGTCGGGGGGGGGATTCGGAAAGGTCAATTACCTTGAATTCCCACCGGAACTTACCGGCGTGGATGCCCGCATCATCGCCCTGATCGGGAAGTGGTTTCCCACCGGCTCGCACAAGGTCGGGGCCACCTATGGCTGTCTCGTGCCTCGACTGGTCACGGGCCAGTTCGACCCCACCGACCAGAAGGCGGCGTGGCCCTCCACGGGAAATTTCTGCCGGGGAGGGGCTTACAATGCCACGCTTCTGGGGTGCGAGTCGATTGCCATCCTGCCGGAAGGGATGAGCCGGGAACGATTTCAGTGGCTGGCCACCGTAGCCGGGGAGGTGATCGCGACTCCGGGATGCGAGAGCAATGTGAAGGAGATTTTTGACAAATGCTGGGAACTCCGCCAGACCCGGGGGAACGTGGTCATTTTCAACCAATTCGATGAATACGGGAATCACCTCTGGCACTACCAGGTCACCGGCCGCGCTCTCGAAGAGGTTTTATCCGCGGAACTGGGGGAAAGGGGCCGCTGCGCCGGCTTTGCGTCCCAGACGGGTTCGGCGGGGACCCTCGCTGCCGGGGACTACCTCAAGGAGCGGTTCCCGGGAAGCCGGATCGCGGCCAGCGAAGCCCTGCAATGTCCCACCATGCTCCTGAACGGCTACGGCGATCATCGCATCGAAGGGATCGGGGATAAGCATATTCCCTGGATCCACAACGTCCGCAACACGGATGTGGTTACGGCTATCGACGACGAGGCCTGTGTCAGCCTGGTCCGACTGTTTAATGAGCCGGAAGGGAAGAAGTATTTGGGTGCCCGAGGAGTTTCGGGAGGGATGATCGAAAAACTTCCCCTTCTGGGAATTTCGGGCATCGGCAACCTCCTTTCAGCGATCAAATTCGCCAAATACTTCAAGCTCGCCGGGCGGGAGGTGGTTCTCACGGTTCTGACCGATTCCATGGAACTCTACGGTACGAGGGTGGAGGAGATGCGCCGTTCTCGTGGGCCTTACTCGGCCCTTCATGCTGCCGGTGATTACCACCGTTACCTAATGGGCGAGACGACGGCGAACATGCTGGAACTAGGCCACCTGGACCGCAGGCGCATCCACAACCTGAAGTACTTCACCTGGATCGAGCAGCAGAAGAAATCCCTTGAAGAACTGAACGCCCAATGGAACGATTTCCCGGATTTCTGGGACCGGATTCACCGGCAAGTGGAGGAGATGGATCGACTGATCGAGAATTTCAACGAAAGGACCGGTGTTCTTAAGATGTTATGAGTTTTCTGCATGGTTCAATTCGGGGAACCCCAGCTCAACCTTTCATTCTCAAGGAGGAAACCATGAAAAGGATAATGTTCATCGCCCTACTGGGAGCGGTTGTATTCGCCCTGGCCGCAGCCGGAACAGCTTCCGCCGCAGCCAAGTGGAATATCAAGTTCGGACATGATCAGCCGGAGAAGAGCCCTCACCACGACGGGGCCCTGTATTTCAAGAAACTCGTGGAGGAGGGGAGCCAGGGGGAGATCGAGGTCAAGATCTTCCCCAGCCAGCTACTCGGAACCGGCCTCCAGATGTCCGAAATGGTGCAGGCCGGGGCGCTGGAAGTGCTGGCGATTCCCACCTCCAACATGCAGGTTCTCCACCCTGCTCTCCAGGTGTTGGACCTTCCCTTTCTGTTTCCCGACCGGGAAGCTTTATTCCGCGTATTGGACAGCGATTTCACCGACAACCTCTACAAGCCGCTCCTGAGCCGGAATATCATCGGCCTCCACTGGATCATCAGCGGCTTCAAACAATTCACGGGAAACTTCCCCATCCGCAGGCCCGATGATTTCAAAGGTCGGAAGATCCGGGTCATGCCCGCCCCCATCATCCGGGAACAATTCAAGGCACTGGGCGCCTCTCCGGTGCCCATCGATTTCCAAGAACTCTACAACGCCCTGCAGCAGGGGGTGGTGGACGGACAGGAAAATCCCCTGACCACCATCGTGACCATGAAATTCTACGAAGTGCAGAAATACATGACCCTGAGCAACCATGCCTTCATCGCTTATGTCTTTGTGGCCAGTAAGAGCTTCTATGATTCCTTGCCGGAAAAATACCAGAAGCTGGTCCTGGAGTCGGCTAAGAAGGCCGG
>Ga0326726_10004310_pt1 | contig 12993 bp, 14 predicted proteins | sample MHFenrmetagenome_2_FD_207603 | JGI IMG/M metagenome (GOLD analysis project Ga0326726, IMG submission 207603) | Lab enriched peat soil microbial communities from Michigan Hollow, Ithaca, NY, United States - MHF15MN | ecosystem: Environmental > Terrestrial > Soil > Wetlands > Peat | place: USA... | reverse complement strand
CCCTGGGCGGGTCGCTGGGCATGGATCCCGAGCGCTTCGACGAGGCGAGGCTCATCCTCATCTGGGGCTCGAACCCCATCGTTTCGAACCTGCACATGTGGTCACGCGCGCAGGAGGCGAAGCGGCGCGGCGCGAAGCTGATCGCGATCGATCCCTATCGCAGCCTGACCGCGGAGAAATGCCACGAGCACCTCGCGCCCCTGCCGGGCACCGACGCGGCGCTCGCGCTGGCGATGATGCACGTGATCATAGTCGAGAACCTTTACGATCTGGACTACGTAGCCAAATACACCCTTGGCTTCGAGCAGCTGAAGGAACGGGTCAAGGACTATGCGCCGCAGTCGGTCGCTCAAATCACCGGACTGACCGTCGAGAAAATCGTCGCGCTCGCCCGCGAATACGCGCAAACGCGTCCCGCGGCGATCCGGCTCAACTACGGGCTGCAGCGCCACGCCGGAGGCGGCATGGCGGTGAGGACCATCCTGTGCCTGCCCGCGCTGACCGGCGACTGGCGCGATCCCGCGGGAGGCGCGGTGCTCGGCACCTCGGGATTTTTCGGCATGAACGACGCGAAGCTCGAGCGGCCCGATCTGCTCAAGCTCTCGAGGAACGCCAACCCGCGCGCCGTCAACATGGTCGCGATCGGCGACGCGCTGCTGGCCGCTGCGCCGCCGATCCGCGCGCTCTACGTGTACAACTCCAACCCGGTGGCGGTCGCTCCCGATTCGGGCAAGGTGGTGAAAGGATTCTCGCGCGAAGACCTCTTCACCGTGGTGCACGAGCAGTTCTTCACCGACACCTGCGACTACGCGGACATCGTGCTGCCGGCGACCACGCAGCTCGAGCACACCGACGTGCACACCGGCTACGGACACCTGTACGTGATGGCGAACAGCCCGGCGATCGCGCCGCTCGGCGAATCGCTGCCGAACAGCGAGGTGTTCAGGCGGCTCGCGGCGCGCATGGGCTTCACCGAGGACTGCTTCAGGGATTCCGACGAGGATATCTGCCGCCAGGCGCTGGAATCCGCGAAGCCCGCCATGCAGGGCATCGCCTGGGACTCGCTCAAGCAGAAAGGCTGGCAGCGCCTCAGCGTCCCCGAGCGCTTCGCGCCGTTCGCTGAAGGGCGCTTCGCCACGCCCTCGGGGAAATGCGAGTTCTACAGCGAGACGGCGAAGACGATGGGGATGGATCCGCTGCCGGCGTTCGTTTCTCCGCGCGAGTCGGCTCAGTCCAACCCGGCGCTCGCGAAGAAATATCCCCTCGCGATGATTTCCCCGCCCAATCGCCACTTTCTCAACTCATCCTTCGCCAACATGCCGTTCGCGATCGCGGAGGCCAAGGAACCGAGCCTGGACATGCATCTCGCCGACGCCGAGGCGCGCGGAATCAGGGACGGTGATTCCGTGCGAATCTTCAACGACCGCGGCTCGTTCAAGGCGCGCGCGCGCGTCGGCGACAAGGCGCGCGAGGGCGTGGTGGTGGCGCTCTCGGTATGGTGGAAGAAGCTGACGGCCGAGAGGCGCAACGCGAACGAGGTGACGTCGCAGGCGCTCACCGACGTCGGCAGGGGCGCGACCTTCTACGATTGCCTGGTCGAAGTCGAGCGCGTCGCGGCGGCCTAGGATGGCGGACAAGCTGACGCCCGGCGCGAAGGACGCCCTCGTCGTGGTCGACGTGCAGAACGATTTCTGCCCGGGCGGCAGGCTCGCGGTGCAGAAGGGCGACGAGGTCGTGCCGGTGGTCAACGAGCTCGCGAAGCGCTTCGAGATCGTGGTGCTCACGCAGGACTGGCATCCGCCCGGGCACCGGTCGTTCGCGACCTCGCACCCGGGCAGCAAGCCCTTCGACTCGATCAAGCTGCCCTACGGCGAGCAGGTGCTGTGGCCGGATCACTGCGTGCAGGGAAGCGACGGCGCGGCGCTGCACAAGGACCTTGCCGTTCCGCACGCGCAGCTGGTGCTGCGCAAGGGCTGGCGCAAGGACGTGGACAGCTACTCGGCCTTTCTCGAGGCCGACCGCAAGAGCCGCACCGGCCTCGAGGGCTATCTTGACGAGCGCGGCGTCAAGCGCGTGTTCGTGTGCGGGCTGGCGACGGATTTCTGCGTGGCGTGGACCGCGCTCGATGCGCGCAAGCTCAAGTTCGAAAGCGTAGTGATCGAGGACGCGTGCCGCGCGATCGACATGCAGGGCTCGCTCGCCGCGGCGTGGGAGAAGATGAAGAAAGCCGGCGTGGCGCGCGTCCAGTCCGGCGATTTCACTTAAGGGAGCGGGTCATGGCGATTCATGGAATGAACCACTTCAACGTGCTTACCGACAAGCTCGAGGAGTCGCGCGCGTTCTACGTCGGCGTGCTCGGCTTCACCGAGGGCCCGCGGCCGCCCTTGAGCTTCGGCGGCGCCTGGATGTACGCGGGCGGCGAGCCGATCCTGCACATCTCGGAAGGCAAGCTGCCCGCCGACCCGGCCGGCGTGCTCGACCATCTCGCCTTCACCGCGAGCGACCTCAAGGGCACGGTGGCGCGCCTCAAGGCGCACCGCATCGAGTACACGCTTCGCCAGCAGGTCGGCACGCGCATCTGGCAGATCTTCTGCAACGACCCCTGCGGCGCGAAGGTGGAGCTGGATTTCGCCCCCGATGAAACCGCGCCCCCGGGCGCCTGAGCTCCGGTAATATCCAGTCTGCGTCGTGAAACCCAAAGGAGGAGTCGAAATGAAAAGAACGAAACTGCTGGTAATCGCGGGTCTCGCTGCCGCGCTCGGCGCGGGCGCGCTTTACGCGCAGGCGCCCGGCTTCACGCGAATCCCTGTGCAGGATCAGGATTTGAGCATTCCCGGCCGCCACGCAGTGCAGGCGCGCGCGGAGTTCGAGCCGGGCGGTGTGGCCGCTAGGCACACCCATCCCGGCGAGGAGCTGAGCGTCGTGCTGGAAGGTCAGCTGCTTCTCGAAGTGGACGGCCAGCCGCCGAGGACCATCAAGGCCGGAGAGTCGTTCTTCATTCCGATGGGCGTGATCCACGCTGGCACGAACACCGGCAGCGGCAAGGCGGTCGTGCTCGCGACCTATATCGTCGAGAAGGGCAAGCCGGTTGCCACGCTGGTGAAGTAGGCGTTCCACCCGATCCATCGGCAGCGTGCGCCGTGCGCTGCCGATTTTTCATTCAATCCGCCCGTGAGTCGTCAGCGCAGCTGGTTTCCCCCTCCCAAGGCGATCGAGATCGTCGAGGAAGACGGGGTGCGCGTGCTGCAGATCGGCGGCGACGCGATCCAGAGCGCGATGCGCCTGGACGCGCCCGATGCGCTCGAGCTCGACTACGTGCGTGCGATGATGGCGTTTCTGCTCTTTTGCCCCGAGCCCCGCGACGTCCTCATGGTGGGGCTGGGCGGGGGATCGATGGCGCGGTTCATCCACCAGCGCATGTCCGGCGCGCGCGTCACGGTCGCCGAGATCGATCCGGGCGTGGTGACGGTCGCGCGGAAGTATTTCCGTTTTCCCGACGAGGACCAGCGCCTCGAAATCGTCATCGGCGAGGGCGCCGGCACGGTCGCGGAGCGCCCCGCGAGCTGCGACGTGCTGGTGGTGGACGGGTTCGTGAACGGGAAAGTCGCGGACAGCCTGTGCAAGCAGTCCTTCTACGATGCCGCCTTCGCCGCCCTGCGCCCGCGGGGAGTGCTGGTGGCGAATTTCATGGCCGACGACGGCAAGCTCGAGCGCCACTGCGCTCGGATCGAAAAGGCCTTCGGACGACCCCCGGCGCTGCTCCTCGCCGAGGAAGAGGACAACCTGATCGCCTTCGCTCTCCAGGGCGGTCCGCGCCGGCTCCTCTGGGCGCAGCTGAAGGCCCGGGCGCGCGAAGCCCATGCGCGCTTCGGGCTTCGCCTCGAGGAATGCCTCGCCTCGCTCAAGGAGCGCAATCCGGGCAACGACCGATACCTGGAGCTCTAGATGCCTTCACCCGACAATCTGCCGCGGCACGCAGGCGCCGGCCCGGCGCAGGTTCTGTCCCTCGGCGACGCTACCGCGATCATCGTCGGCCTGATCATCGGCGCCGGGATTTTCGGCACGCCGGCCATCGTCGCCGGCGCGCTGCAGTCGCCGGCGCTGATGATCGCAGCGTGGATCGCGGGTGGTGTCTTCTCGGTGGTCGGGGCGCTGTGCTACGCCGAGCTCGCCACTGCGTATCCGTCCGCGGGGGGCGAATACCATTTTCTCGGGCGCGCGTACGGGCGCTCGCTCGCCTTCCTCTACGGCTGGGCGCGCATGACGGTGATCGTGGCCGGGTCGATCGCCGTGTTTGCCTACCTGTTCGGCGACTATTTTTCGCGCGTGATCTATCTCGGCGAGCATTCTTCCGCGCTGTGGGCGGGAATCATCGTGGTCGTCCTCACTGCGATCAACTACGCCGGCATCCGCGAGGGCAAGGCGACGCAGGACCTGTTCACCTTCCTCGAAGCGAGCGGCCTCGTGATAATCGCGGCAGCGGGATTGATCTTCGCGCCTGATGTTCCGCCGGCGCCTCCGGCGGCCGCAGGCGGCGAGCCGTGGTACATCGGTGCGGGCATCGGCTCGGCGATGGTGTTCGTGCTCTTCACCTACGGCGGCTGGAACGATGCGGCGTACATATCAGCCGAGGTGCGCGATCCGCGCCGCAACATGGCGCGCGCGCTGCTGTACTCGATCGGGCTCATCACGCTTCTCTACGTGCTCGTCAACCTGGCCTACGCGAAAGGCCTCGGGTTCGACGCGATGGCGCGTTCCGACGCGGTCGCCGCCGACCTTCTCAAGCGCGTCTGGGGCCCCGGCGGAGAGAAGCTCATTTCGATCATGATCGCGATCTCCGCGATCACGTCGGTGAACGGGTCGATGATCGTCGGCGCGCGCTCGAACTACGCGCTCGGCCGCGACTGGCCCATGATGCGCTGGCTCGGGCACTGGCACGAGGCGAGCGGCTCGCCGCGCAGGGCCATGCTGGCCCAGGGCGCGATCGCCTTCGCGCTGGTCGTCTTCGGCGCGATCCAGAACGCCGGCTTCAAGGGCCTGGTCGAATACTCGCTGCCGGTGTTCTGGGGATTCTTCATGCTCGTGGGCATCGCGCTCTTCGTGCTGCGGGCGAAGGAACCGGACGCGCCGCGGCCGTTCCGTGTTCCGTTCTACCCCGTGACGCCCGCGATCTTCGTCGCGAGCTGCGCCTACCTGCTCTACGCGAGCCTCGCCTACCATCGCGCGCACGCGCTCGTGGGGCTGGCGGTGCTCGCGGTCGGAGCGGTGATCCTGCCCTTCGCCCGCCTGAAACCCCGCGCCTGATGCGTCGAGCGCGCGCGATCCTGATCGGCTTCGCGCTTTCCGCGGCAGGCTGTGCCGCGCTCGATCAGCTAGGCGATACCACGCTCACCGACGGCGCCGCGACCGGACCCGATCCCCAGGCGCCGTATTTCCCGAGCACCGACGAGGCCGTGCTCGGGATGCTGAGGCTCGCCGGAACGGGTCCGAACGACGTGGTCTACGACCTCGGCTGCGGCGACGGCCGCATCGTCATCGCCGCGGCGAAGGAGTTCGGCGCGCGCGGCGTCGGCGTGGAGATCGACCCGGCGCCGCTGCGCATGGCGGTGTATAACGCGAAGCGCGCCGGGGTCGAGGACCGCGTGCGCTTCGTCCGGGGTGACCTGTTCGAGGCCGACATCGGCGAGGCGACGGTGGTGACGCTCTTTCTCTTCGAGTCGCTCAACCGGCGGCTGCTGCCGAAGCTGCTGAAGGACTTGAAGCCCGGCACGCGCATCGTCGCGCACCGCTACGGGTTCGGCGATGACTGGCCGCCGCAGAAGACCGCGCAGGCGGGCGCGAGCACGCTGTATCTGTGGACGGTGCCGGCGCGCTAGTTCGGTCTTCGGCGGGCATTCTCACTTCGATTCCATCTAGCTCGTGTCTCCCTGCGCGGCTAGCGCGCCCGCTTGAACGCCGGCCGCTCCGTGCAGCGCTTGCACCAGGCCGCCGTGCGCGGATGACGCCCGAGCGGGAGCCCGAACATGGTGCCCAGCGCCAGCCAGCTCGCCGCCGCGACGTCGGCGAGGGAGAACGCACCGAGCAGGTATTCGCCGCCGCCGAGGCGCGCTTCGAGCGCGTCCAGGATGCGGTCGAGCTGCGCCTTGTTGTAGGCGGCGGTCGCCTTGCTGCGGTCTTCGGGCTTGTACGAGACGGGCGTATCCATCCCGTGATAGAGGTACTGCATCATGTAAGGCCCGAGCTCGGTCATGGCCCACACCGTCCAGCAGAGCGCGTCGGCGCGCGCCTGGCCGCCCGCGGCGGGCCACAGCTTCTTGTCGACGCCGTACTTGTGGGCGAGGTGCAGCAGGATGGCGAGCGATTCGAAGAAGCGCTGGCCGTCGTCGACGAGCGCCGGCACCTTGCCGTGCGGGTTGACGGCCAGATGCTTGGGCGCCAGATGCTCCTTCTTCTTCGCGTCGAGCTCGACGTACTTGTACGGCACGCCCAGCTCCTCCAGCGCCCAAGAAACGCGCGTGCCCGAGCTTCGGGGCCATGAGTAGAGTTCGATCGACATGGTGATACCTCCCTAGGTTGTACTTCAATGAAACTGCTTCACTTCGATGGCGACATGTAATTCTGCCTCAAGTACATCTCCTTGAATCCCGCCCGGAGAATGTTGCGATACGAATGGCTCGGCTTGTCGGGCAGGCGCTCTCCCGTCTCGGTGACCGCCACCCGCGCTCCCCGCGCCGCCGCTTCGCGAATGCGGCGGGCCAGCAGAGCGCTTTGCGCCCCGTGACGCCGGTGCGACGCCAGGGTCGCGCCGAGCCCGAGCCACGCATGCTCGCCGCGTGCGTAGATCGCCCCCGCGGCGACCGGAGTGCCGCCTGCGAACGCCATGGCGCAGACCCAGTTCGCCCGTCCGGCGAGCACCCCGACCCAGGGCGCGACCGCCTGCGGCAGCCCGAAGCTCTCGGCCACCACCCGCCCGAACTCGCCGCCGTGCTCGCTGCCGATGACGCGAACCTCGAGATCGGGGGCCGCCTGCGGGGCGCCGTCGCACGGGCGGCAGAACTTCATCCAGGCGTAGCCTCGCGTGAATCCGCGCGCCTCCAGCCACGAGGCCAGGGCGGGAGGCTGCGACTGCGGAGCGACCGGCACGGCATACCTCAGTCCGCTCTCGTTCATGTAGTCGAGCACGTCGTCGAGCCCCGCCTCGGTCATCGGTCGCCCGGCGCCGAGGCGCACCACGCGGCGAAACATCGCTGCCGGCTCGATCCCGCGAGAAGTCAGGCAGGTCGCAGTGCCGATGTCGCGCACCGCGATAGCGTGCGCTGCCCGCACATCCTGGGGCGCTGCGCGGAAGAGATCGATGCTCGCTTCGAATTCGATGTCTTCCAGCGCCGCGAAGTCGTCCCTTACGTCGCCGGACATGGCTTGAACGATGACCAATCCGTAGCCTGGACGACCTTCTCGTCGGCAGGGAAGGCGTTCTTGAAGGTGAACGCGAAGGGTGTCGGGCCGTGCGCCTCCAGGTGCGCAAGACGCTGCTTGGCTTCGTCGACGCTCGGCACGTGCCCCCGCGGAATCCACCACAAGGCGGTGTAGGCGCCGGAGAACTTCTCGAACCAGGCGTGCCGCTGCTTCAGCACCTCGACGTGGGCGCTGTAATACACATAGCGTTTCAGATGCTCGATGGATTCCCAGACCGACATGTTGAACAGGATGCGGTCGTCGTCGTAGGGACGAAGATAGGTGGCGTTGCCCGCGGAGGTCTGCAGCCGCCATACGAAGCCCGGGCTGCGGTCGGCCAGGGCGTTGATCTCGTCCAGGCGGGCGACGAAGCCGGCCATCACGGGATCCTCCAGCGCGGCTTTCATCCGGCCGATATTCACTTGAGCGATGTGCAGGACTTTCATCGGGCTCTCTCTGGAAGCATGGTTCCTCTACCGTTTCTGAGGCGGTATGGTCTTGATGGCTGCCGAGAACCGCGCATGGACTGCCGGATCAACGGGCCTGTGCCTGACCTTGGTGCTCGGAGGGTCCTTCCCGAGAAAATTGTCGCCTTTCCAGTTCCTCGACGGTCTGATCGGCCTGGGAACAAATCCACCGCCGCAATTCGGGCATACGTTCTCGAGCACCTTGTCGACGCAGGTGACGCAGAACGTGCACTCGTAGCTGCAAATGCGCGCTTCCAGCGAGTCGGGAGGCAATGCCTTGTTGCAGTTCTCACAGGTCGGTCTGAGTTCAAGCATGTTCGCTGACCTAGAAGACCTTCCATTTGAGAAGAATGGCTACGACAGCGGGCACACTGAAGATAAGGAGAAAAATCGGCAGCTCCTCGGCAACCGAGTAGCCAGCCTTCGCGACGCCGACCCACATGTTGATGCCGGCGATGATCAGCCAGAGGGCGACATAAGCGACGGTTGCCGCGAAGGTGGCGCCAGGATAGTGGGTGGAAAAGAGCTTTCCCAACAGCAGAGCCGCACCCAGCAGTAAAAGCCCCGCGGCGAAGAAGAGAGCAGTGCGCATGGCAGCCTATCGGTTCTCACCAAAGTGCAAGGTATGCCCTTGATCGTCCTTGATGGTGAACTCCCTTGTTCCCCAAGGGGTTTCATGCACGTGCTTAAGCTTACTCCGTTTTCTTTCGAGGCGGCCGCACGTGCTTGAGCGCCACGAGAGCGGCTGCGTGCTTCTGAATTCAGCGGCGCGCTTCAGCGCGTCCGCTGGACGAAGGTGATCACACGCCCCGTCGTCTTCTGGAGCGGGCAAGTTCTCGGGAAGAGAATAGAGATTGTCCGTTCGCATGGTGCGGGACGTGACCTCAGCCTTTGTAGGGCCCTTTGACTTCGCTGACCTGCCTAAAGACTGCGACCATCGAAGTGCCCAAGACTAATCGCCGCCAAGTCGACGCCGTCCAGACAACGCGCATTGATTGCGACCATGTATTTGCCCGATGGAGCAGCGCCTTCGCCAAATGGTGCACATCCACACGTTGAACAGAAACGGTGCTTGATTCTGTGCTTGTTGAACGTGTAGGTAATAAGATTACTTTCGGGCGTGAGCAGGCGAAAGCTCTCCCGCGGGATAAACCAATGGAGTGAGCCGCGCTTGCTGCAAATTGAACAGTTACATTCGATGACTTTCTCAAGACTGCCCTCGGCTTCGAAGGCGATCTTTCCGCAATGACAGCTACCTCTATAGTTCACGCGCACGTTCCTTTCGAGCTTTTCGGGAGGTTCTGGATCTGCTATCAGTCAGCGTTGCCGACTAAGACGCCCAACGTTCGCGATCAACCGCGCGCGACTGCGATAGTGGGTCCAGGCGCGCCGCTTCGCGCGCGTCGGTTTGGGCGCGGGCTTAGGCATCATTTCGGACGAGAGGAACCAGGTAGGTGTGAAGGAGTCCCATGAGGAGGACCCCTGCTACGACTGCCGCAATTCCCATAGGCAGTGATTCGGATTTCATCAGAGCGAAGCCACCGAGGAAAGCCGGGATCGCTGCCAAGATGCCTGTCCAGTGTGCCGATATCTTCTTCCCGCACGATTGACACCTGACGACACGACCAGGACCCAGTGCAGACTTGTGCCAGAGACTCATGGCAGGGCGGGAGCAGTAGGGACACTTGACCATCTTCGTGACGCCTAGGATCTGCCTTCGAAATCGGGCTTAGGCATCTTCGCTGTCCTTGTGTGTCCTTACGATCCAGACGCCCAGAATGCCGAACGCTACGGCAACGATCCCGAGAAACGTCCAGAACCACGCAAAGCCGCGTCCGTCTGCTCTTTGCACCGGGTCGGCGATGTCTCCGAGGGAGCTGAAGCCAGTGATCGCGACTCCAAAGCATATCGCTGCGAGGATCGCTGCGAGAACCACGCTCATTTGCATCGAGATTTTCAAGGGGGCTCCTGGCCTCCGAATAGCAGGGTGGGCTTGGAAAATGCCTAACTTGTACCAGTGACTTTGAGGAAAAGTCGGGTTGCAGAACCGCCATTCTGCTCTGACCCTGCGCAATCCTTCAAGCCGCTCAATGCGTACCGCCGAGCGGCCACGCCGGCCGCCGCTCGATGATGCGCGCGGCGAGGTCCAGGAGGAGTGCGCATTCGACGCCGAAGGGAAGGTATCCGGCGTAGCCGAGGATCGGCATCTCGAAGAGGTGGAAGCGCTGCACGTAGGGGATTGCGTAGTGCCACTTGGGGAGGCTGCCCCAGTTCCACAGCTCCCAGAAGAATCCGCACACGAGCGCGGCGAGTGCCGGTTGCAGCACGGCCCGCCAGTCGCCGCGCGCGAGCGCCGAGAAGAGGGTATCGCCCGCGATGAGGTGCTGCAGGCCCGCGAGGACCATGAGGGGTGCGATCCACAGAAGGGGAAAGAGCAGGTCGGGCCGCAGGCCGATCGTCGCGAGCCCGAGCGCTCCGGCCGCGAGGGCGATCCAGGCGAGCGCCGCGTGGCCGCGCAAGGGCGGCAGCGCCAGCGCGTCGATTCGCGGATTCGCCCGCAGCCACGCCCAGGTGCTCGCGACCGCCGGCAGCACCGTCGAGAAGGGGAGCGTCGCGCGGACGATGTATCCCCAATCGCTCTCGCCCTCGCCGCCGCCGTAGTACCAGTTGTGCACGAACTGGTTCAGGTATTCGAACAGCCACCAGAATCCCGCGCTCAAGGGGAAGAGCCAGAGGAACCAGACGGGGCGATGGGTGAGCGGGGAGGAGCCGCCGCGGCGGTGAGCGAGCGCGTTCATCACGAGGATGTAGCCGAGCCACAGCAGCGTGAAAGTCTGCCCGCGCCACGCGAGGGCAAGTGCACGGCTCCAGGCGATCGGCCAGGCGACGGCGATGAGCGCGAGGCCGAGCCAGCCCCACCAGGGGAATTTTCCCGCGGCCCCCCCGGAGTTCCCCGGGCGCGCGCGGGCGAGCGCCACCCCATACAGCGCGAGCGCACCGAGCGCAGGCAGCGAGAACAGCATGAATGCGCCCCAGGCAAAGGGCGCCTGCGCGACGAGCGCGGTGCGCGGCGGAAAGCCGAGATAGGCCGCCACGGGCCGGCCCGCGAGGGCGAGCCCGGCGAGGGGCGCGGCCCAGATGAATAAGACCGCCAGGGCGAGGGCGGCGAGCGCGCGGCTTCGCATCAGGTCGAGCGCTCGCGCTTGTCCTTCTCGTTCTGCGCCTTGATCGCCTCGCGTGCCGCCTGCCATTCGGCGTCGCCCCACTTGAACAGCTCGTTGAAGGAACCGCCGTTGACCAGGTTCGCGCCGCCGTCGATCGCGATGGTCTGGCCGGTGAGGAACTCGGCGCCATCGGCCATGAGGAAGGCGGCGAGGTTCTGCAGCTCCCGCATTTCCCCGGTGCGCCGCATCGGATTCACCGCCACGGCTTCGTCGCGGAAGTCGCGCCCGGGCGCTAGGCGCTTGCCCGCGCCCTCGGTCGGAAAGATCCCCGGCGCGATCGCGTTGAGGCGAATGCCGTAGCGCCCCCACTCGACCGCGAGCGACTGGGTCATGACGTGCACGCCCGCCTTGGACATCGCCGAGGGGACGACGAAGGGCGAGCCCGACCACACCCAGGTGACGACGATCGAGACGACCGAGCCCTTGTTCTTGCCCGCGATCCAGCGCTTGCCGACCGCGTGCGTCACGTAGAAGGTGCCGTGCAGCACGGTGTTGGCGATGGCGTCGAAGCCGCGTGAGGAGAGGTCCTCGGTGCGCGAGATGAAGTTGCCGGCCGCGTTGTTCAAGAGGCCGGTGAGCGGCCCGCCGTCCTCCCAGATCGCCTGCACCATGGCGTCCACGCTTGCCGCGTCGCGGATGTCCACGCCGTGACACTTCACCGAGCCGCCGTGCATTGCCATGAGCTCCGCGGCCGTTTTGTCGAGCACGCTCTTGCGGCGGCCGCAGATGTACACATCGGCGCCCAGCTCCAGATACCTCGCCGCCATCTCGCGGCCGAGGCCGGTGCCGCCGCCGGTGACGAGGATGCGCTTGCCCTTGAGGAGGTCCTTCCGGAACACGGCCTAGACGGTCAGGACGATCTTGCCGATGTGCGCGCTCGACTCCATCAGCGCATGCGCCTTCGACGCCTCGGCGAGCGGGAAGGTCTTGTGGATGATCGCCTTGATCTTCCCGGACTCGATCAGCGGCCAGACCTTCTCGCGCAGGTTCCTCGCGATCGCGCCCTTGAACTCGATCGAGCGCGGACGCAGCGCCGAGCCCGTAACGGTGAGGCGCCGGCGCAGGATGTCGTTGAGGAAGACCGTCGCCTTGGCTCCGCCGAGGAAGGCGATGATGACGATGCGGCCGTCGTCGGCGACGCATTTCAGCTCGCGATCGAGGTAGTCGCCGCCGACCATGTCGAGAATCACGTTCACGCCCTTGCCGCCGGTCGCCTCCTTCACGACGGCGGCGAAGTCCTCGGTCTTGTAATTGATGGCGCGCTCGGCGCCGAGTTTCACGCAGGCCTCGCACTTCTCCGCGCTGCCGGCTGTGGCGAACACCCTGTTGCCGAAGGCCTTGACCATCTGGATCGCGGTGACGCCGATACCGGACGATCCGCCCTGCACCAGAAAGGACTCGCCGGGTTTCAGTCCCGCGCGGTCGAACACGTTGCTCCACACGGTGAAGAAGGTTTCCGGAAGTGACGCCGCCTCGACCGGCGTCATGCCCTTCGGGATCGGCAGGCATTGCGGAGTGGGCGCCGCGCAGTATTCCGCGTACCCGCCCCCCTGGACGAGCGCGGTCGTCGTGTCGCCGATGCGCCAGTCCCTTACGCCGTCTCCCAGTGCGACCACGCTGCCGGCGAGCTCGAGGCCCGGGATATCGGATGCACCCGGCGGCACCGGATAGTTGCCGGCGCGCTGCATGGTGTCCGGCCTGTTGACGCCGGCCGCGGCCACCTTGATGAGGACTTCGCCGGCCCCGGCTTTAGGGACGGGGCGCGTGCCGATCTTCAGCACCTCGGGGCCGCCGTGCCGGGTGATCTCGACCGCGCGCATGGTATTCGGGATGGTCATCTGGGTCTC